>Ga0209187_1000341_pt1 | contig 88907 bp, 56 predicted proteins | sample BantaG_FD_187430 | JGI IMG/M metagenome (GOLD analysis project Ga0209187, IMG submission 187430) | Marine algal microbial communities from Bantry Bay, Ireland - BantryBay_4 metaG (SPAdes) (version 2) | ecosystem: Host-associated > Algae > Red algae > Unclassified | place: Bantry Bay, Ireland...
CGGAGGCTTGAAGGCAATTAGCCGGTCGGTGACCGAAGGGAACCACCGGAATTCATTGGGAAATAATATGAAGCGCTGGAAGCGCGGTCGGAATAGAAACCAATATGGGCGATGCCTTTCAAAAAATCAGAGGTCAACTGATGCGTGCTCAGAATACGATTTTTAACTGAAAATTGTGCGGTTTTAGCCATCTGGCGCGGTGCTGCGCCTCGCTCCGATTTCTCTTCAAATACAGGGCTTATCCCTCGTTACCTTCTCACGCCTGCACATGTCGCAGAAAATAGGCTGGACCGCTTATCTAAGTGCCCTTGGAGTCTGACACCTTACTTGGCAGGCCCGGGTGCGTTCCAAAAATCCTCAAGGCCTGAAAGGCCGAGGCAGAAATTTTTCGTAATTGACTCGACCTTTCAGGCCGTGCCTTGAATCGCATTCAAAACCCAGGCCTTCGACCTGGGCTATAATAAATCGACCCTTCGAGCCTAGTGTCCTGTTGAAGAAATGCGCCACACAGAAAACCGAGAGCATTTTGGCATCCACGAGGCGGCAGTAGGATTTTGTCTGGTTTTAGGCCCGTAGGGTCGTCGTCATTTTAGCCCGGGTCGCAGGCCCGGGTGCGTTCCAAAAATCCTCAAGGCCTGAAAGGCCGAGTCAGAAAAGTTTCCGCAATTGAATCGACCTTTCAGGCCGTGCCTTGAATCGCATTCAAAACCCAGGCCTTCGACCTGGGCTATAATAAATCGACCCTTCGGGCCTAGTGTCCTGTTGAAGAAATGCGCCACACAGAAAACCGAGAGCATTTTGGCATCCACGAGGCGGCAGTAGGATTTTGTCTGGTTTTAGGCCCGAAGGGTCGTCGTCATTTTAGCCCGGGTCGCAGGCCCGGGTGCGTTCCAAAAATCCTCAAGGCCTGCAAGGCCGAGTCAGAAAAGTTTCCGCAATTGAATCGACCTTTCAGGCCGTGCCTTGAATCGCATTCAAAACCCAGGCCTTCGACCTGGGCTATAATAAATCGACCCTTCGGGCCTGGCTCAAGCGGAATTACGAATCCAATATCTTAGGTCGATGGCACGCTAAACGGTTTTATGTCATGAACAGGAATGAGTCGAACAGGAATGAGTCTGACACCGCAACGCTTAACAGAATAAAGCAAAGAGCGGATTTATGAATACCTGGGCTGGGCAGATTGACCGAGCCAACAACTCGTTCTTTCAGGACAGGTTTTTCCTAACCAGCCAACATAGCCCACTCTTCGATCGAGAGGGTTTCTGGCCGGCGTTGCACATCTAAATCAGAAATGCGGGCAATCTCTTCTTCGCTCAAAAGGCTCTTGATCTGCTTGCGGCGCTGCGCGAAACATTTTTTCACCACGGCGCGAAAGCGATCTCCGGATGCATCAGGAACAATGGGAGTCTCGCGACGCTTGAAGTGAACCACGGCGGACTTCACCCGGGGCGGTGGATAGAAGCAGCGAGGCCCGATGACCTTCACTCGCTCTACCTCATAGGCGGCTTGAGCCACGATGCCGAGAATGCCATACTGCTTATTTCCCGGTGGGGCGACGAGTCGATCCGCGACATCAAGTTGCACCGTCACGGTAATGGTTTCGGGCCGGGCCTTTTCGTGAAAGAGGTCGAATAAAATTCGACTACCGACCGAGTAGGGTAAATTAGAAACCACGCGCTTCACCCCGTGATCGTGCACCCACTCGGGATAATTTTGCGCCACCGCGTCGCCGACCACGAGATTGATGTCGACGTCGAAACGGTGCTTGAGCCAATCCGCGAGGGCTTCATCTTTTTCCACCGCGCTGAGGGTGACCCCACGCGCGAGCAGCGCTTCGGTGAGCACTCCGAGTCCAGGGCCGATCTCGAGGATGTGTTCGCCTTCACAGGCACCCGACGTATCCACGATTCGGTTGAGAATATTTCCATCGATGAGGAAATTCTGGCCGAGGCTTTTTTTCGGCTGAAAGTCGAGTTGGCGAAGGAGTTCGATAACTTCGCCGGGGCGGGTTAATTTCATGTTAGGCCCACGGATTTTTTTGGCGCGCGAGCTTATCGGCAAGGCGAATGGCTTCTTCCATGCTCGAAGAATAGGCGATGCCTTTTCCTGCAATATCGAAGGCGGTGCCGTGATCAGGTGAGGTGCGAATAATCGGCAAGCCGAGGGTAACATTTACCCCAATATCGAACGCGAGCATTTTAAGCGGGGCCAAGCCTTGATCGTGATACATGGCCACGATGGCGTGCACCTCTTCTTCGAGAGCTAATTTAAATACGGTGTCGGCAGGAACCGGTCCTTGAACTGGAAAGCCTTCTTTTTTCAACTCGGCGACCACAGGGGCGATCACGTCACGGTCTTCGGTGCCGATGGTCCCGCCATCACCCGCGTGTGGGTTCAGCCCGCAGACCGCGATCTCTGGCTGAAAAAGTCCGAGCATTGGAAGCACATCGTTAAGGAGCTCTACCGCCTCCCGAATCGCTTCAGGAGTAATCGCGTCGGCCACCTCACGGATCGGAAGATGGCGAGTGACCAAGGCCACGCGAAGCGGACCGCCAACCAACAGCATCGCAACTCGGTCTGAGCCGGTGAGCTGTTGGAGCATTTCCGTGTGGCCCGGCACGTCGACTCCGGCGGACTTAAATCCTTCTTTGCAAATCGGACCGGTGACCATGCCATCGAACTTGCCTTGCTGGCAGGCTTCCACCGCAGAGGTGATCCACGCCGCGGCGGCTAGCGACGCGTCGGCATCAATCTCACCGGGCTTCGCGCTGAGATCGGGCGTCCCTTCCGGCTGCCAAATGCACACCGAACCAGGCTCGCTTTCTTCTGACCACGGTTCGATTTCGTCGAGCCCAAGACCCTCTGCGTAATCGAGTAAAATCCCTGCGTGACCAATCAGGACTCGGGTAAGGTCTTCGGGCCAATCATCGCGACAGGCTGCCTTAACCGCGACTTCGGGGCCAATGCCATTGATGTCCCCAGCCGTGATTCCGAGGGTAATTGCTTTGCTCATGGTAAATTCCGATCCGCTTACTTCTTGCTATCGGTGTACATATTCACCGGATATTTTTTGCGGAGGCTGGCAATATATTCGTCGAGCAAACGCGCTTCTTCTCTCAAGCGAAGTTGCTTTTCGATCCGAGGTTGGAGCACCTCAAAGGGAATGGGTTCCGCTTCGGCTTTTTCTTCCAAGCGCAGCATGTTGACCCAGCCTTTGGTGATGAAGGGTTCGCTGATTTGACCCTTGCCCAGGCCATTGATCGCATTGCGAAAGGTATCACTGAGCATGCTGGTTTCGACCGCGCCGGAATCTCCGCCACGCTTAGCTTCGGGCCCTTCGCCGAGTGTCTCGGCTGCCTCGGTGAACGCCTGCTCACGCGCAACCGAATCCGGAATCGCAAGCAGGCGAGCGCGAAGGTCATTCATCTTTTGCAGCACCACTGCCTTCTCGGCATCATCGGCATACTTAAAGCCGATGCGACGAAACTTGCAGCGGGCGGGAAGAGAAAACTTGTCCAAATCTTTTTCGTAGGCTTTGCGAACATCGCGCGGCGATATCTCGCCAAGCTGGCGAATACGCTGCGAACGCGCCGCATCAAAAATCATGTCTTCGCGAATTTTGGTTCGGTATTCTTCCACCGTCATGCTTTCGCGCTTGATCATGTCGCGGAACGCACGCTCGTTCCCACCAAAGCGCTCGCGAATGTCTTCTTGCAATTGCGTCTGAATAATTTTCGGAGGAATCTGGATGCCTTGGCTTTCAAGATCGGTGATGATCAACTGACGGGAAATCAATTTTTCGAGCCCGAAGTTGTAAAGATCTTCGAGCTTTTCTTCCAAATCCGCCCCTTTAAACTTGAGCGCCAGCGCTTCGCCATCCCGACGAATATAACGTACGACATCGCCCACGGTGATGATCTTACCATTCACCATGGCTTCAAAACTATCGAAGGTTTGAGCCGACGCGGGTGTGCTCACGCAACAGAATGCGAGGATCCCCAGTGATATTATCCAGCGTTTCATCATGATGCATCGAATATGACGTGGAGAACAGATTGCAATGGTTATCCGCAATTCAAGGAGGCTGAATTACGAATTCCAATGCCTTCTTCGCCCAAAATACAAAGCGTAGAAAGACGATATGACACCGAAAATTGGCGGAGACCCATCCGCGTTAGGATATCTCTGGAGTCGATGAATCGCTTGCCGCCCCGTCAGAAGCCGCCGTAGATTCAGCATCCTCAGCCGCGCCTTTGGCTGTATCGCTGGATGTATCTTGAGTGACATCTTTGGCTTTTTCGGCAGGTTTCGCTTTCTCGGCCGGTTTGGCTTTTTCGGCAGGTTTGGCTTTCGAGGTAACGGCCTTCTTTTTCAGGCCGCCAGCTTTGATCGGGCTTTTACCTTCACCCATGCGCTGTGAGCGTTCGTTGCGCTTGTTTTTCGCTTCGTAATCGAGCGCATCCTGTTTGGTGCGACCGATTTCGTTCCCAAGACAAGGGGTAGAAACCATAAATTGCCTGCACTCTTTGCAGGCCATTACTTTGGTTTGCAGCCGGAAGGCAGGGCCTTTTTTGCCGGCCCGCAGGGCGTAACAGCGATTTTTCTCGCCGGCATGGCAGACGGCATACGCCTTTTTGTCGACCAAATGCGCGGGGCACTCAACCGTCATCGCCTTGTACGGCTTCGAACATCCGGGGCAAGGCGGACGACCGAAAGTACGCTTCACTTTTTTAAGCGCCATGGTGTATAAGCCGAGAAGGCCGAGCACGACACCAGCCGCGATCGGAATCGCTTCGTGTATATCAAGCAGCTGAAGCAAGTACCACGTCGCCAACCCACCAATGACAAACACCAAGCCAAAGAAGATATTTTTCTTCTGAAACGTCTTTGTCGTTTTATAGACAATTTTGGTGGTGGTATCCTCGGTCCATCCATCGAAGGGAGGAAAACTTGTGGGAATCGCTGCAGTAGCTGGTGGGCTAGAAGCACTAGCGGCTGGGCTAGAAGCACTAGCGGCTGGGCTAGAAGCAGCGGCTGGTGGGCTAGCCGTATCAGCCACTGGTTTAGCCGTGTCAGCCACTGGTTTAGCCGTGTCAGCCACTGGTTTAGCCGTGTCAGCCACTGGTTTAGCCGTGTCAGCCACTGGTTTAGCCGTGTCAGCGGGAGGATTCGAAGGTTTATCGGAAGAGGACGGAGAATCAGTCATACGATATGAAACCGTACCCCACCCTTTTTTGCAAAAGGAATCTCGATGCAATCCCAAGGCCCAGACCTGACGGGGATTGCCACTCAATAGCAACGCACCTAGCCTGGATATTTCATCAAACTGATTTTGGCACAGCCTGAGATGAACCGCGAAGCGGTGGCATTACTCGAAAGGGTGTGGCCGTAAACGGCTCCTTTACCCTTAATACAGGGATACCGTCGCGTTACGACTCAAATGAAGGGCCGCGGTAAACACAGGACTTGCGTCTGGGGCCTGAAGTTTGGCCTTTAACTAGATGGTCGTTTCAACCGAGATGGTTTCCACTGTCGGCGGTTGGAAACCGCCGCTCCTTGGCCTGCGGCGCATCCCTTCTTCTGCGGAATTATGGATCCTACTAAGGTGGCGCGGATTTCAATCCGCGTTTGTCGAAATGGGATTACCCCGAGAAAATCTGGCTAATTGCCGCGCCCCGGAGGTGGCGCACGCCTCGCTTCCTGACAAACCGTTTATCGAAGGACAGCTTTTCCCACCATATCGCAAAAAAAAAGCACGATGGCTTATCTTATCTAGGTGCCATGGATGCCATTTATACCCCCTTCAACACATTGGCATTCCAACGGGATACATCCCGTTTTCCGGCGGCTGGAAACCGCCGCTCCTTGGACTTCGCCATTTACCGAAATCAAGATTAGAAGCTAAGACTCGGAGCAAGAGGCGCCATAGGCGAAGCAAGAGTAACAGCGGTGATGTTTTAACATCACCCGCGCTTGTAAGCTTTCGGTTAGCGTCGCGCCCAAATCGTAGTCTTCGTCGTCGTCGACCAAGGTGCAGGCGTAAACCCGTATGCGACCACCCTTTTTGAGAACGAAGCGTGTGTTGTTACACATGAAGGCATCGCGCGTCTCCTCCGTGTGGTATTTGGTCATGCACTCTTCCGTGATCTCCGGCACTTCGGGCATGCTCCCGGGCAACAAGAAATCAGGGAACTTAACGATGTTGATGCGCTCTTCGATTCCGACGAAGCGAAGGTGTTCATAAAAGGCTTCGTCAACCGCGGCGCTGTCTTCGTCTTTAAGCATCTGGCGCGCGATCGAGACTGCGAATCCGTATTGATGCATGCGCGCGAGGCAATCGAGCGAGACGGCAAAGTTGCCTTTGCCGCGGCCGGCATCGTGCTTGGCCGGGTCGGGAAAATCTAAACTAATGCGGAACTTGAGCGGGTGCGGCTTGTCCTTGAGCTTGAGCACCTCAGCAAGCTGATTGAGTACCGGCTCGGTGCCGTTGGTGAGAACCAGACAAGGGCGATGCTCGAGAGCTTCACCAAGAATAGCGAGGAAGTCAGGAATGACGAAAGGCTCCCCACCCGTAAAAGAAAACTGCTGCACCCCGAGTTCGAGGGCTTCATGGATAAAGGGTTTGGCGTCGTCCAACTTGAGCGGCTGAATCCGGTTGTTCCCCGGCATCGAGCCTTCGAGGCAAAACGGGCAGCGGAGGTTACAGGTGGTGCCGGTATGGAACCACAGCTCGGCCAACTGTTGCGCGTCGATGTAGCCGCGTGGCTCGGCCTGCGAGGTCTGCAGCCAATCGGGTCGGGTGAGATGCGGCGCGAGTTTGCGGCGAGTGCCTGGCGTTGGAAGCGGGTCGAAATTCATGCCGTCTCCACGTCTGCGTTAAAGAAACATTCGCGATGGATGCGCGGGATCGCAACCCCTTTGGCTTCGAGCCAAATCGTGACCTCGTCGATCATGGTGTCGAGCCCGCAGAGATAATAATGGATATCATCGTCAAGCGGAAGCTGGTCGAGCAGATCGGTTACTCGGCCACGATGGGCTCCGTCGAGGTCTTCCCGCGACACCGCGAGATGAAGCCCTTTTTGCGGTAACACCTCCTGCCCCACCGCATCCGAGGCCTGACGCACCCCGTAAAGCAGCGCTTCGGGAGGTTGATCAGGGAAGGAGCGAAGGTGCGCGAGAAAAGGAGAAATTCCGGTGCCGGTGGCAATGAAGCAAAAGCGCGGATGCTCGGGGTGCCCGGGCTTGAACCACCCAAAAGGAGGGCTCACTTTAACCGTGTCACCCGGCTTGCGGGTGGCAAGAAAGCCGGTTACCTCGCCGCCTTCGAAATGCCGAATGACAAAGCCCAGCGAGTCGTCTTCCACGCCAGAAGCGATGGAATAGGGGCGCGAGGCAATCCGGTTTTCAGCGAAGAGCGCGACACAATCACCGGGAGAATAGGTGATTTCCCCGCGTTCTAAGCGGATTTCAAAGATTCCGTCAGACACCCAAGTAAGGCTTTTTACAACATGTTCGTCAGTGGTCACAGCGGGCACCCTACGTAAAAGCGGAGCGGTGGCAACCGTGTTTTCAGTGGCATTCATACCTCTGTGTGTAGCAACTGCATTACAAAAGAATGTATTATTTCTTACAATGCGTTGTATCTGCTCCTTTCATTCGACCTGTAGAACTCGTGAGCGATGATTCTCCCGAAATCTTTTCGTGGCGCCTTGCGATCCGCTATTGCCAATCCGTTCAACGTCAACCATTGCCTTACTTCTTTAGTCTACCACGGGTGTTAACCGACCAAACTAATCTTCCATTTGACTTCGATCTCCTGAAAATGCAGAGTCGTTGGCCAGACTATTGATAGAAAATTTAAAGCGACCTCTTGGTTCCACAAATTTTAGGATCGTTGGTCTATTTTGATTCATCCACCTTTTAATGTGTAAAAAATCCCGATGTTAGAACGAAACCCTAGTGCTTTAATGAGGCTCTCCAGCCCAGCCCTGCTTCTGCTCTCATGAATAAGAATCCTGTTCTTGATATTCTTTCTGAGATTGAGGCCGAATTTATTCTCTCTGACATCAGGCTTGAAGGAGAGCCTGCTTGGGGAATATTTCGTTCCATTATTCTTTGGGCACTTGTGATCTCTCGGCGGGAGAATACAGAGGCTTTTAATCTTCGCCCCAAATTCTCGCAACTACCAAGGGTGAAAAATCTCTTACGTTCTCCCCCCCAGTTAAGTTGTAAAGCGATCGTTATTTCCAGTACCTCCCTCCTTAGAAAGCATAACGGGCACTGGATCGATAAAGAATTTCATTGGCTCAACGAGCACCTTGGAAGGGAGAATGTCCTAAATATTTTGGTGGACGTCGCTGACTGGTCCCCCGCAGTAAAATCGGTTCATAATCCGAATTATAGGCAGTTTTCCAGTGACTGGTTTTTACTTCGAGGATTACTCGCATCCAGATTGGGCAAAACTCCTAAACTAGAGGGAGCCGAAATACTTCACAAAATCGAAACCAAATACGGGTTAAACCTTAAAATATCGAAAAAAATCCGGATGATGCTCCGGTTCCGTGAAGATTATCGGAGGCTCTTTCTTAAGGCCCAGCCCAAAGCATTGTTTGTGACAGGCTATTACAGTATCCATGTTCAGTCCGCCATTTGGGCCGCCAAATCATTAGGTTTACCCACGGTCGAATTCCAGCATGGTATTATAAATACTACTCACCCTGCCTACATGGTTTCTCAACGTGACTCCCTAGACCCATTTTTCCCGGACCATTTTTTCAGCTATGGTCCTACTGTAAAAAAAGATATGGCAGAGAGTTTATTATTCGAAAGTGTTTTTGATGTCGGACAGGGCTTTCTAAGTCTCTTATCCGAAAACCGAGTGCCTAGTGTGCAGTTATCCGACCGATTAAACATGTTCAGTAAAAGTGTTGCAGTCACGCTCCAACCTCCCATTCGCGACAAACTTTTAGACTTAGGTCTTTCTGTCGCACGAAAAGCACCGGAAATTCTATTCCTAATCATTCCTCGAGACTTTTCAAACTTACCTTCCACGGAAGGGTGGCCTTTAAACATGTTACTATGGAGTGAAGATGATTTCTATCGGACCATACCGTTTGTGAATGCCCACATTACCGGGTACTCAACTACGGCTGTTGAAGCCAGTGCTTTTGGAATTCCAAATGTGTTGTGTGATATCGGGGGTTTGGCCTCAAATACTCTATCTCATGCGTGTCCACCAAGCCGATTCAACCGTTATGTCGAGAATGAGTCCCAGCTAGAGTTAGCTCTTATTGATATACTTTCCCTGGATTTGGACGGTATCGAAGTCCCTAGCTATTATAGTAAAAACCACCGGCAGCGACTACAGGATGCCATGGCCGCAATAGGTATCTAGTAAGATAATCAGTGGGCGCTAAACGTCTGCAAGACCGCTAAACGTTTTCAAGCCACGCTGAGTTCTTTTCGTCTTTTGAAGCTTAAAGCCCACCAAAGCATCAGAATGAAAAAGCAGGCGATGCTTACTCGAAATACAGTGGAGTAGGGGCGGTAATGGAATTCAACTCGGTGTTTTCCTGCAGGCACTTCAACCCCACGCATAATCGAATTGCACCTGATTATCGAAATGGGTTTTCCGTCCAGCGTTGCTTTAACATCGGGATGCCAAGTATCGGTCACCATTAAAATTCCTGATTCGTCGGAATCCGTTTCGATTATCATGGAGTTTGATTTTTCGGAAATAATTTCTGCAATGGTTGGCGTAGGGGATCCCTCACCGTTTGTTTTCACATTTTCGGCGATTATTTGGCTGATAGGTTCAGTCTGTATAGCAACCAAGGCATCTTTCTGAGTACTCACATTCCTCCATCGATGATATATAGCGGCTCGGGGCAACGCATTTGGTGTACGTAACAAAGCAATGGGGCTAGTTGCTGATTCATCGAAGATGAATTTTGTTTTTTCAACAGCAACTCCAGCTTTGTATGTATAGCCGAGTGCCTGGAAAGCCGCCAGCTGCTTACGACCAATCAAGACGTTTTCCGTGCTGGTCAATTGATGTAGCATTTTTGGGTTTGAAGCAAAGGCCTCAAAGAATGCTGCAACCGGAAGGGCAGGCTTCTTTTCTGATGCAGGGCCTAAGATCTTAAGCCCGTGATATCTCCAATTCCAATAAAACGGATTCATCCGGTTGGGTTGAACAAAGGTTATTGCTGTCCTAGCGAGTGGTGTCTCCTCTGCGATTGATTCCGCAATCGGATTTTCGGCGTAGAAACTATCAGAAAGATCCTTGGTATGAATAAAAGGTTTCCCGACCAGAAAGGCATCAAAACTAATGGCTAACAATACCAGCCACATGGCGATTGTTGCGAGCTTAGCAGTTCGTGTTTTTAGGCTTAGATAAGCGACTAGAATGACGATACTGGCCAAAAGCGTGCTTCGGAAAAGTACTATCGTCAAATTTGCGGTCAGCGCGGACCGCTTTGAGATCAAATTCAGTTCCGATAGCGGTTGGCTCATCCCACCGGAGAGAAAATATAAGAGTGAAATAATGAGGATGGTAACCATTGAAATTCCCAGACCGATAAGCCACCGATGACTAGCGCGAACGTGTTTATACAGTGCGCAAGTTTGATGTCTGACATTATAGATGAAGATGCTTAAGCCAATCCCGAATAGGATGCTTGTGGCGAATTCGACAAACCTCAAATATTTAATGGGCGCCCGTAAATTATTGAGGCCGGGAATCATGTAAATGACTTTGTACAGAGGGAAATGTCGGCCGAATGAAAGTAGCAGTGCGATGATGAAAACTGCGACCCAGAATTTTGTCTCTGGCGGAAGGTGAGCTAAGGGAGGTTCATTGCGTACGACGCTGCTAGAGGTTTCAGATTTTGCCTTGGCAGGCTTCCCCCTTTTCTTCTGTTTACCTGTATTCCGATTTGGCTTTGCCTTTGTTTCCTGAATTAAATCGGAAGCGCTTTTACCCTTTTTGCGTAAAAATAAATAGATCATTGCAAAGAACGCAAAAAGCAATTGGATGACTCCTAAGTAGACCGTATGTTGTCGGAAGTTGGGAAATCCACGTTTGGTCGCCTCCCATTGATAAGACCTCCCTATTTTTCCCCAGTAAGGGGCCTCTGGAGACACTTGAGCGCTTTCAATCCCGAAAACGCATGGTGCTACCAACTCCAACATCTCACTGGGAGGGAAACTCCAGTTTGTCGTGAAAATCCATTTATCTTTTGGAGTGGCCCCGAATTGCTCGGTACGGTTAGGTGCCTGAATTTCGAAGAAAAATTTAAGGGTTCCTACTCCAGTTGCTACGAGGCATAGTAAGGCTAGGAGGCCTCCAACGATCGAGCGCTTTAAATACGTTGAACGATTCGTTTTTAACTCGGCGCTGCGTAGTACACGGACAAAGAGGTAAAGGGCGTAGATGGCCGCCACAATACCTCCGACGACTGCGTAATCGGGTTGAGCTGCCATGGCAAACATCAGGGAGGCTCCTGCCAAAGCATAATGGAGTGGAGATCCTCTAGTCACGGCACGATGTGTGAAGCCAAATAGCCAAATCAAATAGGCGTGCATGCAGAAAAAACCCACGTGGCCTGCTGATATTAAAGTAAAGGAGTAACCTGTAAAGGAAAGCGCTATGGCTGCAGCGCCGGCCGGAAGCCCTCTTATTCCAATACCTCTCATGTAGTATAGTGTTCCCAGAAACGTCAGGATTAGTGCAGCGAGGTATAGAATTCCATGAGTTTGAGGGGACGCCGCATGAATCAAGCGCAGAGGGTGAAATGGAATACCCGCGTAACCTTCTCCAATTCCAACCAAGTCTGTTCTCCATAATCCCGTCATGGCGTGAAAAATATCTGAGTAGCGGTCAGTCTTTTCGTGCAGCGGAGGTGCATCAACCGTAAACAGAGTTTCCGTGGTATTCAGGAACATTGGCCCAAAGAGAAGGGCCAGCAATATTGCAAATGCCACGTACGCACCAAGATGCCCCTTTCCTTTGATGTAGCCGGCTGCTTGAGGGGGTAATTTTTCCTTTTCCATCTGCTCTTTCTGAATGTGAGTTTGGTTATTTCTAAACCGACCGATTTTACGCTTCTTTAGTCGATTAGTTCACCAACTTGGTAGGCTTTCTTTGCGGGTTTTCCCAAATATGTCCAGTACATGGCAGGAGGCATTCCATTCCCGGGACGCTTTATTTCCAGATTTGCTTCTGTAAACAAATCCCCGTTCTGGATTTTCGCTGAGGCAACGAGGCTTTTTCGGGCAGCGGTTCGATTTTCCAATTCGACAGGATGAGGGCATTTTTGTGAAGAACCCAAACATTTTTCCACTTCACGAATATGAGCCACCATAGTTGCAAACTTTTCTACCTCTATCGAAGCGATGTGATCAGGTCCCGCTAGGTTTCGATCAAGCGTTACATGTTTTTCAATAATTCGTGCCCCGCGTGCAACAGCTGCCACCGGAATCGAAATTCCTTCGGAATGGTCTGAATATCCAATGGTTAGACTGGGGAACGCTAAGCGTAATGTATCCATTACTCTCAGATTTATAACTTCCGGAGGGCTCGGGTATTCTGTAGAGCAATGAAGTAAAGATATATGATCGTGACAGAACTGTTGCCCTGCATCACTGAGGTAGCAATCGATCAGATCTTGCAATGAAGCAGGCCTCGCCGATGCGCCGTTCAATCCTCCAAAACTCAGTGCCCCAAGGGCAAGTTCTATATCGCCCAGTGTTGCCATCCCTCCTGAAATGATGATGTTTTTCTTTGTTGCGCCGATTTGTAATAGAAACGGGGCGTTGGTGAGGTCACCGGAGGACACTTTCAATTGCGATAGCTGAAGCTTTTGAAGGAATTCCAAAGAATCTCGGTCAAAAGGAGTGCTTAGGAAATTGACTCCAAGCGTCTTAGATTTTTGCAGAAGAGTTACGTGTTCAGCTTCGCTGAGCTCCAAGGACTTCAGCATAGCAAATTGGCTCCCATCGTTTTGGGTATTTTCGATTTGGTATGCTGCTTTCGCTGCATTTTGAGTTACGAGGTTCTCGGCCTTAAACGTCTGAAATTTAACTGCATCTGCTCCAGCCCGAGCGGACTTCTCAAGTAATTCCAAAGCCAAATCGAGTTGACCATTGTGGTTCACTCCTACCTCCGCTATGATATAGGTCTGTTCCATTTGATCAGGTGCTTCCATTCATGTCGTAAAACCGTTTTATTATCGGTCCAGTCCAGTTTCTTTTGTCGAGAATCTGAAACGTTTTAAGGCAGGCGTCTCCATCTCCATAAGGCAATTCGCTAGATTGTATCTTGCCCTGAAAGGTTTCATTTCCGGCCAACTCAATTGCTTTCAGAATCGACGCTTTATCGCCTTCAGAATCAATCACGGATGCTGCTTTGGTTCGTCCCTCTTGGCGGCTTCCAATATTGATCGTTGGTATACGGCAATAGGGAGCTTCCAAAATACCACTCGAAGAATTCCCAATAATGGCTTTTGCCGCTCTCAACAGACTCAAAAAGTTTACAACTCCCAGAGAGTCTTGCAGAGTGGCTCTTTCCGAATGTTTTTCACAGAACAACTCCAATCTCTGATTAATTGCAAAGCCTCCCGTGTCTGAATTGGATTTCGTAAAGATGAGTTGCTCGATCTGGGTTTCCTCGAGAGCGTTCAATAACTCTTCACATATCGTGTGCTGATGCTCTTCACCCAAGGTGGTTTCAGGGTGGAGAGTCACTAGGAAAAATGGTTTACGTATGGAGAACTGGATTTCGTCAGAGACCATCTGCAAAGATTTTCGTGGGGCGCTTTGCACATTTTCAACTCCGTAAGCGCCGACATTCCAAACCGATTCGGGTTGTTCCCCGAGCTGGATGACGCGATTGCGGTACTTTTGAGATGCTACAAAATGATAGGTAGAAAGTTTGGTTACTGCATGACGTATCTTATCATCGATCGCCCCTAAAGTAAGTTCCCCTCCATGAATGTGTGCGATTGGTATTCGCATTAAGGAAGCCGTTTGTGCCGCGGCAAGAACTTCGTATCTGTCTCCTAAAAGGATCACGATATCTGGAGTAAGATGTTGCCAAGCATCCGCGAAACCCAAGGATGCCAAGGCGGCTGATTTTGCTACTCCAACTCCAGTGTCGCTAGCTAAAACTATGTCAATATCGCGGGCGATAGGAAACCCTGCGGCTTCGATTTCTCTGCGAGTGTAGCCAAACTGTTGACAAAGGTGGGAACCGGTTACGATTAAATTAAGTTCTAGAGACGAGTCATTGTGTATCAGGCTGATCAAGTTTTTAAGTAAGCCGAATTCAGCTCTTGTGCCTGTTACTACACTGATCTTACGCATTCGATTCCTTTGTATATGGTTGTGCCGGAGTTCCTTGGACTCTTGTGCCTGTTTCCACGTCATTGATGACGGTTGCGCCGGCACAGACGTAAGAACCGGAACCGACCTGAATTCCAGGTATGACCGTTGCTCCTGCACCGATAAATGCTGTAGGTCCACAAGTAACCCCGCCACAAACTGTGCTCCCAGGGCCGAGATGACAATAATCCATTATCTCGCAATCGTGATCGATTTTTGCCCCAGTATTAAGGAGGCAGAAATCACCAAGAACTGAACCGCTCTGGACGATTGCCCCTGCCATTATTTGAACCCCAGTTCCGATGACGACGTTTTGGCAAACGATCGCATTCGGATGAATGAGGGGCGGTGTGGCGAATCCGTATTTTTTTACAGTCGCTATGTACCGCTCTCTCTCTTCAAGGTCGCCATTTGCGCCAAATCCGATAACCAATTCGACCTCGGCAGGAGACAGGCCTTTCAAAAAATTATCGTCTCCAAGGTATTTGATTTGAGAGCTGCCTATAGGCTGAATAGGCGCAAGAATGCCTCGAATAGGTTTCCCGATTTGATTGAGCAGGTCGATTAAAACGCGTGCGTGTCCACCGCCACCAAGGATGATGACACTTTTCATTCTTCCCCCAAAGTAGCGCTGCTGGGGATATTGATAATTCGGGAGCTTAGACTCTCCACCGCGGCCATGTTCATTTTGGGTGCATGCTTAAATGCTGGAAGGTTATGAAGGGGGGTCCAAATCGGCCGCGTCATTATGTTATGAGAATTTGTCATTTCTAGCAAGGGTTCGAGTTGTGCCGAATTTTCGCGATCCAAAATGAGAGCGCACAACCAATAGTTGCTTCGAGTTCCTTCCGGTTCCTGAAAAAAGCGAACCCCCTGCATATCTTTAAAGGCCTCAATATATCGATTGGCAAGTCTACGTTTGTTTTGAATTAGAATTTCGAGTCGCTCGAGTTGGGCGCATCCAACAGCGGCATTGATATTGGGCATGCGATAATTGTAACCGATTTCATCATGGAAAAAATCCCATTTGTGAGGGACCTTTGCGGTTGTAGTCAAATGTTTCGCTCGATCTGCCAATGCATGATCATTCGTTAAAATAGCCCCGCCCCCTCCGGTTGTTATGGTCTTATTCCCATTAAAACTTAGGGCCGACAGTAAGCCGTCATGCCCGGTGTGCCGATGGCCAATACGTGAACCGATAGATTCGGCCGCATCCTCAATCATGACTAGATGATATTTTTCACAAACCTTTTTAAGCCCAGACATGTTACTTGGGTGCCCAAATACATGCATCGGAACGAGGGCTCTAATTCGGGCACCACTTAGTTTATTGAACAATGAATTGTTTCGTATCTCCGCTATCTCACTCAAATATTTATCGAGTTTTTCAGCATTGATTCCCAGGGTGGATTCTTCTGAGTCACAAAAATGTGGTGTAGCGCAGCAGTAGGTTACTGCATTCGCGGTGGCAACAAAACTAAGCGAAGGTATGAGGACCTCATCCTGCGCTTCAACCCCTCCGAGCCGTAACGCAACATGCAACGCCGCTGTCCCGCTCACGGTGATAATCGCCCGCTTGTGACCCGTGTATTTTGCTAGATCTTCCTCGAATTTGCGAGTGTAACTGCCAACCGAAGAAACCCAACCCGTGTCTAGGCAATCCTTAACATATTCCCATTCCCGACCTGCTAGGCAAGGCTCATGTAGCGGCGTAAAAGAATCGTTTAGCCCGATGGTCTGGGTAATCCGATCATAAATATTTTTGACGTAACTCACAGGGATATATCACATTTTTTGGTCAAGGTTCTGATGAGTTTCCAAATGGTTTAATTCAGGGACCACTTGTTTGACGATCGCGATCAAATCTCTCTTTGTCCATTCGCCCTTTTGATGTAAATCCCGTATTTGCTCTACGGCCTCCTCTACGATCAGTTTTTCAGTTTCCTGCGGTGCTGTAACGACATCGATTTTTTCAAAGCGCCCTACATCTACCTTCTCATGCCCCCCGGAGAATTCCTCATAGCCTTTTTCTCCGCTAGTGTCGGCCGGAGAAAAATAACATGGCCAATGCGTACTGGATGCCGTGATGTCAGAGGCTTTTTGAATGGCCTCTGCATCCGATTCACACAATTCAACCTCGAAGCCAAACCCTTGGAGTACGGTTGCAGCGATGTCTGTAAAGGAATATAGAAAGTCTTCCGGCTTCATTCTCGGAACGAAAATTTCTTTGTGATTGCCAATGAAGCAACTCAATAAACAAAGTTCACCTGCCTCTGTTCTAGAAATGAAATATCGTTTAACATCTGTTGGTGCGGATAGAGGCTGTTTTTTACGGATCCGTTTTAGAAACCCATCTAATAGGCTACCATCAGAAAATGCGACATTTGCAAATCGAGCGCTTCCGAAATTGTAACTGTCGCTTTGATGGGCCAGAAACACTCGCTCCATGAACGCTTTTGATGCGCCCATAAGGTTCGCTGGATTTACTGCTTTATCTGAAGAAACCGCAAACATACGCTCTGCCGCAGAGTGGTTCAAAAGATCGTAATTCCCCACAACGTTCGTCATCAAAAGGCGCATCAAGCTGAACTGGTCTTTTTCGGACCTGACATGCTTGAGCGCTGCAAAGTTCAGCACGTAATCGTATGGTGATTTTAGGCTGTTAAGAAGCGCTTTAAACTCGTTCGAATGAAAATCTAGTGGGATGGACCGGAAGTCTTTTGGAAGTGTAGTCCCCGCGGATCGAAGCATTCGAACCATTTCAGCAAGAGCATTTTCGCTCAGGTCAATCAGATGCAAACATCCAGGACTATAGTGTGCAACTTGTTCCACAAAAGCGGATCCAATTGATCCACCGGCCCCGATGACACAAATACGGCGGCCCTCTATTCGTGTCCTTAAATCTTCTCGGAATCGGACTAGATCTTCGGAAAAATACGAAGTCTTTCTCCCTAGTATTTGTGCGGTGATGGCATCCACATCCGCAATGCCTGATATATGAGTCTGAGAGGGGGTCATGAGCCTAATTTCTATTGTATTTTACCACGGGCCTTATCCAAATCGGAAGGTCTGCCAATGTCGATCCAGTCTGTCTCAATATCGAAAGTACCCACCTTCCTTTCTCCCTCTAGCAACTGTTCGATAATTTCTGTGATGTGGATAAATCTTTTCGGGATTTTGGCGAGTACACTTGTCGAGATGACGTATATCCCTGCGTTTATTGTCTCTTCAAGTAATGGCTTTTCAATCAGTGAATTCACCCGCCCTTTGGCATCAACTTGGACGCATCCAAAAGGGATTTGCGTTACATATTTTTTCGTCGCCATGGTAACGTCGTTTTGAGCTTTTTCGTGAGCATCCAAAAGGAGTTCCAAATTGATATCCGCCAAAATATCGCCATTTAGCAAAAGAATATCTTGGTCCATTTTCCCCAGTAAGCTCAAGCATCCAGCCGTGCCCATTGGTTCAATCTCATGTAAGTAACGAATGTTGCAGGAAAAGGCACTTCCGTCTCCAAAGTGATTTTGAATAACCTCTGGTTTGAAATGAACCGAAATCTGAATATCGCGAATTCCCGCGTTCACAATCCGATGTACAATCCGTTCCAGAATGGGAACTCCTGCAACTTTTAGCATGGGTTTCGGGGTTTGCTTGGTCAAGTCACCAAGTCGTGATCCAAATCCGCCAGCCAAAATCACCGCGGTATTTGGGCGGAAGGAGAGGGGGATCGCCTCCCTTAACAAGTGCAGCCCCATTATTTGTCCTTCAAAAACGACCGGTACATGGAGCAGATTCCGAATTTGCATCAACTCGACCACCTCTCGGCGGGTCGTCTCTGGTCCCACTACAAATGGATTCCGGGTTATATGCGGGCCAATAGGATCATCGAATCCCTTTCCATTGATGAAGGCGCGACGAATGTCTCCGTCTGTGATAACCCCGGCAAAGCTGCATCTGTCTTGTGCGACAATTCCAATGCCCGCCGCTGACTCATCGATCCGTCGGAGTGCCTCAAGGAGGGATAATGAGTCCGACAAAAAATATCGGTCCAAGTCATCAATCATAACTGTAAAAATTCAAAAAATTAAGGGTTCGTCAGGTATCATGACTCTTGTTGCAGATGGGGGCTTTAGGTCAACGAGTTGTTTGGGATTCGTTCGTTTTTTCCAACGTCTGCCTCCAACTCTTTTCCAATTAATGTGTCCATTTGATCAGGTGGCACCCCAAGCTTTTCGGTTCGCCTGAACAAAAAATGCTCTTTCTTTAAAATCGTCCCCGCTTTGAGGCTCATCGACGCTACAATGCTCTTTTTTGAATACACTCGATAATCTTCTTCTTTTTCAGAAAATGGCCGAAAACCTGGAACTCCCTTTGCATTGTCAATCATGCGCACCATTTTGACAAACTCTTTAAACTCTAGTGGGTTCAGAGCAGACTGGTGGTCGATCCCTTTCAGCGATCGATCGTGAGTAATATGTTTTTCAAGGATATCTATTTCAAGCCCCATAGATGCTGCGGGAAGTTCAAATGCACTCCGTAAATCGGCATCGCTGTGATCTTGATAGCCAACTTTTAGTCCGTATTTATCCTTGAGGGTTTTTAAGAACCTTAGGTGAATTCCATCTGTAGGGGTTGGAAAACTCTGGTAACCATACATAAGCCATATTTCCCCCTCATTTTCATGTGAACGAATAATGGCCAATGCGCGGTCGATTTCCCTTTCTGTTGAGGCCCCTACGCTAAGATCAATTCGTTTGCCGGTTTCTGCTACCGCGTTGATAATTTGGGGATTTGAAAGATCGGATGAGTGAAGCTTATAGGCATCAACCCCTTTGGCTTCACAAAACTCGATACTCGGAATATCGTTCACACATGCGATAACCTCCATTTCGGGGAAATTGAGGCGCTGAAAGGTGATCAGGGTTGACCACTCATCTTGCGTCATTTCAATTTTTTCCAAAAGTTCATAACTTGGATGATTAGGCACCATCATCTCTGACAATTTCCAGATTTGAAACTGTACCGCATTTGCGCCCGCATCACCCGCTCCTCTGATAATGGTTTCAGCTAGGCTAGGTTCTCCTTCATGCGAGCAGGCCATCTCTGCGATCACAAAGGTCTCGTTTTTAGTCTCTTCATTCATTATGCCCTCTAACTAGGGTAAACGTGGCCATTAACAACTCCATTTTTCACATCCTCCGCAAAGCTTAATTTTAGTATGGTGAAAAAATGATTCAAGTGGATTTGTTTTTCGAGGTATGATTACCGCAAGACCTGAATTATTGTGAATACGTTTAAAATTGGCTATCTGATTACCGCCCGACTCAAGTCGACCCGGCTACCCCAAAAGCTATTGAAATCTATTAACGGGAAACCCTTGATAGAGATTATGGTCGATCAAATACGACAGATCCCCAGTGCTGAAAAAATCATCGTTTGTACATCGACAAACCCTGAAGATGACAGATTGGCCTCTTTTTGCAGCGAGGCAGGCATCTTATGCCATCGCGGTTCGGAAGAGGATGTACTGGCACGCCTCGAGGAGGCCGCAACGCAGCATCATCTGGATGGGGTTCTGAATTGCACTGCTGACTGTCCTTTGATTGACCCAGATTACGCTGAGGCCGTTGCTCAGCGTCTGATCTTGGGGCAGGCAGATTTGATTCGGTGTTTCGATCTACCACATGGTGCATTCACATATGGAATCCGAACCTCGGCACTGCGCAAAGCGGTAGACATTAAGGCCTCTCCGAATACGGAAGCCTGGGGCCCCTATTTTACCGATACAATCCATTTTAATATCGAAGATATCCCTATCACAAATTCTCATCAGCGGCCTGAGATCCGCCTAACAGTAGATTATGCTGAGGATTTTGAGCTCGTCTCCGCTGTAATCAAAGGCACAAAAAGGAAGGAAGGAGCTTATCGCATTGGAGATGTCATCGCTTTTTTGGATTCGAACCAGAAGCTGATGCAATTGAATGCTGCCCAAGTCGAGGCATATCAAAAACGGTACCTTCAACAGTCGAAAATCGACCTGATTCCATTCCGGGAAGTCAGCACAGCTCTCCTTATCGGAATGGGGTCGATTGGGCTCAGGCACGCCCAAAATTTATTGGGCCTAGGGATTCCTAAATTATTAGCTCTTCGTAGCGGGAAAAGCCTATCCAAGGACCCCATCCCATTTGAGTGTGAATGCATTTATGATCTCCAAGAGGCTCAGGCGCGGAAGCCCGACATCGTGATCATCTCGAATCCTACCTCCTTACACCGAAAATCCATAGAAGACTTTCTGCCGCATACACAGGCCATTTTTATCGAAAAACCAATCGATACCTCGCTGGATTTTTTAAAGCCATTGGCAAACCGTGCAATCAACTCGGAGGTCTTGACCTATGTCGGCTATAATTTGCAATTCCACCCCGTTATCCGAAAAATTGAAAGCTTACTAAAAGATGACGTGATTGGAGTTCCTCTTTCTTTCCAAGCGCAAGTCGGGCATTGGCTGCCCAATTGGCATCCAGAAGAAGATTTTCGGGATGGATATGCTGCCCGGAAAGATCTCGGAGGCGGTGTGACGCTAACCCTCGCTCATGAAATCCATTTGGCCTGCGCGCTATTTGGGGACGTAGAACGGGTTGTTGGAGTCCAGCCAAAGCATGAATCTCTGCTGCTTGATGTTGATGTTAGATCAGACTTTATGCTACAACATCGGTTAGGTGCAATTAGCCAAATCCATCTGGATTTTGTCCAAAACCCTTTAACACGCTCTGGGATTATCATCGGAACCGAAGGAACGATTCAATACGATTTGGCAAAAAAATCTATGAATTTATCAACAAACACCCTTACCGAACTTTACGATTTTTCAGAGGAGGAACCTAACGTGACGTACATTCGCGAAATGAAGGACTTTTTGGAGCTGTACAGGCAGGGTCGCAAGCGGCATGGCTTGGATTTCTGGCAGGCTCTTCATACCCAAGGCGTCATTGACGCGTTATCTAGATCCATACCTTCAGAGAAATGGGAAAATGTTCCTGAATGGACAAAGCCAAAGGGAATCGGTTCCAGTATTGGGGTGTATCGATGAAGGGGGGCGAACCCAAAACGGCTCTAGTTGTAGGGGGGCGTGGATATCTGGGGCGGTATATTTGCCGGAACTTTCTCGCGGCAGGTATGGACGTATATTCGGCAGATCTCCCCGTACAGTCAAAAGCAGCTCAGAGCTCAGAGGATGAATTCCTCAACTTAGGCCAAATAGATTTGGATATCCAGGTTACAGATCCGGATTCCGTGAAGGCTGTATTTGATGCGATCCCAAATCCCGTTGACACCCTCGTGTATGCGGCAACAACGAAACCATTTGATTTCTATAAACCCCTGACCTCATGTTCTCTTGAAGGTTGGTCCAGCGTCCTTGATGTTGAATTGAATGGTCTTTTCCTTTTGGTTCGAGAGGCTGGAAAGGTCATGGAGGCTCAAAACCAAGGCAATATTATTTTGATATCCTCTATATATGGGATCGTAGGAAACGACCAACGGTTATACAAGGGATCAAATCTCCATGAATTGTACGGTGATGGAGACATTGAAGAACAAAGTCAGCCATATTCACATCCAGTCTATGCCGCAGCAAAAGGGGCCGTTGTCGCTTTATCCAAATATTTTGCCTGCTATTGGCAGGGCCAAAATATCAGGGTGAATTGCGTCTCTCCAGGAGGGATACACCATCCGGGTGAGAACGAAGAATTCCTCCAAAAGTATTCTGAGAAGGTGCCACTAGGCCGAAAAGGGGACCCTCAGGAAGTTGCAGACGCGGTCAGCTTCCTCGCCGGATCAGAATCAGGTTATGTCAATGGGCACAATCTCGTAGTAGATGGCGGATTTACGATTTGGTAATTCAAATATACGTTTACAGCCGTACCTTGATAACAACTTTGTGAATTGTTTTGGTGCTATCCCAAATCCCACCCGGAGCATGTGCGTCGCATGGGTAAAAGATTGCAAAGCAACCGGCCTCTAGCCGGAGAGGCGTTTTATTTTCGGTCAGTTTGTAGAATCCGACATCCTGGTCTACATCGAAAGCCATGGTTTCTTCCTCTACAGTACTTAGTGGAGCCCAAAAAATCGTTTCTCTTCCGGAAACCACAAATTGAATATCGATGTACTTTTGATGGACTTCGTATACCATCGTATCCTCAGCACGCGATTCATACGTTTGGACCAATGCAAAAACATTGTCTCCATCAATTTCATGTCGGCCAGGATCCAGAGTTCCGCGAAGTCCTGACAAGAAATTAAAGGCGGTCTCAAACCGAGAGTTTAACAGGTGATACTTTTTACTATTTTCTAGAGTGTCGATAATCATATTAGCAACTTTTTTTGTCTTCTGAGGCCCAAGTCGCGTTCACGTGGGGCGCAATTTCTTTGAATCTATCGTCTAGATTTTCTATAGCCGAGTCTTTGGGTGGTCTGCTTAATAGTGATCGTGCTTTTTTGATTAGTTCTAACCAAGGTCCTGGCATTTTCTGATAGAGTTTGTCTCGAAACGTAAAGTTGGCTACGTAGGCCTCAAGTCCTTGATCGACAATTCGCGTTGTCTGGATCTCGTCGAGGTTACTCAAGCGAGAATACAAGCTGTATGCTTCCTTTAAAACCGGTTTCATTGATCTATTCTTATAGGTAAGAGCAACCGATTTATTAGTTTGTCCACTCGATATATTTGAATCGCGAACATGCCAAGGCCCGGATGATATCAAAATTTGGCCGCTTGCAACAGCTGCTAAACCTATATACATCTCTAAGTAATTTAGGCCAACACCAGAGGGTAGTTTGGAAAAAGAAGAAAAGGCTTCCTTCAAATGATTTTTACGGTGAAGCGCGTAATACAAAGGGTAGTAATTATCCATATATTGGAAAAGACGACATTCATCACTCTCATTCGAAGATTCATGGATTCGATTTGATGTGGGAAGTTTTATCCGGAACGGGTTTATCGTATAATGGTATATTTCGCCGAAAACTGCTGATGCTTTGGGGGCATTTTCCAGCTTTTCGATCCCTTTCAAAATTGATTCTGGAAAGGTGAAATCATCATCTGCAAGAAGAATAATGTATGGCGAATCGCAACATTCGATGAAGCGTAAGATTTTCTCAACATACGTCATTCCGTAACAGTTTATAAACCGTTTCCCTAAACCACGTTTAAGTTCCTCCGAAATTTGAGACTCAATTTCTGGGGGCCCGCTAAAGAGAAGGTTCAATTCCAATTCGTTTGGTAGTGATTTATAAAACGATAAGCTGGCGTTTAAGTAGTTAATCGATCTTGCGCCGTTGCTCGGCAGGATCAGGCTGCATTTCCTAGAAAGAATTTGTGACTCCCCCATCGATTTTTATTTCAGAAAGATGAAATTCGGAACATTCGAGAAGTAGTTGTAAGGCTTTTACAACCGTGCTTGGCCGGACTAGTTTTTCTCCAAACATTGCTTCTTGGTGCCGTCTGACAAAGTCAGGCGTCATACCGTTGTGAACACGAGTTCCCTGAACCAATCCTAAGGATATTATATTAAACCGGCAATCTGAAAAATGCCGTTTCAATGATAAGGCATAGCTTGGAATGGCACCTTTTACGGCGGCATAGTGGGGGTCATAGCTTCCCTTATATTTAGCAACAGAGGAGAAAAAAGTCACTGAACACCCTTTCGACAAAGAGAGATTGAGCGCGGACAAAATTACGGTAACGCTACTAATGTTTATTTTCCACATATCCATTGGCTGGTCGCCGGCATCATCAAAAGGTGAGAACTCAGGGTTTAGACCTTGGGCAAAAATAATGTGATCGATTTGTGTGCCGTCTAAAATTCTCGTTAATTTCTCAGAATTAACAGAGGTGAAATCAATTCCGTTCGGGCCTTTTCTTCCGATTTTTACGACATGATAATTTTGGGAAAGTTGCTCGCTGATGTATGAACCCAGAGAGCCTGAGGAGCCAAAAAGAACAACTGTATTCATTTTGTCAGCGTCACCACCAAGGCTTGAGCGCCCTTATTTTGCACCTTAAGAATTTCGCAATGTTTAAAGCCGAGTAGTTTGGCAATCAGTCGATATTTATTTTCTGTGTATGCCGTTTTATGAAATTGCCCGGGTCCATTTTGATTGCCAAAAAAGTGCGTGGTTAACATTCCCCATCGATGGTCTGTGCTCCTGCCGTTACCGAAATAGTGATCAATGCTGCCCGTCTCATAAAATTCGAATTCGCTTTCATCAGCTTCAAGAAATTTCTGACAAAGCCATTCGAAGTCTGGGGTTTCGATCTTAAGGACCCCATTTGGGGCAAGTACTCTATGGCATTCGTACCAGAATTTTTTTTCCTCTTCAAAGGAAAGGTGCTCAAGCATGTGTTCCGACAAGATTTCATCTACGCTTTGGTCATCAAAAGGTAGGTTTAAAATGTCATGACTTAATACATCTGGATGCTCTACAAATTTATCAACGTTTGTATATCCAGGTAGTATGTTTGGGCCGCAACCTAAATGGAGTTTTAGCATGGTAAGTAGCCTTATTTAGATTAGGTATTTATGTTTTGTTGTTCCTGAAAGCTCTTCTCGAATTCTCAGTGCTGTTGAAATGCAGGTTGTAACTTTTCCCGAAAGAACGGAAATGTAATTGCGCTCGTGAATCTTTAAGTCAGTGACTCTGGCGTCGTTAGCGTTTTCTCTTTTAGCCCGAATTGTCCTTTGAATCCTTAAATGGTATGCATCATTTAGGAATGGGTAGTATTCTCCTGATGAGTTGTACAATTCTTGGATTGTTTTATCACTCAATGGTGACGTTCCTGAAAAAGTTTCTGAATCTTGCCTGAGGACTGACTGAGAGACATGGTATAATAGGAAATTGTTTTTAGTATTCCCGTGGGGCATCACGGAACAGTATTTTCCGTCCATAACCGTCAGGCCAATCTGAGAATGAGGATATTGGAAGACTGGTATGATTACATCTTCGTAAGTAGCGGTGTCATTTGGAATCCCTAAGTGATTATTAATGACCCCGAAGTTTCGATAGCTTGCATTCACAACGGCGTCGAATTCTGAAATGGACGAGTTGTGTCTAACTGCATATCCCTTATGGTTACGCTCGATATTTTCGCACGTAGTGTTCAGGAGCAAGTCAACTTTAGAGTCGGCGAGATGTTCCCAGACGATCTTTTTCAATATATCATAATCAAAAATCGGCTCAGGTACTCGGTAACATGCGCTAATTTTTTTTTGATTCAAAAATTTGGATGCTGGATATTCCTCTTTCCAACTGATGCCTATTTCATCACAAAATTTGGTAAAGTCCTCAGGACTTGTTTTTGAGTCTTCGTTCGCGACGGCATAGAAATTTGGAAAGTGGCATATAACGCTTTTCCCGTAGTAAAAGAGGAAGGAGACGAGTCCCTCCAAACTTTGACGTGCGGTCTCTTTACTACGCAGGTAATGATAGCCCAAATGAATCCGGTTGTGGTTAATTTTTGACGCCTCCATGAGAATGTCGTCGCGTGCCTCTAGACATACAACATCAAACCCTGCCTTGGATAAAATCAAGCTGACAGATGTGCCAAATATTCCCGCACCGACTACACAAACTCTCATTGATTAACCATTTATCGATTTAATACTTCAAGGAATGGACTTGTCAAGTTGGCTGAAGCGTTTGTCTCTATCCGGCCGCTGAATTTTGAAGTCAAAAACCGCTAGCAGGAGGAAAGTGATCCTCGCAAATATCATGAGGAACATGAGAATAGGCAATGTTAGCCAGTTGCCCTTAAGAGTGAACGAAGCATAAATCAGAAAAAAAAGTTCTCCGAGAGTGATAGGAGCATAGTACCATAGATATCTGAAACGCCGAACCGCATGCTCATGTTGAATGTGCGCCGAGATGGCTACGGTAAATGTCGCCAAAACAGCCGTTAGGGGGATATATAGCCAATAGTCCAGATGGACCCTCCAAATTTTATTTGAGGCTAGAATAGGTTTCCCCAAAAGGAACAGGACTCCTGCTACCGAAAGCCCGATTGCCAAGATAAGAAGAAGTGCATGAAGATGGATCTTATTTGTTGATTCGCCTTTCTCGTGTTTTTCGGAAACGATGGGAAATAGAAAGGGAAGCATAGCAGGTGCCACCCACATGGCAATATTCCCAAAAGTAGATGCCATATAAAATCCGGCTGAGTCATCGGTGGATAGAATCGCTCGGATCGCATATGGTTCCATGAAAAATTGAGTAGCAATCAAAGCCGTAAACGGAGCGATCCACAAAGAATACTGCAACATTCCCTTATAGTCTTCTTTATAGCATACAGGAGGGTGTTGCCCCTTGATGGCTCGTCTTGATGCCCAAAACAAAATCAACATCATTGAAATATATGAAATGATTGTGGCGGCCACAATTCCAGAAATTTGATAGGTTGAAATTAGAATCAATAACGCAACCAATCGGACAGCTGGGCCGCTGACTCGGGTGAAGATTATCGCATTAAATGCCTTCACGCTCTGTGCTAGCGTGTATGCAACCGGCATCCATATTGAGCTGACCATAAGGGCGACGACATACCAAAGGACATTCGGATCGTTGATATTTAATTTTCCGAGAAATGCGTCTCTCCAAAACCAAATTGCCACTACAACGATGATGGTATAGATGATCGAAAGGTAAATAAGGTGTTGCGTGATTTGTTTTATTTTTCCGAATTCTTTATTCGTTGCGTAAATCGTCACATATTTCAAAACCCCAGTGAGAATGATGCTTAGTGGGATACAGAAGAGGGGGGCCAGTTTTATCACCGGCTGGACCGCGCCAAGTAATGATTGGTCAATGGCTTTAGGTATAATAAACAACCCAATGGCTAAGGTCATCATGTCGCCAATACGGGAGGCGATGAACATTTTGAGCGTACTCCACCAGAGCAACCCAAGCTTGTTTTGGATCTTCGAAAGAAAGGCAGGGAGAGAGGGCATGTGTTTTAGAAAGCGGATGGGTGATTCAGCCCTGTTGTAATAGACTTCTAATGTCTATTCGCAAACGCCAAATCACATTTGAACCGGGCTTATAATATGAAGCATGAAGGTGTGAAACCCCTTGGCTCTATGCTCCAACGTAGGAATTGGGTGTTAAAGACCAGGCATCGTATCGAGTGTGAAAGATTTTTGAGGGTTTCGGCGGTTGGATCCAGCGCCCTTCTTCAAAATTTTCCCAATCTGGCCCCCCAATCTGTTGGGGTAGTTGAGTGGTTTTACCATTCCAAAGCATCATGCTTCCTCCCAATCCCCGTCGAGGGACGGATGTACTTCCAAATCATAAAGGAACCTTGGCGCGGTAAATACCCACGCCTATGTGGAGGTCAAAGGGGTTTACCGGAGCGATTAGTTTTGCGGGCCAGCCGCTTCGAGCGCAGGAGTCGCCAGCAGAGTACGCAGGTCTAAGCGCAAGCGGATTGCACCATCAGCTCCTGGTTTAAAATAAGCGGGTGGGAAGTTCTGCATCCCGGCGCTTTGAGCCCCAACGTAGGCGTTTGGTTGGAGGTTCCACTGGGTGTAGCGGGTATGATAGATGAGTGACTTTGAAGCTTGCTGCCCCCAAGTATCTCCCTGCTTTGATTCCCATACCGGGCCTGCGACAAAGGTTCCGGCGGAATTTTGCAGGGCGGCGCCAAGATAGGGCGAGCCACCGCGACTTCGGATGGCAACTTCAAGTTGGAGTGGGTTAGTTCCCGAGGTATCGATGGGGGCGGTGTATAATTGAGAATAGCTCTTTCCATTCAATACCGGTTTTCCGTTAAGGGTGGCCGAAAAAACGTCTGAGCAATTGAGATGCAGGAGGGCTTGATTGGGATTTTGTGCCATTTGACGCAGGAGATTTAACACGGCCTTTCCTTGAGGCGTTTTCATCTCAGGTTCTACGGCTGCGATGTCGGCATAGCTTGGGTCATTGTAGCCCGTTTTTCTCAAGAGAAGGACATCAGCGATGGCGGTGCCGGAGAAGGTATTTGTATAATAGGTGCAGCGTTGTGCGGCGGCTTCAACTTCCCCTGCCCGTTCCAGCTCGATGAGTTCGGACATGATTTTTTGTGGCTCCATCAAAATGGGTATGGGTTGGCGCGCGGAACGGCTGGGTAATTCGGGAATGGCAACTGGCGTGTCTTGGTACCAATAGAGCACCGAGCTCATGTAGCCCTTACTGGTATTTGGTCCTTCGGAGGTGCCAAGGACGTGGCCGAATTCGATTTCGAATTTGAGTTCAGAATTAAACGAGATCGGGTCGGGGACATGGAATCGGTATTGAGTCGTGTCCATGGCGGCTTTTTCGAGCAAGCCCGAGTAGGGACGATCCGAGAGACCAATGTAGTACCAGGCCCCGTTGAAGTAATCTTCTAAGCCGGTACCTTTGAGGGAGGGTTGGAAATCTCCGTCGAGGTAAATTCGATCATCCCCTTCGAGAATATTCCAATCGCGATCAGCACTTCGGAGGGCCAAATATGAACCGACGACGTGGCCTGTCCCTTTCAAGTTGCCGATAAGATGGGGCTTGCCAGCGGATTGTGATGGAGAGGATGTTTGTGACCAGGAGGCATGCAAGAATCGCCCCTCTTTCGCAGTGGAATCGATGGTCCAAGCTATTTGGAATGGGAGCTCCTGATCGAGGGGATTGATGAGACGGGCGCGAAACCCATCGCTAAATGGCATGGGAAACTTACTAATTAGCCATCCGTCTTGACTACCGAGGGGCGCAGAACTGAAATTTCGCGTGCGGAAGGCTTGGCAGAAAAAGTCGCCGAGTGGGCAACGAATACTGGGTCCGCCAGTGTCTTGGCCGTATTCGACCTCAAGGATGACATCTCTAAGCCAGCTGGGATCGATCGGATTTGCATCCGTACGTTTTAACCGGAACTCCGTGAGGCGTCCGGCTCCGGCTTGAGTAAGCCATTCGAGTTGGTCATTTGGAGGAATGATAACAGATGTCTCTCCGGAGGGCTGAGCACGAAGTGATTGGATATAGTCCGTTTGATTTTGGTTCCATGCTTCAGAGATTGCCTTGATACGTGCGAGGTGGGTGTCGACATTTTCCGGCAAGGTCGTGACTTTGGTTCCTTCAGGGAAGCGTTCGATATTGATTTGGAAGTAAGGCCGGGCTGGCTTTACAGTTTCGGCGACGGCAATACGCAGCGACTTCTGAAACGGGATAGGCAGATAAGAGGTATAGCCACCGCTCTCGCTATCCTGCAGGAGTCGATACGCCTGCTGTACTGAGGTTCCGCCTTCCTCATGCGGCACAACATTTTGAATGGTCGGCTCGCTGGCTCCATCTAGGAAAAATTTCCATTCCTTGGGATCTTGTCCGGTCATCCAGATGCGATGGATGACGCCGGGGCCCTCGATTTCCGCAACCGTGACGAGCCCATTTTCATCAGCGGGCTTGTCATAATCACCCCAATCCTGGTTTCCACCGGTTGGATCATTTGAGGACAAAAGAACCGCTTTTCCGAGGGGGGCATCTGCTAAGTGATCTATCGATTCCAAACGTTCTAAAAAATGGGCAAGGTCGAGCTGGCCAGATTTTCCACTTTTGGTTTTTGATCCACAGCCAGAGGCTAAAAAAGCGCCTAAAAGCACGAGTAAGACTGGGACGGTTGACCGTGAAACGGAAAAGAGAAAGGAAGTGGAAGCGGAAGAGGAAGTGAAAGTGGAAGTGAAAGTGGAAGAGGAAGTGAAAGTGGAAGAGGAAGCGGGCGACAGTGCCTTTTGCTTCAAAAAAGAGGGAAAGAGAGTGTTCATAGATTCAGCTTATGATGACTAAGAGACGCTCCGTAAAGGAACAATTTAAAGTATCGCAGTTGACAGCGAATACGACTGAAAGAGTTGTAAGAAAGCGGTTTGGGCACAAAAAAGCCGGCCTTGAGATCAAGGCCGGCTTTGTTCTGCTGGTGGCCGCGATTTATTTTACGCGGATGTTCATTCCAGGTTCAGCGCTGAAGTAGACACCGAATTTCCCTTCGTTTTCAACTGCGTGCCCGGTGAGGATCCGCTGGTTGGTCAGGTCGGTGATGACCGGCGCTTGCTCGAACTCGAAGACCAAGTAGCTGAGGATGCCCGCTTCGGTGGTGAATTCAGCCACACCATCTTCGGCTAATACCGTGGCAGTCGGCTCGCCTTCTGGCGTTGCGTCAAGCGTCGGTAGAACTTCAGCCTCAGTGGTACTTGAGAGGTCGTTGTTGACCACTTCAAGAACGTAGGAACCGCCGATGGCGCCTGCATCTTCAACCGTGTAGGTACCGCCGTTGGCGAGGGTCAACCCTCCGACTGCGATGCCGTTGCGCTTCACTTGGTAGCCGAGGACATCGGTTTCGACCGAGGCGCTCCAGGTGATCTGTACCCCAGCTTCGGTGACGACGGCTTGGATTTCCACTCCGTCGATCGAGGTTGGGTTGAGGGTTACTGGGAAGTCAGCCTGAGGAACGGTGGTGGTTCCAAAGTCGCCGAGGGTGACGAACTGGTTCGGTGGATTTGCCATGATTCCGGCAGGGAGGTCACCGTAGTCGATTCCGATTTCGTAGTCACCCGGCATCAGGTCGCCGAAGTTGTAGTATCCGTCAGGCCCGGTGGTCACGGTTGCGACCTCGGTGGTTACGCCGCCTTCGATGCTAAACAAGGTAACGTCGACGCCCGTGAGCCCGAGAGCGGTGAGGTTTTCGTTATCTGGGATACCATCGTTGTTGAGGTCGATCCAAACCGTTCCTTCGATTTCGCGGAGGCGGAAGAATCCAGCGTCAAACGATGGGTCGGCTTCGCCGCTATCGAGGGTCGTGACTGATGTGGTCATGGTGGCAGGATCGTAGTCCGAGTCGTTCGTATCATCGCCACCCATGTCTTGAGGGCTTGGCATGAAGGTCGCAGGGGTAGCGAACTGGATGTAATAGTCGCCCGGCATGAGGCCATCGAAGAGGTAGTTTCCGTTGGCATCGGTGAGGGCGCTAGCCACTTCGTTACCAGCAACATCGAAGAGGGTGACGAGGACGCCTTCGAGCGGAGGCTCGTTCGGATCTTGGACACCGTCAGCGTTGAGGTCTTCCCACACGTAGTTCCCGATAGCGGCAGGACAGTCCGCGATGAGCTGAACCGCGCAGATGGTTTCGTTACCACAAGCGTCAGTGATGATGAGCTCGATGGTGGTGTTCATCGGTGCGGTCAAGACCGTACCAACGGCAGGCTCTTGACGAATCGTGATGTCACTGCAGTTGTCGGATTGGACCGAGTTAACTGGCATGATATTCGGCACCGAGAAGCGGCACTGAGAGTCACTGAGGAGAACCGCGGCTTCTTGATTCGGATCTGGGCAAGGCACCAAGGTAGGTGCTTCGACGTCCATCACGGTGATCACCTGCACGCACTGAGCCGCATTGCCGCAGGCATCAACCAACTCGTAAGTGTAGGTGATGATGCTTGGTGCGGTGATACAACCGTTACCGAGGTTCGTGGTCGCGCTGACCAAGTTCACGGCCGGTTGTGCGGTGCAGTTATCTGATCCGGTGACTTGAGCCGTCATCGGCCCAGGCACTTCAGCCAAGCAACTGACCATTATGTCAGCTGGGCAACTGCTGATCGACGGTGCTGCGTCGTCCATGATGGTGAGGGTTTGCGCGCATTGAGCCGCATTCCCGCAGGCATCCAGAACTTCGTAGGTGTAGACGATAACCATGGGAGATCCAGCACAGCCGGTTCCGTTGGTGGTCGCGGAAACCAAGGCAGGAGTTTCGAGCTGGCAGTTATCCGTTGCAACCACGCCTGAGGCGTTTGGCGCAGGGATATCCGCGCTACAGCTGAGGGTCATGTCGGCTGGGCAACTGGTGATGACTGGAGCGGTATCGTCAACGACGGTGACGGTCTGGGTGTGGACCGTAGCGTTACCGGAGCAATCTGTAATCTGAAGCACCGTGGTGTAGACGCGAGGATCGGATACGCAACCTGCGCCACCGTTATTGGTAGCAGAGAGGATGCTGATCACTGGCGCTGGGTCGCATTCATCCGTACCAACAAAGTCGCCGGTAACAGGAAGAACAACATCAGCGTCGCATTGAACCGTGGTATTTGGAGCAACCGTGGTGAAGAGAGGTGAGATCGTATCGACTTCTGCCCATTCCTGGGTGCAAGGAATGGAACGGTTACCGCATTCGTCAACCGCTTGGTAGACGTAGCGTACCACTTTGTCACCGTTGCAAATATCACCGAGGGTTTCGTTGGCGATGAGCTCGATGAAGACCAAACCACAGCCATCGGTCGCGCTGACATCAGCGATGTCGGCCGGAGGCACTTGGCCACAAGGGACGGTTCCGCCAGCTGGGCAGTCGGTGATGACTGGAGCTGTGGTGTCGACCACCGTGATCACTTGAGTGGCTGAGATGGCATTGCCGCAGGCGTCCGTAGCGGTCCAGAGACGATAGATCGTTTCGAGGTTTCCGCAGGATCCGAGAACATTGTTATCCCATTCGGTGATGGTGGTACTTCCGCCACACCCATCCGGTGCGGTGGCAACGCCAGTCGCAGATGAGTCGGTTGCGTCTCCGCATTCGACGGTTGCGTCAGCAGGAAGAGCGAGAGCCGGTGCTTCTGTATCCGCGGTGTAGGTGATCATGCGGGTGCAGGAACTGAGGTTATCGCAATAGTCAACCACTTCGTAGAGACGGGCGATGGTCACTACACAACCAACGGTGGTCACGGTGTCGCTGATGTGGAGAGCCGATTGGATTCCGCAATCATCTGTCGCCTGAAGGATACCGACGTTTGGCGTAGGTACAACAGGGTTGCATCCAAGTTCAAGCGCAGGTGGGCAAACGATGGTCGGCGCGGTTGCGTCGTCGCGGTAGCGAATCTTCTGAGAAGCGCGTCCCGTGTTGCCGCAGGCATCCGTGAACTCGTAGGTCCGAGTGATTTCGACCAAGCAACCGAAGTTGGTGTATACATCAGAGATGTGGTTGGTGAGGGTCACGTTGGTGGTGCACATATCCAATACTGAGTCGACGGTGAAGTCGGGGCCAGGTACATCGCTTGCGCTAGCACATCCGAGGTCGATGTTATCAGGAGCGATGACTGGGGTTGGCGCCACACCATCGATGACAAAGAGAATCATCTGGGTGATGGTCGTGGTATTTCCACAGCTATCAGAGGCCCCGTAAGTGCGAGCGATTTTGCCCGCACAACCCGTGGTCATCACATCGTCACCCAGCCACTGCGGCTGAATGATGCCACCGCAGTTATCGGTCGCGGTGAAGGATGCAGGATTGGCGTTGGGTACGATGAGCGGGTTGCAACCGAAGTCGATGGTCGACTGATAATTCGCCGCAGGGGTCAACACGGGGCGTGTGTCATCGGTTGAGTAGCTGAAGATCACTTCGCTATCGACTTGGTTACCACAGTTGTCCGTCACTCGGTAGATGCGGGTGATGGTGGTGAGGCAATCCACTACGTTGGTGATATCGCAATGCCAGACGATGCTAGCCACGCCACAGTTGTCTGTCGCGGTGACGAGGGTTAGATCGACTGGAGGAATTCCGGCTGGGTTGCAACCGAGGTAACCGCCGCTTTGGGTCGCGGTAACTTTTGGAATTTCCACATCGACAGACCAGGTGATGAGCTGGGTGACGGTTCCAACTTGATCGCAATTATCCGTGACTTGGTAAATGCGTTCGAGGGAGTAATCGCAAGGACCGGTAAGGACAGGCGTGTCGCTGACCCAAGTTTGATTCGCGATTGAGCAACCCGAGTTTGCAGTCAAGGCACCGGTGTTCGGTGAAGGCACGAGACCGGCGCTAGGCAAGCAGCCAAGCGCGAGAACCTCTGGGTTCACGGTGACGGTCGGAGGCGCATCCATGAGGGTATACATGAACATCACGGTATCTAAGGTCTTGCGACCGCAACAATCGGTGACTTCCCAGGTGCGGATGACCATGTGGTCACAGCCGGTGACGGTATCCTTTTCATCAACCATCTCAACGCTGACGACGCGGCTATCATCTGTGGCGACAACCAAGTTGGTTTGAGGCACAGGAAGTGGGTAGCTAGCAACGCAACCGTAGTTCGTGCCAAGCGGTAAGGACTGGATAACAGGTGGGAGGATATCGATGGTGTATACCAAGGTTTGCGTATGCTCGGCTTCGTTTCCGCATTCATCAACTGCTTTGTAGATCCGGTTGAAGGTCATGGCGCAACCCGACTGGGTAGGTGCTGCCGTCGTGTCCATGACATGCGTGATCGTGACATCGCAGAGTGAGTTCGCAGGGAACTGACCGACATCGATGGCAGGAAGTTGTCCGAGATTTGGCACACAGCCAAGGTTCACGGTAGATGTCGCACCGGCCACGAAGACGGGCGGAACACCTGGATCGACGGTCCACTCATAGATCACATCTTCTTCTTCGTAGTTTCCACAGCAATCTTCGATGCGGTAGGTACGGGTCAGACGACGTAGGCAACCAACCGTGACAACGACTTCGTTGGTGAGGAAGATTCCGGTTACTTGGGTATCATCGGTTCCGGTGATGTTCGCGAGATCAGCGGCAACGGTTGGCGCCGGATTTGTGGTTGAGCAACCAAAGTCATCACGATCTTCAGGGAAGGAGGTGAAGACAGGTGGGGTGAGATCCACTCCGAAGATGACGGTCTGGGTATGCGTGCTGGTGTTACCACAGGTATCCGTCGCGAGGTAGGAACGTTCGAACATCTGGCGGCAATTGCTGATGTCACTCACAGGTCCGTCTTCTACAAAGGTAGTCATCACATCGCAGATCGAACTCGCTGGGTATTGACCAACATCTGGAGCAGGTACAGAACCGATGTCTAGGACGCAACCGATATCATTGGTCGAGTGGGTGCCGGCGGTAAAGACAGGGCCAACGCCCGCGTCCATGGTCCAGCGGTAAATGACATCGCGTTCGATGTAGTTTCCACAGCAATCTTCGATGCGGTAGGTGCGGGTGACTTTAACGTCGCAGCCAAAGACATCCATGACTTCGGTGACATTGGTGTCGATCACCGCGCTGTCATCGCTCGGAGGATTCGCATTGATGATGGCCCAGTCGTGAGCGAAGGAGGCTTCAAGATCATTGGTCCGAGGATCACCGACATAGCAACCGAAGTCGAAGCCCGATGGGAAGCCATTAAAGACCGGATTCAGCGCATCCACCACGTAGGAAATTTCCTGAGTCATGGTTGCTTCGTTTTGGCAAAGATCTTCAACCCGATATTCACGGAAAATATAGGTGGTGCAGGTATCGTTGCTTACCACGGTATCGCTGACATGCTCCATCACAGGAACCGGACAAGCTGGGGTGGTGATTTCACGGCAGGCGTCGACACAGAGTGCAGGGCGCAGGCTTGGGTCTGCATTTTCAATCGCACCAATGGTTGTACCCGGGGTTACGCCACCCGCCTCGTAGACGATAATGAAGGTCACGAGATCATCCGTATCCGCTCCGAAGAAGGAGACGAGATCTGCACCAGAAACGGTTACTGAGGCAGGTAAGATGTCGAGCACAGTGAAGGAACCGAGCAGGGTGACATTTGCACCAAGGGCGCCACCGGCTGCATTCTGCGGCGCATTGGCCCAGGTGATACCGGTTTCGCTCCAACCTTCACCCGCGTCACCATCATTAAGTCCGTAGACCGCAAAGGTGGTTGGTGGGTAGGAGAATGGAGGAGGAGGTGACAAGGGACCTGCATCCGATGCGAGCTTGAGGGTAACCTGTTCCAAATCACTTGGCTGGAACGGGCTCTGGCTCAAGTCGAACTGGATGTAGGTTTTGCTTACACCGTCAACGATGTTGGTAGGCGATAGACCATCATTTACCGTGGGAGTGGTTTCATTGATCGTCGCATCTGCAACCGCAGGGAAGAGAACATCGCTTAGGCAGTTGGTGCTCACCAATGGAGTTGAAGTCACGTCCAAGTTAGATGGGCTAGCCGTCGGCACTTGAGCCACCGTGGCAATACATCCGACATCAAGTGGATCGAGTTGCGCGATGCTGACCGACTCTGGGGTCAAGGTGAAGGCGTAGCTTTCGTCCTTGGTGGCCACATTGTTACAGCAATCAACCAGACGCCAGGTACGGGTGACGGTGATATTGCAGTCCTGTTCTTCGTAGACTTCCATCACGAGCTGGGTCGCAACGATGCTGCTATCATCCGTGCCGGTGACTTGTGAGAAGTCTGGGAAGGGACGTGGGTCAGAGGAGACGCAGCCGTAATCGATGTATGGAGGCACCGAAATGGTCGGTGGCTGATTATCGAGGGTGTAGGTAAAGCGCTGGGTGATATCCGTGGTCTCGTCGCACTTGTTCGTCACCGTGTAGGTGCGGTCGAAGAAATCGGTGCACGCGTCCAAGGTGCCGAACACTTCCGCTGAAACGATAATCGCTTTAACCGAGCAGGTAGACTGGGCTTGTACCAAGGTCGTAATCGCTTGAGGAATATCCCCGAGGCTATCGATACAACCGAGGTCCACATCCGCAAGCGCAGGAATAAAGGTTGCGGCTGGTTCTTGCGTATAACGGTAGCTTTCTACTCCAGTACCCCGTTTTCCACAGCAGTCGATGACTTCCCAATACCGAACCACGTCGACGACGCAATCGTTGGTGTAGTGCGCTTCGAAGATGAGGTTGGTTTCGATCACGATATTGTCATCATTCACCGTCATGTGGAGGTTGGTGCTGTCCGCGATCGGACGTGGGTCCATAAGTTCACATTCGTAATCGGTGTACGGGGTGAATTCGATGGTCGGTACTTCTGTATCGAGGGTGTAGCAGACTTCCTGACTCACGCTATCCTGACCACAAATGGTGTAGACGGTGTAGGTCCGAGTGTAGGTCCGAACGCATCCATCTATAGTGAATGTGGTCGGTACATCGCTATCCTGAACGATCGAGGTGACGAGACACTGAGTGTCGATGTCCAAGTCGGTGATGTCGAAGGGTGGGATTTGACCCAGCGATTCGATGCAACCAACATTGAGCTTCGGCACATTCGGCACGCTTACTTGTGAGTTGCGGGTGTAAGTGAAGGTCACGACTTCTTCTGCTACATTACCACAGCAGGCTTCGAGCTGGTAGGTCCGGTCGAGAGCAACTTCGCAATCGTTGGTGGTATAGACATCGTCGATGGTGAGGAATCCGCAGTCGATCAGTTCTTGAGGCGTGTAGTCCTTCGGATCATCTGGGCAGCATTCCGTGAAGAAAACACTGTCGGGAATATCTTGCAGCGCTATTCCGGCGTCCGCACTTTCCCACTGGGTGAAGACACTCTGTCCGCCACCAGCCTCGAAATATTGGAGCTCGAACTCGTGACAACCACGGCTCAAATTGATCGTGCCGGTTTCGGTTGTGGCATCATTGTGAATCCCATCGTTGTTCACGACAAGGGCACCATCAATGTAGATAAGAGAACCGTCATCCGAACGCGTCGAGAAGGTGTATTCGCCACAGGTTGGAACCTTGATAAATCCGCGCCAGCGAACCGTGTAGTCTGCAGCATTTCCATCAGGATCAAATGTGGCGGTATCTCCCTGTGTAAGGCCACTAACAGGCGTGGAGGAAAGGAGATCAGGCGGTGTGTTACCCGCGCCGGCAAAGTAGCTTACTAAACTAGACGTACCGCCAGCATTATCGTCCCAAATATCAGCGATCAATCCGCCAACCTCTGGTGCACAGGTGGCAATACAATCTCCATCACTACAGCCTTGGGCTAAGCAAAGGTGCTCGAAGAAGTTTGCGGTACCAAAAGTCGCTAGGTTGGTTTGGAATGTTGTTCCGCTTGCCAAGCAGCCTTGGTAACCGCCTGATTCTAGGCCGGTCATTTCAGGCGTCTCATTCAACGCAAAGGTGATGGTCTGGGTAAAGACAGACACTTGGTCGCAAAGATCAACCGCAGTGTAATGACGTTCAAACGACATGGTGCAGAGGTCAACTCCAGGACGATTCGGGGTTTGATTCGATAAGAACACATTCGCATCGCACCCAGAAACCACTTGGAACTGGCTGACTGACGCAACGGGAATTTGCCCGCAGTCATCAATGCATCCAAGGTCGATCTGAGCTGGGCCAGAAATGATCGGCTGACTCGGCGTCGTAGTGAAGCTGTACACCTCAGGTATCGCAGCGGAAGCACCACAGCAATCCCACGCTTGCCAGAGACGGGTGACCGTCACTTGGCAACCATTGGTCTGACGGAGTTCGTTCACCAAGACATGCTTGATGTAATTGTTGTCTGCATCGACAACCACAACTGCGTTAGAAGAGTCTTCGACAGTCCGTGTGTCGCCATCGCAACCAAGGTCTTCATATGGAGCAACTTCAGTGATCACCGGTGACTGCGTGTTGAGCACGTAACTGACAGTCTGAGTGAACTCTTGCGTGATGCAGGTCGAGGCGACGTCGAAGACACGCTCGAACATCTCGTAGGTTTCGCATGCTTCGTAGACCTCGATTGCGTTAATGATCGGATTTTCAATCTCCATATCAAAACAGATGTTCAGCATACCGTCGGTGACGGTAACGGTGAACTCTTCTTGTACCGCAGTGAGGGTTGCCCCCGCTGAGACGATAACGTCGTAGTCATCTAGCGCGAGATTGTTTTCGATACTCACATCAAAGACACGTGAACCGACGGTAGTGCTACCAGTCCAGAGGTTGGCGAAGTGGAGGCGAACTCGGTAAGTTCCAGCAGGAACAGGCAAGTTGTAACAGCCGGTTCGGAAAGCCTGTGTTTGATATATAGTGTCATCCAAGGTATTCGCGATGGCGCTAGTGGTAGTAAACGTGTCAGGTAAAGTGCCGAAAGCGTCGGCAGACCAGGTATTTCCGAGGGTATCCGTGTAGGCACCGCCACCGGCATTAATCCGGTACACTGCAGGGCATCCGTTGCCACCCAAAGAAGATGGCGAGAAGGTCGCGGGTTGGGTGCGATCGAATGTATATTGCAATCCACAGCCGGATGCATTCGCATTCAAGCCAACGATATCAACCGGAGGAATCGCTCCAACTGCGGAGATACATCCCATGTCTATCGCGGGCAGCGCGGCCACCGCGAACTCGCTTGGAGGAATGGTGTAGGCGTAGGTCTCTTCGTAAATCGCAGAGGATGAGCAACAGCCATCTACCTGCCAGTAGCGGGTAACCGTGACATCGCAGCCATTGGTTTGACGCACTTCATTGACGCGATTGGTCGCATACGGATGTCCAGGGTTGGAGGCCGAATCGGTCATGATACCAGCCATGGAAGTATCCAAGTCACGAGGATCCGCCGCACTGCAACCAAAGTTCACAAATGGAAGAACCGAGGTGATTACCGGCACGATGTTCGACTGGTAGGTGATGGTCTGAATCAGGTCAGAGGATTGTCCACAGTCATTCGTCGCACGATAGGTGCGGGTAAACTGGTAAGTGCATTCGTCGGCATTCAAGGTCACCGCAGAAGCGTCGAGGTAAACCACTTCGGCAAGACAGGTTGAGCTCAGAATGAACTGAGAGGTCGAAGGTGCCGGAATCTGTCCGTCATCCGTGATGCATCCGAGATCGATGGTATTTGGGCCACTGAGGCTTGGCGCCACACTTGGCGGTACCGGAATGGTGTACTCGATATCTTCAACCACTTGGTTGCCACATTCGTCGGTCACTTTGAAGCGACGCTGGAAGAGGATACGGCACGAGTTGGTGTAGATATGGCTGCAATCAAAGACCGCGGTCGCAGTGGTGCAACTATCGGTCGTCACGATGCTCGCGAGATCCGACGCTTGAGTATAGATGGTCTCGACGTAATTCGAGATCGAGGCTTCGTCGGTCGCACCGGCATAACAAGGCAAGGTCTGGTCGCCGTTGATCGACGCCACTTTAGGATCTTCGTTATCAACGACAAACACATAGCGCGAGGTACACAAGGTTTCGAGGTTACCCGAACCGATGGAGCAACGATCGCGGATGGTCCACTCACGAACCACGGTATACTGGCAGTTGGTCTGGAACCATTCGTCCGCTACAACCGTCTGCGCGTAATCGCAGGAAGTGGTGAAGGTCGCAAAGGCAAGACCCGCAAAGAGGTTGGTGCTCGGTAGGCAGCCGAGATCGAGATCTGGCGGGCAAACCGCTTGGTCAGGTGTAACCCCTGTCGCGTATTGAATCTGCTGCGTCGCAGTCATCACCGAGAAGCAGGCGTTACTGGTTTTGAATTCACGCGTGAGGGTAACCACACCGCAGTCATCCATGGTCATGCTTTCAGACGCTTCAAACAGGCTGGTGCAACCGGCTTTGATTTGGCCGCCTTGCATCCAGAATTCCGTCATGGTGGTTGGAAGCGGTGGCAATTCACCGATGCCGAATCCATCCACTGGATTACAACCCAGCTCGATATGAGCCGGTGCAACGATTTTGATTGGCGTTGTGTCGATCACCGAAACGATCTGAGTGTAAGCACACATGTTGCCGCAGCTATCAACCGCAGTCCAGATGTTGGTGTACTCGAGCGGATCGCCCATGCATCCAGCCCCATCGTTGTCAGTTGTCGCAACCGTAACCGTGAGGTCTTTCATGCAACTATCGATGACGTAGACTTGATTGGTGGTCGCGGTTGGCACATCGCCTGGGCACTCGTAGGTGAGAGCTGGCTCAGGACGCAAGGCGAAGGTCGGCTTGTTGGTATCGGCCAAAAAGGAGATGCCGTTTGTGGCAGCGACCATGCAGTCGGTGGGTAGGTCAAGATCGGCTTCCCAAGTAGCCGAAAGGATCGTGACAGAGTCTCCTGTGATACTCCCATCCCCAGCGTTGTCTGCGAAATCAACCATCCCATTTCCGTTGTTATCACTCACCCAGAAACAAATGGTGACAAGCTCTTGAGAACCGTTGTCTGCAGCGGTACTGGAGCCGTCGGCCGAAGCGTCAACCACAAGCACGTTCTTTCCAACAACCAAATCGCCTATGATGTTAGCCCTATCGTTTGCGGGGTTAAACACCGAGAATGGCGCTCCATTTATAGTACTGGTAGTTAAATCAATCCCGGAGAAGATCCATGCACTGGAAGGATTTCTGAAATCGAAGAAGAAGCGAACTGCTCGCCCGGCACCTGTACCATCGGCACGTGGTCCAAAAAATTCATAATTCGGATTCAAACCGTTTCCGTAATCAACAATTTCAAACGGGAAAGAGCTCCCATTCACATCCGTACCAGAAAGAGTAGCGATTTCCGGTGGAAGAAGCGTGTTATCCCAGTCGATCAAACCGGTCGCGATGACTTCGTTCGTCAACACACTTGGATCCAAAGTTGCGCTACATGTATAGCTGTAGGTTTCCCCCGGCAGGAGCGGTCCAGCCCATGCGCTATCGCAAGTTCCATAATTTGCATCGACAAAGGTGAAGTCTTTTAGGGCAACACTTCCCGTGTTGACGATGATAATTTCGAACGCGTCGATTTCTTCTTCACCGGTACAGAGGCATTCATCGTCAGCGATGACTTTGTAAACCGCCAATCCTTTTTTCCAGGTCCAACTTGCAGCCGCGTCACCTTTTTCGGGCAAGTCACCGGAATCTGAAGAAGCAGACGCAAGGATGCTGTTGGTGGTCATCAATTGATCCAAATTCGTTTCATCAAGTGTATCAAAAGTGACTTGAAAGCGCACTTCATCGCCCGGCATAGCGAGCGTGCCCAAACCGCTCCAGACAAGGGTGCCTGAGCCCATAACTGGCAACACCCCAGAGGTGTCAGACACGTATGCTAGGATGGCCGGGTCAAAGGTATCTAAGACCGAGTCCACATAGATGTTCGTCGGCATGGTCGACGTGTTGGCCACGGCAATTTCAAATACGACTTGATCGACACCAACTTGAGCACCGTTTGGCAAGACTGGAGAAATCACTGTTTTCGAGACGCTGTAGCTCCCAAAATCGAGGGTCTCTGAATCGCTTTCTGGAGGCTCATCCCGCTCCCACGGCACAACCCCGTCGATGGTGCTGTACTCGGTAATGGTCGCGGTGTTCATGATCGGACCTTGGTCATCCGGTGTGATCTGCGCTTTGAATACGAACTGAATCGTGTCGCCAGGCAGGATCTCGCGATCTGGAAAGACCTGAGAAATGTTTGTTGTGATGGTAACCAATGCAGCGGCGGCCGTATTTGGCGAGGGATCAGTGACCAAGAAGCTGTAATCACGCGGAATGGAAACCGGCATGATGCTCGAAGGCACGAAGCACTGATACATGAGATCATCTTCGATGGTGAGACCAAAGGCAGAGGATCCACCGATGTCATTGCTCACGGTCAAGGTGATGTAAACGAAGTCATCAATGATCTCCATTTCCTTGTCGAGGGTAAGCTTCGGCTCGACGATCATGTGCATGACCGAGTCGGTTAGATTGGTATCAGGGAAAATATCGCGAGGGTCGCCATCATTTCCACCCCAATTGAATGTTACGTTATTCGCTTGGCTCGCCCAATCAATATTTTCAGGCACGTCTTTGACGATTACCTCATAAAGGATTTCGAAGTAATCATTGCTTGGATCATCGTCCTGTACGTTCTCAATAAAGTCCGCTCCAACCCCAGCTGCATCTGTGGATTCAAATTGCCACGTGATATCTTGGCCATCACCACCGGTGTCCGTGTTTCCGGTTGGGCTCGGATCAAGGTCTGTAAGTCCAGGCCACGCAGGTCCTGTGGCTAGAGGGTAAGCAGCATTCGCCCCATTGAAGGTTGGTCCTCCTGGTGGAACGACAATCTCATAACCAAATCCTGGATAGGTAAGGTTTACATCTGTATCGGTTCCGGCGAAATCCATCCCTGAAGGAAGGTCATCGATGATCTGGAAGCGAGGCATTAGGCCCGCGGCAGGAAGATCAACTCGGATGCTGTAAATGACGCGCTCACCGATGGTGAACATATCGGTTGGGGTATAGCCTTCGCTCGAACTGACCAAGGTCTTGCTCATGGCGAATTCAACAATGGACGTGATGACCTTTTCGGTCTCATCAAGATAGTCGTCCTCAACCACGTCTTCGCTACCATCGCGCTCTTCGGAGTCATCCGGATAGCCGTCTGGCAAAGAAGTCCAGGTAACACCCGCAGTGTTGGTTAACTCAACGCCGGGTATGACGACACCACTCAATTCACCCGCATATTGGATGACCAGGGGACCATCGCCAGGGCAGTATTCGGCAAGGATAATGTTGTTGCTGTCATCCACCGTAATGGTGTTGCCAACCAAGGCGGGTGCTTCATCCGCTTCGTCGACACTTCCGTCGCCGTCATTGTCCAAGTTATCAGAAGCGAAGGGAACCATGACAAGCCCAGATGGGAGCAAGTCGGAAATCACCGCATCGTAGACACAGGTGTTAGAGGTTCCATCAAAATCAACCGTCAAGGTGTAAGTAACCGTTTCGCCGTACTCCAAGACATCGCAAGGATCAGGCATCTTCATAATGGTCAAGAAGCCTTCCACCACATGCACTTCGTTGGTTGAAACGGGTAGCGGTGCATCGAAACCATCGACTTCGAAAGAGAGGGTAGCCGCGTTGTATTTGAAATCACAGTTATTGTTCGCCGCGACATTTGCGACCTTCACTGGCACATCGATGACAAAGGTGTAGAACTCAACCGGAAGATTACCGATGGTCCACTCAAGCAGCTGACCGGTTTGGTTTACCGCAGGCACGGCAACGCCGTTACCCATACTGTCTTCCGCGGTTACCACCGTGATGGTACGTCCAGCATCTAAGATCCAACCAGCAGGCATGGTGTCGGAGAGAACCACATTGTTAAAGTCGGCACCCCACATTTGCCAGGTAAGGCGATAGTCAAGACATTCGCCGACCCGCGCTTCGAGATTTGTCCGGTAGCTGCTGTCAGGTTCTTCAACCGTCTTCACGAGCTTGTCGACAAGCAAGCCGATGCCGTTAGCACGATCTTGGTCAATATTGTAAATCGTTCCGTAGGTTCCTTCGTTATCCAAGCCTGGATCATCAAAGAGGAAGGGTCCGTCGCCTTCGGTATTCGGGTAGTCTCCACAGGGATTACTTGCCACCAACACGTCAGCAACCGGGTTGCCACAAGAGGTGGTCATTTCCGCTGTTACCAACGTACTACCAGGATTCGGAGCTGAAGTTGCGTCAAAACAAATCACCACATTATCACTGGGGCCAAGCACCAATCCAACAAGTTCGATCTCGAGATGTGTCGATCCGTTGGGACCCGGATAGGTTGTAACCGTTGGAGTTCCAGGGGTGCCGAAGGTGACATTTTGCACAATGCTAGCAATGTCGGCGGGAGTGACAGGCACCCATCCATCATCAAGGCGGATGGTGACGACGATGTTGTCTGTGTCAGCAACCTGCGCCATATTCTCGACCGTTACGCAGAAGGTTTGCATCCCACCTGGCGTTACAATGAAAGAGTTAGGCTGAAGGTCTACATCTGGCTGCGGGAATTCCGCAGGTTGATCATTGGAGAAGGTCTGACAAATTTCTGTCCCATCGCACAACTGCTTCCAACAGAACTCGGTATCGGTATCTGGGAAAAACAAGGTTGGACCAATGGGGTCGCTAAAGTCGAGATCGGCAGGATCGGCCACGCAATCAAAGGCCGGCATGAAACCGGGGTCCGGATTCGGATCTGGAACAAGCGGAATGCAGTAGCTGATCCAGTTAAGATAATTTAATTCGACTTTAAAATTCGTCGGACCGGCTCCTGTCGGGTTCGCACCCGTCCCATTTCCGGTCAAGTAGCCATCATTCGACGTGTCGGTCGCAGGGGTTGGTAAACCAAATACGCCCGCAGCGCAGAGCGCATCGATGTCAAAAACCAACATCTTTCCATCGCCAACTGAATCAACACTGGTGACGGGAATATTCCCGACCCATTCACCGAACATCGCGATGGTCGCGGTGGTGTCAAAAACGAAACCAGCTGGTGCTTCTTCGGTAATAAAGATATTGGTCATCGTCGCACCGACGTTGGTCCACACCACACATTTTTCACCACCACAGGGCGTCACGTTGATTTGAATGCCGCCGGGATTTTCAACCGGTTGTGGAGAGGTGTCGAAGGTACCACAATCACGAAGTGGTGGAATACACATTTCGCCTTGCGCCAGACAACCGGGGGTCAATCCAGCGTCTAAATCGCAACCGTAATAGACATCCACACAGTTCACTGGATCTTCACAGGTTTTCATGATGCCAGTGACATCTACCTGAATTGGCCCATCGTCCGTGTCCCAGATTCCGTCTCCATTTATGTCCATGTGCTGCATCTGGAGGAAAGCATTTTCCCAGGTAATGGTTGGTGGATCAAGCGTCCCGTCATAGGTACCTACACCGGCGACAGTTTGCATCGCATCTGGATCAGCAATCGCACCAAATCCTTCGATCTCTGTGGCGCAAAAATCCGCCTTCAATGGCAATTGGTCGCACATATAAAGCTCAGGGACACCGGCTGAGGAATCACCAGTATGGTCCAGACTAATTGTGTAGGTATTGAAGGTTTGAATATCAACCACCCGACCGTCTGGTCTTTTATTCAGCGTCACAACAGGTGCTTTTAGCTGAATGTTAGAGCGGAAGGTTTGAGCCTCAAAAGGTTCTCCACAAAAGTCTTCGTATGTAGAATCGATAGCCAACGGAATCAATGCATTCGGACCATACGCGGTAAATGCCTCACAGCTCGTACGGAGGGCAAAACAAATTTTCACAAAGCCATTTGACGGAACGATCGCTAGTTCGGGAATCGCATTCGTATCGAACAGGACATCGTTGCCCGTAACAACAGGCTCCATCATACCCGCAGTAACCGGACCATATCCAGCGAAGGCATCTGCATTAGGTGCTCCAATCGGTAGACCATCGTCGACCGAATACGTAATCGTACCTGGCTCATAGGTAATGAAATTTTGCAGGTGCATCGTCATCGCGACGGCAAAGTCGGAAGGTTTTTTAGGATTCGATAAAACGAACTCAACCTTGGTGGTATTACAAAGAGACAGTCCATCTGGGAATTCCGCAGTTGTAGTCAAAGTAGGTGGCTCAGGAATGAACTTCTTCGTGGCTTCAGCAACCTCCGTACATGGCATACCATTGCATAAAAGGGTTACCTTGGTTGTGAACTCATCCTGCACACAATCTTTAATGATGACTGGGATCATGAAGGCAATCAACTCACCTGGGGGCAGGTCATTAAACACACCCGTGTTGTCTTGATCTACCAATGGTGCAAGTGGCCCACCTGGTGGAGCCGTTGCCGCAAAAGTGATCGTACCACCCGCTGCAGAAGCAACGGCTGACATTTGTGGATTGTAACGTGCATTGAACACAGCCACATCTAAACAAATGGAAGGGGGCAAACAAACATCGACCTGAAGGTCATATCCCGTACCAGAACCATTGTTTACAATAACAGTTCGGTAGTCAAAGTTCGTGGTAATTGCGATCTCTACGGGTGGATCGGTTAGGATTTGCATATTCGGTCGGAAGATGTCCGTGGCCAAAGGATCAAAGGCGATAATAGGCGATTGCTCGATTTTTGGGTTGGGGCAAGCTGTATTCCACATCAAGGTGGCTTGGTAGTCAGTGGGACTTAAAGCACAACTCCCACGCACAGGGATATCGATGCAAATTCCTGTGTTTTCATCCACGACAAGATCTCCAAGATCTACGGCAATGCTTGATCCATCTGTCGGGACGTCAACGCCAGCGGGCGCAGCCCCTCCAACTGTGATTGCGCCTCCATCATAATAGAAAAACTGATCGGCATTTGGACCGACGGTAAGGTCCAACGTGAGTGTGGCACCGGTTAACACACAATCAGGCTCATCGATATCAATGCAAATTTGCGCAACCGATACCGCACAAGGCTCAGAGATACCAATGGGCTGCAAGGTAACGTCCACTTCTGGCTCGAGGGCGCGGAACTTGTACCAGCGACGTAGCGCATAGCAATCGGTATCCACAAGAAGTGCACCAAATCCATGGGTTCCATTACTATCAGGTGGGCCCGCCACGCACCAAGCAATGGAAATTGTGTAGGTCGTCATGGGAGCGTTCAACGCCGGCACCCCATCAAGTGAAGCAAAATCGATGCAAAACCCACCATCGGCGGACATCATTGGCGTTAGCATGCTGGTATAATCTGTTCCATCAATATCGATGGTCACCCCAGCTAGGTCAAGGTCTGGCACAGGGTGGCCAGCCAGCAAGTTTTCAACCATGGGGCACGGATTGTAGTTGGACCAATCAAACCCAGTTGCTTCACCGCACATCTCCATCACCTCAAACTCAGAACTAAAGCAAATGGGCTGACAGGGTTTTAGGTCTCCGAGGTTTACCTGCTGCACCTCAAGGTATTTGACGCATGCCGCATCACACTCATCAGGACCATCGCATTCAGGGTCTTTATTTTCGATGCTTGCGTTCACGATAATTCCGGTTGCATTAATTTCTAGACCAGGAACATCACAATCAAAGCAGTTACAAGATGGGCAATCAGGTTTGAAGCCACGCGGGCCTTCGGGAACAATGACTTCGAAACGACCATTAAATATCTCGCCTTCGTACATCACGCAACACGGCTCGCAATCTATGGCTGAGCCATCACATTTATTCCCTGGGCCTGGTTCTGTACAGTCACAGTCACGCACCATAGACCACGTAAGTTCATACATCCCGTCTCCATTGACCTGAATCCCAGACCAATCAAAAGATCCGCCAACAAAGGCACCTTGGTCGTTCGTTGAGATGCTACCAACACTTACAACATTCGTTCCAGCACCGGTAAACCCAGCAATGTCTGCCGCACCTGGCAAACTGACAATGGACCAATCATCGATCCGAGGGAGTTCTTCTACAATGCGAACTGGAATCGATTCGCACATATTTTCGTAGGTAATGCGCATACGAAACTCCATAATGTCAAGCGAACATCGATCGAGAATACATACATCGCTTGGTGAATCCGTGCTCCAGGCATCCATACCAACAAACAATTCAGCGACAAAACTCGGCTGTGCACCGCTCACTTCAGCACTGGTCAAATCGATCGGAATCGCAGTCCCAATAGATGGCCCTTCAAACTCTAATCCACATTGATTGGTAAACGTGGTCGTTGTGAACAGAGTAGCGCCTCCAGGAGGGAAAACCGTCAGACCAAATGGTTCACCGCATGCATTAAGCGTATCCGATTCCTCACAGTCAAACCCATCAAAAACAATTTCGTACGTCATGCAAACGCTCTGGCCTGGTGCAACATCACCTATAGGAATATTTCCAGAGGTAAGGTTGGGAAAACTAAAGTTTCCAAACGCGTTGCTGAGAACCACTCCATAGGCGGTTCCGGGAACCAAACAGGGTAAATCAATGGTAGAAATATTTTCTGCGCAAATCTCGATCATGACCGGAGGCGCTGCGGGACCAGGACAAGCAAGAATCGGTCCACTGACAATCGCATGTGTTACTTCAAGCTTCGGTACTTCAATAGTTGGGGGAACCGCATCGAATCCCACATCCACGATGCCGATTGCGGGGCAAGCGGTTACGGAAGGGAGACAACCGTCTGGGCCCGGACAGCTGTAGGATGGTGTGGCTGAGATTTCAAGATCACCACAACCAATAACCATTGCATCGACCTGGAAGACAACTGTGGCACCACCAGCAACCGTCATCAGATCTTGAGTCATCACCATTCCACCACCAGCAAACTGAAGGCCACCGCCAAGAACAACTTCAACCGCAACGCAAGTCGCCTCCGCGCCTGTCAAATTTTCAACTGTAACATCAGCAGTCACCATTTCTCCGATTGCGCCACACTGCCCCAGAAACTCTACCGTTGCATCAAAAACAACCTGCTCCGTAGCGAGAAAAGCTGTTTCAACCACACTCGCATCAACGATATTGACCACTTCGTTCCCTAAAGCATCACAGCCCGGCTCATCATAGGTCAACTCAATGATAAAATCATCAGAAGAAGGGGAACAGCCTCCAACCACCTCAAAGCACATGTCGATAACGGTGCCAGAGGGAATCCCAGCGATAGTACAAAAGGCTCCAGGATTCTGTGGGCCACAAACCAAGGCCCCCGTAATTGGATCAACCTGCAACGACTCACCCGCCGCACAATCTCCAAAATCGTAGGTGACGGTGCTACTTGTTGTTCCATCGGAAACTGAGTATCCATCACCCAAGATAAAGAGCCCGCTACCTAAATCATTGTCAGTAAGAGCAATTCCGGAACCGCCACTTGGGTCGGTACCACAGGCTGGATACAGAACCACCACCGCACCAGGAGCAAGCAATGGCAAACCAGGGCAACCGGCGAGCGTGTCGGTTGCACCAGGCGCTGTATCTTGATATGTGTATGTACATAGATCGATAGGCGTGGAACCATTGTTGCGCAACTCAACCCACTGATCGCAAAAGGTCGCATCCGCTGGATCCCAATAAAGCTCAGTAATACTCAGTCCAGAACCACCACTTGCCTGTGGATCTACAGCCCACGGAACCGGCCCTCCCGCCTCAGGAACCGCGACGTTCGTCGTCGTTCCATCCGGGTAGGTTAGGGTGAAGAAGGTCGCATTGGTGTCGATGATGGTATCTCCCGGCAACGTTATATCAAAGCGGGGATTTGTAATCAATCCATTCGTGACAACCAACTGCGCGGTGAACTTTGTCTTCCCACAGGGGCCAATCGGACCATCAGGTGATGCCTGATCAACCTGCAACGTAACCGTTTGGGCAAGCAGCGACGGCGAGACAAACAAACCGACGATCAAAAACATACACGCTAGCGCGCGAGATGAGTATTTTTTCATATCTTTCCTTAACTAACAGGGTCCACTTTTCCTCGAGAATACCTATTCTCCTTTATTTTATGGACACCGTATCACTGGCTAACCAGCATTACATATATACCTAACGAGAATTTTAGTGAGGCCTGAACAATATGTTTAACTATAAACGTCATTTTCTGAACATAATGAATATAATACATCAATTTGTATTAAAGAGTGTGACTTTAGCGGCCATTGCCATTGGATTCAGTGGTTGTGCGACGAAAAATCACTGGAAGACACCGAGTTCCGAGAAAATCGCCAAAACCATCGAATTCGAGCGGCGAAACGACATTTCTTCGTTTTTATCCATGCCCGGCGATATTCTCCTGCTTCATCTCGGTGATTCGGCCATGGCGAGCACCATCAAACAGCTCGGCATGTACCCCGCCGGCCTCATGGACCTGCTCGCTCTCCAAGATCCATTCGCCTCCTTCCTGCACACCGAATTCATTGAAAACATCGAAAAAGGCCGCCAATTAAGGACAACCGGCTTCTATCCGATCATGAAGCAGTACCATCCCAACCAATTTGGCTGGAATTTCGCAGTATACAAAATGGTAGGGCCGTTGACTCAAAACCAGCAAGCCTTAGACAAATATGAGAGCCAAGCGCGCTACTGGGCCACCGGCTATTGCGGCGATTACATCGCTTGGCTCTACAACGAAGCAATTTACAGCTGGTGGAACCGCACCCCCGGTTTGCAGCGGGTGTTTATTCGCCTGTACCCGCCCGAGGCCATTCATACCGCAGATCACATTGCCAATTCACCCGACACCGCCCGCATCATCGAAATCCGAGAGGGCAAGCTCATCTACCCTACCCACGTCGACACCGAATCGGTCCGAGATCGCGCCCTCGAAGCGACCCAAAGCTTCCACCCCAAGTTGATCCGACACGGCCAAGCCGTCCTCAAACGCCTGAAATCGGAAGAACTCATCGGAGCCGAAAACGAAATTCTCATCCCAGTCATCCAACTCAAACTAACCGCCCCAACACCTAAGTAGCCGGAAGGAATGGGAACCAAAAACGAGTGAAAATCCGGACGGTTGAAGGCGCGTAGCGCTGACCCATTGATAGCCATGGTTGACGAACGAAGTGAGGAGGCCGTGGTTCGGTGAATTTCTCCTCTAAGCCGCGTAGCGGCGACACCCTAGCGGATGAAAAGCGTGTGATAAACGATTCCTGGAAATTTGGGGGCGTTTTGGTGGATTTTGGGCACAGCAGGATGCAAACTCCGCGTGGCTGAGTCCTGCGCCTCGGTTCGCGTTCTCTTCCAATATAGAGCCTACCCCTCGTTGCCTATTACGTCTGCACGTAACCCGGCGCTGCGGCCGCTTCGCGGCCTGGCACACGGGCTACCATATCCCGCCCACTTTGGGGCGGATTCCCACGATGTCACATGTCGCCGAAAATAGGCTGGACCGCTTATCTAAGTGCCATTGGTACCGGACACCAATGGCACTAAGAATGAAAGCCGGAGGCTTGATGGCAATTAGCCGGTCGGTGACCGAAGGGAACCACCGGAAACAATCGCAAAAATACCTCTCGAGCGCTGGAAGCGCGATCGGAAAACAACCTAAATGCACTGCTCTCTTTTGAGGAAGGCAGAAGGATAATTGCTCGCTCGGATTTGGAGTTTTGGACCCACAAATTAAACGGGTAAAGCCAAGGGGCTAGGATCTGCGCCTCGTTCAGAGCCGCTGTACATGAAAGGGTGAATCCCTCGTTGCTAGGCTTCATCACACAGGTACCCGGGGTTCCGCTTCGCTTCACCCCGCGCTAATTTCCGCCGTCCCTCTGGGACTCTTTCCACGTCATTAGAGCTGAACTAACTACGAACCTGAAATCCAATTTTGAAGATGGAAAGGTGCCAGACACCAATGGCACTAAGAAATGAAAGCCGGAGGCTTGAAGGCAATTAGCCGGTCGGTGACCGAAGGGAACCACCGGAAACAATCGCAAAAATACCTCTCGAGCGCTGGAAGCGCGATCGGAAAACAACCTAAATGCACTGCTCTCTTTTAAGGAAGGCAGAAGGATAATTGCTCGCTCGGATTTGGAGTTTTGGACCCACAAATTTAACGGGTAAAGCCAAGGGGCTAGGATCTGCGCCTCGTTCAGAGCCGCTGTACATGAAAGGGTGAATCCCTCGTTGCTAGGCTTCATCACACAGGTACCCGGGGTTCCGCTTCGCTTCACCCCGCGCAAATTTCCGCCGTCCCTCTGGGACTCTTTCCACGTCATTAGAGCTGAACTAACTACGAACCTGAAATCCAATTTTGAAAATGTCGCGGAGGACACATCGAGCCTGAAAGGCTCAGTCAACATAGCCCGAGCAACGCCCTGGGTTTGAAAGGCCAAAAAATCGTAGCGCTGAACCTGCGATTCAACAGCGATTCAACAGCCTCAGCCCAACCACCTCTTTTCCCTTTGCAAGAGACCCGCCCTGCTCTATGACCTTAACCATGTCGCGCTTCAACCAACACGCCAATATCATCCTCGTTGGATTTATGGGCACCGGAAAATCCACCATCGCCCGAATGCTCTCTCGCAAACTCAAGCGAGACTGGGTCGACATGGACAAACAAATCGAACGCGAAGAACGAACCACCATCGAAAAGATATTCGCCGAGCATGGTGAAGCCCGCTTTCGCGGCCTCGAGTCCGCCCTCTCGCTTCGACTCAGCCTGCAAACCGATCTCATCATCAGCACCGGCGGAGGCATTGTTTTGAACGAAGCAAACTTAGAAGCCTTGGGCGCCACCGGGATCATCGTCTGCTTGACCGCGCGACCCGAAACCGTGCTCGAGCGCGTGCAACATAACAGCAACCGCCCACTCCTCGAAACCGGCGAAGACAAACTGAGCATCATCCAAAACCTACTCGCAAAACGCAAACCACTCTACGACCAAATCAAACATCAAGTCACCACCGACGACCGCGAACCCGAAGACGTGGTTCAAGACATTCTCGACCTGCGGGGCCTTTGAGCTTCTCAATCGTATTCAACCCGCCGAACTGGTCACAAACCGCCCCACCCTCTCCATGATATGAAACGCTTCCTTCTCTTTTTGTCGCTCCCCATTCTCTTCACCCTATTCCTCACCCCATTCATCGCCCAAGCCGAACCGCTACCCGTGCCAAACATTATCGAAATGCGGACCTACACCGCTGTGCCTGGAAAACTCGACGACCTCCATACCCGCTTTCGCGAACACACCACCGGCATTTTTCTCAAGCACGAGATGGTGAACCTCGGCTACTTCGTCCCAGAAAAAAATCCTGACAACCAACTCATTTACTTCCTCGGCTACCAAAGCATCGAAGCACGTCGAATCGCCTGGGAAGGATTCCGCAATGACCCTGAATGGAAAGCCGCCGCTGCGGCCTCAAAGGAAAACGGGAAACTCGTGGCAAAAGTCGAGAGCCTCATGCTCAAGTCAGCCGATTTCTCGGTCAGCAGTTCCCTGCCTGAACCCGAATCCGCGCGCCACCCTCGCCTCTACGAACTCCGGGAATACACCACGAACCCCGGCAAACTCGACACGCTCGACTCACGCTTTCGCGACCACACCGTCGCCCTCTTCAAACGCCACGGCATCAAAAACCTCTTTTACGCCCACCCAACCGAAGACCAGGAATCTTCTTCGAACACGCTCATCTACCTCATCGCGCACGAAAACAAACTGACCCGAAAATCGTCCTTCAAAAGCTTCTCGGATGACCCAGAATGGCACGAGGCAAAAACCCTCTCAGAAGCCAAAGGTCCCTTGCTGATTGAAGGCGGCATCAAGTCCACCCTGCTGATCCCAACCGACTATTCCGCGCTGAGATAGTCTGTCAAACTCGGCTACGTCAGAAATCCAAGGAGAGTCTTCATGCGTCGTGAATTAGGGAGAACAATTTCTCCCAAGAAATGAAGAGCTGAGAAGCGGCGGAATTTGATAGCCCCGGACGCAAGTCAGGGGTTTAGCGCGCCCCACCATTTGAGTCGTAACGCGACGGCATCCCGTCATAAAAGCAATCCATGGACTCGCGTCCATGGCTATCGAATGTCACTGCTTCGCGATTCATCTCCGGCTGTGCCAAAATCAATTTGATGAAATATCTGAGCTAAGAACTCAACTCACGAAAACCCATAAAGTGACGACTTTCGTCCTCGGGTTCCGCATCCATCAGCGAGGTATTACCGAGATGCTCCCAGCACACCCGCATGAAATCCACTTCGGTACTGGTGCGTCGCACATCATATAAAAACTGCCCGTCGGAAATCCCCGCCCCGATATACGACAAAAAACGCTTCATGCTTTGCACATGCTTGTTCTCGTCATACTTCCCGCGCACCGTCTTGCCGAAGGTCCCCGTCGCCTCATACAAATCACACACATACTCGTGTAAATCAGCCAAGGTCGGACGCTCGATCGGCTCCCCCGCCAGCGCCTGACGAATCTGCGTAAACAACCACGGATTCCGAATCGCCCCACGCCCAATCATCAATCCCGCCGGATTGGTTTTCCGCAGCATCGCCTGCGCGGTATCAACTGAAATCACACTCCCGTTTGCATACACCGGACAGGGCATCTCGCGAACCGCCTGAGCGATTTCATCTGTATGCACCGCAGACAAATACTTCTCTTTCACGGTGCGCCCATGCAGGGCAAAGGAGTCAATCGGGAGCGAGGCAAACATAGGAAGCCAGTCCTGAAATTCTTTGTGCGAATCCACGCCAACCCGGGTTTTAATGCTCAACTTTCCTTCTGTCACATCACGCAGCCGAAGAATAATTTCACGCACCCGCTCTGGAGATTTCAGCAAGGCCCCACCGCAGGACTTGCCGCACACCGTCGGAGACGGGCACCCTAAATTCAAATCGATCCCCGCAATGGGATGCGCTTGAAGTTGCGTCGCGGCCCGCACCAAATAGTCGGGATGGTTCCCGATCATCTGCGCGATCACCGGTTGACCCGTCGGGTTCGCAGTAACCGACGCGAGAATATGTTCTTCTAAGCGCGACGTCTCATACACCCGAAAATATTCGGTGACATAAATGTCCGCCCCACCACGTGGATGCAACACCTGCCAAAAGGGCAAGGTCGTCACCTCTTGCATGGGCGCAAGCAGGAGAGTGCAGGTTGGCGATTCGTCGGACATAACCTCTGCTTCACCTCAGACAGACTCGAGATGCAAAGCCGAATATAGAAAATCTCAGTGAGCCATCGCAACCCGCTCGATTGATTGAGGCTCTAGATAGCTCCGAGCAACGAGCCACATGAACGAAACGGAAAGCCGTGTTTTGTAGCATGGAATTTATTCCGCCATTCAATGGCAACCGGCAACAAAGCCTGCGCCACTCAATGGCAGAAATCGTACTGGTCTGCAGCTCGTCCACACTGCGGGGCGTGGCGTTACGACGGCCTGGAAGGTCGCGCTACGGAGGATATGTTCTGTTCGAAACAAGAAATCGTAACGCCCCCTTCCGAGAGGTGTTGTAGCTCGGTGTTCTGAAAGCGGACGAGGAGCCTGGGAGCGCCGACGTCCCCGTCGGCATCCGTGCACGTGGCGTATTTTGGTAAGAGCCGAACGTTCGCTAAGCCATATGAGCATGCGTGGCGTAAAATTTTTCACATTACGACGGCATGGAAGGGCGCTACGGAGGATACCTTTGTACTGTTCGAAACAAGAAATCGTAACGCCCCCTTCCGAGAGGTGTTATAGCTCGGTGTTCTGAAAGCGGACGAGGAGCCTGGGAGCGCCGACGTCCCCGTCGGCATCCGTGCGCGTGGCGTATTTTTGCAAGAGCCGAACGTTCACTAAACCACATGAGCATGCGTGGCGTAGAATTTTTTACGTTAAGACGGCATGGAAGGTCGCGCTACGGAGGATATGTTCTGTTCGAAACAAGAAATCGTAACGCCCCCTTCCGAGAGGTGTTGTAGCTCGGTGTTCAAAAAGCAGACGAGGAGCCTGGGAGCGCCGACGTCCCCGTCGGCATCCGTGCACGTGGCGTATTTTCGCAAGAGCACAACGTTCACTAAACCATATGAGCATGCGTGGCGTAGAATTTTTTACGTTACGACGGCCTAGAAGGCCGTCCCGCCAACACATCCTTGGAAGGGCATGGTACGACACCCCACCATGATCAAAGTCTTCTCCTGCCACCAACCTGACAACACAAAAAAAGCCACCTTGGGATAGGTGGCTTTTATCAACACGGGCTCATGTGGGAGGCCCGTTTATACATCGCAGTATTCGCTTTACGGGTATCAGTTCTGCTGGGCCGCGCGACGTTGATTCTCTTTCACGACTTTTTCACGCAGCTGGGTCAAGGTCTGGCGAACTGCTGGATCATTATCCATCTTGCTCGCGATCATGCGGCAGGCGTGTAACACCGTGGCGTGATTCTTATCAAAGGCTTGGCCGATGTCGGGCAGCGAATGCGAGGTCAACTGACGGCATAAGTACATCGCAACTTGGCGCGGGAAAGCAATCGAAGCGGGACGACGCTTACTGCGAATATCGTTCATACTGATATCGTAGTAGTCGCAGACTAAACGCTGAATCGAATTCACCGAGATAATCGCGGCTTGCACATCCGTGTCGAGGGTGTCTTTCAACAGCTCTTCGAGACTTTCAGGTGTGAGCTCAATCCCCGTCACCGAGGCGTAAGACACCGCACGAACCAAAGCGCCTTCGAGGCGACGGACATTCGTGGTGATGTGTTCAGCTAAGAAGGTGAGCGCGTCATCTTCGAGCTGAATTTCCATGACTTCCTTTTTCTTCTTCAGGATCGCCATGCGAGTTTCCATGTCTGGTGGCTCCATCTCGGTCACGAGACCCCATTCAAAGCGAGAAACCAAACGAGCTTCTAACCCTGGAATTTCGGCCGCCGGACGATCCGAGGTGAGCACGATCTGCTTGAGGCTATCAAACAGCGTATTGAAGGTATGGAAAAATTCTTCCTGAATACTTTCTTTGCCACCGAGAAAGTGGATGTCGTCGATCAAAAGGATGTCGCAGTTGTTGCGATACTTTCGACGAAACTGAACCGAGGATTTTTGCGCGATCGACTCAATGTACTCATTGAGAAAGACTTCGCTGCTGAGATACATGACCCGATGTCCGTTTTCGGCTGCGTGGTTGCCGATGGCTTGCATCAAGTGCGTTTTTCCCAGCCCACTGCGTCCGTAGATAAACAGTGGGTTGTAGGCTTTGGCAGGCGCATTTGCCACCGCAAGACACGCGGCATGGGCAAAGCGATTGCTTTGGCCGACAACAAAGTTGTCGAAGGTATAGTTCTTTTTCAGCGTGGTATTCACCAACGCTTTCGCCTGCGCTTTTTGCGCGGGACTCGGTCCAGCCGGCGCCGCTTCTGCCACAACTTGCTGAATCGGCCAAGTTGGTTCCGCTGAAGGACCCGAATCAATACCAGCGTCTTCTTGATCTGAAGCGGCTGCTACACCGGATACACCGGACAAATCCGCACGCTCAACCGGACGACGGTTGACCACGATTTGAATCTCGAGCGCTTCAGAATGTACCGCAACGATCGCATCATTGATCAACGGTAGATAATTTTCTTCGAGCCATGAAGAATAGAAGTCATTGCTCACTTCGAGCGTGATGACACCATCTTTTAAGCTATTCGCTCGAATCACGCCAATCCAACGCTCATAAACGTCAGCGGAAAGTCGTTCTTCCAGCAATTTACATGCAGATTCCCAAATCTGCTTTACATCGTGTACCACATTACACCTCATCGTCATTTTGCCCTGATCGAGGTGGCTCACGTTCAAACGAATGGTTCATTCGCATATCACGCAGGCTTTCCCGCCAGAGGGTTTGTTTGAATGGCTGGTGACCTTTTGATCGCTCTTGACTTAGCTCCGCGAAAGCCACGAAAGCCGCGAAAGCCGTTATAAGGTCCTTGAAACGTGTACCGTACAAAGATTGTACGTGCGCCCACACGAACTTCGTGCAAACCAGCTGTGCATCGTGCACAACATCGCGTTTAATTGGCCCGATAACAAAGTTATCAACAGGTTACCAACAGTCCAAACAGATTAATCTGAAAAACTCCGATTTAAAAGGTAAGGGATGCCCTACGCTTGGACAAGGGAAAAAAAGTCCAGTTTAACAACTATTTTAATTCCACAATTTGTGGTATGTTAACAACTTGTTAACCACTAAATAGTGACAATCGCTAAAGTTATAGTAATCCCATGAAAACACGTATTTTTCGACCTTGAGCGGACCGATTCTGAGAGGAGAAACTTAAACTCGCTACGGTTTTCCTAACATAGATTTATTAAGTAACAGAGTTATTAACAGGCAAGACCAAACCTCGCAAATTCCCTTACAAATCGCTCACAATCAGGGTGGATTGACTGTTGATATCTACGTAAAATCCGTCATTCCAAGCTTCATTTTCCTAACTATAACTCATGTCGATTTTAATATTTTTGATAAGCCTCCTGCTATGCGTGAGCTTGGTTTTCCTTTTTGGGGTGCATCGGCTTCGAATTCGGGAAATTTATGATCCAAATCCAGTGCTAGAGCAAAGCCCGGCAGAGCTCGGCCTCGTATTTGAAGATATTGAGTTCCAAGCCGATGACAATGCCTTGCTGCATGGTTGGTGGATCCCGCATCCCGAGGCCAGCGGCAGCATGATTTTTTGCCACGGTAAAGGCGGGCATATCGGAGATCGCTTGTGGTTGATCGAAGCCCTTCGTGAGATCCACCCCATGAATCTCTTCATTTTTGATTACCGAGGCTTTGGCAAAAGCACTCGTTCACGATACAGCCCAACTGAGCCTGGCTTGGTACGAGACACAATTGCCGCCTATGAAGTTGTACGCGCCTTTCACGGCGATGCAGACCAACCTCCCATCGTTGCCTTTGGACGCTCTCTAGGCGGTGCAGTCGCGCTTCAAATGGCATTTGATCGGGAGCTCCGAGGCATTGTCCTGGAAAACGTGTTTAGTACCCTGCTTGAGATGGCGGAAATCCGTCGTCCCGGTTGGCCACACGGCCTGCTTCGCGAAAAATTTGACAATCTATCCAACATCAAAGCACTCCGCTGCCCCCTTCTCCAATTGCATGCCCGAGAGGACGAGGTCGTTCCCTTTGCGCAAGGCCAAGCGGTTTTTGCCGAAGCGACTTGCAACAAACAATGGGTCGAAACCTCGGGCAACCATGTGGATGCAGCCTGGCTCGAACCATCAAAGGCTCAGGATGCCCTGCGCCAATTCCTGCAAACCTGCTTACCCGCAATCGAAGAAAACCCGGGCTAAAGAGACTGTGTATTAAATCAGCGCATCATGGGCCCTAAGGGAACTATTCGCCTGAAAGGCGAAAACAGATGCTTAGGCCGAATCCCAACCCCGAGGCAAGCCTCGGGGCTAAGTGCCTCCGCACCTTCGGAGCTGTGCACACCGGAAAGACCATCGAGTAGGGGGGTACCAATGAAGTTGCGCGATATTTGTTACACGGTCTCTAAATCACTTGGGCGCCACTGCACACCGAGGCGGTTGACACTTTTCTCGAAGCCCTACCTTGCAAACCTCTCGCTTCGCTTCTAGCTAGTACCCTGTATTTCCATGCCTTCACCTGATTTCAATCCGCTTGCCCGCATTCCAAGTCCTGCCCTTCGCGGGATCTTGACCGCATACCTGCAAACCAATCCGAAAGTGCAGCCCGACCAACTGGTTCACGCGGCCAAGCATGTGCAGGCTTCTTCGCTCCGAATCGCCAAGGATATGGATATTCTCTGGAACCTCCTCGACCGGGCCATGCTTCAATCTGGGGTCCACCTGCCTATCGACACCGGCTGTTCCATTCTCAATATTGGTTGCGGTTGGTGCCAAGAAGCTCTTCCGCTTTCGGCCTACTTTTCGACCTGGGGCAGTCCCCTTTCGGTCCGACGCACCCATCTAACCGGGATCGACATGCGTGAAGCGGAGCTGGAACTAGCGCGGCGGCGCGCCATTGAAACCCGACGCTATATTCAAGGGGTACTCAAGGTTGGGCCCCCTCCCTTTGACCTTCAATTTCTCTACGGGGATGCCTCCGAGATCCACCAACGTCCCGATCTTGGGGTTTCCTATAACATTGTCTTCTTTCGTCATCAAAACCTATGGCACGACCCACAAAAGTGGACCCGTATTTACGAACTCGCCCTGGATAAAGTACAGGCTGGCGGGTGCATGATCCTGACCTCCTATTTCGACAAGGAACATCGTCTCGCCTTACAGCTGATTCGCTCGATGAAAGCGGAGGTTCGAGTAAGCATTCGAAATATGGCATCGCGAAAACTCGATTACCCTGGGAAGTCGGTGGATCGGCATGTGGCTATCATCACCCCGCGAACCGATGGCCTGCCGCATCGGGAAAGTGCTTGCCTTGACGCGGCAGACTGGAATAGTTGAAGGATAAGTTGTGGACCATTCCGAACACGGATGACTCTCTCGTGTCAAAGCAGCTTAACCGAGTTTTAATCATGAAAATCACCGCCTTCAGTAATACCCTCTTCTTTAGCCTCCTATCCAGCCTCATCCTCTTATTCGTAGCGGGGCTGTTCACCATTGGATGCGACACGCAATCCGGTGACAACCTGGTTCGCCAAGTTGGGGTTGATTACTCAAGCCTCTATTCTCATCCGAATGGAACCATGGTTGAAGGCAACACCGGTAAGGCCGTGACGCAAATGGATCTACGCCAACTGGGCGACCAGCTCGAAGCAGTCGACAACAACGGCCTCATTTACCGTGGCACCATCGGACGAGTCGTCGATGACACCGCCTCCTTTACCCTGCGTGGCGCAACCACCACAGGGCAGGACGTCACAATTGTCGGCTCGCTTCAGGGATCTGGCACAACCAGTGTTATGTCCGGCGACTGGGTTGAAGAACTTACGCTTGGCATCCTCTACGGCGAAGGAACGATTGAAGATATTACCAACCAAACTGCCGGCAATACCGATAACACCGACACAGGCGATATGGGCGATACGGGTGATCCTGGCACCGGGAACCTGTCCGTAAGTCCTTCCGGCGACCAAACAGCTCAAATCGGCGCCACGCTTACCTTCAGCGCGTCCAATGGCTCAGGCACCTACGCGTGGAGCATCAGCAATCCAGGCATTGGAACCTTGAGCGCGGTGCAAGGCACCACCACATCGTATAGCGCAACCGGAGTCGGCAGCCAAAGCTTGACCATCACCGACGGTAATTCCACCGAACGCATCACCATTACCACAATCAATTAACCGAGCCTTGGCTCTGGCTGGCTTTGTTTGGCCTGGTTGGCTCTGTTTGGCCTGGTTGGCTGTGCTGAGAAGTGCCCCAGCTGCCGAAGCGTGGTGTCAAAAACCAATGGCGTTAGGTTAAGCCGATTTGATGCAAAAGTCAGTGAAAATCCAGGCGACTAAAGGCGCGTAGCGCCGACCCATTGATAGCCATGGTTGACGAACGAAGTGAGGAGGCCGTGGTCCCGGCGGATTCCTCCACCAAGCCGCATAGCGACGACACCCTAGCGGATGAAAAGCGGATGATAAACGATTCCTGGTAACTTTGAGGGTTTCGTTTAGGTAAATTTCGGGCATAACAGGATGCAAACTGCGCGGGGCTAAGGTCTGCGCCTCGGTTCGAGTTCTTTTACAATATAAGGCCTTCCCCTCGTTGCCTCTTACATCTGCACGTAACCCGGCGCTGCGGCCGCTTCGCGGCCTTGCACACGGGCTACCATATCCCACCCCCTTGGGGCGGATTCCCACGATATAAAATATCGGAAGAAATACCATGATGGCTTGTTTAGGTGCCATTGGAGTCTGACACGTTTTTTCTTTAGTGAAGGGTAGCCGCTCGCACCGCCGTCGCATTGTGACTCACGTTAAAGGGCTGGCAAAACCCGGACGCGGAATGAATTCCGCGCCAAGCTGTTGGGTTCCCTAATTTCTAAGCAGCAGTGAAGCGCCGCAGGCCAAGGAGCGGCGGTTTCCAACCGCCGACAGTGGGATGAATTTCGCACACCACAAATCTTGGACTCGCGTCTGGTGCAATCGAATACCGTTGCTTCGCGACTGGGAGGGCATTGAAAAGCGCTGCGGCCGCTTCGCGGCCTTGCACACGGGCCAGCTGGCTAAAACCGTACAATTTTCAGTTAAAAATCGTATTCTGAGCACGCATCAGTTGACCTCTGCTTTTTTGAAAGGCATCGCCCATATTGGTTTCTATTCCGACCGCGCTTCCAGCGCTTCATATTATTTCCCAATGAATTCCGGTGGTTCCCTTCGGTCACCGACCGGTTAATTGCCTTCAAGCCTCCGGCTTTCTTTTCAGGGCAGAGCGAACTCCTCTACATACAAATCGGCTTAACTAAGTGCCATTGGATTCTGACACGTTTTTTCTTTAGTGAAGGGTAGCAGCTCGCATCGCCGTCGCGTTGCGACTCACGTTAAGGGGCTGGCAAAACCCGGACGCGGAATGAATTCCGCGCCAAGCTGTTGGGTTCCATAATTTCTAAGCAGCAGTGAAGCGCCGCAGGCCAAGGAGCGGCGGTTTCCAACCGCCGACAGTGGGATGAATTTCACACACCACAAAGAGCTTCAGCCGCAACGAACATGAAGCACATCCCCTGCGAAGCGGACCAGCTCCCGTAGCGCGGCTACCTGTCAGACACCAATGGCAAATAAGTTAAGCCCTGATCTTCGTAGTTACCTCAGTTCTAATGAAGTGGAAAAGTCCCGGCAGGGACGGCAGCAAGTAGCGCGGGGTGCAGCGGAGCGGAACCCCGGGGACCTGTGAGATGCAACCTAGCAACGAGCCATATACCCTATCTGGCACACCCACTCTGAACGAGGCGCAGATCCTAGCCCCCCTGTGTTGAATTCAGTTCTGCCCGAACCCCATTGAAAATGAGACCTCCAGAGTTTCTGGGAGTCGCTTACCATACGCTCTTCATCCGCTTGGGTGTCACCGGCGAATACGATTTGCCGGCTTGGAAACGTTCACACCCGTTCCACAGCGTTCGTGAACCATGGCTATCAATGGGTCAGCGCTACGCGCCTTTAACAACCTAGATTTCCACTCATTTTTCATGCAATCGGCTTAACTTAATGCCATTGAGGTCAGACACTTCTTTACCTGTTTAACCGCCTGCTAGCTCAAGTCTTCGGAGTACGTCGTGTTGTGCAACCCACGAGCTTGATCGATCCAGCCATCACGCTCAATGCGATCAGAAAAGGTATCGAGTGTTTCTGAAAACGCTTCGATTTGATCCTCTTGCCAAAAGGCGATTTGCTTGAAACGAAATACCCCGAGTTCATTTAAACGACCCGCAAACACATCCCCGATGCCTTTGACTTGGGTCAGATCATCTATCACCGCAGGGGCGGAGGAATACACAATCCCATAGCGGTCATCGATCTGAGTCGCTTCGCCACTAAAACTCGCCTTCACCCGCTCCGAAAGACTTAACTGGCGTAGCGGTTCCGAGAATACGGTGGAGATCGCAGCTGCGGGAGCTGTCGTCGTCTCAGGTTTTGTGATCGTAGCCGCGACATCAGGTTTCGCCGTAGCATCAGGTTTAGTCGCGGCATCAGGTTTAATCGCGGCATCAGGTTTAGCCGCGGCATCAGGTTTAGCCGCGGCATCAGGTTTCGCCGTAGCATCAGGTTTAGACGAAGTGGGGACTGAGCTGGCCTCCTTCTTTTCCGTGGCAAGCGGGATGGATCCGACTGCCGGAGCTGATACAGATGCCGATTTTTTCGGAGTATTCTGAGAGGGTGGTTTTTCCGTCGCGAGAGCAATGCCGGAGGGAGGAGTCACGGAGGAATCCGTTGGTGCTTGCGATGCCGGTTTGGGTGCTTGCGGTTTAAGTGCTTCCGGTTTAGCTGCTTCCGGTTTAGCTGCTTCCGGTTTGAGCGCCGCCGTTTGTTTCGGCTTTGGCTTTTCGCTCGCTTTCGATTTAGAGGCCGGCGTTGCAATTGGCTTCGCGCTCGAAGCGGTCTTAAACAATGGCAGCTCCTCGCCGTCATCCGACACGTCTTCATGCCCCTTTGCGATGCTGCGCAAATCGGACAACAAGCTTGGCGTGGCACCGGCTAAGCTCCCCTTCCCTTTGCCATGCTTGCCAAAGACACCCGAGGCTTCGAGTTCTTCATCGGTTACCGAATCAGCAACCTCATAGATATTGGGTACCGCCGCAATGCCCGAGTCATCAGCTTTCATTTCATCCGAATCAGCTCCAGCCTCGTCAACTAACTTTCGGGCTTCCGCTACCCATTCATCGGCATGGATATAATCACGATTTACATCCAACGGTTGCGCGATGACGTTGATGGTTTTATTCGACCAACTTGCGACCTGAGCAAAGCGATAAATGCCGAGGCGATTCAATCGCGCATGCAACACTCGTCCGATCCCCGTGATCTGTTTAAGATCTTCCGCCAAGAGCGGCGCCTCATCAAACACCACGCCATAATCCGGATCCACCGAGACGTTTTCGCCCTTAAACGAACGCTCGATTAAATCGCGGTAATCCTTCGGACTCGGGTCGGTTTTGCCCCATATGGTATCCGAAGAATACATGCGCTCGTGCAATCCACTCGCCTGCTGCGACCACTTTTCGCCTTCAATTTTGGAAGGGAATTCACGAATTTCACGCGCGATCGGCTCGATTTGATGCAACTGCCAGGCTCCGAGTTGCTTGAAGCGGAAGATCCCCGCCCCATTCAACTTTTTCTCGATCTGAGGGCTAATATTTTTAACCTGGGTCAGGTCGTCAACCATGGCAGGTTGCGTACGATAAAGAATGCCGAGCTTCTCATCTACCGTGACCACTTCATCGTCAAAATCACGCTTCAAGATGGCAGCGATGGCAGGAGATATCACCGGCTTGGTCTCCCGTGAGACGGTCCCAAAACCTGGCTTCGCGGGCGAGCCAGATGGGGTCTTATCAGTGGGAACAGGGGAAGAAGAAGAAGAAGCAGCAGCAGCAGCAGCAGCAGTGTCGGCTGGCAGAATGCCTTCAACCGTGTCACTTGACTCACCTTTGATACCGGAGACAATCCCCGCGGACATCTTCTTTTCGCCTTCTTTTGAATCCTGCTGGATAAAGGCAGCCGCGCCCGTTGCCGCCGCCGCAGCCGCCGCAATTTTCCCAACTTTAGGGGGCTTGTCTGTCGATTGGGGTTTGGCTTTAGATTGGGGTTTGGCTGTCGATTGAGGTTTGGCGTTGGGTGAGTCTACAGGGTCTGAGCCGAGAGGTTTATCTGCCTGCTTCCTAACTGATGGCTTACTCGCAGGCGGTTTACTCGCAGGCGGTTTATTCGCAGGCGGCTTTGTCGTTTCAGCTGGCGGTTTGCTGACAGTCGACGACTTATCCACCGCGGCATTACCTGTGCCAACCGCAATGGATGACACGGGATCAGGCCGCTTCAAATCTCCATCGACCAAGCGCTTAGCATCCGCATCTGAATCTCCAGCGGGGGTAGACATCGCGCCCAAAACGGGCTCCGATTTTGGCTTTGGCTTGGAAGCAGTACCGGTATTGGAAGCAGGGCCGGCATTGGAAGCTGATCCGGCATTGGAAGCAGGGCCGGCATTGGAAGCAGGGCCGGCATTGAAAGCAGTTACGTGAGTAGAAGCAGGACCTGAAGTAGAAGCAGATCCAGAGGCCGCGATCTGATTTTTATCGATCGCAGGTGGAGCCGAGCGCGGCGTTTGCAGTTCACGGTGCTTCCGCTCCAAGGTCGTAATGCGGTTTTTCAGCTCAGTCTGAAGCGACGCCGCGTGCTGCGCTTTTTCAGCCCAAGTAGACCAGTGATGTTTGGCCCACCACAATCCAAGCAGGAAGGCGAGCGCGAGAAACAGCCAGGTGTAGGGCTGGAAAAATTCGAGAAGATAAAGAAAAGGTGACATAAAATTCCGGGTTATGAACGCGCTTCCAATTTGCGGCATTGTTGTTCGAGTTGAGCAACCTCAGCTCGAAGCGTTTGGTTCTGCTCCTCAATACGTTGGGCACGACGACGATGGCCTCTGAAGAACATGCCCCCAATGAGAATGCCGAGAACGAAAAATAAAAGCCCCGCGCAAAACAGCGCAATAAGGGATTGGATAGCGAAAAATGATACAGCGGTTGCAAGCATAGTGGTTCCAAAAATCGGTTTAGTTTTGTTCGACAATGAACTGAACAGAATGCTCAGACGCATCCGCAGGAAGGGCAGCAGCATTTTCTAGCGGGGCCACGTATTCGACCTTCAACTGTTGGCGCGAGACTCCCATTGCAACCAATTCTTTTTGCACCGCAAGGGTGCGCATAAGGGATTGGCTCATATCCGTGGTTTGGCCGACCTTGCCGCCTCGACCAACCAAACGAATGGTCGCCCCTTTGCCACTCTGCAAAATTTGCGCCGCGGCTTTGCGAAGCTTCCATGCTTGGTCAGGGGAGATGGATGTCGAGCTCGGGTCAAAGTCAATCGCGCAACTGTTGAGAGCCGCCCGAAGCACCTGAAGGTTCGCATCCAAGTGCGGTGTAGCAGGTACCTGTTTCTTGGCCGGCAAAGCATCAGTCACTGGCGTCGCGCTAGGCGTCGACTCGACTCCGCCGCGAGTTGGTAAAATAATACGTCCGGATGGCGCCCTTGGAATCCGAGTTAAGCTGCCGCCTTTTATCGGCGGAAAAGAAGCGGCGGATGTCTTTGATCGAACTGCAGGCACAGGAGAAGCAGAAGCCGCCCCTTTACCAGATAAATGGCTAGGAGAATTACCAGGCAAACTGTTTAGGGAGATCCGAGTGTTTCCCTTCTTTCCTTCAGGTGCTGCCCCTGGCTTACCCGCCGTGGCGATGACAGGCGGTTGAGCGAGCTTGGCTTCGAGGTCAGACAAAGCTTGATCGGAAGGAGACGATCCTTTGTTCGCCGGAATCAACGTCGCCTTTTGAGGAACACTCCCCTTCATTCCTTCAGCTGAAATGGGCTTGATGGTCGGCCTTGCTGCGGGTTTTGCTGCTGGTTTTGCTGCTGGTTTCTCCACGGGCGCTGCATTCGGCGTTTGAACCGGTTTGATAGCTGGGGGAGGAACTGAAACGGTAGGCGAAACTGAAGCAGAAGCGGGAAGAGACGGAATACTAAGCACAGGATCGGAAAGACGAGGTACCGCAGGGAAGCGCCGCGCGGGCGAAGGGGCCACTTTAGCCGCACCATCTTCCGACCGCTTGGGGAAACGGGCAGGCTTAGCGACCGATTTCGAAATCGGCTTTCCGTTCGCATCGTAGTAGGTAACCGTTTGTGGCTTCTGAGTCTGCAGAGCGGGAACAGCCGGCTCCCGCACTGAAGGCTTCGAGCTTAGGGGCTTCGTGGCTGGAGCCGAAGCGGGCATTGCAGGATTGGCTTTTGGCGCAGGTTTGGTTTTTGGCGCAGGTTTGGTATTTGGCGCAGGTTTAGCTGCAGCCCCGGGTTTAATCGTCGGCACCGCATTTACTGGCTTCTTCAGATGCGCTGGCGGTAGAGTGGGCCGGATTTGCTTGGTCACGATTGGCTTTTTCGCCACGGCTTTCGGCTTGGCGGCAACCGTAGCTCCCGCTGGCATGATAATGCCTGAGGCTGATTCGGGTTTAGACACGGGCTCTGACTTAGCTGAACCCGCCCCTGCAGCCCCAGCTTGTACCGCATCACCGGTTTTGGAGGCCGGAGCAGTTTTGGAAGCCGATGCAGTTTTGGAAGCCGATGAAGTTTTGGAAGCCGGAGCAGTGCCCGTTTCTGGCTTCGTTTCACTAGAAGGTGGGGACTTCTTCAGGCTCGGTGATTTACCCGGATAGCTCAGCTCATCAATGATCCGCCCCACGGGTAAGGCATCCTGAGTCAACGCGACAAGCCGCTCCGCCACATCCTGATTCATCACCTTTCCCGTCAAGGTACCATCGAGGTGATCAAAGCGTACCGCGACCTCACCGACGTCAAACGCCTTCGCTTCAGGATCCGCAGCAATAGCCGCGCTTGCCAATTCCGTCAGCTTCAACTCGAGCGGAGCATGAAATTGCTGCCGCGTGACGAAGTAAAACGCCAAGACAAGAAGTAAAAATAGAGCAAAAATAGTGTTTTTCATGGTTTTTTATCCGAGCTCCCCAGCTTCGGTCGCCCCATCATAATAGACGGTCTTAACAATTGTGAAGTCACTGAGCGCGGCGGGCGCAACTCGATCCTAAATCTGCATGACCGATTCGTTTGAAGTTAATATCGTTCAAGGAAGTCCTGTATATCATCCAAGGCATCGTCAATGTCGATATCGGTTTTTCGTCCAGCTCGATAGTCTTCCATTTCGACCACCAAGGCGTCTAGAGCTACCCGTTTCGTTTTTAAAATTTTCAACCGCAGCTCCCCACGTTTTTTCGATACCCCGGGTAAGTTTTCCAAGGCGGTTCCAGGCAAGAGATCAATCAATAGTTGGTCTTCCAAAAAGCCGTGCTTGGCCCGTAGCGACTGGATAGAGGTCCACGGCAATTCGACCACACGAAGCTCCTCGTTCCGGACAAAGATGTCATAGTCTTGATCCGCTTCGTTAAAGGTCAATTGCAAGCCCGCTTCTTGCGCCAACATGAGACCTTGAAGATCTAGCCGGGTGCCAAAAACGTTACTGAGATGAAAAGACAACATATCTCAATAAAGGGCACAATGGTCCTATGCGCAAGGGGGATTCATCGATGAATCTTGGCCCTGAAGTGCCGCTGAAAAATACGCAGGAATCAATTCGTCGTCTCCCTGCGCTTGAGATAGCGCGAAAAACCTGCGACAAAGACCTATGACGCCACAAGAAAGCCTGAAAAAACATTTTGGATTCGATGCCTTCCGCGAAGGCCAAGAAGACGTAATCATTAAAGTGCTCGAAGGAAAATCCGCCCTCGCGATTTTTCCGACCGGTGCAGGCAAAAGCCTCTGCTTTCAATTATCGGCCTTGGAGCTCGACGGGCTAACCCTTGTTATCTCTCCCCTCATCGCCTTGATGAAAGATCAACTCGACTTCCTCTTGGAGCATAACATTCCCGCCGCTCGGCTCGACTCGACACTCGATCGCGAAGAGGTGTTCAAAGTGTATGATGGCATGAAAGACGGAAGCCTGAAACTTCTCTACATCAGCCCAGAGCGACTGAACAACGAACGCTTTCTAGAACGTCTCAAGCAAGTGAAAATTTCAATGCTCGTAATCGACGAGGCGCACTGCGTTTCCGAATGGGGTCATAATTTTCGCCCTGACTATCTCAAGCTTGAGGCACTGGCCAAAGAGCTAAAGGTCGAGCGAGTCCTCAACCTCACCGCCACCGCCACCCCCGAAGTCGCCCAGGATATTTGTAAGACCTTCGATATTGCCGCGGAAGATGTGGTGCACACAGGATTTCATCGGCCGAACTTGGATTTGATCATGAATCCACAACCGCTGGAAACACGACTCGATGAATTGAAGCGCCGCATCGAAGAACGGGAAGACGGCCCGACCATTGTCTACGTCACCCTGCAGCGCTTGGCCGAAGAAGTTGCTTTCGCCCTACCCAATGCCAAGGCCTACCACGCGGGCATGCAGGATGACGCGCGAGCCGCAGTGCAGAATTGGTTTATGGAATCGGATGACGCCATCGTTGTGGCGACCATCGCCTTCGGCATGGGGATCGACAAATCGAACATCCGCTACGTCTATCACTACAATTTATCGAAATCGCTCGAGAACTACGCCCAAGAAATTGGCCGAGCCGGCCGAGATGGCAAGCCATCGATTTGCGAGACCCTCGCCTACTCAGACGACCTCTTGATTCTAGAAAACTTTATCTATGGGGATACCCCAACCGAGGAAGCCTTGACCGGGCTCATCCGCGATCTCCTAAGCAAGCCGACGGAGTTCGACATCTCGACCTACGAACTCAGCAATCTCTATGATGTCCGCCCCTTGGTGGTGAAGACCTTGCTGACCTACCTCGAGCTCGACGACGTATTACAATCCACGCGTCCGTTTTACTCGGTGTATAAATTTATTCCCAATCGCTCTTCCACGGAAATGATGCAGGGAATGGACGACGCGCGACAAACCTTTTTAAGGAAGGTTTTTGCCGCGGCAACCAAGGCGCGGACCTGGTTCTCGCTCGACCTGCTCGCGCTGGAGCAAAGCGGCATGGATCGAGATCGCGTGGTCAGCGCGCTCAATTATCTCGAAGGCAAAAACGATTTAAAACTCCAAGTAAGCGGGCTTCGAAATGGCTACCGTCGGATCAAGCAAGACGTCGATGTGGAACAGATCATCGAAGAGCAGCTGGAACGTTTTCAGCACCGTGAAGACATGGACCTTCAACGTGTGCATGAAGTACTCGATCTGCTTCGTAATCCGAGTTGTACCACCCAGCTATTGCTAGCCCACTTTGGAGAAATGATTGAAGATTGCGGGCATTGCGCGCATTGCCGAGGCGACGCTCCGGGGGATCTGCCTGAACCCGAAGAGCTGAACCAAGTCGAACCCGACCTCGCGCTGATCCAAAAAATGGTCACGGCTGACAATGCGGCGATTCGTCATCCCCGCCAAATGGCTCGCTTCCTGTGTGGCATCACCTCACCGGCAAGTACCAAAGCGCGCATCACCAAGAGCAAAAACTTTGGCAGCATGCGCTCCATCCCCTTTCAGCGCGTGCTGGATGCGGTTGAATCCGTTATGGGCGGCTAGGCCTGCGAATATTTTTTAAAGCGGATGTTTGCCATTGAGTGGCAAGAGGACGTATCGGTTTCGCCATTGAGTGGCAGGGATGACATAGAGCCGCACGATAAACCTGGGAGCGCCGAGATCCTCGTCGGCAACTTTTCCCAAAGATTTGTGTGATAAATTGAATCTGTGCGGGTACAATGAAGTAGATCCCGCTACGACAAACGTGGCATGAATTCCGCGCCAGGATTCAATCACCTGATTTAATAAGCCGATCAGTATCAATCCAAACCAACCTGAGCCATTTCGGTGTACCCGATTTCAGTATTGCCAGTTTAAGGGAAAACGAGTTGAATGGGTGCATGAAACACGCCACGAAACCATCTCGACGCTCCTTTCTCGCGTCTTCCACTGCATTCGCCACTCCCTTTATTCTTCCATCCCATATCTGGGCTGCGGAAACCAAACCGAACGACCGCATTACCATGGGCTTCATCGGCATGGGAAAACAGAATAGGGGGTTACTGGGTAACTTCCTTTACCGTGACGTACAGGTGGTTGGTGTTTGCGATGTAGATCAAAGCCGACTCGATGGCGCACAAAAAAAAGTCAACGATTGGTACACGCAGAAACCAGAACAAGGCACGGCAGACTGTTTTGCCACCAAGCACTTTGAAGATCTCATCGATCGCAAAGACATTGATGCGCTTTGCATTGCCACTCCAGATCATTGGCATGCGATTCAAACCGTGGCCGCCCTAAATAGTGGCAAAGATGTCTACTGTGAAAAACCACTAACGCATAACGTGAATGAAACGATTGCGGTGATTGCTGCGGTTGAAAAAAACAAACGCGTGCTTCAAACTGGATCCATGCAGCGGTCTTGGAAGGAATTTCGCGTTGCTTGTGAATTGGTCCGCAATGGGGTTGTCGGCGAAGTCAAACACGCCGTGGTCACCTTTGGTGGACCAGGGAAATCCTGTGATTTACCAACCGAGAAAATGGAACCGGGACTCGATTGGGATCGCTGGCTTGGCCCAGCGCCCGAACGTGGATATCATTCAGACCTCTCACCTCGTGGCATACACGACCACTTCCCTCATTGGCGGCGCTATCGCGAATTTGGCGGGGGTGGGGTAACTGACATCGGAGCGCACCATGTAGACATCGCGCATTGGGCGCTTGGCCTCGATGAATCCGGTCCAATTAAAATCACTCCGCCTGAAAAGGAAGGCGCATCCAAAGGTGCTGTATTGGAATTTGCCGATGGTGTGACCATTGAACACAACGATGGCTTTGGCATGGAGTTTACCGGAACCAAAGGCACCGTGTTCGTCAACCGCCGGAAATTTCAACTCGATCTCGACGGGGAAACCTTTGCCAAATTCACCAAGCGTGAAGATGGTGGTTCGCTTGAGTCCGCCTTAATTCGAACCGAAAGAGCTCATCTTCCTGATAATCGCAAAGTGAAGCTATATAAGAGTAAAGAGCACTTAGAGGACTTTCTAAACTCCATGCACACCCGCACGAAACCAATCACTCATGAAGGGATTGGTGGGCGTGGAGCCGTCGCCTGCAACCTGCTAAATCTTGCCTATTATCACGGGGAGACCATGGAATGGAATCCAGACACGATGACCTTTGCCAATGGCACAGGCAAAGCGGAATGGCTCACGCGCGACTATCGTGGCCCTTGGAAAATCTAGGCATCTGACCGCTTGATCTAACTAAAAGCTGGCATGAGTCATAAAGCGCCCTTTCTTCGCTCTGCCATCGTCATTCCTCCTCCACCAAAGGAAAAGATGGAGGAAAATCCTGAAGACAATAAGCAAGAGGGTCACTGGTCCGATTATTGGTTTGAAGAAGCACCGTCAGACACGGAAAAAGGGAACCAAGTCGATTCAGAAATGTCCGAAACCTCAGATCAGGGAGTTTCGGATGCGGGTGTTGAAAACGAGGAAGATGAAGAATTTTATGCGGAGGATAAATACCCTTTTAATCTTCCAGCCGTGAAGGCATTGGGTGATATCGAATTCGGTGATATCACCGTCCTCGTAGGAGACAATGGTTCGGGTAAATCCACGCTTGTAGAAGGTTTGGCGATTGCCGCCGGCTTTAATCCCGAAGGTGGCAGCCGGAATTTAAAATTTGAAACCAACGATACCCATAGCCGTTTATCCGATGTGTTACGGCTCAGTTGGACGTTAAAACCTCGGTGGGGTTGGTTTTTCAGAGCGGAAACCTTTTATGGGATGGCCACGCATATTGAAGGCGACGACGATCCTCATTCAGGAGTAGCCGCAATTTTCCCAGAATTACATAATCGCTCCCATGGCGAATCCTTTTTGACTCTGATTGAAAGCCGCTTGAATTCAAAGGGGCTCTACTTTCTGGATGAAGTCGAGTCCGCTTTATCGTACCATGGACAGTTAAAACTAATGAGCATTATGCAGCGGGCATGCGACAAAGGGGCTCAGTTCATAATAGCCACCCACTCCCCGCTCATCATGGCTTTTCCAAACGCAAAAATTTATGAGCTTTCGGGAAATGGGGCTCAAGAAGTCGAATATGATGGTATTGAATCGGTACAGCTGTGGCGACGATTTTTGAAGGATCCGGCCCACAGTTTATCGCAGATTTTAGATTAATCCTCGCTCGGTGTGCTGAAGGACCAATGCACTTAGGGTAACCATGACGGTGAATCGAAGTCTCAGCGGATAACGAATCTGGCGGATAACGAGTCTGACCCCAATGGCGCTTAGATAAGCCGATTTGTATGAAAAGGAATGGAAATCCGGACGGCTAAAGGCGCGTAGCGCTGACCCATTGATAGCCATGGTTAACGAACGAAGTGAGGAGGCCGTGGTCCCGGTGAATTTCGCCTCTAAGCCGCGTAGCGGCGACACCCAACCGAATGAAAAGAGTACAAGAGTGCAAGGGTATGATAAACGATTCCGAGTAATTTTGGAGGTCTCGTCTTAGTGGATTTCGGGCATAACAGGTCGCAAACTGGATTCAAAATGGGCGGGGCTGAGTCCAGCGCCTCGGTTCGCGTTCTCTTCAAATATAGCGCCTCCTCGTTGCCTCTTACGTCTACACCTACCCGGCGCTGCGACCGCTTCGCGCTCTTGCACACGGGCTATCATATTCTGCCCACTTCGGGGCGGATTCCCACGATGTCACATGTCGCAGAAAATACGCTGAACCGCTTATCTAAGTGCCATTGGAGTTTGACCCCTATGGCACTAAGATAAGCCTATTTGTATCAAAAATGAGTTAAAATCCGAGCGAGTAGAGGCGCGTAGCGCTGACCCATTGACGGCCATGGTTGACGAACGAACTGAGGAGGCCGTGGTTCCGCTGAATTTCTCCTCTAAGCCGCGTAGCGGCGACACCCAACCGGATGAAAAGCTTGTAATAAACGATGCCTAGTCATTTGAGAGGGTTCGTTTTAGTGGATTTCGGGTATAACAAGATTTAAGCTTCACGGGGCTGAGTCCTGCGCCTCGGTTCGCGTTCTCTTCAAATATAGCGCCTCCTCCTCGTTGCCTTTTACGTCTGCACCTAACCCGGCGCTGCGACCGCTTCGAGGTCTTGCGCACGGGCTACCCATATCCCGCCCACTTTGGGGCGGATTCCCACAATGTCACATGCCGCAGAAAATAGGCTGGACCGCTCATCTAAGTGCAATTGGCGATCTGAAAGTGCCATTGGTGTCTGACACCAACGGCACTAAGATAACCGATTTGTATCAATGATGAGTTAAAATCCAGGCGACTAGAGGCGCGTAGCGCTGACCCATTGATAGCCACGGTTGAGGAACGGAGTGAGGAGGCCGTGGTCACGGTGAATTCCTCCTCTAAACCGCGTGGCGGTGAGACCCAACCGGATGAAAAGCGTATGACAAACGATACCTAGTCATTTGGGAGATTTCGTTTTAGGATTCCGGGCACAGCAGGATGCAAACTACGCGTGGCTGAGTCCTGCGCCTCGGTTCGCGTTCTCTTCCAATACAGAGCCTACCCCTCGTTGCGTTCTTACGTCTGCACGTAACCCGGCGCTGCGGCCGCTTCGCGGCCTTGCACACGGGCTACCATATCCCGCCCACTTTGGGGCGGATTCCCACGATGTAACATGACCCCAAAAAAACGCTGGGCCGCTTATTTAGGTGCCATTGGTGTCAGACTCCAATGGCACTTAGATAAGCCGATTTGTATGAAAAGGAGTTCGCTCTACCCTGAAAAGAAAGCCGGAGGCTTGAAGGCAATTAGCCGGTCGGTGACCGAAGGGAACCACCGGAATTCATTGGGAAATAATATGAAGCGCTGGAAGCGCGGTCGGAATAGAAACCAATATGGGCGATGCCTTTCAAAAAAAGCAGAGGTCAACTGATGCGTGCTCATCTGGCGCGGTGCTGCGCCTCGCTCCGATTTCTCTTCAAATACAGGGCTTATCCCTCGTTGCCTCATACGTCTGGACTAAACCCGGCGCTGCGGCCGCTTCGCGGCCTTGCACACGGGCTACCCTATCCCGCCCACTTTGGGGCGGATTCTTACGATGTAACATGACGCAAAAAAAAACGCTGGACCGCTTATCTAAGTGCCATTGGTGTCAGATTCATTCGAAGCACCTTATATCTTCAACGAACTCGAGCCCGTGACCACTTCGGGCTGCAACACCGGTTACGCTATTCGGCCCACTTTGGGCCGGAATCCCAAGGCATCACATGTGGCTAAAAATGACCACGGTGGTTACGAAGTTCCATTGGAGTTTGACCCAAGGGCACGTACCATAAAGCACGTTGCTCCTTGATGGCAAAAACTGAAAATAATCGTCGGCATTAATTTTTCGATACGAAAAAAGCCCGTCCTAAAAAAGGACGGGCTTAAAAAAATAAACTCGGCAGTGTGCTACTTTCCCATAGCATACGCCATAGTATCATCGCCGCTGAGGGGCTTAATTGCCGTGTTCGGGATGGGAACGGATGTTTCCCCCTCGCCAAGACCACCGAGAGATTGGTTGGTTAAAAGGCGCGTGGCTAGAACATAAACTCAGCAAAAACTGCAGTTTACGATCCGGCGGGCGTTTCCCGTTAACCGAAATTGGTAAAAAATTACATAGAAGCGATCTCAATTTCACCGCGATAGCGTGTGTGTGTAAGAATTAATTTAGAATGATTGGAATATAGAGACCAAGCCTCACGGCTTATTAGTACTGGTTAGCTAAACATGTTACCATGCTTACACACCCAGCCTATCAAGGTCGTAGTCTTCAACCAGCCTTTAGGGACCGAAGTCCAGGGAGATCTTATCTTGAAGAGGGCTTGGCGCTTAGATGCTTTCAGCGCTTATCCGTTCCGAAGTTAGCTACCCAGCGATGCCGTTAGCACGACAACTGGAACACCAGTGCTTCGTCATTCCCGGTCCTCTCGTACTGAGGAATGACCTTCTCAAATCTCCTGCGCCCACAGTGGATAAGGACCGAACTGTCTCACGACGTTCTGAACCCAGCTCGCGTACCGCTTTAATGGGCGAACAGCCCAACCCTTGGGACCTTCTCCAGCCCCAGGATGCGATGAGCCGACATCGAGGTGCCAAACCGCCGCGTCGATGTGAACTCTTGGCGGCGATCAGCCTGTTATCCCCAGAGTACCTTTTATCCGTTGAGCGATGGCGCTACCACAAGCTACCACCGGATCACTTAGACCTGCTTTCGCACCTGCTCGACTTGTAGGTCTCGCAGTCAAGCTCCCTTATACCTATGCGCTCTACGTATGATTGCCGACCATACTGAGGGAACCTTCGTGCTCCTCCGTTACTTTTTGGGAGGAAACCGCCCCAGTCAAACTGACCATCTGACACTGTCCCGCGCCCTGATTCAAGGGTCGGGGTTAGGAAATCAATAACACAAGGCTGGTATTTCAATGGTTGGCTCCACCACGGCTGACGCCGCGACTTCAAAGCCTCCCAGCTATGCTACACATGGGTAATCAATTCCCAATGTCAGAATACAGTAAAGGTTCATGGGGTCTTTCCGTCCTACTGCGGGTAGCCGGCATTTTCACCGGCATTACAATTTCACCGTGATCCTCGTTGAGACAGCGCCCAGATCGTTACACGATTCGTGCAGGTCGGAACTTACCCGACAAGGAATTTCGCTACCTTAGGACCGTTATAGTTACGGCCGACATTCACCAGGGCTTCGGTTCGGAGCTTCGCATGAATAAATTCTGCTAACCCCTTGCCTTTACCTTTTGGCATTGGTCACGTGTCACACCCTATACTTCCTCTTTCGAGTTCGCAGAGTGCTATGTTTTTGGTAAACAGTCGCCTGGGCCATTTCACTGCGCCCTAACAAAGTTAGGGACCTCTTCTCCCGAAGTTACGAGGCTATGTTGCCGAGTTCCTTAACGAGGTTTCTCACGCGCGCCTTGGTATACTCTACCTTTCTACCTGTGTCGGTTTCGGATACGGTCACTTACTGCGTAACACAGTTAGGAGCTTTTCTTGGTAGCATAGCATCAACATCTTCCCTTCAGCCGAAGCTTCCAGTCCTATTCGCGTTTCAGAATTGCCACGAACTTTCATAAGTGACTTCCTACATGCTTAAACAGACACATCTAACAGTCTGCATGTTTAGCTTCCTACGTCCCTCCGCTGCTATCAGCAAGTGGTACTGGAATATTTAACCAGTTTCCCATCGACTACGCCGTTAGGCCTCGCCTTAGGGGCCGACTAACCCTGGGCGGACGATCCTTCCCCAGGAAATCTTAGAATTTCGGCGACAAGGATTCTCACCTTGTTTATCGTTACTCATGTCCGCATAATCACTCGTGTGCAGTCCAGACTCCCTTACGGTCACCCTTCAACCCGGCACACGACGCTCCTCTACCACGCACAGTAAACTGTGCATCCGCAGCTTCGGCACACCATTTAGTCCCGTTCATTTTCGGCGCAAAACCACTCGACCAGTCAGCTATTACGCACTGTTTAAATGGTGGCTGCCTCTAAGCCAACATCCTGGCTGTCTTAGCAGTTCCACATCCTTTACGCACTTAATGATGTTTTGGGGCCTTAGCTGGCGATCTGGGCTGTTTCCCTTTCCACTATGAATCTTATCACCCATAGTGTGACTCCCTAGCTATCTGCAACGGTATTCGGAGTTTGTATGGTGTCAGTACCCCGGTAGGGGCCATATCCCAAACAGTGCTCTACCCCCGTTACGAGTATTACTAGAGGCTAGCCCTAAAGCTATTTCGAGGAGAACCAGCTATTCCCGGGTTTGGTAAGCCTTTCACTCCAACCCACAGCTCATCCGAGTATTTTTCAACATACAACGGTTCGGTCCTCCACTCAGTGTTACCTGAGCTTCAACCTGGCCATGGGTAGCTCACCCGGCTTCGGGTCCATCGCATACAACTTATTCGCCCAGTTAAGACTCGCTTTCGCTTCGGCTACGCTCCGTAAGAGCTTAACCTTGCTGCATACAATGACTCGCGGACTCATTATGCAAAAGGCAAGCTGCCACCCCGTCAAAGACGAGGCTACAACACCTTGTAAGCTTGCGGTTTCAGGTTCTATTTCACTCCCCTAACAGGGGTTCTTTTCACCTTTCCCTCACGGTACTTGTTCACTATCGGTCATCAGCACGTATTTAGCCTTGGAGGGTGGGCCCCCCAGATTCAGTCAGGGTTTCCCGTGTCCCGACCTACTTGGAATACAGATAAGGTGCTTCGAGATTTCGCTTACCGGGCTATCACCGTCTATGGCTCGTCTTTCCAAACGATTCTGCTATCTATCCACAATCCCATATTACTGTTCCGCAACCCCAAATCCCGTAGGAAATGGTTTAGGCTGTTCCCCGTTCGCTCGCCACTACTAGGGGAATCTCGGTTGATTTCTTTTCCTCAGGGTACTGAGATGTTTCACTTCCCCTGGTATTACTTCTACGCGCTATTTTATTCACACGCAGATGACTATCTTATGATAGCCGGGTTTCCCCATTCGGAAATCTCCGGATCAAAGCGTCTTTGCCGCTCCCCGAAGCTTATCGCAGCTTAGCACGTCCTTCATCGCCGTCTGATGCCAAGGCATCCACCGCAAGCCCTTATTAGCTTGATCAAATCCAAAATTCTAATTCCGACACACAACGCGCACGTCGGTAAAATTGAGATCTACTTCTATGTAATTATCAAAGAACTGCGTTTTGCCGAAGCAAAACGAAATTGTTTAAACTTGTTATTCCCGTGTTCGTATCATCGATATCGTTTCCATTTCCATGTGATTTATAAAATCGACCTTAAAGGTTTGTTAAATAAATGGTGGGGGCAGCAGGATTTGAACCTGCGACCTCGTCCTTATCAGGGACGCGCTCTAACCAACTGAGCTATGCCCCCAATTTAGAAAGGCAGTCGCAGGTAATTGGTACAAGCGTGCCGATTCGAAAAACTGGTGGAGCCAGACGGGATCGAACCGACGACCTCCTGAATGCAAATCAGGCGCTCTCCCAACTGAGCTATGGCCCCGGAAATGGTTTTTAACACGGGTGCTGTCGATAAAGTTTCGCTTCAGAAATGATACGGTTTGAATCTTTACATGAATTCTTAAATGCTTGAGTCGTGTAGCCAATTACTTGACTACGTTCCTGCTAAAAGAAGCCGAAGCTTCAAATCCAGTTACTCTTTAAAGATTATCATCCAGCTTGATATAAGCGGTTTAGCTTACACTGAATGGGTTTCGAAAAAGACTAAAAGGAATTCCAGTAGGAATTTATCCTGACATACGGATAGGTTGTTAAATTCAGTCACTAGATAATTCCAGTGAACGATCTAAATCAAATTCTAACCGCAGTCTACTCCTTAGAAAGGAGGTGATCCAGCCGCAGGTTCCCCTACGGCTACCTTGTTACGACTTCATCCCAGTCACTAAGCACACCTTCGGCGTCTGCCTCCCAGAGGGTTAGCACAACGACTTCGGGTGCATTCAGCTCCCGTGATGTGACGGGCGGTGTGTACAAGGCCCGGGAACGTATTCAAGGGGCCGTAGCTGATGCCCCTTTACTAGCGATTCCGGCTTCATGGAGTCGAGTTGCAGACTCCAATCCGAACTAAGGCTGGTTTTGGGGATTTGCTCCACCTCGCGGTTTGGCGTCCCATTGTACCAGCCATTGTAGCACGTGTGCAGCCCCAGGCATAAGGGCCATACTGACTTGACGTCATCCCCACCTTCCTCCCGCTTATCACGGGCAGTCTCTCTAGAGTGCCCAGCGGATCACTCCCTGATGGCAACTAAAGACAAGGGTTGCGCTCGTTGCGGGACTTAACCCAACACCTCACGGCACGAGCTGACGACAGCCATGCAGCACCTGTGCACCATCCAGCCTAGCTGACTTCTCCTTTTCGGGAGAATACGATGGGCATGTCAAGCCTGGGTAAGGTTCTTCGCGTTGCATCGAATTAAGCCACATGCTCCACCGCTTGTGCGGGCCCCCGTCAATTCCTTTGAGTTTTAATCTTGCGACCGTACTCCCCAGGCGGTACACTTAACGCGTTAGCTCCGGTACGCACGGGGATAAATCCGCGCACACCAAGTGTACACCGTTTACGGCTAGGACTACAAGGGTATCTAATCCTTTTCGCTCCCCTAGCTTTCGTGCCTCAGCGTCAGTATCTGTCCAGTGAGTCGCCTTCGCCACCGGTGTTCCTCTTGATATCTACGCATTTCACCGCTACACCAAGAATTCCACTCACCTCTCCAGTACTCTAGCTTGGCAGTTTCGGATGCATTTTCGGGGTTGAGCCCCGAACTTTCACATCCGACATACCATGCCGCCTACGCACCCTTTACGCCCAGTAAATCCGAACAACGCTCGCCACCTCTGTATTACCGCGGCTGCTGGCACAGAGTTAGCCGTGGCTTCCTTTGTAGGTACAATCAGGCAGATAAAGTATTACTTTACCTGCGGTTTTTCCCTACCGACAGCAGTTTACAACCCTAAGGCCTTCATCCTGCACGCGGCGTCGCATCATCACACTTTCGTGCATTGTGAATGATTCTCGACTGCAGCCTCCCGTAGGAGTCTGGGCAGTGTCTCAGTCCCAGTGTGGCTGACCATCCTCTCAGACCAGCTACCCGTCGTTGCCTTGGTGAGCCATTACCTCACCAACAAGCTGATAGGGCTTGGGCCAATCCCATAGCGAGAGGTCCGAAGATCCCCCTCTTTAGACAGCCTTACTCTCGTAAGGCGACCACATCCGGCATTAATCCACGTTTCCATGGGCTATTCCGAACTATAGGGTATGTTACCCAAGTATTCCTCACCCGTTCGCCGCTCTCAATAAAGGTCTCTCCCCGAAGGTTGATTCCAAAATCTACCGCTCGACTTGCATGCCTTATCCACGCCGCCAGCGTTCGTTCTGAGCCAGGATCAAACTCTCCATTAAAAAGTTTGCATAGCTCAATTCATAAAGAATTGTACGTATGACTTAAAATTCGATTCACGCTCCGATCCAAACCATATCATGTCTGATTCGAAACTATATCGACAACTAACTAAGTTTTCAAAGAACCAATAAGCTTCTCAGCTTGAAGGTGCTCGCTTCTGACTGCCGGTGTTACCCGCGCCGTCAGTGGCGACCGCCATCGTGACCACAGTTTGAAGAGTTAGTCAACAGTGAAAATGAATTTATTTTCACCGCGTCATCGTCTCCGAATCTGCGTCCCTCTCTGCGAACAAGTTCGCTTTGAAGGAACGCGGAAGATAGGAATTTTTCTTTCGGAGTCAACCCCATTATGAATCTTTTTTTAACTCTATTTTCAGACCCCGCTAAAGTCCTAGCTGCACCTTAATCGAGCTCAGATGCACATCCTGCGATATATTGGAAGCAACAAGGTTTTCGCGTTTGCCACGAAAGTACGCCCACTCCTAGACAACCGGCTCGAATCGAGGCGATGAACTTATGGTCGCACAAATGCCTCTTGCGCCTTCACACCCGATCGCCCTACCTATCTGTAGTTAGTTATAGATGCATACCAAAACTCACCGCACAGTTCACTCTTGTCTTTCGGGCTGTCATTTTCTTTCATCCAAACATGAGTCTAGGACTAGCAATAAAATCGTTTTTCAAAGTGCTTGGGAATCGCGACATCGCGAACGAAGTACGCATCGTTTTAAATCAAAACAGTACACCTGTACTTCCCCCCAGTAAGGCAGGATCAAAAAATACACAGAATCAAAAATCGAAATCAAGCGCAGCAGCCGCTCCCAGTGGCGCACCGGCAAAATCATCAAAGCAACGGAGCGACGCAGTTAGCTTACTCGCACTCCTTCAGCGAGAAGCTCGATTCTTGGACTTCCTTATGGAGCCACTAGATGAATTTACAGATAGCGATGTTGGCGCAGTCTCCCGCGATGTACACGCGGGCTGCAGAGATGCCATCGTACGAATCTTCAATCCAAAACCTGTTCGTCAAGAGCCGGAAGGTCAACCCGTCACAGTGGACCATGGGGCAGACCTCGGGCTGATTAGCCTGTCAGGCAACGTACCCAATAAAGGTCCTTACCAAGGAACACTCCTCCACGGTGGATGGAGCGCTTCTACAATTAAACTACCCGAGTGGTCCGGCAAAGAAGAAGCAGCCCTCGTTATTGCCGCCGCTAAATTGGAGATCACATGAAACAAGCTCCAGCCAAACACACGGATACCCGCATGCTTACAGGGTATAGTGCCTATTACAAATGCGCCTTTTCCTCCCGCTGCAAAGCTTCGGACAAAAAATAACGGAGGCAACGCAGAGTAAATCGAGTCCACCCGTGGAAACATCCTCCTCCTATATTGACAATGGTAATAGATACCGCGACCTCCACTTCGGCGATCGCGCGATCTGGCGACACAAAAATTGTTTCGATAAAGAGGACCGAGAAACCACCTACAAAGCCTAGCACCATGTTTTTCAGTTTGGCCGCGACAGCGACTTCATCACCAAAGGGGCTGGCGGAAAATTCACACACCATCGCGGCATGTGCCTTGGTTGGTCAGGTCATAAAAGAAGAGGCAGGAAAGGGACGCATGACTTCTGGCATGTAAAAGGTACAAACGAACAATCGGTTCGGCACATCAAATAACTCGAAGAGACCATCCGTAAAACCAATGCCGTGATCTCCAGTCAAACGCATTGGCCCCCCCCGAGGGTGATGCGGTTGTAAAAGATATTCGCCATAACCACATCGCTTCTACCATCGGGTGCGCCCCAACTCGACTTTGCGATTCAACTTCAATCAGTCGACGGTGATGTTCAACTCCACGGCGACCCACAACACGCTGGCTTTCAATTCCATCCTGAGAACAGCGTCACTACAACCCACGCAACCAATCTCCGTGACAAAAATACAAGCGGCGGAAAAGGCGATGTCTGAGCAACCTGCAACTGGTTGCGAACACATTCAAAAGCAACAGCAAGACCTACGCCGTGCTACACATGAACCATCCCGAGAATGCAGGAGAGACCGTTTACTCAACCCGCAACTACGGACGCTTTGGAGCCTATGCGCCTCACGAATTAAAAGCTGATGACACCCTCTCACTAAAATATCCCCTCCATAATACGGAAGGAACGCCGACAGAGGAAGCATGTGAAACGGCATTTAAATCCTTCGCATCATAAATAAAATGGCTCAAAACGAGGCTGGGAACACTCCCCATTGACCCGCCTCCTATAAAAATATGCCCGCGACGCACTGTTCAGCGGGCTATTTTTTTGCCTCGATCAGACCGGATTAGAAAAAAATGTAACCACATTGAGATCTGAAACCATGATCAAGGACTCAAAAAGTAGCTGGGGCGCACGGAAATGGAACCGAAAACCAGGGGGGACTTCGACGATTCAGCAAGCGGATTCCAAACCCAGGCACTGCAAACGGCCAGACTCGCCCACAGAAACCACTAGAACCATCCATCGAAACATCTGATACAGCCGATAATCTGGTTGCAGATGTAGCGGAGGCTTACTGGTATATAGTGGGAGCTTACTGGTATATAACTGCTGTATAGTGGGAGCTCGGAGAATGGTACTAGGAAACTCTGAGAAAATTGTACCGATTTCAGCTAAATGACTGCAGATCGAGGCAAAAAATCGAGAGATCGAGACAGAATACGGGTACCTAGGAGTCTGTCGGGCTTAGGCTTTCGAGCGAGGGTTTCTCAGTTTTAGACCAGACGGTTTGGACGATCCGTGAGAATAGTTGAGACTATTTGATCGATTCGTACAGATCGTATGGGCCAAAATGAGGAATTCGCAGGCGAATCTGCTAAGTCCGACAGGCTCCTAGAGGCAAAATATCTTCAAATCGAGGCAGAATAAAAGCGCATCGAGTGATAACAGCATCAGATCAAGCCAGATAAACGGCAGATTGAGCAATATAAAGCGGGCCCCCTGTACCGTAAGGCACCAAAATTAGGCCCAAACCACCCAAGAAGCGAATACGGTCCACTTCAATAACAGCTCATGGCGGCTAAAACCGGCCTCTCTGAAGAGCTTTTCGTTCATTTCGACGGTCAGAGGGATTAGAACATGTTCAATCGCCTCCCGCTTTTGCGCCACCTCTAGCTCAGAATAGCCATTTCGCCGCTTAAACTGATGATGCACATCCGTGAGAGTCCCCTGCGAAACGGGGTCAACATGCCGAATCTTCTCACTAATCAGTAAAACCGAGCCCGGCAGCATGCCTGCACGAATTTTCTGAAGCGCATCCAACCGCCCCTCCGGTGGCAGAAACTGCAAGGTATAGTTCATTAAAACCACAGAAGCATTTTCGATCTCGGCCTCTTCCATACGAGACTCCAGCAAATCAACCCGGTCTAAAAAACCCGCCTCATCCAGCTTTCGACGACACACCTTTAACATATCCCTAGATGCATCTAATCCAATGACCCGAACGCCCACATCTAATTCCGGCAAAAAACCAAGCAAGGTTGTCCCCGTGGAACATCCCAAATCCCAAACACGACTTCCGCTGCGCGCATGCTGCCGCACCAATGCAGCCGACAGCTCCTGCACATCCGCGTAAAGCGGAACCGACCGCGGAATCATATCATCAAACACAGCTGCCACACGCGCATCGAACTGAAACGCGTTGACGTCCCCAAGGGGCTCCTGATAGATCCGGTCTTTCGATTCTTCTGACATACCTCTTCACGCTACTGCATTCACCCTAACCGTTCAATTCCATTCATGATCACCTGGGAACCAACTGACCTCCTCGCTCCATACACCGACGACCTTCTTTGGTCCGACATCGAAGCTCTGCGCCAGGAAAGACGACCGCTTTTAAACCGACCTTTCTGGCAGCCACACCAAGAACGGTTGAAGATGCTTCCGGAACTCAAGGTAACTCGAAGTAACTATAACAAGGCTGAGGTTCAGATCGGTCAAGTCGACGACCTCGATGCCGCCGACCATGAACGACTGAAGGAAATCGCGCTTGGACTGAAACCTTGGCGCAAGGGCCCCTTCAATTTATTCGGCATCGAGATCGACGCGGAATGGCGGAGCAATCAAAAGTGGGATCGCCTCAAGGAAGGCAACCCGAACCTGGAAGGCAAACGTATCGCAGATATCGGCTGCAGCAACGGCTATTACATGTATCGCATGCTTCCTGAAAACCCAGCGTTTGTCATCGGCTTCGAACCTGCGGATCGGTTCTTCTGGCAGTTCCATCTAATGCAACGCTTCGCCCAAGCACCTCGACTTCAACACGAATGCTTCGGAGTCGAACACCTCGCCTTCTTCCCAGAATTTTTCGACGTCATCTTTTGCCTCGGCATCATCTACCATCAACGCAACCCCATTCTCATGCTGGAAAATTTGTTCCAATCGCTTCGCAGTGGCGGAGAAGCGGTGGTCGAAAGTATGGGTATTCCGGGTGACGAAAATCAAGCACTCTGCCCGCCGGGTCGCTACGCCAAAGCACGGAATGTGTTTTTTGTTCCAAGCGCAGTCGCGCTCTGCACATGGATGCGTCGCGCGGGATTTGTCAACGTCGAATGCATTTCCAGCGCGACCACAGAATTCAGTGAACAACGCGCCACGGAGTGGATGAGCTTCGAATCCTTGGAAGACTTCCTTGACCCCAACGACCGAGACAAAACCATCGAAGGCCACCCGACTCCGTTACGGATTGCGGTTCGCGGACGGAAGCCTTGAGGTCGGCATTGTGTCAAGCCATCTCGAGCACCCCGCTCCAAGCTTGACCCGACCGCCCTGCGTGATTTTCTAGCCGAATGAAAATCAGCTATAACTCACCAGTCGTCCTGAGCTTGGTGCTTGGTGCCGTCGGGGTTTATCTCGTCGACCACTTCCTCATTTCGACCTTCACTCAGGAATGGTGCACCTTGCATGGGCCAATGCGCTGGGGCGACCCCATGGCGTACATCCGCTGGTTTACCTACATTCTTGGCCACGGAAATCTCGACCACCTGATGGGCAACATGATCCTCATCCTTCTCGTTGGCCCCAGCCTTGAAGAAAAATTTGGCCACTTCACTTTCTTCACCATGATCATTCTCACCGCAATTATTACCGCTCTGGTACAGCTTTTCATCTGGCCCAACATCGGCCTGCTCGGAGCCAGTGGCATCGCGTTTATGTTCGTCCTCCTCGGCTCTTTTACCAACGTGCGTCACGGCACCATTCCCCTCACCTTCATTCTCGTCGCCATTCTTTTTCTCGGCAAAGAAATCATGAACAGCTTTGGTAAAGATGGCGTTTCACAAATGGCTCACATTATCGGCGGGGTCTGCGGCGGCTTCTTTGGCTTCAGCCGCATGCAAGTTGCACCCACACCAAAACTCGAGGAAGACGTACTCCCACTTCATTAACAACAGCTGTCGACGGCTGACCTCGAGCTCGCCCATAGGGCCTCCAAGCTAGCTCCAATTTCAACCGCTTCACTCGTACCTTCGTGGTATGAAACAAATTACTCTCGGAATTCTTTTCACAAATCCGATGTGCCAGCTGGGGCTTTTGACAAACATCGTCGCGACCCAAACAAGCCCACCAACCCAAGCAGAGCGACCAAACCAATCCACATGCCCGAACATTTTGTTCATCATGTCGGACGATCACGCCTGCAATACGATTGGCGCCTACGGCAGTCGGCTAGCCAAGGTCGCCCCTAAGCCAAACATCGATCGCATCGTCAAAGAAGGCATTCGCCTCAACAAATGCTTCGTCTCAAATTCTATCTCCACCAGAAGCCGAGCTGTCATCCTTCCCGGCCAACACACATCAATGCGATACGAACCGGCACCCCAAGTGAGGCCGATATCCCTCGACCCTCCGGCTATGAAACCGCTCTGATTGGAAAATGGCACCTGCGCTGCGCCTCCTAAAGATTTGATCCCTGGTAAGTCGGGTCCAGCCAAGGCCAATATCGCATCCCCACATTTATCGCCGTCACCGGTAAGGCGGAATATAAAACGCACAAAAAAGCCAGCACCCAAGTTTATGGTTACTACACCTATCTCTTCACCGACCTCTTCACCGACTTCGCAATCGATTAGATCGGCGAAGGGTTTGGGGACGGAGTCGTTTTTGCCGTGAAATGGCAGATCGCCTGTCTCTGTTCGGCGGTTGGAAACCGCCGCTCCTTGGCCTTCGGCGGTTTTATAAGGGTTTGGGGACGGAGTCATTTTTACCATGAAATGGGAAGCGTTTGGGGACGGAGTCATTTTAATCGTGAAATGGCAGATCGTCCTGACTCCGTTCGGCGGTTGGAAACCGCCGCTCCTTGGCCTCCGGCGGTTTGTAGATTTGGAACCAGATAAGGGTTTGGGGACGGAGTCATTTTTATCTTCATCAAATTGATTTTGGCGCAGCCGGAGATGAATCAGCCATCATCGTATTTTTTTGACTCATGCGACATCGTGGGAATCCGCCCCAAAGTGGGCGGGATAATGTAGCCCGTGTGCAAGGCCGCGAAGCGGCCGCAGCGCCGGGTTACGTGCAGACGTAAGAGGCAACGAGGGGAAAGCGCTATGTTGTAAGAGAACTCGAACCGAGGCGCAGAACTTAGCCCCGCGCCTTTTATATCCTGTAATGCCCGAAGCGTTTGGGGACGAAGCGTTTGGGGACGGAGTCATTTTTGCCGTGAAATGGCAGATCGCCCTGTCTCCATTCGGCGGTTGGAAACCGCCGCTCCTTGGCCTCCGGCGGTTTGTAGATTTGGAACCAGACAAGGGTTTGGGGACGGAGTCGTTTTTGCCGTGAAATGGCAGATCGCCCTGTCTCTGTTCGGCGGTTGGAAACCGCCGCTCCTTGGCCTCCGGCGGTTTGTAGATTTGGAATCAGGCAAGGGTTTGGGGACGGAGTCATTTTTATCGTGAAATGGCAGATCGTCCTGTCTCTGTTCGGCGGTTGGAAACCGCCGCTCCTTGGCCTCCGGCGGTTTTAGAAACACCACAAAAAAGCGAGAACCGGCTGGAAAACCCATTGCACCAACCCGAGGCTCCCGAGACATCGGATCAAACAACTTACCCGTAAAGTGGTAGCCTCAAGCTCCCACTGTATACGTACCAGCTTTGAAGCATCCCTCAGAGGTTACCTGAGAGGCCTCGCAGACACGACTCTGCTGCATAACCCAGGCGATTCTTGTTAAAATGCAGGAATTCGCCCCTTCAAACCTGAGAATCTGCCGGCTCTTCTAATCCGACTCCGCCGAGAACCCTTTGTTTATAGGGTTTTTGCGCGATTTTATTGATTCCACGCCCGCAAACCCCCTTTCTTCCACCCCTTTTCTCGCTCAAAACGCCCCTAATTTCTCATTAATTACACTTTTGAGAATACCGGGCCGCGATTCTTTATCATTATTTCAAATATATCAACTCTGCGACCAAAGTTGGCACGAACCCTGCAATTACAAGGGGCATAGCTACTTACTAGGAAACAAGAGATGAACAAATCAACTACCAGCACCGAT
>Ga0209187_1000342_pt1 | contig 88665 bp, 76 predicted proteins | sample BantaG_FD_187430 | JGI IMG/M metagenome (GOLD analysis project Ga0209187, IMG submission 187430) | Marine algal microbial communities from Bantry Bay, Ireland - BantryBay_4 metaG (SPAdes) (version 2) | ecosystem: Host-associated > Algae > Red algae > Unclassified | place: Bantry Bay, Ireland...
CACTAAGTAGTAAGTCAATCTAATTATGATATGTTGCTTTGAGTGAAATTTTTTCGAGTACGAGGCGGAGGTTATTCAGCATAGCCGTAGCTACGCTGGATGTTCTCCAACAAAGTAATCGGACAAATTTCGCCAAATGAACTTATCATAATTAGTTTGACTTACTACTAAGTACACTGTTTTATAAATTTATTTACATTTTTTGACGTTTATTTTGAAATGAATCGAATCAAAAATGACGCGAATACTCACTGTATTTAAGGATTTTTTGGTGAAGAGTCATTTTAAAAGAAATACTCAAAAAAGTAAATAAATTTGTGAAACAGTGTACTAAGTAACGATAAAACAATAACTTCCCGATTTGGACGGTTTCTTTTGCGCTTATTTTTCCCCTTGAAAACAGTTATTTATCCAGATAAACGCCTGTCTTCAAGAGAAAAACTAAGTACAAAATAACCTCGTCGAAATCGTGAACTTATTATTTTATCGTTACTAAAGAGGAATAAAAAAGGAGTCGAACATTACTGCCCGACCCCAGCTACTATCACATAAAACATTTTGATTTGTTGTTGATGGAGTGTGTAAGGGAGAAGCAGCGTACTACTCCTTCCCCCTTCGTCTCTACACACATGCTGAAAGATGAACCTTCAAACCATTATTTCTCACTATGATTTCCCTGTGGCTGGTTCAATTTTGGAAAACTACTCGGATGCCTACCCAGTCTATTGATTTCCGGTTTGTACAAGTTTCAAACAAGTACTCAGCCATTGGTTGATAATTCTATTTTTAAAAGGTAATTCGGAATTTCCTGCTGATGTATTGACTATTGCTCTTTGTAGTTTTTCTAATAGCTTTTTTTCTTCTTTCCGGTTTTTAGCGCGCAGCATATTTTTGATGTACTTCAAGATACTTGCTTCTGTTTCGTCTATATCACCTGCTACTTTTATGTAATGTTCCATTGACCTCAACTTGCTTTCTAATAGAGCATAATGTCCCTGTTCACAGTATAAAAGCAATTGCATAAGTCGATTGAAGTGTCGAAAATCATTGAAAAAACCATACTTTTCGTGATTCTGGACGATATTGAGCCAATCGTCAGCTTTATCAAAATCCTGCGTCAAAAAATAATATATCGCAAGTTGATGATAGAGGTAAATACGCTGATAATGGCTCAAGGCTTTAAGGGATTTTGTCTTAGATAAGATTTGAATTTGGGGTAAGAGACTCGCAGCGTATTTCCAATCATTGAGATATAAGCTATAGCCAAATTTGAGGATTATGACCAAGCTCTTGCGTTTTTCAAGTTCTTGTTCTGCAGTAGCGGGGAGGACTTTTAATAGTTCGATAAGTCCCGTATAATTGTACTGTTTTTGAGAGTGTAAGCCGCTGATCGCCAACTTTACAGTCGTCCGAACGAAGCCCTCCCGTCTCGCTTCTGCAATTTTCGAGTGTTGTTTCCAGATGCTGTCAATTTCCTCCAGAGCCTGAAATGATTGTTTGTATCTTGCATAGCTGTCATGGTAGATTTCACAAACCTGATGATAAGCAATGCGCGATTGGAGTCCGATTCCTATGGGTTCATTCATCATCATGGGGCTTTGGATGATGGTCTCCATGACCTTTTTTTGATGCCGTTTGATGGGGTGCTTGTATTTTCGCTGCAAAATATTCGCATGACCGAGTAGGTTTTCATAAGCCATTTCTCTACGAATAATATCTGCCAGTTTGCTCAATTCTTTTTGAAGCCCGGTCAGTACCTCAAGTGGTTTTTTGACTTCCAAGTAGTTAGCAAGGTTGATTTCTTGCTGTACGATTTTGTACAAAACATCCCATGCTTCGTACTTGGTTGCCAATTTTTTAGCCTTTAATAAAATTTTTTTACTTTGCTTATAGAGCGATTTATGAAACAGTACTTCCGCTTCTGTAAGCATATCTGCCAAGCGCGTCTTTACGAGCTTGCTCCCGCGAGATTGACGGAGACTTTTGAGAATCAACTCATACAAAAATAGTTTTGTAGCTGCGAGCCTTTTCCCATATTTTGCTTCTTCTAATTTTTCTTCATTGTACTTCTTTTGTTTGTCAATGGCATCAAAAAGTCGGAGATAGTTGCTGCCACCATTTCTTGAATTGCGGGCAACATATATCTTAAAATGTCGCTTTTCCGCCTTACTCATCGCGTGGATTAAGTCGAACAAATCACTTGAAGGGAGCATATTACTTTTTTGAGTAACGGGTTTTGATTTCTATACTTCTGAAGTATGGGTCAAAATTACATCTATTTAATAAGTATCTAAAACCACTTTTTTTGTGTTTTTACTTGCGGTAAAGCCCCTGATGCTTTGTCACTAAATTGTCTTCTTTTAAATTATTAGTATAAATAATAACCCATAAACAACTTAATACCTATTTCTTATACAAACAATATTCATTTTAGGTATCTTAGCAACAGTAAAATATTATTTGTTAAAATTTACATTTCAGTCTAAATAATTTTTTTTAAAAAAATAATAATTATAATCAAAAATGTCCTCTTTAAAAAATTTTACAAAAACCTAAGTGTGATTTTTTCTTTTATAAAAAGCTGATTTTAAACAAATTGAAGTTTTTAAAGTTCTATAATAAAGACTGTCACAATATTTTGTCTCAGAAGTATTTTATTGCGCTTTTCTCATACGAGTTTTGCGTTTTTTTTCTGAAATTTGTGCTTTACCAACAACTGTACTGATAACCATTTATGCCTAAAGATACTTTGCACCGACTCATTCAGACTCTTTCTGTATCTGAGAAAGGATATTATACTAAATCAAAAGGGGATAGCCATTATACCACCTTATTCGACTCGATGAATAAGATGGATGAGTATGATCGTACGATACTCGAAAAGCGATTGGACAAGCACAAAGACCTACTCAAACATATTGCTAAGTATAAAAATGATACTTACTCGGACATCATCAAAGTGATGCGCTCTTATAAGCAGGAGAAAGACCGGAGTATTGATGTACGTTTGAAGGTGTATTTGATTGATATTAATTTTTTGATAGAACGTGGTCTGTATGAAAACGCGATGAAACTCGTCAGTGATGCAAGAAAACTAGCAACAAAGTACGAAAAGTACGAGATCATGCTAGAAATTATCCACCACGAGCGAGGTTTGATCAAACGTTTATACAGCAAGGATTTCATTGAGATGACCGATGTATTGATTGCAGAGAAAAACAATATGATGTTCATTGTCAATGATGAAAGTCGATACAATGACATTTTGTACTTTCTCTACTCTGTATGGCAACGGCTACCCAGTTCTGATGATAAACTAAGACGCAAATACCTTGACAAATTGATGAGTGATGAACTCGTTACCGACGAAGAACGCGCTATTTCTTTTATCTCCCAATACCGTTTCTATCAGATACATGCCGTCTATAATCACCTGATTGGCAATACCCAAAAGGCACATAAATATTATAAAAGAGTGATTGATTGCTGGGATGACTTCCCCCACCAAAAAAGCGAACACATGCTAACTTATGTTAATCATATTCACAACTATTTAAACGTTTGTGTAGAATTGAATAATCATGAAGCATTTGAGAAGGTGTTACACAAGGCTCAAAGAGAGATAAAAGCAAAAAACCCACATGAGGAAGCGGTGATATTTGAGCGATTACAGTATCCCGAATTTTTTTATTATCTAAATAGGGCTGATTTCGATAAATTAGATAATTTTATCTTAGATATTAAACCTAAGTTACAAAAGTATTCTGGAAAAATGAACACCTCAACTGCACATGTCTTTCGTATTACGCTCAATATTGCTTTATTTGTCATGGGTAAATATGGAGAAGCATTTGAAGGTTTTGATTCGGTAATTAGGCAAAAACTTCGGACAAGAATAGATACTCAATGCTGTTCTTGGGTACTTAAACTTGCAATAGCCTACGAAAGACAAGACGATAGCTTTGATAACCTATACAGATCTGCACAGAGGTTTTTCAATAAGATTAGTAAAAAAGAAATTAGGGAGGTTTACTCACTTTGTCTTGAATATTTATACAAACTCAATAATGTTCCTTCTTTTGAAATCAAAGAAACATGTTTGAAATTCAAAACTGCATTAGAAGAACTTGATGATAGTGATAAACATGTCGTGGGTCTAAATGAAATGTTGTTGTGGATAGAACACATCATGACAAAAAAGACCATGATGGAAATATTGAAAAACCAGATAAGTAACTCTGTACTTAAGGTAAAACAAGCTACCCTATAAATAAGGTAGCTTGTTGTTAGAGAATTTTGGAGTATAAAACGGTGTAATTTTAAGATATTTTGCCGTGTTTTACAATGACGGATTTTGCATTTAAAGTAATAGAGATGGCTCTCTCTTCTTCAATAGAACGTCCTTCTGACATACCGTTTGTAGCTCCAATTATTAATATGTCATCACTAGCAGAGCGTCCCTCTAAAATATCACTCGCGCCAATAACTTGTGATGTTCCACTACCTTTAATAGAGCGTCCCTCTAAAATATCACTCGCACCTATAACTTGTAACGCTCCACTACCCTTAATAGACCGCTTCGCCTGCGCTTTAGTAGTCGTAAACTCCACCGTCTCAAACTTATTAGTTCGATAGACACTTCGACCAATAATTTCCTTTAACAGATCGCCACGAAATACTTTAAGATGTTTCCCATCCGTCCAGATGGTGATGCCTGTTTTCTTCAGGTTAATGACTTTCGTTGGATTTCTTCTGCCATCTGAAATTCTAAGGTTTTTGTTTTTCAGGAGTTTTAGTTGTACTTTGTTTTTGTCAAACAAGTTCACATTTGCCTTTTTCATAGTCTTGTTTTTAGTGAATAAATTACTTAGTAGTAAGTCAATCTAATTATGATATGTTGCTTTGAGTGAAATTTTTTCGAGTACGAGGCGGAGGTTATTCAGCATAGCCGTAGCTACGCTGGATGTTCTCCAACAAAGTAATCGGACAAATTTCGCCAAATGAACTTATCATAATTAGTTTGACTTACTACTTAGTGCTTGCATGAGAGTAATGTCTCAAGTAATTATTATATTTGATAGATAAAAATTTACCCAAAATAGTTGCTTTTTATGATTATTTTTATTATTCAAGTCATAACGCAAAAATCATTCACAAAATGCTCAAACACAAAACAAAAACAATCGAACTATCAGAAAATCAAATCATTATATTTAAAATTAACATTGTATAAAACACTGACAATTAATGAAAAAATAAGTTAATACGTAAAAAACACTTCCAATTTTAAAGAGGGAAAAACCACCCGTTTTTTTTACTATTTTTTTATCAAAAATACAAATTTTGTCAGTTTAAGGATGAAAAGATAATAAACACTACATCTTCACGCCGTTATTTTTTCTTTACACGAGCCAAATTTGACGCGAATAACGGGTTATTTAAGGAGAATTTGGTGAAGTATAAAGGAAAAAGAACAAGTCAAGATGTAGTGTTTATTGTTTTTTCATCCCTTAATGCCCTCAATAAATAAAATTATTTATGTCAAAAAGTGATGATTTCATACTATTATATCATGCTTTGCGTCGCGAACGCCACCTAAAATTGTTGGCTACAATGCTGATGTTGTTCGGTGGAATTACTTTTATGGTCTTAATTTTTTTGGCAAATACGGTCAGTCTAAGTTTGGTTTGCGCTTTGGCATCGATGAGTCTGATAGTCTTGGGCTTCAAATTTCTCTATGAAACCCTGACCGTCTGGCAGACCGAAAAACACCCTTTGTGGCAGCAAGTGACCCAAGACCCCAAAGACATCGTGTGGGTATATTCAAAAGTCGTGGAAACCTCACCTTATGGTTTACAGGTCTCCGGTCATGCCGTGATGTATTTTAAATTGATAGATGGCGGTGAGTGGAATATCAGCGTATCACGCCGACAGGTACAAGCCTTATCCGAATCGCTTAATACGGTCTTGCCTCATGCTACTTTTGGGTATAGCGTAGAACGCGCACAATGGTATGTGGCAGACCCTCATCTTTTGACACGTGATTCGTATGAGGTTGAATCGTAGTCTCTTTATATTTTTTATGAATTATGATTTAAGGCATCGCAAATCCGTTCTGCGATACTTTCAAATTCTTCTTTGGATAGTCGAAGTTTGGGATTAGCAAAACTAAAATCTCGCATAGCTTGAATAGGAATCAGATGGATATGAGCATGGGGAACTTCTAAACCGACTACTGCCACTGTTACACGCTCACAAGGAATAGTAGCATCAATCGCTCTCGCCACTTTTTTTGCAAATAGATGTAGCCCCGCGAGTGTATCATCCTCAAGGTCGAAGATATAATCTATTTCTTGCTTGGGAACAACTAAGGTATGCCCCTTGCTTACAGGGTTGATGTCTAAAAACGCAAGATATTTATCAGATTCCGCGATTTTGTAGCAAGGGATTTCTCCATTGATAATGCGTGTGAATATACTCGGCATATCGTCATTACAAATTTATGCTAATGTCTAATACTTCAAAGCTCATTGACCCTCTTGGCGTAGTTACATCAGCCGTATCACCTATTTTTTTTCCGAGCAAACTACTGCCAATAGGAGAAGTCACAGAGATTTTCTTCTGGGCAACACTCGCCTCTGCTTCTGATACCAATGTGTAAGTAAATTCCTTTTTACTTTTCGTGTTTTTTATTTTTACCGTAGAAAGTACACGCACACTTGAAGTGTCAATATCTCCTGCTTTTAGTACTCTTGAATTGGACAAAACTTTGCTGAGTTCACTGATTTTGAGTTCGAGCAATCCTTGCGCGTCTTTAGCTGCGTCGTATTCTGCATTTTCCGATAAATCTCCTTTCTCTCTCGCTTCTCCTATCGCTTTAGAGGCTTCGGCTCTGCCTTCACTTTTCAAATATTCTAATTCAGCTATTAATTCCTTAAATTTTTCTTGTGTTAGATAATTTGTCATATCATTTTCTTTAATCAAAAATAGTACTGCTTCAATTCACAAATACTTGACAATTACTTATTGAATTGAAGCAGTACGCAGATATATGTCTGCGCTACTTTACAAAAAATGAGAAGAACATTCCTCTCGAAATGTTCTTCTCATTTTTACAAATGTACAAAAAATATTTGTATTATGCCAAATTAATGCACAAATGAATGTTTTTTAAATAAGTAAATCATTGATTGTCCACTTATTCTATCACATTATTAAATCCCCAATCGAATTCCGATAGCATGAGTACCGTTGAATGGACTGGTCGTTTTGTACGAATAATCTATACCTATATTAGAATCGCTATTTTTTCCGAATGGTACTTGAATAGTAGCGCCCGCAGCAATTCCGGTATGCACATTAGTACGTGTAGCATCATCCAAAAGCCCATCTTCATAACGGTAGCCTACGCGTACCATGAACATTTCATTAAAGGCATATTCCAATCCAGCACCAAATTGATCTTTGGTAAATGAATTAGATACAAACGCTGCCATGATGCTAATTCGTTGTGTTTCGGCAAATTTGAAATCATAACCACCTCCGATATTAAATACGGAAGGCAAGTCAAATGCTTTGATACGTGTTTCGGCAGTATAAGCATCGTTACCACTTGCAGGGTTGAGGTTACTGGGCGGAGAATTGGTCGAGAAAGCAAAACCCGTTCCCTTCATTTTAATAGGTGTACCGATATTGCGTAAGCTAATACCTATACGCAGACCGCCCGTTTGATATTGAATACCTGCATCAAAACAAAAACCCGCAGCACTCACATCACTTGTAGATTGTTCGGAAATGAGGCGCGTGGTAAATCCGACGCTGATACGCTCAGAGAATGCGTGGGCATAGCCGATACCAAGATTGAAGTATAATGGTTCATAAGTCACTCCTACGCCTTCTGGTTGATTGACGGTAGTGACTGGTATTTCTCCGAAGTCAACCGCCATAAGTGTCAGTCCAATTACGCCATTTTTGCTGATACGCTGTCCAATACCAAGCCCATTAAGCCCGATATCCGAACCTTGTAAGTAGAAGGTATGAGCAACGTTCAATTCTGTACGTGTGACTCCTACAAGCCCTGCCGGATTGATACGTAATGCCTCAATACCGCGTACATGCCCGATACCAACACCGTATAATCCCGCACTCCTTGCCCAAGGATTGAGCAGCAACTCATAAGCTCCTGCTTGCCCTTGTCTATCCGGGTTGCCGGCTTCTGCCTGAAAAGCAAAACCCGTAATTAATATAATGAGTATTAAATATTTTTTCATTTTAATTTTTTGTTTGATTGTTGAATGGTTTGATTGTTTGATTGTTATAAAATTTTGCGTAGCAAAAATCATTAACAAGTTTGCAATCCGACAGTCAAACCATTCAACCATTTTTTCTACAATCCTGTAGCATCGAAATCACGAACGCCACCAAACCATTTGATGACCTTCTCTCCTAAGCCAGATTCGCTTGCATCAATGTGAATGATGTAAACGCCACTTGCTACATTAACTCCCTGCTCATTTTTCAAATCCCACTCTTCAGAGGTAATCAATTGCTCAGAACCTCTTGACGGATCGGCTTGAGCATTACGATTGTAGGTACGAATGAGTCGCCCGTCAAGCGAATAAATGCTGACTTTACACTTGGCAGGTAGATTCGTAATTTTTATTTTCTGATCAAAACTGCTCGACTCATAAGCAGAGTAGCCATAGTATGGATTGGGTACTGCGCGTATCAAATCCAGTGCATCTTCGGCAACATCTCTATTGTCTTTATCTGCTACAAGTTCCGAATCAATAGTAAATTTATAAGTAGGACGACCGCCTTCACTACCACCATTTTGAGTGATTCGGAATGGATTATCGACTCTTAATTTGAAGGTGACATCATTCGGAATGAGTCCGTCTTCAATAGAATTGAGTTCCATATTCGGGAAAGGGAAGGATGTCCAACCTACTGAACCCCAAGCACCTGCTCTTGCCGTAGTACCCGCACCTACTGCGAGACCGTCCACCAAAGCATTTCCTTCATCATATTTTGTATTGGATACATAAATATAGTGTTGTGCGCCAAAAGAGAATTCGGGTAATGACCCCGGCAAGGGTCCCGGAAAATCTACGATTGCTATTTCGGTAGATGGATTCCAAAGCATATCGTAACCCGTAACATCAGTATCAGCCAATAGTCCGCCAAAGAATATATTTTCTCCGAAGAATACATTGAGGCGTTCTCCGGTCTCTACATTGATAGCGTAGCCGGGAAACCATGACATACCTGTTCCTGTACCATCTTCTTGTCCATCTTTTCCTTTTGATGGCGATTGTCTTATACGGAAATAATCCGGTTCGGGATTTGGAATATAAGACTGCGAAGTATAGAAAGGAGAGAAAGTATTGACTACGGGACATCTACTCCATTTTGACTTATCGGAAGTAAGTACAATATCCACATTAGGCAGGTTTTCTTTCCCTCTATCAAAAATAAAACTATTGAAGTCTGGTCTTGGCGTGAGGAAAACATCCGGTGTATTAGGATCTGGACTAAATGGTGTAAAAGTCGTCAAGTGAAGTGGACACCATGCCCCTTCTAAAATATTACTATAAACCCTGTTCGGGTCTTCCTCAGCATCCGGCTCTCCGGTTGCGGTTTTAATGTAATTAGTTAGTGATGAACCAAAAGCGTCATCACCGATTGCACCGTACCATTGTGGTCCAGCCGGATCGGCGTATTCTACTTTTGCTCCTACAAAACCATTTGTCTGTAGTGGGTCGGCATATACCTCATCTGTTTGTTGAATGGAAATAGAGATACCCAGTTCTGGTATAAGTTGTTCATTAGCAGAATAAATAAATTTATCGCTGCTGAATGAAACTCCCTCTCCTTCGAGTGTCCAGTAAATAGAATCCGTCAAATCTCCATTAAATGTATCAACTAATCTAACGGTATATGTACCGGCTTTCAAATTGAGCGGATCATACACTTTAACTTCAAATGGTCCGGCATTTTTTTGGTAAGTAATTTCTTCGGCTTCTCCATTTTGGCAGATTTCTTCGAGAGACTCCTGTGTCAACTCTAAGAACTCTCCGCCCATACCTTCTCCGTCTATCCGTGTTATTTCAGGTGTATCGCCGTATCCAGCATTAATGACCGTACCTGATTCCGGCGCATTTTTGTGTGGAATACCTGTGTATGTTCTGATATTTCGACGACCTTGTAGATATGGTAATTGTTGTGTATTCTCAAAATCCGTAGGGTCGAAGGGTAAGTAGTTGTTATAAGCATACGCAATAGCCCTGAAATAATATTTTTTACTATTGATTAAAGTACTGTTATCCGTAGCAAATCTATCATCAGTAATACGGAAGGAATGTTTAATACCAGAATTGTTTGCCTGTACTTTAATACTTGGCGAAAATATACCTGATGACTCGTCAAAAGGTTCGTAATTAACAATCGTACCTACTCCATCTTTAATATCAACAACAGCAATCAGTTTTGCCTCATCACAATTATTAATGTCATCGCAAGATATAGTCGGTGCTGTCAATTGGTAAACGGCATAACCTTGAAAATTATAGACCGAATCTTGGAATCCCGGTGGAATGAGTGGATCTTTTTCAAAATAATCTTCATTGGCATTATTAGACCCCGGTGAATTAGATAAAGTCAGTATTAATTCCTGGTCTAATTCGATGATAGAAATATTCGGTGCATCAGGACCATCAACAATATCAAAACAGTTGTCAAATAAAGCTTGTGCGACACGGTCGGCATTCAATAATCTTGAGAAAGATGGGCAAGGGTAATCAACATCATCTACCCATACTGCTCCAACAATGATCTCATTGGTCGCTCCAGAGGTGAGTGTAAAAGGTCCAGATGATTGAACAAAACGGCGATCATCGGGGGCGTTATTGACAGCACATTCTGACCAAGCACTTCCATCTGTCGGATCACCCGGAAACATGTATGGCGTAGGAAAAGTTCCTTCTCCATAACCGTCACCACCAAATTCGACTGGCGAATCGTCCTTCCAAAAACCTGATAAGTAGCCATAGAAATCCTGAGCTTCCTCTGGATTAGTCGTGGCAGGATTATTACCAGGATCTATATTATTATTATAATAAATGAATGCGGACATGCCCAGTTCTTCACCATTTTCATCTTTTGGTCCTCTAAAATAATCTACTCCAAGCATCGGGACTCTATCTCGATAACCGTTGACTCCATCACAATCATTATCTGCTTCTGTACCGTTATAAACAATACCAAGCGATTCATCAACTACACAACCTACATAATCATTGCTATAGCAACCCAAATCTGGATCTACCCATTGTCCAATATAAGTATCTTTTAAAGTAGTTGTTGCTTTATTTAACAAGGTGTATTTGTAAAAACTCATGTTGTTAATGGCATTATTGGTAGCAAAAGCGAAAGCAAGGGCTTGTATTTCCATACCAATCTGTGGCGCACCCGATTCGGAATGAACATCGCCTATATCGTTATATACCCACCATATCATTTGGTCGGCAAAAGCCACCTCACTAATACCTTGTGCTTCACATCCTATCACACCTATCTGTGGTATATCACCATCACGAGGATCGTAAATACCATCTACGTTTTCATCATAAAAAGGAGCGAGGTCTCTATCTTGAGGCAGTGCAAAACCTACGGCTTCTTCAAAATAAGGATTATTTCTTGCGGGCCACCTTCTCAATGAGATGTCTAAATCTTTATTGACAATTTCATCTGCGACTCCATCTCCATCATCATCGCTAAGATAATCATCTATGAGTTTTTGTATCGTATCTCCTTTGACTTCAAAGTGTTCGTTCCAATTCAAACAGTCTGCCTGATCTATTGCTAAATTCTCTTCGTCAATAATAGGTCCGGGCCAAAAATCATTACCGTTTTGGCGATAGGTCTGTGCTGCGATTCTCAAGTTATTACCACTATCATAACCACCAATCCAGATAGCCGCGGCAAAGATAGAGGAAACTTCGCGCTCTCCGGGTCCTACATTAGGGATGATGTAACGTCCGTCACTCAAATCCCACCATAGATCTCCACCTCCGAGTAGTCTTGCCCGTACATTATTGATTTCCAGATCGTCTTGTGAAGTTCCGGCAAAGCAACTTTCGCGCAACGATATGGTTTCTTCATCGTTTTGCGGAGAAACGCCTTCCGGTAATGCTTTTTCTTTGGCAATCGCGAACTGTACGAGGCTCACGACCAAAAATAAAGCTATTAAGAATTTATTTTTATTCATAATATTTTTTTTAAAGGTCGAGAAATTAAACACAATCAATTATTTAGATATTTAATTTCTCGAATCTGCTTTTTAAAATGTGAGCGAAGCACCTACACGAATCCTGCGTGGGAGTCCGTAGTGTGCGCTGTTTTCTAATCTCAAGCCATACAAATATTGATACGTTATAGGATTGACTTGTCCACTGATCCCTGTTTGTCCTTCGGGAGAGGTCAAATAGCCGTCATCTGAAGGCGATTGTGTAAAGCCATATACTTGAACAATATTTCTTGTATTTAATAAGTTTTGGCTTCTGACATATATATTCAGGTACATCGGATTTTTGGTGTCAGGTTTACCGATTCTAATGTCTCTATCTAATCTAACATCAAACCTTGAAGACCATGGCAAGCGTGCGCCGTTGAATTGACCGCCAATGGCTTCCAATCCGCCGCGTGCGTTACCATCTGTTCCGCCTACGGCTGCTGGAGTGACTTGACTCTTAGGCGTAAATGGTCGTCCCGAACCAACACTAAGTAGAAGGTTCAAACCTGTGTTGGCAAGGAGATTTTTACCAAATAATACCGGTCCATTATATTTTCTACCAGCTCCATAACGATAATCCATACTCAAAACAAGATTGTGTCTTTGGTCATAATCATAAGGGTATATCACTCTCAAATCACCTCTAGTAGTAGAACCTCTCGTAGAGTTGGCATTTGAACCTGTACCGTCAGCAAATTGAAGGGTATAATTTGCTTTGAGTGACACGTTGCCTGTTCTCCTTAAATCGTAAACAAATGTAAAACCTTTTACCGTACCAAAATCGCGATTGTCATAAGTTGTATATACGGAGACAGGGGCAGCAAGGAGATATTGTCTCTGATTGACTTCGTCTCTTTGCTCACGATAGTAGGCAGAGATTTTGATGGCTGAACTCTCTGATACTCTCTGCTGGAAACCTACCTGATAATCAATCGTTTTAGATGGTTTCAGGTTAGGATTCTCAATAGTACCTCCATTGCTTCTCTCAAATCGGTAGTAGTCCAATGCGCTGGCTTGCGAATTGGAGGGTCTTCGCGAAAGTACATCATAGTGAGCGAAGAAACCCGAACTTTCGGAAAGCGGGAAGGAGAAAGAGATTCTCGGCATCACAGTAATTTGTGGCTCATAATCTACAAAACCGGTAGGAACGAAGTCTCTTGCCTGAAAGTTATCATCCTGATTTTGAAGGTATGGTTGTGCAAGTCCTCCCGGAAAGATAACTGTACCGTCATTGACAGGATTTCCTTCTTTTGTGTACCATTGTTCGCCATCGCGATAACCTGTAATAGTATTGGTGCCTTGCTCACCATAAACAACAAAATCATTACCTATACTTTCCGGATGATCTTCATCTCCACCTACTTCTCCTCTCGTTTTTGTTTTGTAGAAAGAATAAGGATCTTCCGGTACTTTCTGATTGGCATCGTATCTATCCACACGTACACCAATATTGAAGTACATTTCTTTAAAAGAAAATTTATCTTGAAGGTAAGCTGCTGCATATATCGGCTGAGAAGGTGCAATAGGGCGAGTAAGTTCTCCTCTGCTATCTTCTTCCGTAAAGAAGTCGTCAAAGGTAACATCTGTACCAAGCTGATTACCGAGGTAATCATAGCCTTGATATGACATATTTATACGCCCGATATCACCTATCAAATCTTTTGCGATAAACATGTCTAAAGACAGGTCATCTGGTCCATAGCTATCAATATTGACGTATTCATTGTATGGAATACCGTGTACATCTCTAAAATTTTGTCCGAATGGTGTATTAACATTTCTATAATCGTAAGTGACCTGAACAATTGTATCCCCATTGTCCTGAATTATGTTCTCATAAACTCCTGTATTTTCATCTATCGCCAAACCAGAATTCATAAGTTGTCGTCCAACTGTCCACAAGGCTGTCGGTCCTACACCAAAGCCTCCACCTACTTGATAAAACCTGTCAACTCTCTGTTCATAGTATAAGCCCATTTGAATAGAGTGTTTACTCGGACTTTCACCACTTTTACCTATTATATCGAATCCTCCATTAGCAGTTATACCATATTGATTATTTTGCCTTTCAAAATAAGCATTATAAGGAAAGCCTGCACTAATAAACAACCCAAAAGGAAAGTAGCGATCGGTAGCAAAATTACCGTTCACTTCTGCTAATGAAGATAAATCGTTATCATATTGAAAATAGGCTGCTAAAGCAGGGTTAGCTGACTGCCCTGCATCAAATCCTGTAACTTCCTCTGTGTATGATTGGTGACGTAAGGTGTCATTTATTGCTTCAGCTGGATAGCTATCTTCAAACAACCTATCTACCTTTCCAACATACCCGTAAGCGAATAAATTATCTTTATGGTCGTTGTCGTAGGTTTCATCATTGTTTTGAGAAATATCGAACTGTAAGGAGTAATTGATATTTTGAATCAAAGCACTAGTACGGGCCTCTCTCTCCTCGTCAGAAAGATCCAATGTATTACCACCTATTTTATGACGGAAACGGCCAAAGGCACGCCAGTCTGATTCAATGAAATTTGGACTTTTGTCATAATTAACTAAGCGATATGTAGTAAAAGACTGCTTAGCATCTGAACTAAAATATTGCCCACCCAAAGTCACACTCATGCCACTCAAAGGCACAAAATCTAACTTACCATTTATAGTCCAATCCGTATCACGTGCATTCGGACGATATTTTATTTTGTCTACATTATCAGCCGTAATGTTATTGATGTTTAGATTACCCGCTGATCCAGGGTCAGATAATAAACCTTCTACATAAGATTCTTTAGCCATGTATGAACCAATATAAGACGGAGAAGGTTCTTTGACCGTACTGAACTGACCGGACACACGAAAACCCAAAACAGTTTCATCGCGTGTAGAACCATCTGACTTCGTAATCGTTCTTTGCCAAATCGGCCCCGACAAACTACCTGTAACGAAATTATAACCGAAACCATCAAGGTACTCAGAAGATTCCAAATCTATTGAGCCGGTAAATTTACTTGCAGCACCTTTAGTGATGATATTGGTCACACCACCTGTCACGTCACCATAAGCTGCCGGCACACCACCTGTGATGACCTGTATCTGCTCAATATCTTGGGCAGGTACGGAGCGTCCGCGTACACGCACACCATCTACATAAATAATTTGATCGCCTTCACGCGCTCCACGAAAACTCACATTTGTCCCCTCTTTGTCTTGTGACACACCACCTGTGGTGGCAATAAGTGTGGTAACACTTCGCGTTGGCAATTTTTTAATATCCTCACCACCGAGTGTATTACCGGAGGCGGTTTCGTCCTGCCTTATCAACGGAATTCTGTAGGCTTTTACTACAACTTCGAGTTCCTCGAGCGAGACACCTTGTTCCTCGTTCATCTCGATATCAAGTGGTACGGATTGACTCGCACTCACACTGACTCCCGTAATACGGGCATTGGGATAACCCACATAGACCGCCTCTACATCATAGGCACCGGGGTCAAAACCGGTGAAAGAGTAGTTACCGTCCAAATCGGTCGTTGTTCCTGATTTTTGTATCCCGTCTTTGAGTAGGATTACATTGGCAAAGGGTAGCCCTTCATTCGTTTTTGCATCGTAAATTCTTCCTTGTATGGATTGAGATTGAGTGTAAGCCACCGTACTCATTAGCATACAAGCTAATACCAGATAAATGTAACGTGTCATAAGCTTGAATTAGGTTTTAACTTTTTTATATTCGTAATCCGTTGATTAACAATTTATATATCGATAGTATTATATGCTTTTTTAAATCATATAATACATTAAGGATAAAGGGGTTTCAAATAAACGGAGTATAGAGTAAAACTAAGTCACAATGTTAATAAAATGTTAATCAATAAAAAAATAATTGCTCAATATTTTAAAAGCTATGTAGCCTTTATGACAATTAAATTTCAGTTGACAAAAATCGCGTCAAACGCGGTTTAAAATTTTTATAAAAAGTGGTTCTTTGACAGATCCCGTGATTGTTCGTTTTTCTGCCTCGCGATTGTTCGTCCCTTGCGTAAGGGATAGTAGGTGTTGTTTGAACGTAACGTAGCGATAGCGGAGTGGAGAGAGTGCCGGATAGCCCGACCCCCGACTGATAAGGAGGGGGATACGCCCAAATTTTCATTCACTTCACTGGGTTTGTCAAAGAACCTAAAAGATCACAAGGAATATTGCCAATCAGCTATCAATTACCGACTGATGCCCTGTCAAGATTTTGTCTGTCAATACCTCTGCCAAACGTTTTTTTGATTCTTGTGTCCAACCTGCCACATGGGGTGTAAGTATCACATTATCAAATTGATATAACTTTTGATACAAATCATTTTCGAGTGTATCGAAGGTCTCCGGTTTTTCATTTTCAAATACATCTAAACACGCCCCCGCTACTCTACCTGAATGTAATGCTTCTATCAAATCGGCAGTATTTACCACGCCACCTCTTGAGGTATTGATAACGATAATGGGTTTGTCGAATTTTTTGATAAAATTCGTATTGACCATAAGTTTCGTCTCATCAGTAAGCGGTAAATGAAGGCTGATAATATCCGCTTCGCGGAAAATGACTGACATATCGCACTCCTCTGCATGAGGATGATTATTGGTATAATTGCGTTTGTATTTATCATAAGCAAGTACGCGCACACTCATCCCTGATAATTTGGTCGCAAAAGTGCTACCCGTATGCCCAAAACCAATGATTCCGACGGTACGCCCCATCAGTTCAAATCCGCGATTGGCTTCTCGTTGCCAATTTTTCTGCCGTACCTGTGTATCTGCTTTTAAAAAATTATTCGCCAATGCCAACAACATCCCAAGCGCGTGTTCAGCGACCGCATTACGGTTGCCTTCTGGTGAATTATATACAGCTACGCCTTTTTGCTTGGCATAGTCCAAGTCTATAATTTCCAAACCAGAGCCTACCCGCCCGACAAATCGGAGCAGTGTAGCTTTGTCTAACATAGCCTTATCTACAATAATTTTACTATTGATGATAATGCCTGTATATCCCACAATAATTTGGTTGACTTCGTTTGTGTGAATTTTTGGACGATATTCGCATTGATAACCGGCTGATTCGAGGCGTTTCGCGAGTGTCGGGTGTACATCGTCCGTGATAAGAACCCTGCCTATATGATGCACTAATGTTATGTTTTGATGTGTAAAAGTATTAAAAAAATCTTAAAAAGGCTGATTTTTGTAATAAAATTCTACGCATCAAAGCTAAAATCGCAATTAAAATGTGTTTTCACACTATTATCTTTGTAGTAATTTGGTGCTTAGAGTTTGGGATTTGGGTTTTGGTGCTTGATTTTTATGAGGCAGGATATTCTACAAAATTACGAGGAGTCTCGTACAGGCGCACAGAAAGGTCATATTTTTCATCCAAATGACTACGTAGATTCGTCCAAATCATGTAACAAATATGCTCGGCAGTTGGATTAAGATTTTTAAATTCTTCGACTTCAATATTAAGGTTTTTATGGTCATAACGGTCTTCCACTTCCGTTTTAATGAGTTGTTTTAGATCATTTAAATTAATCAAAAAACCGGTTTCAGGATTTACTTCACCCGTTACTTTTACTTCCAATTCGTAATTATGTCCATGATAATGCGGGTTGCTACACAGTCCGAATACTTCGCGATTTTTATCTTCTGACCATGCCGGATTGTGCAAGCGATGTGCCGCATTAAAATGTGCTTTTCTAAATATCGAAATTCTCATATTCAAGTGTCTTGACGTATTTTGTTTTGGTTTTTAAATTTCCGTAAAAATGATGAAACTATATCTGTTCCGCTCCTTTTCCGACCTGATCTTCTATCCACTTTCCATCTTCGCAAAGCGAAGTTAATTCATTATTTATAAAATCTTTTACCTCACTTTTGTTTTCGTCAGGATATAATAAATGTAGATTTGGTCCGGCATCTAAGCTAAAATAGAGTGGCACATTGGTTTCCTTCCGAAAGGCGCGAACTTTCTGTATCGCTGCCAATGAGTTTGCCTCCATAAGCAGGTACGAAGGCTGCGAAGTCATCATCAAAGCATGAAGTGTAAGTGCCTCATTTTCAGTTATTTCACCAAATGTTTTCAAATCACCTTCGCGTAGCGCGCCTATCAGCGTTTGCAAACGTGTACGCGCCTGTGCATAGCGAATATCAGCGTAGGCGTTACCCTCCATTAGGGCATGTCCAGCACGGCTCGAAACGCTTTTTTCACTTTTGCTGATAATTAAAATATCATCGTGAAAAGTATGAAAAACATCATGCACTTCGTGTGCATAAGGCACAGCGTATAGATTAGAACTTCCCACAATACCTTCTCCCCAAACCGCCATTACAGGATACACCGATCGACAGGCACTTCCCGATCCCAAACGTGCTACAAAACTTGCTTTTTGCATAAAGTCCAACTGTGATTGAAGCGTTCCAAAAAGGTCGTGTTCGATACTACACAGGCACAATGCCAGTGCGCTCATACTTGAAGCCGATGACGCAATGCCCGCCGAATGTGGAAAGGAATTGGAAGAATGAACGGTCAGGCTCAGTTGATTTAAAAAGGGAAAAATATCTTGTATAGATTCGAGAAATTTCAACTGCTTGACGCGAAAAGGCTCGTTGGGTTCTCCCTCAAAATAAAAGCTCAATTTTATGGCTTTTCCTCCATCCGAATGTGGTGCATAGTCCACTTTCGTTTGTGTGTAAGCATTATTTAGTGTAAAGCTAATCGACGGATTTTGAGGGAGTTGCCTACCGTATTTGCCCCAATATTTGATGAGAGCAAGATTGGAAGGGCTACGCCATGTGACACTGCCCGACAAGGCGTGATTATCTGCAAGTCTGAGGTCTGGATTCGTATAATCGCTCATGTTTTTCTTAAAATAAATACTATTTAAACAGACAAAAGTAAGTCTTTTTTGTTCAAAATTTTAGGCGAATCACTGAACATAATTTTATCTTTACCTTATTTTTAAATATAACAATATACATTGAGACAAAAATTAGCCAATATCGCGCTCGTCGTTCGTGATTACGATGAAGCCATCGAATTTTATACCCAAAAACTACATTTCGACCTAATAGAAGATACCGAATTGAGTCCGACAAAACGTTGGGTTTTGGTTCGTCCAAAAGGGAATGAGGGTTGCTGTTTGTTACTTGCGAAAGCCTCTGGCGAGGCGCAGCAAAAGAGCATCGGCAATCAAACCGGAGGTAGGGTGTTCCTATTTTTACACACCGATGATTTTGATAGGGATTATCAAAATTTATTAAAAAATAAGATTAAAATTATTCGCGAAGCATCCGTTGAAATGTATGGAAAAGTAGCTGTATTTGAAGATTTATATGGAAACCTTTGGGACTTAATAGAACCGAGTGTGGAATGAATTTTGAATGAATGAGTGAGTGAATTTTGAATGAGTGAATTTTGAATGAGTGAGTGGGTGAATTTTGAATGAATGAATTTTGAATGAGTGAGTGGGTGAATTTTGAATGAATGAATTTTGAATGAGTGAGTGAGTGAGTGAATTTTGAATGAATGAATTTTGAATGAGTGAGTGGGTGAATTTTGAATGAATGAATTTTGAATGAGTGAGTGGGTGAATTTTGAATGAATGAATTTTGAATGAGTGAGTGAGTGAATTTTGAATGAATGAATTTTGAATGAGTGAGTGGGTGAATTTTGAGTAAAACGAAATCCAGTACTTCATTCGGGGAATGTTTTTTGAATAGGCGAATGTTTTACTTCATTGATAATAAATGATTTATGTGTGCGTTTGTTATTCATTTATTCAAAATTCACTCATTATACATTCAAGTAGGACATTAAGGCATCGTAGCGTTCTTGCAAAGTATCAATGTATTCTGATTCTTGATAATGCGCTTTTACATGATAGCCATAACGATTGAAATGAGCGATAATGCGTTCGGGATTTTGGATATTAAGTTTCAAGGTTACATCAATGGCTTCGGCATTGGGACGCGAAGTGATGTAGGAACTCAAAATGCGCGTATTTTCAGATTCTACGATTTGAGCAACATGAGAAAGGGAGTAATCGCGCTTAGGTATTTCGACTTCGAGAATGGTGCCGGGTTCGGTCATTGCGCCCGTTTGAGCAAATTGTTTGAGTAGTGTTTCGAGTGTGACGACTCCAAGATAATCTTCCTCTTCATCAATCACAGGAATGACTGTCAGTTGGAGATTAACGGCTGTTTTGACGACTTCATAGATATGTTCTTCTGCACGCACAGAAGGCTTACGCAGAGATAGTGGATGTGTACCTATGGCTGCTTCTGGATTATTGAAATCATAAATATCCTCTTCGGTCAATAGACCTTGAAATTGTCCGTCATCTACCAATGGTAGATGTCTGACTTGGAAATCGGTCATCCAAGCCAAGGCTCTATTGCCGGTATCCGTCATTTTGAGCGGTGGCAAAGTCTCTGATATTAGGTCACGGGCTGTCATGTCAATCTATCTAACGCTTTTCACAAATAATGGTTTCAGATTTGGGATAAAAATTCATTATTCGCAACTCATTTGCAAATAACTTCCAAATTCCAATTCAAACGCGTACTTATGCTGGAATTTGAGTTATAGTAATAGAGCAAAATCAAAATTTGAACTCGCCCTAAAAGTCCATACTATTTTTTAAATAGCAAAACAAATGCCGAATTAGTTGTCAGAAAATTAATGAAATATCAAAAATAGAACCTTATCGCGGTCTTATTGTTTCATTATGACGCTTCATTTTTATTACAAAAAATATAATACGAGTAACGATGATTTCAAATAAAATGACTGATGCCTTGAACAAACAAATCACTTTGGAGGGCTACGCTTCATTTTTGTACCTGTCAATGGCAAGTTGGTGTGATGTACAGGGTTTAGAGGGTTGTGCAAATTTTATGCGTCGCCAATCAGAGGAGGAACGTGAACACATGTTGCGGATATTTGACTATATGAGCGAGGTCGATGCACATGCACTTACTCCTGCAATAGTGCAAGTTCCACACACTTTTGAGTCGCCACAAAAGATATTTGAAATGGTCTATACGCACGAACAAAAAGTCACCAAATCCATCCATGATTTAATGAAAATAGCTAAGGCAGAAGATGATTATACCACCGATAATTTTTTGCAATGGTACATCACCGAACAACGCGAAGAGGAAAACTTAATGCGTTCTATTTTGGATAAAATAAAACTTATCGGAGACAGTCCAATGACAATGTATTACATTGATAAAGAGATAGATACGATTAACTCTATGGAAATAAAAAAGGAAGCGATAGAGGGTGAATAATTCATCGAATATAAGATGAAAGAACGTATCACCACGCTAACATTTTTCAAATATAAAGGCTTTCGCAAGAAAGCGTGGGCATTTCGCATGATGAATGACGCTCACGCGTATTTGGCAAGTAGTAATGGCTTATTTTTTTACAAATTAATGGGCTGTGGCAAGGACGAAGGCTTCAATCCTTTTCCTGATTGGAGTACTTACGCGCTGCTTGTCGTTTGGAATGATGAAGCAGATGCAAAAGTGTTTTTTAAAGAGTCCAAACTCATAAAATTGTATCGTGAAAATACCTTAGAAGATTGGACAATTTATATGAAAAACATCACCGCCAAAGGCGCGTGGTCTGCCCAAAATCCTTTTGAAAAAAGCACGACTTTAGACCCGAATAATCCCTTAATTGCAGTCATCACCCGTGCTACGATTAAAGTCCGAAAATTGTATGCCTTCTGGCGATACGTGCCCACTTCTCACCTTGCTTTACGCGACAATGAAGGCTTGATTTATACCAATGGTATTGGCGAAGTACCTGTCATTCAAATGGCAACATTTAGTCTTTGGCGCGACCAAACTTCTTTGATGAATTTTGCTTATAAAAGCCAAGAACACCGTACCGCTATCAGCAAAACACGTCAATTGGATTGGTATAAAGAAGAGCTTTTTTCACGGTTCCAGCCTTATCATTCGGAAGGAACTTGGGGCGGGGTGAATCCTTTGGAGGAATATTTAAAACCATCTTTCCCATAAAAAAAGCCGTGCAAAATGCACGGCTAAAATATTTATATCACATCAATGCTATTTGTGTGAATTTTTCATTTATCATTAGGTGGTATTGAGTTTTCAAATCATCGTTCAGAAAACTCTCATCAATAAATTCATGCCATTTGGCAGGTAATTTTTTGAATTTTTTAAAAATGTTGTCTATCGTTTTATCGTTCACTCCCCCTGTTTTCATAGCACTTACAAAGTCCTGCTTTTTCAGTTTTCTCTTTTTTCCGTTTAGATTCAAAGCCAACTCTTCATTATCTCCTTCTACGACCAACTCGGAAGCCGCCAAATCATAAGCCGGGCACAAATTATATCCTAATTTTGGAGATTTTAGCAAGGAGAAATTTTTGAGGTGCATATCATTATTGCCTGTTAGAAAACAAAATAAAACAAGTTCGTAAAAATTGATAACATCTAAACCCGGGTTATTTGAAAATGATTTTATTGCCTTAGCAATTTGCTCATGTGAGCCTCTATATTTGTGTTCGGTCAGTCTTTCTGTCAATTGACACATATCTTCCATGTGTAGTTTTTTGTCTTTCACTCTATCCACTCTTTTTGTGATGTATGCAAGTTCGCCTGATTTCAATCGAATCAAAGTGTGTGGTACGGTATTTATATTGGACAATTGAGCGAGGTGCATTGTGAGGCTTTCATTTTCAGGGAGTTGTGTGTAGGTTGTCGTCTGTGGTTTGAGGATATATTCGTTCCACAAACCTATTATAGTGAGTTTGTCAAGGGCTAAATTTCCAATACTTTTTTTGCTTCCCAAAGAAAGTTTGGGCTGTACGCCTGTGATAGTTTTTTGTTGATGGATGGTTTTTTCTGCCAGTTTTATAATATCGTTTTGCGTAAAATCTAATGTGGGTGGAGTCGGTTGCCCAAAAAATTTTTGGCTACATTCGACGTGAAATTCACACAGAGATTCATCGATGATTTCCCCATAACAATAGAGACATTTACGTTTCATCTGTTTCATTTTTAGATTCTACGGATACTGCACCTATACAATCCCGACAGGCGACCAATAAAATCCCCATTCTATCTCTTTCATCCAATTTCCAGTTTTTTTTGACAATCTCTAATTGCCAACCTTCGGGAATCAAACCATCAAAAAACGGAAATAGTACTTTACTAAAATAGGTCTCCGCAGTCAAGGGCAAGGTCAGGCTTATCGCTTCAGGATTTTCTTTCATCAGATACGTCGTTTCATACACGTAGTGATAGCCTTCCTCGTCTTCGATGAGCGTACCTGCGCGGTCTGTGTGCATATATATTTTAGCTTGTCGCATCTGTATTTCTTTCGCTTGGAATCGCCCCCAATTCGTAACCGAATAAGTACAACACCTCGTTGACCTTATCCATTCTGAGTGTTTGTTTTCCTTGTTCCAATTCTCTGACAAATCTCAAACCCACTCCTGCTTTTTCAGATAATTCTACCTGCGTCATCTTCAGGGATTTTCGTCTATGTTTAACAAACATACTTAAAGTCGTAATTTTTTTTGTCATAATTATACCCGTTAAGATGTAAATTAGTGGTTTTTAGTAAAATTATACCTTTTTGGGTGTAAAAACAAATAAATAAAAAACTTTATACCTTTTAAGGTATAAAGTTTCAAACTAATTTAATTTTGGATATAAAAAAAGCCGCACAAAACGCACGGCTAAAACATGTTCTCAAAAAAAACTCGCTACTCAATACTTCTTACGCATCCACATTCGCATAAATCGCGTTCGCTTCAATAAAAGCACGACGTGGTGGTACTTCATCGCCCATTAGCATCGAAAATACGCGATCAGCTTCGAGTGCATCGTGGATACTTACGCGACGTAACGTGCGTGTAGCCGGATCCATGGTCGTGTCCCAAAGCTGCTCGGCATTCATCTCACCAAGACCTTTATAGCGTTGAATACTAACGGAACTATCATTGCCTTTGCCGAGTACTTTGACCGCTTGTACGCGTTCTTCTTCATTCCAACAATACTGAAATTGCTTACCTTTTTTGACCAAATAAAGTGGCGGTGCTGCAATATATACATAGCCTTGCTCAATCAATTCGCGCATATAACGGAACAAAAAGGTCAAAATCAATGTCACGATATGGCTACCATCTACGTCGGCATCACACATGATGACTATCTTGTGATAGCGCAATTTTGAGGTATTGAGGAAGCGTTCACCGTCATTATCTTCGATGCGAACACCGAGTGCGGTAAACATATTTTTGATTTCTTCGTTTTCGTAAATTTTGTGTTCGAGGGCTTTTTCGACATTCAAAATCTTTCCGCGAAGCGGCAATATCGCTTGAAAATTACGGTCACGACCTTGTTTCGCCGTGCCACCCGCCGAGTCTCCTTCTACCAAATAGATTTCAGATTTCACAGGGTCTTTCGAGCTACAATCGGAGAGCTTGCCCGGCAAACCCGAACCTGTCAAAACATTCTTGCGCTGCACCATATCACGCGCCTTACGTGCAGCATGACGCGCCGTAGCTGCGAGAATTACCTTATCAACAATACGCTTGGCTTCCTTTGGATTTTCCTCCAGATAATGCCCCAATGCCTCGCGCACACAACTCGATACGATAGCTACAACTTCGGAGTTACCGAGTTCGCCTTTGGTTTGTCCTTTGAACTGAGGCTCAGGGACTTTGACAGAAATTACTGCCGTCAAACCTTCTCGAAAATCCTCTCCGGCAATCGCAAATTTCAGTTTGCTGAACATTTTATTTTCTTCACCATATTTTTTAAAAATATGATTGACCGCACGACGAAAACCGCTAACGTGTGTACCGCCTTCGCGTGTGTTAATATTATTGACGTAAGAATGTAGGTTTTCAGAAAATGAGTCATTATACTGCATCGCCACCTCTACTTGCACATTATCTTTTTCTCCGGTAACGTGGATAGGATTTTGAATGATTTTATTGCGTCCTTCATCCAAATAGAGGACAAATTCTTTCAATCCACCTTCCGAATAAAATTCCTCACTTACAAACTCGCCATTTTCATCTTTTTCGCGTTCATCTGTCAATGTCAGGTGCAAGCCTTTGTTCAAAAAAGCCAATTCGCGAATACGCGAAGCGAGTACTTTGTAGCTGTACTCCAACTCTTCAAATATTTCATCATCTGGCGTAAAAGTAACAAACGTACCTCGCGTATCGGTGTCACCAATTGTAGCTACGTCTGCCTGCGGTTTGCCTCGTTTGTACTCTTGTACGTATATTTTTCCTTCACGATGAACTTCGGCTTTGAGGTGCTTCGAAAGTGCATTTACACAAGATACACCTACCCCGTGCAAACCACCGGATACTTTATAGGTATCTTTGTCAAATTTACCTCCGGCGTGTAGTACCGTCATCACAACTTCCAAAGCTGACTTTTGTAGCTTGGCATGTCGTCCGACAGGAATACCGCGTCCGTTGTCTTTTACAGTGATAGAGTTATCGGGATGAATGATCGTTTCGATATGGGTGCAATGTCCGGCAAGATGCTCATCAATGGAGTTGTCAATCACCTCATATACAAGGTGATGCAATCCTTTTGTGTCAGTGCTACCCACATACATACCGGGGCGTTTTCGCACTGCTTCCAAACCCTCCAATGCTTGTATATTATCGGCATCGTAGTTGGAATTATTGGGTGTTGGAATTTGATTGTTTTTATCTTCACTCATAAGACCGCGAAGATACGCATTTTTAGGGAATTTTCATAGGAAAAAGTCGATAGTTGATAGTCCATAGTCCATAGACAGATGCACTTTTTTTCTCTTTCGAGAAAAAGTATGAAAAGTGCGTTTTTTCACGTTTACCTATGGACTATGAACTACCGACTATGGACTAATTTAGCTCTTTTTCGTCTTGATAGTGCAGCCGACGGCTTTAGTGAAATTCGGGTCAGGATTCTTACCGTTTACGACAGCCTCAATGGCATCTTCTACGTATTTTATGGTGACAGCAGAAGCATCTTTGTGATTATTGTCAATCGCACCTGAATAAGCAACGACCATTTTGCCGCCATCGTTTTTGAGCAGATAAACTTCTGGTGTACGTGTCGCACCAAATAACGGATAGAGTTTTTGCCCGTCATCAAACAAATAAGGAAATTTGAAGCCCTTTTCAGCAGCGCGTTTTTTCATGTTGGGCATACTGTCTTCAGGTTTTACTTCGGGGTCATTGGGGTTGATGGCAAGCACAGGGTAGCCCTTCGAAGCAAAAGTATTGTGCAGGTCATTAATACGATCTTCGTACATGACAGCATACGGACAATGATTGCAAGTGAAAATCAAAATCACGCCCTTATCATCCTCATAATCAGAGAGTGACACCATTTTACTATCAATATTTTTCAATGAAAAATCTGCCACTTTATCACCAATATTATAGCCTTTTTTTTGTGGCTTCGGTGCTGCATTGGTAGTGGCAACGGGTTTGGGTTGTGTAGTTTCGGTGGTTTGTTTTGCTTTTTCGGTTTGTTGAACAGTAGTGGTATTAGTGCTTGTACAAGCAGCTAATCCGATGATGAGCAAACTCATCAAAACATAATTGAGTATTTTCATTAAGATACGTGTTGGTGTGCTGATGTCCTCATGTGCTGGTGTCTGTATGTACTGACATGCTGACGCGGATTAAAGTTTGCGTCAGTACATCGGCACATCAGTACGTCAGCACATTTTCACGTCAGCACCTTTTATAAGAATGTTTTTACAATATTTTCAAGTTGTTGATAATCAAATTCTTGTTCGTAAAATTCGCGTTTATTTTTATTATAAATAAATGTCGCCGGAATCGCACCGCTCCACTTGGGGCTGACTTTGTCTATCCATGAATTGTAGTCGGCATCGTCCAGTAGAATGACAGTCGATTGTAGGTTTTTCTCCTTCACAAACGGGATGATTTTCGTTTCCAGCTTACGAATGTCATCCAAAGAAACGAGGACAACTTCTACGTTTTTATCTTTGTATTGCTCCTGTACCTGTTCAAAGTAGGGCAATTCTTTGATACAGGGCTTACACCATGTTGCCCAGAAGTTGACTACGTAAGTTTTGTTATCTTCGCGGTGCAGATGATGTTCAAATTCATCAAATTTGAGATAAGTCTGAATGTCAGTCTTTGTTGTGGCTTCGCTCGGAGGATTTATTTTTTCGGTAGAAACGGCGGCTTCCTTTGTTGCTGTGTTAGACGCACCACACCCTGTGAGGTATATCATTAGGGTAGAGGTAAAAGCGATAAAAATATATTTCATTCTTAACATAATGAGTGAGTGAATGAATTTTGAATGAGTGAATAAATCGTTGTTTATCAATGAAATAATCAATAAAATATTCTTAGAATAACTTTATTGAATTGTTCACAATCTATCACAATAACAATTTTCAACTTGTAATGTTACCTTTTTTCAAATAAAAAAATCAAAATGATACTTAAACATTTACAAAAGACGCTTTTCCTTATTATTCCTTTGCTGCTTATCGCAGGATGTAAAAAAGACGATGATGGAGGCGCGCCCACTTGCGATGATGGCTTTTTGCCCGTCATTATGATGCACGGTTTTCTTGGTTCGGGTGATACTTATGCCAATCACTTTATGCGATTTACCTCAAATGGTTATTGTGCGGATAGGTTATTTGTTTTTGATTGGAATTCGCTGGATGCGGACGCAAATACGACGGCGCAATTGGATGATTTTATTAATAATGTACTGGCACAAACATCGGCTACACAGGTCAATCTCGCGGGACACTCCGCAGGTGGTGGTGTGGGTTACGACTACCTCGCTGATGCGACTCGCGCTGAAAAAGTCAATCGGTATGTACACATCGGTTCTTTCCAACAGGCACAACCCGCAGGAGCGGAAGGCGAAGTGCCGACACTCAATCTTTATTCGACTGCCGATGAGGTCGTCGAAGGTGGTGATATTCCCGAAGCTACCAACGTCGCATTGACCGATGCCGACCATTACGAAGTTGCAACTAATGAGGCTTCCTTTCAAGCGATTTATACCTTTTTGAATGACGGAACTGAGCCACAAACGACGAGTATTACAACAGAAGAAAGCCCCACAATATCCGGCAAAGCCCTATCACTTGGCGAGAACACACCCCTCTCTGGAGCAAGTGTCAAAATTTATACAACAGATGCCACGACAGGCTTCCGAATGAGCGAAACACCCGACGCAACTTTTACGACAAACAGCAACGGAGAATGGGGACCTTATCAAGCACAGGCAGGTATGACGTATGAGTTTTTTGTAGAAAGTACGGATGCTGCTGACCGTCAAGTTCATTATTATCGTGAGCCTTTTATACGGTCTAATTCATTGGTATATTTGCGGACATTGCCTTCGCCGAGTTCGTTGGCAGGGCTTGCTTTGTCCACGCTTCCTGCGGATGACGACCAATCCGTAGTCGCTGTTTTTTCTTCTGCAAAAGCTATCGTGCATGGTCGTGACGAGCTGATTGTCAATGACTTAACACTCTCTACCGAGCAATATGCTTCATCCGACCAAACGACTATCGCCATGTTTCTATACGAAAATGGCGACCAAATGACGAGTGGCGACCCCGTAGGTTTGTTTGGTCAATTTCCTTTTTTGAATGGCGCAGACATGTATTTTCCGGCAAGCGAACCTGCTACGATTACGATTAAATACAACGGTCGCGAACTCAATCTTCGCAACTGGGCATCCGCATCAGAAGGAGTCATTGTAGCGGTATTGGATTGACTTATTGTATCAGGTATTTGGTAGCAAGTATCAGGACGCACGACAACTCGCTACTCGACAACTCGCTACTCAAACATGAAATACTACATTATAGCAGGAGAGGCTTCGGGCGATTTGCATGCTTCCAATCTCATGCGTGCCTTGCAAGCGGAACATACGCATATCGAATTTCGGGTATGGGGCGGTGACCTGATGCAGGGTGCCGGAGGTCAATTGGTGAAGCACTATCGCGACCTTGCTTTTATGGGTTTTTGGGAGGTTGCAAAAAATATTCGTACTATTCTTGACAACCTATCATTTTGCAAAAAAGACATCACCGAGTACCACCCCGATGTCTTGATTCTGGTGGACTACCCCGGCTTCAATTTGCGAATCGCAGAGTGGGCGAAGCGCGAGGGTATTCGAGTTTTTTATTATATATCACCACAAATATGGGCATGGAAAGAAGGGCGTGTCGAAAAGATAAGACGCGATGTAGAACGCATGTTTGTCATACTTCCTTTTGAAAAGGCATTTTATAAAAAACATGATGTAGAGGTAGATTTTGTGGGACATCCTTTGTTGGATGTGATTGATGCAAATAAAGCCTCTATTCAAAAGACAAACGCTGAAGTATCGAAGGGTTTGCCCATTATTGCATTGCTGCCGGGCAGTCGTCGGCAAGAAATCAAACGAATGTTGGAACTCATGTTAGAGGTTGTTCCGGCATTTTCTGAATATCGTTTTGTGATTGCTGGTGCGCCCGCGATTCCTGCAGATTTTTATATGCCTTTTTTGAAAAATACGAGGATAGAATTGGTGCAAAATCAAACTTATTCATTGCTCGAAAAAGCCCACGCTGCACTCGTCACATCGGGTACGGCTACGCTCGAAACAGCACTTTTTGATGTACCGCAAGTGGTTTGTTATCGTGGGAATGTAGCTTCTTACCAAATTGCGAAGCGACTCGTAAAGGTCGATTATATTTCATTGGTCAATTTGATTTCAGAAAAAGAAGTGGTCAAAGAATTGATACAAAACGAATTGACTGTCAATAATTTGACCCGCGAATTGCGATATATTTTAAATGGAGAAAAACGCGAAGATATACTAAATGACTATAAAATACTTCATGATAAACTTGGTGGTAAAGGTGCATCAGAACGAGCTGCGACATTGATGCAGGTCTATTTGTCGGAACAGGCGTGGGGTGGAACGCGGATTTAGCGGATAACGCAGATTTCCACAGATATTTATATCGTATTTTTTATCCATTTAAACAATCTTCAAAATATTTAAATATTTTTCTTTCACATAAAAACAAAAAATCCGTGCAAATCTGCGTTATCCGCTAAATCCGCGTTCCACCTCATTGACTTTGCTTTGGAAAATAAGTAAACTCCGAAACACCTTGTCTTTTCCCACCAAAGAACTATTTTTGCGCTTCATTTGTTTTTTGGACGAATTGTATCAGGTATCAAGTATCAGGACAACATTTTTGTGTCCCGTCCTGATATTCGATACTTAATATCTAATACCATACTATGTTAAGCGAACAAGAAATCGTCAGGCGAGAAGCCTTAGCCCAAATCAAAGCACTCGGTATCGAGCCGTATCCGGCAGCCGAATTTCCGGTGACAGCTTACGCTCAAGACATTAAAGCGAATTTTAATAATGCCGAAGAGGAAGCCGACCGCAACTATAAAGGCGTGAGTTTGGCAGGCAGAATCATGATGAAACGTGTGATGGGTAAAGCCTCTTTTGCGGAGTTGCAAGATTCGACGGGGCGTATTCAGTTGTACATTTCGCGAGATATGATATGCCCGGACGAAAATAAAGACTTATATAATAAGGTCTTTAAAAAACTCTCTGACATCGGTGATTTTATCGGTGTGACAGGCGATACGTTTACCACAAAAACGGGTGAAACGAGCGTCAAAGTCAAAGCATTTACCTTTCTGGGTAAGTCATTGCGTCCGCTACCGATAGTGAAAGAAAAAGACGGCGAGGTCTTCGATGCTGTGACGGATCCTGATTTTCGTTATCGCCAACGCTACGTTGATTTGGTGATTAATCCGCAAGTGAGGGATACTTTCCGTAAGCGCACGCAGATGTATTCGACGATGAGAAAGTACTTGGATGAGCGCGGATATTTGGAGGTAGAAACACCGATTTTGCAACCGATTTATGGTGGTGCGGCGGCGCGTCCATTTAAAACACATCACAATACATTGGATATGACGCTCTACTTGCGAATCGCCAATGAATTGTACCTCAAACGCCTGATTGTCGGCGGTTTTGATGGCGTGTATGAGTTCTCAAAAGACTTTCGTAATGAGGGGATGAGTCGTTTTCACAATCCTGAATTTACGCAGATAGAACTATACGTTGCCTATAAGGATTATCATTGGATGATGGACTTGACGGAGGAAATGATAGAGCAAGTTGCGCTTGCGACCAATGGCACGACCAAAGTGCAAGTCGGCGAAAATCTCATAGATTTCAAACGCCCGTGGAAACGCTACACGATGTACGAAGCTATCGAACATTTTACGGGAATTGATATTTCAGAAATGGACGAAGCTGCCCTGCGCGATGTTGCCAAAAAACTGCATGTACCGACCGACCCGTCGATGGGACGCGGTAAATTGATTGATGAGATTTTTGGTGAAAAATGCGAAGCGCAACTCATCCAACCAACCTTTATTACAGATTATCCTGTCGAGATGTCGCCTTTGGCGAAAAAGCATCGCGATAAACCGGGATTGGTGGAGCGATTTGAGGGAATTTGTAATGGAAAAGAATTTTGTAATGCCTTCTCGGAGTTGAACGATCCGATAGACCAACGCGAGCGATTTGAAGCACAATTGGAACTCGGAAAACGCGGCGATGAAGAAGCCATGACGCTCGACGAAGATTTCCTCCGCGCCTTAGAATACGGTATGCCGCCGACGGTGGGTATCGGTATCGGCATGGACAGACTCGCTATGATTATGACCAACTCTTCTTCGATTCAGGATGTCTTATTTTTCCCTCAAATGAAGCCGGAAAACAAGCAAGTTGAGGAAGAAACCACCGAAGAATGACCACGACACACAAAAGACTGAGTCGCTTAGTTTTTGGGGCGGTACTGCTGTCTTTGATGTATCGCTATTCGGCACATTCGCTGATGAGTGGGCTGGCAGATCCGGTCTTTGTGTTTCCTTATGTGGACCTGACGTATTGGGGGCTTCATTTGGCAAATATTCCGCAATGGATTAGCTCAAATCGTTGGGCTGCGGTCTTATTTGACGTTCTATTATTTGGAACGGCAATCGGTAGTTTCTTTTTTATTAAAAAACGGATTTTCCCTATTCTTTTCGGACTGCTTTATGTAGTCTATTTTGTGTCGTACAATTCATTCGGGGCGCATCATACACATTGCATGGTGGGCATTTTATTGATTAGTATTCCTTTTTGGTTTAAACGAGAACAGACGTTTTGGCTACTGTGGGAAGGACTGCGATATTTTACCTTGTGGATATATAGTTCGGCATTTTTATGGAAATTATTTCGTGGTAGTTTATTTAATTATGAACAAGGCGTAGCCAATTTTATGAATGAAAACGCGACACATCTCGCGCTTAATTCGGACGGTTGGATGAGCGGAATCTATACTTTTTTCATCGCTCATCCGGGCTTGTCTTTTGCAGTTTCTACGGCTGCTATTCTAATGGAAGGCTTGTTTATTATCGGCTTTTTTACAAAAAAATATGACCTATTGTGGTTCGTCCTGCCTATCATTTTTCATACGATGACCTACCTCTTCATTCATGTGATGTTTTATGAATTACTGATTTTGAATTTAACTTTTTTAAAAAGGTATCAGGTAGGTGGTATCAAGTATCAAGACAGGAACAATAAACATCCTGATACCCTAATACCAAACACTTGACACCTTCATCCACTTGACTCTTATTTAAATTTATCGTATCTCGCAGCCATGATTCAAATGTTGATAGAATATCCGCTGTTGTTGCTCTTTACAGTGGCTTCGCTGGGCTACCTGATCGGGAGCTTGAAGATTCGGGGAAGTTCGCTCGGTGTGGCTGCGGTTTTGTTTACGGGTTTGGCTTTCGGGGCAATGGACGCACGACTACAAATTCCGCAGATTATCTTTCTGCTTGGACTGTCGATTTATGTTTATTCGATTGGCTTGAGTTCCGGTCCGTCCTTTTTTGCTTCTTATCAAAAAAATGGGGTGCGAGATTTCATATTTACGACTTCGATGCTGTTGTTTTCGGGGCTTGTAGCGGCATTTTTATGGCTGTTGTTTGGCTTTTCGGCAGCGACTATTACGGGAATATATGCGGGTAGCACGACGAATACTCCTGCTCTCGCAGGTGTATTGGATTATATTAATAATGCTTTCCCGAATGAAGGTGAAAGCCTTATTAATCAAGCCGTTATCGGTTATTCTTTCTCTTATCCAATGGGCGTATTGGGCGGTATCATTGGTATCGTTTTAATGGAAAAAATTTTAAAAATTGATTATAAAAAAGAACAAGAAGCATTGAAGGATGAATACCCTTCTGGAGAGAGTTTGAGTACGACCATAGTAGAAGTAACGAACAACGAAATCGCTGATACACAACTACGCGATTTGCATAAAAAATATGATTGGAATGTAAATTTCGGGCGTTTGCTGCACAATGGCGAATTGAGTTTAGTGAGCTGGGACACGCGCTTTGAAGTTGGCGATGTCGTGATGGTTTTGGGTAATAAAGACAGTTCAAATGCGGTCGTCGAGATGCTCGGCAAACGGGTAGATTCGCAGATGGCTTATGATAGAAAGGAGTTTGATGTACGCCAGATTTTTGTCTCTAATCCGATGTTGATTGGACGCTCTTTGGCATCGCTCAATATTAGCGAAAAATACAATGCCATCGTGACACGAATACGGCGTGGCGATATGGATTTTTTGGCAAAAGCTGATACGGTTTTGGAACTGGGCGACAGGATTCGCTTTATCGCAAGACGGGAAGATCTGGCGGAATTGTCAAAGTATTTTGGCGACTCTTACCGCGATTCGAGTCGGGTCAATCTATTTTCTTTTGGCTTGGGAATCGGTTTGGGTTTAATCTTGGGGAGTATTGAGTTTTCTTTCGGAGATACGCTTAATTTCAAACTCGGTTATGCGGGTGGTCCATTGATTGTTGGTCTGATTTTGGGAACGCTGCGACGTACCGGACCTATCGTCTGGTCGCTGCCTTACAGTGCGAATGTCACCCTTCAACAACTTGGCTTGATACTCCTGTTGGCGGTCATCGGCGTGAGTTCGGGACGCGCACTGGTCGAGAACCTTTCGATAGAAAGTCTCTGGATTTTCCTGGCAAGTGGCATGATTAGTCTGTTGACGGCTTTTGCTATACTTTTTGTCGGTTACAAAGTCGTCAAAATGCCTTTTAGTCTCCTGCTCGGCGTTGTTTCCAATCAACCCGCTATTCTTGATTTTGCGACTTCGCGCAGCCAAAATCGCATCCCCGTTTTCGGTTATGTGATGATGTTTCCGATTGCTTTGATCTTTAAAATCGTTATCGCACAAGTCTTATTTTCATTGTTGAATTGAGATAGGTATTGAGTAGTAGGTATCAAGTATCAGGACGGGACAAGGCAGACGAAAGGCTACATTTATGCGTTATTATACGGACGAAAATATTAGCAAAGCTCTTATCAATTCCTTGGTTGACAAAGATTTAGATGTGCTATCTTGTCAAGAAGCAGGTATGTTGACGACTTCTGATGTTGAGCAATTATTGTTTGTAGAAAAAGAAAAACGCATCATCATCACTCGTGATGATGATTTTGTTAAATGGCATAAAAAAGGCGCGAAACACGCAGGTATCATTTACATCCACCCAAAAATGCCGGACGATGATGTCGTCAAAGGCATCCTTCAAATCCATGAACAACATGCCCGTCAATTCCAACGCAAAGCCCGTCGTCTGTATGTGATTCAATACCAATCGCCTCATTCCGGTTGGTGGTCAAAGCTGAAAGCGTTTTTGGGTTTTGGAGGATAATTTTTTAAAATCGTATTACGTTTTTCGTTCTAATTTCCTGTAAATATCAAGGAGAGTTTTAGTATTAGCTTCCTGTGGGATGTCTGTTTTTATTTCTCGTAATAGCCATATCGCTACCTCATATACTGGTACACTTGGATGATACCTGTCGCGTGCATGATGTACGTATTTGAGTACCATAAAAGCATTGAACCATTGAAAAAAACGCTGCCTGAAGGTTATCTCATTGGAAGTATGCTGATGGATTTCTTTTATTTTTTTATAAAAATGATTTTGTATTAAAAAAGTACCGATGCTATCGGGCAAATTATCGGTAAATTCCGACATTTCCACATCACTTTTTTTATCATAAAGGGTATTTATTTTTTGTATAAAACATTTTAAATCAATAAATACATTCTGATGATAAGCAAGGTACGAGGTGTCAGCTTCAATCAAATCCCCAACTGCTTTGCCCGTACCAAAAGGAACGCGGTCGGAAGGTCGTGGCGAGGGAATGACCCGTGTGCTGTGGAGTTCGGAGTAATGCCCGTGTGGAATGAATTTTTGTAAAAAATAAAAATCCTCGCCGGCTTTGCGTCTGTTCATGCCGCCTTGTCGCTGATAGGCATCGGCGCGTACTGCCATGCTCGAACCAATCGTCTGATAAGCATGAGGAAAACCCGCAAAACGCAAAGCCTGAACATAATATCTCAAATACAATTCGTAATCAATAATAGCTTTATAAATAGCTTCGGAGTACTTCGTCCCATTAGTCGGATGCTCAAAATAAATACTACAAGCAACAGTATCTGTCTGTGTAAAATGCTGTTCCAATGCTTGTAAATAATTGGTATCGCAGCGCGAGTCCGCATCAAAACAAGCAATGATGCCTCGCGGATTTCCTATTTTTTCAAATCGCCAAACCGCTTCGTCCATACCTATTTTACGCGCCAAACCTACGCCCGCGTGTTTGGCGGGCATATCGGGATGATATAAGGTAAAACATTGAAATCGCTCATCAGTATTCCGAGGTATCCATTGTTGTAATTGGCTGATAGTGAATTTGTTTTGTTGTTTTATTTCTGTGGTGTTTTGCTCCGAACCATTGACGACGACAATAACTTCCACACTACCTTCGGGTGGCTTGCAGTCGCGCAATGCCTGTACGCTCGATAAGACATCCGGCTCGTCGTGGCAAGGTATGACAATAATAATATTTAAATTCGGGCGTGGTGATGCCTTGATTTGAGAAGGGTAAATGGCGTGTTTGTGTAAGTAATTGGTCATTCTGACACAAAAAAACGAAAAATGCCTGACAAAATTGTCAGGCATTTCAGGTATAAATATTTTTTCACACGCTGCGACGGCTAAAGTCGTCGGTACGGTGTTTTTTACAAAAAAAAATACGCGCTATAAATATTCACCGTTTGTCGTCCGTCGTCTATCGTTCACCCTTATCAATGTGCGATAATTAGCTTTGTTCTTTTGGTATATGCTCCGTCGGTCATCGTGAAGGTGTGCAGACCTGCTGCAAGTTGGGGAAGCTTGATGTGTATGATTTCGCCTTGTACGGTATTCAGGCTTTGGTTAAATACTTGACGAGCGTATTCGTCATAAATATTTAACTGAACTGTACCGTCCGTAATGGCAACAAATGAAAGTTGCTCATTGGGACGAATGGGATTGGGAAATACTTGTATATCGTTTGTACTACCTTTAAGTGAAGAAGAAACGGTAGGCGAATATTGATGTCTGCCACTCGTTTCTATTGCTTTTATTCGATAATAATAAACGATGTCTTTTTTTACGTTCGTATCGACGTATTTATAATCAGTGTTAATGTCGCTATTGCCTTGCCCGGGTATCCAATCCATTCGCTGGAAAGTGCTGCCGTTGGTACTTCGTTCTAATTCAAAGCCCATATTGTCGGTTTCGGAGGATGTTGTCCAACGGACAATGATGCTATTATTATCGTTTTGTGCCCATATTTTTTCTAATTCAATCGCGAGTTCGACGATGACACCGCCGATGTCAAAGTAAGAAAGTTGGGTGAGTTCCTCTGCACTCAATACATCGCTGTCGGGACAATTTTCAGTAGGTGCGCCACCTTGCATGACAATGCTTTCTGTTGCCTCATGTTTGGACATGAGGTCGTTGCTTGGTAAGAGGTTGACATCGTACATATAGCCTGAATCGTGAGAGGGTTCTGTGACCCAGCGTCCGGTTAGTTCGCTGATTTGATGAGTCGTATTATCACAGACGGTTGTTATACCTGTGACTTGATTTTGTTGATAATCCTGAAAATACGTGAGGACATTAAAGCCGATGGGAGCAGTTTGAAATTCCAATTCAAAAGGCTCGACCTGCGAATTTCCTATACTTATAGGAAAGGTATATTCGTTGCCCGCGCTTATTGCCTGTCTCAATTTGCCTTCAATGTAACTCGTTGAGGGATCGGCAAATTGAATAGTAGTAGGAGAGGTGCTGGAAATGTACAATTCATTGGCATACAAACTGCCGTCGCCATTGTGACTTACGGCATCGGTACGAATCATTCCATTGACTTGCAGACTGTTAGTAATTTCCAGATTGCCCGAAGCGAGAGAAAATACCGGTGTGGAGGATTGATTGTCAATCGTAAGATTGGCAATGGCATTTTGTCCCGTAAAATCTCCGTATATGGATTGATTCTCATTGATATTGACGTGGCTATTTCTAAAAATTAATTGTCCAATACCTGAATCAATATAGTCTGCATCGGATGTTTTGTAAAAATCGCCTTCTATGTGTGCGATGCCGTCATTATAGAATTCGGCATTTGCGCTGTCAATATGTACGTCACCGAGTACATAAACATCAATGCCTTGTTCGATGTACAACTGACCTTGAATGAATAATTCGTTGTTGTGCTGTGCGCGTCCTTGCGACATCAAAAAACAAATTATCATAGTAGCCAGTATGAGTCGCAAGGCATTGTACAGATACCTTGTACGATTATATGATTGTATTTCTTTCATTATTTTTTTAGTTTATAGAGTTTATAAGGTTTATGAAGTTTACGGGTGCAGGACAAATTTTTAATTTTATTTTGAAATGCCACTGTACTGACTACTTTAGCCGTCAAGTGGCTCGGTACTTTCCCGCGACGGCTAAAGTCGTCGGTACGAGGCAGATTAAAAATTTGTCCTGCACCCAAGTTTACAGAGTTTATAAGGTTTATAGAGTTTTTGCCTATGGCAAAATTCATGTTATCAATACCTTTATAAACTCTGTAAACTAATCACTTTATAAACCTACTCCCATGCCATCCAAGAGATGATGAGATTTTGTGTCCAACTGCTGTCTGTTGTACCACCATCTACTCTGACGATATTGAGTGTAACACCGCTTGAATTAGCCGTGCGAACAGAGACGACGAAGGTAGCGTCTGCTTCCGGTCCGTTGTCCGTTCCTTTTACGGTGGCTACGACTTTGGGTGTATTGATGTAGAAGGTCGGAAATTGAAGATTGAAACTCAAGACACCTCCAGTGGGATTGCCTCCAGTTACGACTTCATTGCCGGTAGATATTTGTGTAAAGGTGGTCAAAGCACCAGTATATGGACTGATGAATTCGAGTCCTTTTGTTCTCGTAATACCATCTACTTCCAGCATTTGGGTAGGTGTGCTTGTTCCAATACCTACTTTATCATTGTCCGAATCGGCGTATATCAGATGATCGATGCCATCTCCATGTACGCGAAAATCGCCTTTTACATCCAATAAATAAGCAGGTGTGGCTTCCCCGATTCCGATTTTGTTATTGCCACTATCAATATACATAAGGTGGTCGATACCATCTCCATGTACGCGCATATCGCCGTCTATATCAAGGAGGTGTTCGGGGGTAGAATTACCGATACCTACACGGTCATTACTTGTATCAATGTAAAGAAGGTGGTCGATGCCATCTCCATGTACGCGCATATCGCCATTTATATCTATGAGATAGTTTGGTGTACCTGTACCTATACCGACGCGGTTGGTAGAAGGGTCAGTATATAGTAGGTGGTCGATGCCATCTCCATGTACCTTAAATTCTACGTTTTCCGCATTTTGGTTGATGACCAACTCACTATTTGTACCATCGGCTTGCATGATTTTTTTGCTACCGGCAGTTATCTCCCATGTGTTTTCGGTAGAAAATCCGGTATAAGTATCAGCTTCGAGGTCGTCATTGTGATAAATATAATCGTTGATACCAAGTTGCCCGTCAACATCAAGGGTATAATCGGGAGTAGGTGTTCCGATACCTACGTTTTGGGCTTGTAGATGAAGCACAGAACATAAGATGATAAAGAGGATAAGATTTCTTTTCATAATGTTTCCTTATTTAAATTTATTCGACTTAGCTCCGATTTGATAATGGATTAATTCTCATGTCGAAATAATGATAACCTGGTGGACTCAAATTGTTACACAATTTAAGTTACCATCAATTTTTTGTGCCTTTTATTTATCGGAATGTCAGCCAGTATAGATAATGTGACAAAGTAATATGTTACTTGGCTTAAAAACGAAGTTATGGAATGTCGAAATAGAAAGTTTCTAAAGAAAATGCTTTATGTGACAGGATAATAACCTTTTATGCAGTAAAAGGAATCGTAAAGTGAAAGGTTGTACCTACTCCTTCTGTTGATTCTAACCAGATGTTTCCTCTTAGACTTTCGATGATTTTTTTGCAGGTTGCCAATCCAATTCCCGACCCTGAGAAATGTTTTCGGGAGTTGAGTCGTGTAAAAATTTCAAAGACTTGATCCTGTTGGTCTATCGGAATACCTATTCCATTGTCTTGAATAGAAATCAGGTGATGCTCCGTTTCTTTTTTGTAAATAATCGAGATAACAGGAATTACATCTTTCTGCTGGAATTTGATAGCGTTGGCGATGATGTTTTGAAAAAGTTGTAACATACCGGAAGGTGTAGCAGAGACTGTCGGCAGTTCGTCAGAGAGAATTTGTGTATTGGTTTCTCCGATTTTGAGTTGGAGATTGTGTTTTACGTGAGCAAGGATGTCATTGAGGTCAATATTTTCTTTTTTTATATTGCTTGCGCCGGAACGTGCATATTCGAGCAGTCCGTTGAGCAATCCGGTCATGCGTTTGGAGGCATTTTGTATGATGTTAAGGTAGTCTTCTCCGTCTTCGTCGAGGACTTCTTTGTAGCGCATTTTGAGCAAACCACTATAACTACTCATCATTCGGAGCGGTTCTTTGAGGTCATGAGCGGCTTTTCCAGCAAATAATTCCAACTCCGTATTGATGTCAATAAGGTATTGTTGTTCCAGATTGAGTTTTTCGATTTGGAGGTCTTTTTTCTCGGCTTCGTATTTGGTTTGTATTTCGTTGATGGTTTTTGTGCGTTCTTCGTTGAAGAGTTCGTCTTTTACATTAATGTATTGAGTGAGGTTAAAGTACGCCTCTTCGTGCATGTTTTTTCCGGCATATACTTTTGACAAATACAAGTAACCTTCTTTGATATATTCTTTAGTGCCTGTCTCAAGGTTGATTTCCAAGCCTTTATTTAGATAGACAATCGCCTCATCAAACCTGCTCATGAGTAAAAGCGTTTCGCCAATTCGATTGCAGAAAAAACCTATGCCGTTGCGAGAGTTAATTTCTTCTCTAATAGCAAGTGCTTTTTCATAATTCACCAATGCCGTTTCGTAATTACCTTGTTGCTTGTGGACTTCTCCTATCTCGCGATATGAAACGGTCATTCCTGCTTTATCGCCCAATTCTTTTTTAATATTGAGTGATTCTGAAAGGTATTTGAGGGCTTCTTGGTAATAACCTTCTCGATTATGTATCAGTGCAATATTATTATAATTGTCTGCCAGAAAATTCCTGTTATCGGTCTCTCTATTAATACTTTCCGCTTTGTGGAGATATTTAAGTGCTTTCGAGTAATTCTCCTGCACGATGTACAATATCCCTATATTATTATAAGAGTTAGCAATACTTTTTTTAGAACCGATTTCTTCTTTTATATCCAAAGATTTGTGATAATACAGTGTCGCTTTTTCATAATCACCCCAGTCTTTGTAAATCACACCGATATTATTATAAATACTTGCAATACCTTCGGAGTGTCCCGCTTTTTTTAATACCTTCAAAGCATCTTGAAGGTATTTCAATGCCTCGTGAAACCCACCTTTCCGCAAATGAGCGTTGCCTATTCCTATTAGCGACGTACCTATGCCCTTGAAATCTGATAAAGACTCCCAAATTTCTAAAGCCTGTTGGTGAGACTCTATACAATTTCGATAATCCCCTTTGTACCAGTACGCCGTTCCCATCGTATTGTAGGCTTTAGCTACCTGTTCCCAAGAATAATTATCTACCCCAACCCGAACAATCTCATCAGCATAACTCAAAGATTTGTCTGGTTCTTTGATAGCCGACTGTTCAGCAAATTTGTTGAGTTGAGTCAATCGCTTTTGAATATCTCTATCCTTAGGCGTTTTCGTCCTAACTTCAACCGAAGAGTATATCGTTTTTCCGTACATATTAATAGCCTGAAATGATGTTTCTAACATAGTTTTACGTCAGTTCTTTTTATTTGTTGGGATTTACGGGAATAATTGATAGAAAAAATGTTTGAAAGTGAAAAATGTATCGCGTAAATTTTGATAAAAAAGCCTAAATAAGCTTTTTATTGGAAAGTAATATTGGACGAAAAGTTGAATTAAAATAAATAAAAAATTGTATTTCACTTTAAATCAATTAAATAAATACAAAAAACTTGTCACATATAAAAACTCTTATACTTATCATCCCATTTTAATTAAAAAACAAGCAAGTACATAGGTTTAAATCAAATGATATACTTTATTTGTATTTTCATCATTTTCATGCAAAACTTTAATCCTTTTTATTGGTAAAATTCAACTGATTCTTAGAACTTTGCCTCCATTACGATACACAAAAAGAAAGTAAGAATTTGCGAAGCAATAAATACATAAACCAATTCTAAAATGATTTTAAAATAAAATATGTCCAAATTAAAAAAGAAAGCTGGCTTTACCACTCTAATAACCAAATTCCCAAAGGCAAAACTTCCTTTAGAACTTAGTCCTGACAGCTATCGGAATTTTGAAAAGAAAAACAAACCACTTTCATTGGATTCTATTAAAAACTTTCTCATTAATGAGCAGGAAGAAGTCGATGAATTCACAGAATTTATACCATGCTTTCAATTGTTAGATACCCCAAATTTTCATGCTTTGGTCTTTTGGCAGGCAGGCTTGATGGAATATCATTACATATTGATTACCTTTGACAAAGGTGGACATTTGATAGATAAAAAATCAATAGCAGGAACTATTCCGCATGAAAATGCGTTTATTATTTCGATAGCTGACATCAAAAGCAGCCAAAAGATAGAAGTGAAGGAAGGAAGCGCAGATACAAACACCAAAAATCTTACTCCCACATCCTTTTCCCATTATTACCATTTAAATATTTCCGACAACGGAAAAATTACCACACAATAAGCATTGTTCCTAAGCCCATGCTTGGAGGAGAACACTGAAATTGGGGCAACTTTACATTTGCTTATTATTTTAATTAAAAAACATGACACGACGAAAGAATAAAAATAAAACCTCTAAAACCCTAAAACAAGACATCTTTTTTATATTCAAAAGAAGTCCTAAAAAACGCTACAATGCAGCTCAGATTAAGAAAAAACTCAAGTTCAAAACATCCGTAGATGCCATTGATGCTCGCTTAGAGCAATTGTGCGACGAAGAAAAAATCACGAAACTCGCTAACGAGAAATACAAACTCGCTATAGGGCATCGAATCAGAGCAAAAGTCACTGCCGAAGGACGCGTTGACATGACTCAACGTGGCTCGGCATACATTATATGTGATGACTTGGAGCATGACATTCACGTCGCTTCGCGTCACGTCGGAAGTGCCCTTCATGGCGACCGCGTGAAGGTCGAATACTCACCTGATACTAAGCGACTTAAACCCGAAGGGCGTATCGTAGAAGTCATCAAACGCGCTACCGAAAGTTTCATCGGAACAATACATGTTTCTCAGAAATTTGCTTTCGTAATAGCCGATTCTCGCCGGATGCCGATTGACATTTATGTGCCACCGAAAAAAATAAAAGGTGCAGCAGATGGAGAGAAAGTCATCGTACAAATCACCGAGTGGCACAATGACGAAAAACGCAGCCCAACGGGACGTGTCACGATGGTACTCGGCGAAGCTGGCAGCCATGACATTGAGATGAAATCCATTTTGATACAACAGGGTTTTAATCTTGAATTTCCTCCGGCTGTGATTAATCAGGCGGACAGTTTTCCCACTGAAATTACGGAGCGCAATATAGCCAAGCGACGCGATTTTCGCGACATCACAACCTTTACTATCGACCCCGATACGGCAAAGGATTTTGATGACGCACTTTCCATTCGTTATCTCGAAAACGGGCACTGCGAAGTCGGTGTACACATCGCCGATGTAACGCATTATGTAGAGGAAAATACGCCTTTGGACAAAGAAGCCTTCAAACGCTCTACTTCCGTGTATTTGGTCGATAGAGTATTGCCGATGCTTCCTGAAAAACTCTCTAATGAGTTGTGTTCTTTGCGTCCGAATGAAGATAAATTGACCTTTTCGGCAGTATTTGTTTTTGATAAAAATAATAAAATCACTGACCGTTGGTTTGGTCGGACGATTATTCATTCCAATCGAAGATTTACTTACGAAGAAGCTCAAGAAATATTAGAAAAAGGCGAAGGCGAATTTGCTACGGAATTAAAAAATCTGAATCAACTCGCTAAAGTATTACGCAAACAAAAATTCAAAAAAGGCGCGATTAATTTTGAGACACCGGAGGTCAAATTTCGATTGGACGAAGCCGGCAGACCAGTAGATGTGTACGTTAAAGTACGCAAGGATGCCCACTTGCTCATCGAAGATTTCATGCTTCTTGCCAACCGCGAAGTTGCCACTTTATTGGCAAAAGACAAACGCGGTGCGCCGATTCCATTTGTCTATCGCGTACACGATACGCCCGACCCGGAAAAGGTTGCAGAATTTTCAAGATATGCCCTCCAAATGGGCTACAAAATGGACATTGATACGCCAAAACAAACTGCTGCTGCATATACAAAATTGATGTCCGAAGCAGAGTCGAATGATGCCCTCAAATTGCTCGTTCCACTCGCCATTCGCACGATGGCAAAAGCGGTTTATACTACGGAAAATATCGGTCACTACGGTTTGGCATTTGACAATTACACACACTTTACCTCTCCGATACGTCGTTATGCAGATGTGCTGGTACACAGGTTGTTATACAAAAATTTGGAGCAACCATTTCGTACAGATGAGGAAGAATTGGAGATGCAATGCAAACACATTTCGAATCAAGAACGCAAGGCAATGGAAGCCGAACGCGAATCTGTCAAATACAAGCAAGTCGAGTACCTCAAAGAGCGTATCGGGCAGCAATTTGAAGGTGTTGTTTCGGGCTTGATAGAGCGCGGAATGTTTGTAGAACTCGTTGACAATCAATGTGAAGGTTTGGTGAGTTTTTCATCGATAGAAGAGCCTATATTATTGGAAAGTCGCTTTATAGCAAAAGGGCAATGGTCGGGAGATGCTTACCGTATTGGTAGTCCTGTAAAAGTCGAAATTATTTCGGTCGATATGGATAGAAAAGAGGTCGATATGAAGTTGATAACGGAAGATTGAGATTGATTTTTAACTCAAAAAACGCGCCCTGACTTCTGGTGTAGGTAGCATACAACTATCTTTTTCACCAAACCAGCGATAGCGATTTTTGGCAATAAAATCATATCCCCAATCTCGAAGAGCTTTGGGCAAAATCATAAAAGCATAAGCCAAAGTCCACGCACCGCCAATGCGTTTTGCGGTTCGCAAAGGCGCAGTGGATTTTGTATAAAAATTTCCGTTTTCAATTAGGACAACGGTGTCCAAAGCATTTCCATCAAGTCCAAAATGCTCTAATAATGCCTGTCCCGCCTCCGACTGAAGCGGAGCAAAACGAAACGCACTCGCACGGTCTCGCTTCATTACAAATTGGACGAAACCATCGCACATATTACACACACCATCAAAAAGTATGATCGGATGCTGATCGGATAATTTTAATAATTCTTCTGTAAGCATATCTATACAACAAATGACTGCAATTATAGGTTCACTTTTACATCAATAATCCACTGTATTCGCTGCGATATTGACCCGCAAACTAAGCCCTACATAATTGCGTGTATATTCGAGCGCGGGGTCGTCGCTGCTTCGATTTCTGTATATATAATCAAAATCAAAATATACATTATGTCGCAATTGGTAACTTGCCGTAAATTGTCCGATGAGTAATGTATTGCCGACACCTTGTCCGGTTTTATGGCCATATTCATCGCTGTCACTTCCTTCCGGTGTCGTTCTATCGCGATAGTCCGCAAAAATATTAATTCCTACATTTGTACTGTCGGTGTCCGTACCAAAGTTGGCATAAGTCGCTCGCGCAGTGAAGGTTAGCGGTTGTATCGGTTGATAACGTAATTTGCCGATAACTTCGCTAAAATTCGCGCCCAAAGGATGCGCCAGAGGCTGATTATAGTGTGAATAATTGGCATCTGCCGATTCGTAAGTATAGGTGTAAGGACGCACTGTGTTGTACTCAACCTGTCCGTCAAGATGGTCGATGCCCAGCATATCAATATATTTTAGACCCATTTGCCAGCCGTTTTTATTGCCCCACCAACCATCGCCGCTCAGGAGTTCGCCAAACTTAAATTCATCAAAAACAAATTGACCGTATAGTGAAAATCGTTTGAGGAAATTATATTTAAAATGCAACCCCGTCACGACATTGTCGGGACTACCAAGTGCCTGTTCTATCGTTCGATAAATGATAATAGGATTCAGGTATTGCAATTCAAAAGTATTCCCTCTATCGAAAACGACTGACTCATAAATACCAATATTGAGGTTGGGAAGTATATTATTAAAACTCAAATGATGGGCTGCGATATATTTTTTCGGACGTATTCCGTCAGGTCCGCGCCTATGCTGTGTGGTCAATTCGGCAAAGAGGTTTTGATAATGCAATTTCCAAACGCGCGTATTCAATTTCAAATAAAAATAATCGTTAGAATAATCCGACAACAGCAAAGAACGTATCCCATCACCTATAAAATGCCGACCATGCCCAAAATGTACATTGACATGCCTTGAAATACGCGCTGCGATATAGCCTTGTCCGCGCAAATAATCAAAGCCATTCGTGTTCCAGACTCCCGTTTCAAAATCTTTATAAAATCCAGCTCCCGGCACTGCCGGAAGGCTATCATGTTCGATACGCCGTGTGGCGTGTTGTTGGAATCGCTCTTGACTTTCGTACAAATTGGTATGAAACCACACCACATCATCCACCGAAGCACGAAGGCTGAAACCGCGTCGATTCAAATATACAAAACTCGTATCGTTGGTCTCTTGACCGTATTTGAAATATATAATCGGGTTTATTTTCAAATTAAAATATGGTTTATCCAACTCAAATAAATTCGCAGGCGTGCGGTAGAAGTGTTTGAAAATCGGCTTCTTACTCCATTCGTAATAGTTTTTATCAACATCTTCATCCATATCAATGGTCGGCTTATAAAAAACAGAATCCCCATCTATGAACTGTTTTCCTGCCGACCACTCGCTACGAGTAATCGTTTCTAACCAATCGTTATTATCTCTAAAAATATACCGCATATCTTGCTGGTCTTTTCCAGAAAAATCGACCGCAGAAGTATCCATAGCTATCGCAAATCCAGCTACATCACGTCTGTCAAAGGGTTTTAAAACCGTATGTGCGGGCATCAATTGCCCCGATTTTATTTCGAGCCTGTCCATGATATGATAGGCATCATTCCCGAGTGGAAGATGTGTACTTTGGGCTTGCATTAAGAAGGGGAAAATAAGAAGGAATAAAGTTGTATATCTTTTCATGCTGTATTGTTGAATATTCAATGGGATAGCAAAATTACAAGTTTTAGTAACAATAAAAGCATGATAAGTAAGTGAATTATTTTTTGCATTTCATATAACATTTAGTTTTCTTTACATCGAATATTTTAATTTGCCAAATTCCCTAAAAAAATGTATCTTTAAAAGTGAATCAATGATGTCCAAAAAGCGATTCGTATCCATGCTGTCTGATTTCGGTTTTAAACGTACCTTTGGCAATCAGACCGATACAAGGTTTCTACGAAAATCCTTGCAATTACTCATCAAATCGGATGTACCGATAGTAGAGGCGCACTTCGATAATACGGTATATCAATCAAGCTCTCAACAAACAAGAGGTGCGCTTGTAGATTTAAGTTGCAAAGACGAAAACGGAAGAGTGTTTATCGTGGAAATGCAACGACGCGCCTTAAACCTGTTTATTCATCGTGCTAAGTTTTATGCTTTCAAGCGATTGGATCGCATGGTAAAGAGGGGCGTTTACAAATTTGATGACCTCAAACCGATTTATTTGATTTCGTTTTTGGACGGAGAAGCCTATTCAAGTAAAGAATTTCATCAATTTGGCTGCATCCGAAACCAACACGGCGAATTGATGGATGACCAAATTTCTTATGTCGTCATTGAACTTGGCAAATGGAATAAAACCGAAAACGAGATTAAAGATGATTTAGATAAATTATTATTGCTAATGAAATATACAGATACCGCAACCATAAGTGACCCTATTCCTAAAATACTTTCGGGTACCGACTGGATGAGCCATATTTTTGAAGTACTTGAAAAAGAAAATTTATCTGATGACGAGCGTGATGCTTATGAAATGGAACTCGCACGGGTAGGCTCTATAATCGCTATGGATGAAGCTGTTGAAAGAAAAGAGCAAAAAGCAGAGCAGCAAATACAAAAAGCACAAGAAATAGAACAAAGAGCACGAGAAATAGAACAAGAGGCACAAGAAATAAAACAAGAGGCACAAGAAATAAAACAAGAGGCACAGGAAATAAAACAAGAGGCACAGGAAATAAAACAAGAAGCACAGGAAATAAAACAAAAAACACAGGAAACAGAGCAAAAAGCACAGGAAAAAATATCATCTGCAATAAGCAACTTATTACAGACGGGTACTTTTTCGGACGAAAAAATCGCCGAACTTTTAAATGTCAATATAGAGTACGTAAAGCAGATTAAACAACAACTAAAAAATTAAACCAAGTGAGTACGCCCCGTTTCACAATCTACCATGCACAAATCAGGTTTTGTCAATATCATAGGTCGCCCCAATGTCGGTAAATCAACGCTCATGAACGCCCTTGTCGGAGAGCGTATGTCTATCATTACAAATAAACCACAAACTACCCGACATCGTATTATCGGGATAGTGAGTGGAGATGATTATCAGGTCGTATTTTCGGATACGCCGGGTATCATACGCGACCCTTCGTACAAGATGCACGAAGCCATGAATCGCTTTGTGGACGGCACTTTCAAGGATGGAGATTTGATGTTATTTATGACGGATATGACAGAAAAATATGAAGCGGATGACCCGATTTTTGAGAAATTAAAAAACGCCGACGCACCTGTTTTTTTACTTATCAACAAAACTGATCTCGCCAAACCGGAGGAGGTACTCCGACTTATCCAAAAATGGGATAACCGCTTCAAATTCAATGAAATATTCCCGATTTCAGCCTTAAAAAAACACAATACCGACAGGTTATTTGAGTTGATATTAAAAAATATGCCCGAAGGTCCGGTCTATTATCCGAAAGACCAACTGACCGATAAACCAGAGCGGTTTTTTGTTTCGGAAATTATCAGGGAAAAGATATTATTACACTACCAACAAGAAATTCCTTATTCCTGTGAGGTCATTGTCGATACTTTTAAAGAAGATGAAAACAAGCCGCTCGTCCGCATACATGCTACGATATACGTCATACGTAAAACCCAAAAATCCATCATCATCGGCAAAAACGGTGAATCTATCAAACGTATTGGCATAGAAGCTCGAAAAGATATTGAGGCATTTATTGAGCAGCAAGTGTTTCTGGAATTATTCGTCAAAGTCCGTGACAATTGGCGTGATGACGATAAGGCTTTGAAGCGATTTGGATATAATAATTAAACCCTAAATAAAACAAGGGTTCGAATAATGCCATTCAAACCCTTGTTGTTCTTGCTTATCATACACACACCGCAGGTCGGCTGTATTCCAATATGTTCTGAATTGTACTTTTACGCGGATAAAGCGTAAATTTAGGAAGCTTACGTTGAGCAGAAAGAAGCAGGTCATGCTGCTCTTTTAAACCTGAACTATCCTGCATCAATTCTTCTATAAAAAGATTTTGTGCGTCAGGCATTTCACCGTAAATGTATTGTATGAGAAGTTTTTGCGTAGATGTTTTATTCATATATAGCTACATTTTACTTTAAAAATATGTTCGCTATAAAAACATACAATCTTACCTGTTTATTGTCCTCTACCTATTTTTTTTATGCGTAATGTCTTTTTTTAATAAAAAGATACTTGAAAGAGAACTTCGGCTTATACAAACAATTACATTCGTAATGCTATGCAATATTATTGGTGTGAAGTTTGAACCATATTTTACATTAATTCGTTGTAAATGAACGAAATAGCATCTAACTAATTCAACACATAAATATCATGAATTTTCTTGCAAGAGTCATCATAGGTGGCATCATCACTTTTACTACTATAGTCATTTTGGAAAATTTCAAACGAAAGTTTGAGGAAGAAGCCAAAAAAGACAAAGACACCTCTGACAAGTCCAATAAAAATGTCGCCAACGATAAGAGTAGTGTCAACACGCACGATAAGTATCTTTTTGATTTTGAAAATTACAGTCCTGCTGGTTCAAAAAGAAAAATAACCAGAGCCATCAAAGAAATCATGGCTCAATACAAAACCCGAAAAATAGGCAGAACCGGAGACCGCGATGGTAGATTGGACAATTATAATGGCAAATACACGAAACTGTATTTACTTACGAAAAGTAAGGATTTGAACTTGATAAAAGGCTTAGAAACTGCCTATATCGACAAGTTTCAAGCCGATATTGCCAATAAAAATCCGGGTATCCTTGGTGCAAATGAAACCGTAGATGGTTGGTATTATTTGTATATTGCTGTGAAGTAAATCGACTTGATATACTCAATCAACATTCTGCTTTTACGGTCTTGGCGATTTGTACGAAATAGTCCACAATATCTTTAGCCACTTGTGGTTTAGATTTGAGTTCGTAGGCTTGTGAGTTGCCCTGTTTATCTAAAATAGTAACCTTATTAGTATTGTGCTGAAACCCTGCACCTTTATCATTCAGTGAGTTGAGTACGATAAAATCAAAGTTTTTCTTCGCGAGTTTTTTCTTCGCGTTTTCTATTTCATTATTTGTTTCGAGGGCAAAGCCGACGGTGGTTTGATGAGCTTCTTTAATCTGACCAATCTCGTATGCAATATCTTTTGTCCGTTTTAGCTCAATTTGCATATCGCCGGGTTTCTTTTTGACTTTAGTGGAAGAGACCGTTTTGGGTGTATAATCGGCAACCGCCGCCGCCATGATAGCAATATCCGCTTCAGGAAAATATTTCATTGTCCTTTCATACATTTCCTGTGCTGATTTGACGGAAATTGTTGTGATATTCTTTCCAAAAGCTTTGATGTTTACCGGACCTGTAATGAGCGTTACGGCTGCTCCTCGTCGCGCCAATTCTTCTGCAAGCGAAACTCCCATTCTCCCAGTAGAGCGATTGCCGATATAACGTACCGGGTCAATGGTTTCGTGTGTAGGACCGGACGTTACAATAGCTTTTTTGCCAACCAAATCTTGTTCAATATTTTTTTTTACAAAAAAATCAGATAGCGTTTTAAGGATATTTTCAGGCTCTGCCATACGTCCCACGCCTACGAGTCCACTGGCGAGTTCGCCATGTTCTGCCGGAATGAGGTGATTGCCATACTGTTCTAAAGTCGAAATATTTTTTTGAGTCGCAGGATGTGTCCACATATCCAAATCCATCGCTGGCGCGAAAAAAATAGGGCAACGTGCCGACAAATAGACCGCCAATAACATGTTGTCACACAAGCCATTAGCCATTCGAGCGAGTGTGTTGGCGGTAGCCGGTGCGACTATCATAGCATCAGCCCATAAGCCGAGTTCGACATGGTTGTGCCAACCTTCATCGGAACTAACATCGCTGAAAACCGGATTTTTGGAAAGGGTAGATAAAGTAAGTGGTGTGATAAAATCAGTGGCAGCTGGAGTCATAATAACCTTGACATTTGCACCGATTTTGATTAATAATCGAGTAAGAGGAGCGCATTTGTAAGCGGCAATGCTGCCACTTATCGCGAGAATGATATTTTTATCTTGCATATTAAAAAGCAAATAGGTGCGTAAATTTTTTTCAAAAATACGCACCTATATGGATATTCATTGTCTTTTGTGGGACGAATATATCAATTTGGTGATAGTGGGTACTGCAAATTAGTCGGCTGTTTTACCCAACTAATTACCAGTCAACTGGTTACTAATCACTACTAATGCCAACTAAGAGTTAAAACTAATTGATTATCAATTACATGTAAAATATTGTAATTAATTTTTAACACTTTAAAAATATATGTATATTATTGATTGTCAATAAAAAAGCATTTTTTCAATTAATTTATTTTAAAAATATTTTATTTAAATAATTTTAAAAATTACTGATAATCAAAAATTTAGTAAAAATTCAACTCTTAGTTGGCATTACTAATACATTCTCGTGTTTTTACCAATTTTGATTGCTTCGTCTCTTTCTTTGTAACGGAAATGCAATTGACCATTGAGAAACTCGTGCGTAGCGATAAGTGCCGGATTTGGCAGACGCTCATAAAAACGAGAGATTTCTATCTGCTCTTTATTTTCATGTATTTCTTCAAGGTTTTCACCTGCTACGGCAAATTCTTCCAATTTTGCCAATAATTCTTCTTTCAATTCACGGGCAATAAGATTGGAACGATTGGAGATAACCGAGAGCGTCTCATAGACGTTTCCTGTACCTTCTACAAAGTCCATAATGTTTCGTGCCTCTGCATCTGCGGGCAAACCTTGTGCTCTTTTTTTAATATCCATAATTGTACAGTTGTGTGATTGTTATTACGTTTTTTTTACTTTGCAAAAAACTCCTTTTAGACAATACGTCAATAAAACAATGGTATTGGCTTTGCCACTTATCGTGTTGCTTCCTTTAATTTTTTGATTCTATCGGTAGAAGCAGCATAAATATCTTCTGCTTCTCTTGTAAATTCACTTTTCGGATGGCGGTCAGTGAAGTCTTTATAGGCTTCAAGCACATCACCAAAGCGTTCTTCTTGTGTCAGCTCAATGGTATTTTGTGCAAGTTTATAATTTGATTGTACTATCATAAACCGCGCCCTTTCTGCTTCTTGTGCATCCGGATAATCTTTTAACACCGTTTGATAGGTATGTGTTGCAGCTTTATAATCTTTTAATCGAAAATACAAATCAGCTTGAGCAAATGCTTTCTCTTCTTTTTTACGGCGCAATTCGTCAATAAGGCGATTACATTCCGGTACACGCTCACTTTTGGGATGCGTATTGATGAATAACTGCAATTCGTCTATCGCCTTATCTGTATAAGTTTGGTCCAAACGATATTTGGGCGACAATTGATAATTGCTATACGCTGCCATGAAACTCGCCTCGTCAGTATATTTACTGTTTGGGAAAGTCACCGCGAAATTTTTGAAATAATAACTGCCTAGTATAAATTTATTCATCTTATAATGCGAGTACGCATAAGTGAAATAAATTTTTTCAATTTCATCTCTACCTTTATAGAAAGGCATAACCTGTTCGAGCAAAACCTGAGCTTTATAATAGTCTCCACTATCATAATATTCCATTGCCTTCTCATATTTTAATCCGAAATCATCCTGCTTACGCAGTCTTTCAAAATCACTGTTACAAGAAGTCATTAGAATGACCAGAGAGAACAAAATAGATAGTTGAATAATGGATTTTTTCCACATAGGCTGCAAAATTACGCTTTTTTTACTGGTATAACAATGTCTGTACGACATTAAATACTTTTTAACAGTAAACAAACGCTGTGCCGAGTGAAAATGATGCTTGTCTGCGTAAAAAATATGGTTTTATTAGTTTATTGAGTGTATAAGGTTTATAAACTACCCCCCGACAGTATTAGCTTGACTGACTACTAAGTACATTGTTTATTAAATTTCTTATCGTTTTAAAAGAAATATTAAAAAACGTAAAGAAATTTATTAAACAATGTATTAAGGTACTAAATTGGTTTTTACTTCCCCTTCACTTTCTTCATTCGATTAAAAAATAAGCGACTATACCATACCGGAAACCAACGCACCACCCTATCCAAAGCGAAGGCATCCTTACCAATCAATACTCGTTGTTTTTTCTTTTTAATACCTTTAATAATGGTTTGTGCGGCTTTATCAGCACTTGTAATGGCGAGTTTTTCAAAATTTTTAATCGTCTGCTTTTTACGGGCTTCGTGTGGGTCGCGTGCATTGCGAACAATGTTGGTTTGGATGCCACCGGGATGCACGGTTGTCACACAAAGATTGGTGTCGAGCATCTCCATACGCAGCGATTCCGTGAAGCCTCGCACCGCAAATTTAGAGGTACAATAAGTCGATTGATTGGCTATACCTGCCAAACCAAATACGCTCGAAATATTGACTATACTCGCTTCCGGTTGCTCAAGCAAGGTGGGCAGAAAACATCGCGTACCATAGACCACGCCCCAAAAATTGATACCCATGAGCCACTCTATTTGCTCCAATTCGGTCTCTACAACAGATAACTCTCCCAACGCGACTCCGGCATTATTAATCACTATATCAACATGACCGTATCGCTGTATGACCTCTGCTTTGAGCGTTTCCCAACTCTTCAAATCAGCAACATCAAAGACGTGTTGTTCCATGTTGGAGTTAATTTTTGTGACTGTTTCGGCTAAAGTTTCGGCATTGTAATCATTCAAAATCAAGGTCGCACCTTCGGCTGCCAATTGCTGCGCTAAAGCACGACCAATACCCGAACCTGCACCAGTCAACACAACGATTTTTCCTTGTAAATTTCTCATGTTTTGGTTTGGTTTATGGAGTGACCAGTTTATAGAGTTTATAAGGTTTATAAAGTGATTAGTTAGAAGAGTTTTGCCGTAGGCAAAACTGATAACTTTATAAACTGGTCACTCTATAAACCTTATAAACTCTATAAACCAATCAGCCCCTAAAGTGCCGATGTAAATTGACCTAAGAAGCGGACATCATTTTCAAACAAATATCGAATATCTGTAATTCGATATTGCAACATCGCCTGTCGTTCAACGCCCATTCCCCATGCAAATCCACTGTATTTATTCGGGTCTATTCCGCAATTTTTCAGTACTTTCGGATCCACCATACCGCAGCCCAAAATCTCCAACCAACCTGTTCCTTTCGTAATTCGATAGTCGTTTTCATCTTTCAAACCCCAATACACATCCATCTCTGCGCTCGGTTCGGTGAAGGGGAAATACGATGGGCGGAGGCGTACTTTTGTCGCACCATACATCTCTTTGGCGTAATAATATAAGGTTTGTTTCATATCCGCAAAAGACACATTTTCATCAATATACAGCCCTTCCACCTGATGAAACTGACAATGTGAGCGCGCCGAAATCGTCTCATTGCGGTACACACGTCCGGGTGCAATAATGCGTATCGGTGGTGCTTGACTCGTCATCACACGTGCTTGTACAGATGAGGTATGTGTACGCAACAATCTCGCAGGATCGTTCATCAAATAAAACGTATCTTGCATATCACGAGCAGGGTGATCTTCGGGCGTATTCATCGCCGTAAAGTTATGCCAATCATCTTCAATCTCGCGCTCTTCTGCCACCACAAACCCTATACGTTGAAATATATCTATAATGCGATTCATCACCACCGAAACGGGATGACGTGCGCCGAGTTCGAGTGGTTCGCCGGGAGCTGTCAGGTCGATTTGCTGTACTACCGCATCAGCCTGACTCTCAAATGCTTGCAACAGCTCGGCATGTTTGGTTTCGGCAGCTTCTTTGATGCTATTGACCAACTGTCCATACTCGCGTTTGCGTTCATTATCTACATTCCGGATATCTCCCATCAAAGCTTTTACAGAACCTTTCGTACCGATATATTTGATGCGATATTGCTCCAATTCTTCTGTATTGGCAGGAGATGCCGTTTTTATGGCTTCCAGTATTTCCTTGGCTTTATCGAATATTATTTGTGACATATTTTTAAGTTCAAATTCAAAATATAATTTGTAAAGGTAATTGATATATGCGAATTTAAGTATCGGGATTTGAATAAAAATATCGTTTAGGAGAAAACGTTGTTACTTTATACTTAGTTCTCTATTCCTTTATATATTTTTACATTCAAAATAAGATTATGATATTGTACAATGTAACTGTAAAAATAATGATTGCATTTCGTGAAGATTGGGAAAAGTGGATGCGTGATATACACATCCCTGATGTAATGAATACGGAATGTTTTATTGCATATAAAATATCGCGCATACTTGGTGAAGATGAAAACGAAGGTGTGACTTTCGCTATCCAATACTTATGCCCGAGCATGGAAAAGTTCCGAGAATACCAAGAAAAACATGCCAAGCGATTACAAGCCGACCACAGTAAAAAATATCACAATAAATATGTTGCTTTTCGCACACTAATGGAGGTTATTCAGCAAGAAACGAGAACTGGATTCACTTATGATGCAAAAGAGTAGAAATATAGGGTGAAAATTAAGGTAAGATTTCAAGGTATTGTTCATAGATTTTTTTGTAAATAATATCGTTTTGAAACTTTGTTTCTGCCATTTCCCTGCTGCGTAGTCCCATTTCTTCCAAATCCTTTCTGTCTAATATTTTTCGGATGGCTATTTGAGTAGCTTGTACTGATTTCGGAGGAATGAGGTAACCGTTCCTTCCTTCTTCTACCGTAAGGCGGCAACCGGGCATATCGGTCGTAATCACGGGAATGCCTGTAGCGAGTGCTTCGAGCGCAGTACGTGGTACGCCTTCGCGGTAATAACTCGGATAAACATACACATCCGTTGCCGCCAAAATCTCCGGTATATTACTACGCATTCCTAAGAAAGAAATCTGCGAGTGATTTTTGTATTTTTGAATGAAGTCTTTTGATACAGATTCAGGATTACTATAATCTATATTACCCACAATTAAAAGGTGAAGTGTAGAAAAATCATCAAAAAGACCTTCCACTGCTTCTACCGTTTCTCTAATGCCTTTTTGCCAGACCAAACGACTGATAAAGGTCAGTACTAATTTGTTTTCTACCTTTAATTGTTTTCTTATATCCGACCTGTTATAATTCCTTTTATCAAAACGCTGAATATCAACACCGCTACCTTGTATAACGCAGTGCTTTTTATGAAAAAATCCAGTCAACCATAGGTCTTTTTCATCATCAGGATTTTGAAAAACAAGTCGGTCAGCAATACAAAAATTCAGCAAAAACAGGCATCGGCTCACCCAACGTAATAATCGTATTTTGAGTGTTTTTTTATCTGTAAAAACGACTCCGAGACCCGTTATGTGTAAGACTAATTTTGTTTTTTTAAAAAATAATTTTCCAAGTGCAGCATAGAGATTGGGCTGGAATTTAAAAGAGTGAATCAGATCGAATTGATGTAATTTAAATAGACGGCGAAAATGGAAAATACTCTTTAAATTGGATAGCGGATTTCGGGTGTTTCTTTCGTAAGGATAAGTCAGTACGTGCAGTCCGTTTTTTTCAATAATATTATGATACTTTTTGTCCGCTTCCTCTGGAATAAGTGCAAAGACTTCGTAACCTTTTTCTTTCAAAAAAAGTCCCAGTTTCAAACGAGAAATAATGAACTCTGCGCCTGTATGTTCGATGAGTAATATTTTTTTATTTGTCTTCATAAGATTAAAGGTATCAGGTACGAAGTATCAAGTATCAGGACGGAACACAATTATCTTGAAGCATTACTCCTCGCCGTATCCGAATGATTTGAGGATATTGAGACGACTGATAAAAATCATTCCGATGAGTGCCGGAATAATGACATTGATAAGCCATAGACCAAAAGTAGATGACAAGATACCAAGTGTATTTGCCGTAAAAAAAGCCCAGACTTTGAGTGCGACATTGCCGCGTACCGCCAAGCCATAAATGGGTGGAAGCGGAACGCTTGTTTGTACAAAAAATATTAAAGCGATACTCGCCAAACCCAGCAGTAGGGGGACATGAATTCCGAAAAATTGTAATAACAAATAATACTGCAATGAATAAACCAAATACCGCCCCGCAGAGAACATCAAGACGATGAGCAGTGTTTTTGTATTGTAATGATTAAGCACTTGTAGATGCTTGATAAAGCGACGAATGTAAGGTATTTTTTTGAATAGAGGAATCAGCAAATCGACATTTAAATAAAAAAGTATCAGAAAAATCGACAGCAGTACCGCCGACACCGAAGTACAAAACATCAACAGATAATCCAGTTCCATTTTGTGATAAACGAAATACGACAACCCCGCCAGACCTGCCACCAACAAAACCACCATTTGACTAAAACTACCAACTGCGGTAGCTACTACGGTAGAAATTTTATTTTCGGGTTTCACTACGAGGATGCGACCACCATAATCGCCAACTCGATTGGGCGTAAAAATCGACAACGTCACCCCAGCCAATACACCTTCAAAAGCTCTAAAAAAGGGAACTTCTTCAATGGAGCGTACCAAGCGTTGCCATTTGATAGTCTCTAAAGACCAATTGAGTGGCATCAACAAAAAAACAAGAATAAGTAGCCCGATACTGCCGTTTTGAAGTTCACTCCGAAACGTTGCCCATATTTCGCTAACATCCTCTCTACCAATAATTTGCACATACAAAGCCCAAGTCAACAAGCCACCTACAATGAGCTTGATACACACATTGAGCCACCTGCGCCGACGTACATAGTCAACCGCACGCTTGCCACGCTTGAGATTTTTTTTGACTTTGACCTTGAGTTCACTCATTTTTTATAGTAGCGAGTTACGAGCTGTTTGTCGTCTGTCGTATTTTTCATGCAAGATGCGAAAAAAAATGATAACTTTACGCATAATGAAAGCATCATCATCTTATCGCTACATCGGTATCGATCCGGGAACTAATGTATTGGGCTACGCCATTATTGAGATTGTCGGCAAACATGTACGACTGCTCGACATCGGTACGCTGCGTATGGGAAGCCTTGATTCGCACCCGCTCAAGTTGAAAAAGATTTTTGAGGGTATTGAAGAACTCATACTTAAATATCAGCCCTTAGAAATGGCAGTAGAAGCCCCTTTTTATGGAAAAAACCCGCAATCTATGCTCAAACTCGGTCGCGCACAAGGTGTTGCCATTGCTGCTGCTATGACCAATGACGTTGAAGTAGTAGAGTATTTGCCCAAAAGAATAAAACTTGCCGTTACAGGTAATGGCAATGCTTCTAAAGAACAACTCGCCGCTATGTTAGATAATATTTTGAAGGTCAAAGTAAGCGACTATCCACTTGATGCAACAGATGCTCTGGCAACCGCGATATGTCATTATTATAGAAAAAACAGCGCACTCGGTGGCAATAAAAAATATAGCGGTTGGTCAAGTTTTTTGAAGGATAATCCCAATCGTAAAGGATAAGGAATTATAAAAAAACCCCATGCCAAGAGGCATGGGGTTTAATATTATTATTTGAAAAGCTATGCTTATTCAGCTGATTTAGCACCAAATACACGGCTGTACGTCAATGCCAATGTCTGTGTGAACATGACACCACGCTTAGTTCCTTCGTATCCGTAAGAACCGTCTGCACGCTCGCCCCAACCAGAAGAAACTGGCTTAGTATAATCGTAGTAAGCACCTGTTTTTAGGGTGACACCGATACCTTTGAAGATATTAAAAGTAGTCGTAGTCAACCAATCAACTGTAGGAACGTTCTTGTCAGCTTCTGCACTATTTAGGTAATCATAGTACAAGTTCAACTCAGAACTGAAAGCAACTCTGTCTTCCAAGAAAGTATTGTTGTATCTCGCTTTTGCCAATGCACCAATACCAAAAGCAACATTGTCAAAATCACCAACCAAACCTGTAACTGGATCATAAGAATCAGCACGTTGAGGATTACCTTGCAACGCACCGATATAATTGCCTTCTGCATCAAGAGCTCCCAATTGAGCGATATCATCATTAAGTACAGTTACAATTCTCGCAGCAGCAGGAGAGAAGAATACAGAGAAGTTAGTATTTGGCTTCCAATCTACACCCGGAGAAATCGTAATAGTAGCAGGCGAAAACAATTGAGATAATAAACCTGCTTTTCTTGATGATTCGGTGACGACACCCATTGAATCAACCGTCGGTGGGTTAGGAATGTCATACTCTTTCAAGTAGTTACCAACATAAGTCTTTAACAATTGACTTTGGAAACCGAAGTCAAGTGCAGCATACCATTTTTCATCAGTAGTAATGGCATAACCCGGACGCGAGTTGAGGCGCAATTCATCCAATGATTTTTGGAAAGGCATGTTACCTGTATTTCTTCCGAGGCGTTGGAAGTTCAACTGGAGCGAACCGGCGTTATCCCAGATAAAACGTCCTGCTTTGTAAGTAGCTTGGATGTTACCAAGTCCTCCAAATTTAAAACTGTTGTCACCGGCACCGGCACGTGGTTGCCATACAGCAGCTTGGTCAAGCGTAAGACCAAATCCTGTACCGATAGTCCAACCTTCGCCGAAACCATTAAGGGCATCTCTTTCTTTGAGTGTTTCTGCTTTATCGACTTTTTGTGCGATAAGTGTCGTTCCTGCAAATGCAATAGCGAGGAACATAAACAATAATTTTTTCATGTTTTAAATGTTTTAGTTAGCTTAGAATGGACGAGTGATAATTTCTGCATATCTCCATTCCTAAGGTTCGAAAAATTATAAATGGTAATTAATTTTTATGTTTTTAGTGGGGTAAAATAAAACACACCCGAACACAGACATTCTTGTCTGTGTTCAGGTGTGTTGTAGTGTATATTATTTTTTACGCGATTCTGCGTGAAATTTGCTTAGAATTTCTCTACGCTGCTACCCGATAGCTGACCAAAAGGAACAACTACTCTAGTGTTGCTTTCAGACTGAAGAGTCAATGATGTAGCATCAATGTCAACTACTTGACCTTTAGTACCGTTGACGCTAATAACGTCACCTTTCTGGAACTTGTTACGGCTGTAAAGACCACCGAGCAAGTTTGCCATTACGTCACGAGAAGCGAAGCCGTATCCGATAGCAAAAGCTAAAACGATACCACCAAGAATCATCGTAAGGTTGTTGTTCAAGAAACTCATGTCAATACCAGCTTGACCCAATGCAGATAAAGCGATATTGATGAACAAGAAGTAGAAAACAATATTAGAAATAATGTTACTTCCAGAAACGCCCATTGAATCAAGAGCAGTTTTGAGAATATCTTTGATAAAGTTAGCAAACCAAAGACCGATAGCCAAAATAACCGCAGCTACCAATAATTTAGGTATATAAGCAACCAACTGGTTAATCAAGGTAGATATTTCTTCAATACCTAACTTACTTGAGGCAGCGATAACGAAAACCAAGAATATCATCCAATATACTATCTTGGAAACGATTTTGCTTGGCACAATACTAATGCCCGATTTACTCACTAAATCAATCTCTTTCAACTTATCCGCTAAAACATCTACTTTTATCAATTCTAGTGCTTTACGAATTACGCGAGAGACTATACGTGCAATCAACCAACCAATAAGCAATATTATCAATGCACCGATGATATTTGGTAATGCACCAGCAAACCCATTGAATGTTGTTGTAAGAGCTTCTTGAATAGTTGCGACTAAATTAAGTTCCATCTTTCTTTCTGTTTAATTTTTTAATATAAATGATTTATGATGATAGTAAATTCAAATGGTTTACTTTGATTTTACGCTTCTTTGAGATATATTTATTCAAAATTCATGCTTTTGACGCTTGGTCTCATTCCAAGTCACAAAAGCTCAAGTGGTTTTTATAATATCATTGGAGCATATAAAGCATAGATAGTGCTTAACTCTCTTTAGAGTCCGTTTCTTCTTTTTCTTCCTCATCAAAACTCGATATAAACCCCGTCACAACCTCTGGCACTTTTGCAAGATATAATTCGGCAATGTGCATCACAAAACGAATAAATGACATGCTACTCTTTACACCTTTTTTCACTTTGGGTGGTGCAGGTTCATCTATTTCTTCGGGGATCTGTTTAAATGTGTTTTTTTTACTCATGGCAAATAATCATTTTATTTGATTAAGACGCTTAGTACATCCAGTAGTAACATATTCGTATATAAAAAAACGGTTTATTTTTTTTATAAAAAAAAACAAGCGAATGGATAAGTAATCTCAATTGTCACTTATTCATTCGCGTATTCAAATCTTATTTATCCAATATTTTACATAAACGCCAACAAGAAACCAAGCGATATCGCCATAGCATCAAAATTCTCATTGTACAATTTCCTGACTTTATTCTTTGCACGCTTCAGCTTCATTTTAATCGCACTTTCCGATTTGCCAAAGGCTTTGCTAATATCTTTAATAGAAAGGTCTTCGCGGTATTTCATCAATAAGACCATTTTGTCTTGCTCCGGTATTTTGTCCAAAATAAAAGCAAGTCGCTCAATTTCCATTTCAAGGATTTCTTTTTCATCAAAATCCTCCTCTATCGGATCTTGCCCTTCATCATCATCCGTTAGTATTGTTTTTTCCTTCTTCTTACGGCGAAGATAATCTATACAATAATTGTAGGTAATAGAATAGACCCAAGTAGAAAACCGGGACTTCTTGTTAAATTTGGCAAGATTCAGAAAGATTTTCAAAAAAACGTCTTGTGCAGCATCTTGTGCTGCAGCTTCATTTTTGAGCAAAGAAAGGCATTTACTATATACCTTATCTGAATATCGACCATACAACATACTGAAATGCTCTTGGCTTTGAGATGCCAAATACAAATCAATAAGTTCATCGTCGGGGATTTTCTTTTTATTTCCAGTTCGAGCTGATGCGTTCAAGGCTTCGATATTTTAGGTTCATTTTCAAAATGAAAACACACATATAATAGACGTATTTCCCCTCAAATAGTTACGTAATTGCCTAAATAAGCGATAAAAAATCTACTATAACCTCAAAAGTATCTCTTTTTATAGACATTTTTTACCATAAACCAATTTATTTTCAAATAATTTAATTTTCTAATAATCAGTCACTTATAATATCGTTTATACATTAGCAAATATTAAAATTGTTTAAAACAAGGTATTGCGCATTGGATAGTACTATATTTTGACGTGTATTTGGAGTATGAAAATTGAAAATGCAAAAATACAGATGCGAAAGGGCGTACTTGAATTGTGCATCTTGTCCATCATAGCAGAGAAAGAGGCTTACCCCTCTGATATCATAGAAAGACTCGACCAATCCAAATTAGCCCTTGTACAAGGAACGATATATCTTCTGTTGATGCGACTTAAGAATGTCAGGATTTTGAATTATACATGGAAAAAGTCGCGCATAGGTCCGCCACGCAAGTATTACCATTTGACGGATACCGGAGAGCAATTTTTGGGTGAGTTATCACAGACTTGGCATACACTCGTTCACGCTGTAAATGAATTTACTAAAAATTATAAAAAAGTATAAATATTTACCTAACCTGTGGTCGATAGTCCGCTATTCAAGGGGGCAAACACGCAGGGGATGTTTTCCCTCACGTGAATCCCGACAAATGACGGGATAAGCATACGGACTATCCACCATTCACCAATCATATTTTTAATCAAAACAATAAAGTCTAATGAATAAAGTTATTTATTTTCTTTCACTTAGTGAAAGAAATTTACAAAATCGTTTTGCGTTCTTCATTCAAATATTTATCTTTTATAATAAAAAGCGGTCTTTGGCGCGATTCGTTGTAAGTACGATATACGTACTCGCCGAGTACGCCGATGGAAATCAATTGTACGCCTCCAAAGAAAATAATCGCCAATGCCAATGTCGTAAAACCGCGTGGCGCATCATTGTATAAAAAATAAAAAGTAAGAATTTTTAAACCGTATAAAAAGCAGAAAATCAAGGTCGCATAACCCAATCGACGCATCACTCGCACTGGCAAACTACTAAAACTAAACATTCCGTTGTATGCCAATTGAAAGAGTTGTTTGAAGTCGTATTTCGGCTTGCCGGCAAATCTTTCGGCACGTTCATACTCTACACCGATTTGCGGATAACCAACCCAAGCACGTATCCCGCGCAGGTACAAACTTTGCTCTTGCATACTCAACATTCTGTCCACTACACGTCGCGACATTATACAAAAATCGCCACTATCAAGCGGGATTTTTGTGTCTGCCATTTTATCCAGAAGGCGATAGTAAAACCAATAAGAAAGCTTCTTAAAGATGCCTTCCTTCCGTTTTTTCCGAACGGCATAAACGACATCGTAGCCTTCTTTCATTTTATGATAAAAACGCTCAAAAACCTCTGGTGGGTCTTGCAAATCACCATCCATCACACCGATATATTCGCCCTTAGTTACACTCAATCCTGCCAGCACTGCCGATTGATGACCAAAGTTTCGCGACAGCGAAATGACTTTGAATCGAGCGTCTTTTTTATGATAATTAATGAGTTGGGAAAGGCTGGTGTCATGGCTGCCATCATCCACACAAATCACCTCAAAACTATCTGTAAATGAAGCAATTGCAGTGGTAGTACGACGATATAATTCATCAATACCTTCGGATTCATTATAGACGGGAATGACAATTGAAATTTGCATTGTAACGCGAGCTTCCAGCTCGCAGTGTTTTATTATTGTAACGCTAATACAGTAGATACTGCGAGCTGGAAGCTCGCGTTACGTCGTTACCAAAATTTGGTTTGGTGAGGATAGCGTTCCTCATACATATCATTGACCATGATACGGAGTTTTTCACGCATTTCCGCCATATTTTCTTTATTAATTGCGGAAATAAATACGGTCTGTTCGCCGTGTTGTTTGATTTTACTTTCGACAAGTTCGGCTTCGATTTCTTGTTTGGTTTCGGCATCGAGCATTTTATCAAAATACCGTTTGCGGTAGAGGTCCATTTTATTGAAAACGAGTAAGGTCGGGATGCTTTCCGCGTTGAGGTCTTTGAGGGTTTGGGTCACTACATTAATGTGGTCTTCGTACTGCGGATGGGAAATATCGACCACATGAACGAGCAAATCACTCTCGCGCACCTCGTCCAATGTGGATTTAAAACTCTCTATCAAGTGTGTCGGCAATTTGCGTATAAACCCAACAGTATCAGAGAGTAAGAAAGGCATTTGTCCGAATACAACTTTACGAACCGTCGTATCTAAGGTCGCAAAAAGTTTGTTTTCAGCAAATACTTTGGACTTACTAAGCGTCGTCATTAGCGTAGATTTGCCGACATTGGTGTAACCAACAAGCGCGACCCGCACCAACTGTCCGCGATTTTTGCGGCGGACGGCATTTTGCTGGTCGATTTTCTCTAAGCGTTTTTTGAGTAGCGATATTTTATCGCGAACGATACGTCTATCCGTTTCGATTTCCGTTTCACCCGGTCCGCGCATACCGATACCCCCGCGTTGGCGTTCCAAGTGTGTCCAAAGTCCACGCAAGCGCGGAAGCATGTACTGCATTTGGGCGAGTTCGACTTGGGTTTTTGCTTGTGCGGTTTGGGCGCGACTGGCAAAAATATCCAATATTAACGTACTCCTATCCAGTATTTTACGCTTGATATGTTCTTCGAGTATGCTGGTTTGTTTGCCCGACAAATCATCGTCGAATATCACCAAGTCAATGTCGTTATTTTCGACATATTCTACGATTTCTTCGAGTTTGCCCTTCCCTACGAAGGTCGCATTTTGTGGTTTGTGGAGTTTTTGAACAAAGCGTTTTTGGATAATTGCTCCCGCCGTACTCGCCAAAAACTCCAATTCGTCTAAGTACTCCTCGACCTGTTCCATCGTCTGATTATACGTAACCAAACCAACGATAACAGCACGCTCCGTCTCTTTTTTGAGTCCCTGATTTTTCTTTTTACTAATGTCCCAATCTGCCATATATATTGTTAAAATTTCAAGTACCAGAAAACAAATTCCAAGTACCCGTATCGGTTTTAATTAAAAAATTATCTATAGAATAAATTAAAAAATTACCGGCAAAAAAGCGATGAATATTAATTTTTTTTATCAAAAATCACTTATCCTTAAACCGTTCAATCGTCCTGCGCTCACGCTTAGTGGGTCGTCCTGCGCCTTTTTCGCGTTTTTCTGTGGCAGCTTTTCCAACATACCAACTTTTGTATTTGTTCATTTCTTCTTCGGACGTGAGGTTTTCGTAGCAAGGCTCGGCAAGTTTAGCGGATACGCGCTTTGCCAACAAATCCACTACCTTGAATGTCATATCAAAACCCTCTTTGCGAACTTGCAAAGTCTCCCCGCGTGAAAGCATGTACGAGGCTTTCAAGGATTTGTCATCTATCTTGACTTTATTGCTTTTACAAGCATCCGTTGCCATCGTGCGCGACTTGAATATCCGCACACTCCATAGCCATTTATCTACTCTTACTTTATCCATTTGTGGTGATTGGTGACTGGTGACTGGTGATTAGTTATTGGATTTTGCTTCGCAAAACCTTTATCGTCTCGCGTAAACCCAGTCACTAATCACTAATCACTAATCACTAATTAACTAATCACGAAATCCCAACATCCTCACCTAATTTAGATTTGTCCAATAAGGGATATTCGAGATTCATCCCCTCTAAAGTCTTCAAAACGGTTTGAGCGACATAAAAGTTCCGATACCAGCGTTGGTCTGCCGGAACGATATACCACGGCGCAGCATTGCAGCGATTAATGGCATCCTCATAACACTCCATATATTTGTCCCACAATTGGCGTTCTTTCCAGTCACCGTCATTATGTTTATAATTTTTACGGGGCAAATCAAGGCGTTCTTGTAGTTTTTCCAACTGACGTTCCGGTGAAAGGTGTAGGTAAAATTTCAAAACCGTTGTTCCATTATCCTTTTGCAACAAATCCTCGAAAGCATTGATAGCATTGATGCGTACATTGACGCGCTCCTCGTCTATCCAACCATGTACCCGCTGAATCAGAATGTCCTCATAATGAGAACGATTGAAGACTTGAACCGTGCCTTTTGCGGGTGCATGTTTGTGGATGCGCCAGAGAAAATCGTGTGCAAACTCTTCATCCGTCGGCTTTTTGAAGCCTTTGGCATTGACTCCAACTGCACTACAGTAACGGAAGATGCGCTTCGTCAGCCCGTCTTTTCCACTGGCATCCATGCCTTGGAAGACGACGAGCAAACTATGTTTTTTACCTGCCATCATCATTTCATGCAATTCACCGATGCGTTTGTAAAGATCGTTTGTTCCTTTTTTAACTTCTTTTTTGAGGAGGTCTTCTGGAGCGCGAGTCGATAGTTCGGACAATTTAATCATTATATTGATGCTTTTTATTTCGTTATAATTTTTCTATATAAAATAATAATAATGTACGGAACTACAAATTTCTTGCGTGATTATCCTTAAATTTGCAGCCATTTAGTATTAGCGTTTATTTGCAAAATTATGACAAAAAAAATTCGTTCCGCACTTATTTCGGTATTTTCTAAAGATGGGCTTGCTCCGATAGTCGAAGAACTCCACCGCTTGGGTGTCAAGATATATTCTACCGGAGGTACACACAAATTTATTGAAAATCAAGGTATTCCGGTTACTCCGGTAGAAAGTTTGACCTCATATCCTTCCATTCTTGATGGACGAGTCAAGACTTTGCATCCGAAGATATTTGGTGGTATTCTGGCACGTCGTGAGGCATCGCATCTCAATGAACTTGATGAGTACGAAATTCCTGAAATAGACCTCGTTATCGTCGATTTATATCCTTTTGAAGATACGGTAGCAAGTACGGATAATGAAGCTGAAATTATCGAAAAAATCGACATCGGTGGTATTTCGCTCATTCGGGCGGCAGCCAAAAACTACAAAGATATTGTCGTCATTCCTTCGCGCGATGAGTATGATGATTTTTTGACCTTATTAAAAGAAAAACAAGGCGAAACCGACCTCGATGACCGCCATCGTTTTGCTTTCAAATCCTTTATCGTTTCTTCTCATTATGATACTGCGATTTTTGATTATTTTGATAAAAAAGAACAATATCTTTTCAAAAAAAGTATTCACGAATCACGTACATTACGCTATGGCGAAAATCCGCATCAGGAAGGTATTTTTTATGGCAATCTTGAAGCGATGTTTAGCCAGTTGAATGGTAAAGCATTGTCTTACAATAATTTAGTTGATATAGATTCGGCGGTCAATTTGATGCGTGAATTTCGCGATGCGCCACCCACATTTGCAGTACTCAAACACACAAATGCTTGCGGAACGGCAACACGTCCGACGGTACTGGAGGCATGGAAAGCAGCACTTGCGGGCGACCCTGTTTCCGCCTTTGGCGGTATTTTTATTTGTAATAAAAAAATAGACCTCGCTACCGCGAAAGAGATTCATGCTTTGTTTTACGAAGTGTTGATCGCGCCCGAATTTGATGGAGATGCCTTGGTGCTTCTCTCTCAAAAAAAGAAGCGTGTACTGCTTCAAATCCATCATTTTGATATACAAAAAATGGTGTTTAAAAGTCTCCTAAATGGTGTCATCGAACAAGATACTGACCTCAAAACCGAAACCGCCGACGACTTCAAAACCGTTACAAAGAAAGCACCTTCTGCGGAAGAAGTGAGCGACCTTTTATTTGCTAATATTTGCGCTAAACACCTGAAATCTAACACCATAGCATTGGTCAAAAATCAACAATTACTGGGCATGGGTTGTGGTCAGACCTCGCGTGTAGATGCGCTCAAACAGGCGATTTTGAAGGCAAAAAATTTTGGATTTGACTTAGAAGGTGCAGTGATGGCTTCGGATGCTTTTTTTCCTTTCCCCGACTGTGTCGAAATCGCGCATGACGCAGGGATTACAGCAGTCGTACAGCCCGGCGGGAGTATCAAAGACCAACTCAGTATCGACGCTTGCAATGAGCGTGGCATGAGTATGGTGATGACCGAAATACGACATTTTAAGCATTAGATGGTGGACGGACGCTTCGCGGGTGCAGGACAAATTTTTAATCTGCCTCGTACCGACGACTTTAGCCGTCGCGGGAAAGTACCGAGCCACTTGACGGCTAAAGTCGTCAGTACAGTGGCATTTTAAAATAAAATTAAAAATTTGTCCTGCACCCCGCTTCGCTGACGATGGACGACAGACGGATAATGTAATTTATTGATAAAATAGCAGATGGTTGAACTTGAGTTTTATTTTTATCCGCTTATCGCATTGGCGGGTATGGTGGCTGGTATTATCAACACGCTTGCGGGTAATGGTTCGGCGATTACTTTGTCTTTGCTGATATTTTTGGGCTTGCCTGTGGATATGGCAAATGGTACGAATCGCATCGGGGTTTTGGCGCAGAGTATTACGGCAGCTTCTACTTTTCGCAAGCGAGGTTTGGGGCAGGTGATGAAGCAAGGTAAAGGCATTATTGCAGCTTGTTTTTTGGGTGCTATTTTGGGTGCTTTTGTGGTGGCAGAGATAGATGAGGAACTGCTGGAATATATTATTGGGGGCTTAATGGTGGTGATGCTTTTTGTAGTTTTGTTTAATCCTAAACGTTGGCTACAAGAGAGTTCTGTGGAGAATTTTCGACCTAATTTTTTCCATCTTATCCTGTTTTTTACAATTGGTTTTTATGGCGGTTTTATACAAATGGGCTTCGGGATTTTCTTTCTCGGTGGTGCGGTTTTGTTTGCGCGTTATAGCCTCATTGATGCAAATATTATTAAAATCATTGTTGTTTTTCTTTTTGCCGCTCCGGTGCTTGGTATTTTTATTTGGCATGGAGATGTGGCATGGATTCCGGGCTTGACATTGGCTGTCGGACAAGCACTCGGTGGCTGGCTCGGTGCGCGATTTGCGATTCATTATCCGCAAGCGAATGTGTGGATAAGACGTTTGCTGATTGTGATGATTGTGGCGGTGATTGTCAGGTTGTTTTTTGGCTGATAGTGAGTGATGTACTGACGACCACATGGCGGTCAAAACCGCCTGTACGGAAATCGCTCCAATAAACAAAATTAACTATATATATCTCTTTTAAATTAGTTTCTGTACATTATTTTTTGTATTTTTGAAATTAAACATACCAAAATCAACACGCTACTATATCCATCCACATAATTCGATTTTTCATTGGTTCCTTTCTCAATGATTATGAGCGTGATATGATCCAACAAGATAAATTATTTGTATTTATACAATCTCTGACACCTGCCGAAAAAGCCTATTTTGCGAAGTATTCCCGTCTGAATGCGACGAAGGAAAAGCCCGATTATTTGCTATTATTTGAGTTTTTGAGTGAGGCAAATAAGTATGATGAGGTGGCTATTAAGAAGCATTTTAAAGGGGAAAAGTTTATCGCACAATTGGCACGTAAAAAGACACAACTCAAGGATAAAATTTTGGAGAGCTTGAGCCACTATCATGCTAATCGGACAGTGGAGTCGTCGCTGCGTTTACAGATGAATTTGTTGCCAATACTATACGATAAAGCAACAAAAAACAAAAGTTTGGTTAAAGAATTTGAACATCAAATTAAAGCGATTAAGAAAAAAGCAACAGTGGAGGGGTGTTTTCCTATCTTGATGGATTTGTTCAGATGGGAACGGCAGTTGCTAAGACTAGAAGACAATAACAAGCAAGATGACAAAGTCTTATCCTTATTGGACTCACGAGAGCAATATCAAGAACTGTTGAATAAGGAACGGACATTAGAGGGTGCAGCTCTTCGGACAGAATTAATTATATTAAAAGATCCTAAAATAAAACAAGCTGCAAATCGCCAGAAGTTTGAAGACTCTGTAATTAATGCCGTTGCAAATATCAAGCAGGAAGAATTGTCAAAACTAGCACTCCGTCATTATTATTACGTTAAATGTTGTCACTCGGGTTATTTAAATGACTGGGAATCTGCTCATAGTGGTGCAAAAAATCTGATCGGTACATATTCAGAGAATGATATGAATAATGATGTTGTTTTAAAACAATACAAACAGCATCTGTGTCGGTATTTGGTTGTATGTGGTCATGCACAGAAATTTGACGATTATTTAGAGCGTATCAATGAAGTAAAGGCAATTTCATCGGAGGAAGATATAAGATTGTTTAATACAGTACATTTCAAACTGTTGGGATATTATTTATCTAAATTTCAATTTAATTCGGCTGTCAAAGTTGTAAAAGATGTAGAGCGTAGATGGGAGGATTTGTGTGAGATTATTCCAAAAAGAAGGCAGTTGGCTTATTGTTACAATATTATGATAGCTTATTGGTTTGGAGGCAATATTGAGACCGCAAGATACTGGCTTAGTAAAATTCTGAACTTTGAAAATGTCAATCAAGGGCAGCGTTACATTATACTTTCTCGAATTATACAATTGCCTATTTATTATGATACTGAGTCCGATAATCTCGAAAATAGAATAGAATCTACCCGTAAGGTACTGGCAAAGAAAAATGAACTCACTCCATATAGACAAATCATTCTTTCAGGTTTTAGGCGTTTGGTTGGTTGCGTAACTAAACAGGATAAAAAAGATTGTTTTATGGATATACAAGACAAATTGACTCAAATAAAAGACGAACAATCAATCAAAGCTATTGATTTAGACTCTATTTTACTTTGGACAAAGCTAAAAACAGAAAAAGGAAAAATTGAGCCCATTAACATGTAAAAATAGTGATTTACTGGACTTTGGACATTGGGTAATTAGGGAACTGGGTAATTAAGTAAATCGCTCATTATCAATAATTTACGTTGATTTGCACTTTATTTTAAATTAACTTTATTACAATTTTTATTATGCTGATAAATAGCGAATTATGCTTTCGTTAGCCTAATTACCCAATTTCCCAGTTACCTAATGTCCAAAGTCCAGTATAATTAAAAATCAGGCAATTAAATTTCACCTCGTCCTGATACTTGATACCCAATACATTTTGTCCAAAGTCCAGTTAGTGGATTATTAGAGTTATTATCTTGACAATGTTATGTTTTAGAAATGCAAATATGATAGGACACATATTGAACGGATAAAACAGATTTTGACAGATTTTATCTGTTTTAATCCATTAAATCTTGTTTAATCTGTGTCCCATCCGCACAATATATATTTATTTAAAAGGTAACATTGTCAAGTTATTCGATAAAAATCATCTTTTTGGATTCTATAATTTCCTCATTTGCAATAAGTGAGTATAAATAAGTACCACTGCCGATGCCGTATTGCTTGGCATTAAAAGTCACCTTACCTGTACCAGAATTATTCAAATCAAGTCGCGTTACCAGTTTACCATTCAAATCTCTCACTTCGATGTGAGCATTGGAAGCATCTTTTGGTAAGGAATATTCAATATCAGTGGCATAGCGTAGTGGATTAGGTGTGTTTTGTTGAAGATACGATGAGGCGATGTCATCATTTATTGAAACGGGTGCCGTTATGCCTCCTGTGTCTTGCCCACCTACAAGTTTTGTCAGCATTTTCTCCAATTCAACAACTCTTTGTTCGAGTGCCTCACTCTCCGCTGCTTTCTTTTCTAATTCTGCTACTCTATGTTTGAGTGTTTGATTTTCATCATCCAATTCTTTAATTGCATTAAGTCCGGTATAAATCAAATCATTGGGATTGAACATAAGGAATTCAGAAGCACTTTTGTCGGTTGGTCGGATTTTTCTTTTGGCTGTAAACACAGTACTCGGCAATACTTTTTTCATTTCTTGTGCTAAGATACCATAGAATTTTTCTTTAGAAGATACGCCGGATAAATCATTATATTGATACTCTACAAAGTTAGATTTCCTAATTACTTCTAAGCTATTTGTGAGAGGAGTAATATTTTTCTTAAACCGCTGATCAGATATAATAATATTAGTGGCACTACCGTCTTTGACGGCAATTTTTCCATTTACATATAATTTTATGTCATTTGACACTTGCGTGCCGTCATTCTGAGCAGGTGTGGTAAACCTCCCGCAATCCTCAAATGCCCCAATAACAAGCAAGCCTTTATCCGTAAGTACAAGATTATTGGGGTTAGCCTCGTCTGTTTCCCTTGTAGCTCGCATATATAGGTAATCTGGATGGTCGCCATCAGCGTCGCTATCGCTGTGGAAGTTCATTACAGCCATTCCGGGATCTATGCCCGGTTCGTGTGCGCGTCTCATGATTAAGCCCTCATGTTGCTGAACCCGAGTGAAGTTGTAAAGGGTTTGTCCATAAGAAGTAATACATAAAACAAAAAGTAAACATAATGTGAATATGGCATGTTTTGATAAAACGATTACGTTTTTCATAAAAATGTGTTGTTGGGTTTATCGGGTGTTTTTGTGGAAAACATCACAATAAACGTTGTTTTTAGAAAAATAAAATCAGTAGATAGCAGTTTTGGGAGTATATGTTTTAAACGTGGCTGTCGTTGTGAAATAGTGCAGCCTCACCCTGTGGTGGGAACTGCACTAATGAATTACTGCATTTGTAATTCTCCAACAACATGCCTGCGAGGGATACCGGAGTGTCTCCTCTATTTATTTCGCGTTTCTAATGCTTTGACTTCGCTTTTCAAAGTCGTATTTTCTTTACGTAAGTCTTTGATTTCTTTGTTCATATCTATCAAATGGAGTGTCAGTTCTTCGATTTTTTCGAGGAGTATCGCGTCCATACGACCGAGCGCATGACCGTTAGTTTCCACTTCTTCAGCAGAAGGTACGCCCGGCAAGTGACCGAGTGTTTCGATTTGCGCTTCGAGGTCATTTAAAGGAGTTAAGTAATAGTCATCCGCAAACACATAGTCGGGCCAGTACCAAGTATCTCTTGTCATCACTTGTACTTCCTCAATGATGGCTTTTCCACTGACTGCGAGGGTGTAAGGCATATTAGTATCAACATCGGTGGGTATATGGTTTGTACCGATGCCTACTTGCCCGGTGGCAAAGTCTCCATAAATCAGAGGCGAATCATTCTCCCTAATATGAGAACTCTGAATGTAGAGTTTATTGCTAACACTATCCGGTCCGTTACCTGCATTATATCCGATAAACACGTTATAATTACCATTGGTCATCGCACCACCAGCAGCCCTGCCAATAGCGATATTTCCTTGACCAGTGGTATTATTAGTCCCTGCCACAGGACCAAGATAAACATTACTACTTCCAGATATATTTCTTTTACCAGAGTGAGCACCCAGAAAGATATTATCTCCTCCAGTGTCATTATCTATACCTGAAGCATAACCGATAGCTACATTATTTTGGTTATTCGTTTTCAATAAAGCAGCGTAACCTATACCAACATTATTTTGACCAGTTAGAGCGGTTTTTCCTGCAAGTGCGCCTATGTAAACGTTATCTTTACCAGTTGCGAACCTACCCGCTTCTTTTCCATAATTGGAACTATTGACACCTCCCTGTCCGGCATTAGTGCCGTAATAGGTGACTTGAGCAAATGTGAGGTTAGTGGCTAAGAGCATTAAAGTGATTAACTTTAAAATTTTCATACTATTAATTTTTGATATGTTATAAGAGAATTAAAATTTTTAATTTTATTTTGAGATGCCACTGTACTGACGACTTTAGCCGTCAAGTGGCTCGGTACTTTCCCGCGACGGATAGAGTCGTCGGTACGAGGCAGATTAAAAATTTGTCCTGCACCCTATACAATAAATATTTCTACATTTTTATTAATGTTCCGTTGCTATGTTTTGTAATTCCTGTGCCTTGTTCTTTTATATTTAATTGATAAAAATAAACACCGGATACCCAACCTTTTGTGGATAGTTGAATGGTTTGGATACCTCGACTCATTTGTTGATTCGGAATTGTAGCTACCGTTTTACCGTTGACATCAGATACTATGATTTCGGTATCTGCCTTTTCATCCAAATTAAATTCGAAACTGACTTCCGCTTTGAATGGATTGGGGTAGTGCTTGACCCAAGTTTCTGATTCGTCTTTTTTAGGAGTAGTCACACTGAGAAAAGGCGGCAATCCGGGACAGGTTTCGCATGGAGTCGTACCCGCACATGGTGCGATATGAGCTTTAAATTTAGAGCCATACAGGGCTTTGAATCCGTGTTTTAGTTTTACACTAAAACCTCCTTTCAATCTTGCATTGGTCGTAGGCAATACACTCGTTGTACTATTTGTTGTAACAGTCTGTGCTGCTTCATAAAGTCCAGACAAATTACCACTTACAGTTATATCATCCAAACAAGTAGTTGGGGAAGATGTGGGAATGTATTCATCAATTTTATATACACCTACTCCGTTGTAAGGTAGCGTGATTTGAAATTGACTATTTGTCATTTGTGTGATAGTCGCATCGGTAAAAAAGTCTTTGAGGGTTGCATTGGCAAAAGGCAGCCCGGAGGTCATAATTGTGGCAGTTACAGGAGCAGTACCGTAATTGGCAACAATGATATAACCTGCATTATTCAATTCTCTTGTACCAATTACAAAATTAGCATCATCACAAGTCGAGCTACCACTTGCACAGCTTGATACCCCCCAAGTCGAAGTCCAGTGAGGTTGTTGTATGAGGTCTTTCATTTGATAAATTTCGTTCACCAAATTCGGAAAATCGTCCCACCACTCAACCTGTGTGATGTCATTAGACGGTCTTAAATTACCATTTGATAGTAAAAAATTATTCAAAATGTCACCTGTCGTCGCGCCGTCGCCGTCTTTGTCAGTAGCATCATCGAAGAGGTTTTGGTGAAGGGGATTATTTGGGTCAGGGCAGTTTGGAATAGGATTACCATTATTATCATAGCAGTTGGGGATGTGGCTGGAATGTCCCGGCGCAAAATCTCGCCAATAATCCATTCCTCTGGCACCGGAAGCTATAGAACCGTAAATTCTTGCACGAAATAGGTGATTCCCGTTAATTTGAGCGATGTTTGCAGGCATTTTTTGATTGTGTTGAAGATCGAGATTTCTCAAACGCCAGTTCGTCGCAATTTGGTTGTTGGCATCATCAAAAGAAATATACGAACTGGTGATATCACCTACGTGACATATTTTTTCGCCTTCTTCATCATAACTTAGATATTTCGGTCCTAAGCTCGGTGTTCCGTTTAGCATGTATATTGGGGCGATACGATTATCTGTTCCTGCTACGCCGCTCTCCCATTCCATGACTTTATTTGTAGTAGCAGTCATCGGTTCCCATCTGCTATGAACTTCATTGTCAATGAAATAAGCCAACAAGTCATTCATAGAATGATTGTTGTTGATATAATTTAGACAATTTTCTAAATGGTCTAAAGTATAAGTACCATAAGTGCCGTCATTATTCTTTTTTGCATAATAAAATCCCAAATGCGGTACAACTTTTAGTCCTGCGTCGATAGCATTATCTACTGTCGGATATGAGCCATTCGCAAGCGTAGTAGGGTTTACACTACCTGCAATAATAGCGTTAAAACCCTGCGTGCTGTATCTTTCCCAGCCGTTTTCGGTATAGATAGAGTCATTGATTTTTCTATAACCATCGCCATGAATGACAAAAGGAAAGAACCACTCCCATTCGTCATTATCATTTTTGACATAGACATTACCGAGTTCATCTACTTTGACATTTTCTCCATCAAAAGGCGTTTTGCAGGAAGGTGCGTCATCAAAACTTACGCCCTCTCCCAAGTACAAATCATCCATGTAAGCCACCATGTCCGTATCATCTGCGGTTTCTTTTCGATAGTTGACAAGTTGAATACGCATCTTTGTCACGCCCGGTGGCATTTTAAAAGAAAAAGAGAACTCTTCCCATACATCAGCATCGGCTGTGCTAAAAGCGTAATTGCGTTGTCCGGCAGGGTAAGTCTGCGAGCCTGTTACGGGATTGTATGCTTGCAATTGGATAAGCATCACAGGCGAATGGCAGACATCCTCCGCCTTACATCTGACAGAAATGGTATAGGTTTTATCGTCTTGTATCGGAATATTGTGTAAGCGTACCATGTCATTATTCGACCCCGCACAGCCTTGTCCGTTGGTGTCCGGTCCGGTCAATTTGAGGCATCCCGGATTTCCATCATATCCTGCATCGGAGGACCAGAGCGGATATTGACCGCTATTGTAACATCTTGCTTCGTAATGATACCAATCGCTTTGTGCTTGTGTAAATTGCCCATGTACGGCATCCAACAAATTGGGAGCAGTACGAGGGATATGCTTACCTATCAAGCAAGTCTCATCAGTCTGGCTGTATCCATCAAAACCAAAATAAAGTAAAACAGTAGTAATCATAATGAATTTTAAAAACACCTTCCTGTGTCGTGTCAAGTTGTTTTCGTTCAAAAAAAATGTTTTCATCGTTCAATTTTTAATCAGTGTTTATCAATTTATATCAACCTCATGTCCATACATACAAATCCCAGCCCATGCCAAAGCATAGATAGATAGAGCGGAAACCATAAACGTGTGATGGATTAAAAGTCACGTGAATCAAAGATGATGTTTTCTCCGATTCATTTATTATTTTATATTGGAGTGGATATTAAGTTGTTTTTGTATTTCATCCCTTAATTCAAGCACAAGTTCAGGTGTTTTTTTAGAACTTGAAAGGAACAGTTTGGGTCGTTTTTACAAATTAGAACTTTAACATTTTTTAGTCCTCTAATTATCAACAATTAAATGCGCTACATTTGCCAAAATGAAATTTATTTTTTGCCAAAATTTACGGTAATTATCGTGTTGTCCTGTTTTTGTTCTCGGATTTGGAGGCAAGGAGGAAATAATCTACTGCTTCAAATGGTTTTATTTACAAGAATAAATCAATCACATTGCCATTTCTTTCGCCCTTGTGTTTCTTTTCACTTATATTTGTACGATACTTGATGTTAGAATATGTACAATTCAAATTGCGGACAACTTGAGTTGTGTAGAAAAATTGTGATGATGAAAAATTTGTTATTTATCGTACTGGTTTTATTGATCCCCATTATACATGCTTGCACTTACGACAATCTGGACGAACCGGAGTTTTGCGATACCATTTCGGCTACTTATGATTTGAATGTCAAAGCTATTATTGATGCCAGTTGTGCTTATGTAAGCTGTCATTTGGATAATGCCGCTATCGGTGATTTTACGACCTATTCGGGCATGCTATCTCGTTTGGACAATGGACTGATAGAAGCTCGTGTGATTATACAAAAAGACGATCCGGCTATGGGTATGCCGCCAGATTATGCCGCCAATGGTCCGATAGATTTGACACAAGAACAACTTGACATCATCTCATGTTGGCTCGAAGCAGGACATCCCGAAAATTGATGACCCAATCGCCCAACATACTCATAATCAGTTTATTATCAAACAGCAAAGAATGAAACAACTTATTATATTACTCATCACTACAATGTGTTGTTCTTATATTTTCGCCCAAGACGAAGATACGCGCACGCGAGGCACATTCAAATCAACTCGTGTTATCAACACACATTCCGTAGAGACTTTACAAAAAAATAAGCTTGACATTCGTATCGGGCACCGTTTTGGCGATTTGACGGGCAATGCAGGAGGCTGGGCAACCTTTTACGGTCTCGAAAGTGCTGCCGATGTGCTCATCGGACTACAATACGGCGTACTCGACCGCCTCACCGTCGGACTGACACGCACCAAAGGCGCAGGACCGCATACCGCTATCATTAATGGGCAGATAAAATACCGTTTACTCTGGCAGGACGAATCTATGCCCGTCTCGCTTACACTATTGGCGGGGACAGGATTCAGCACGATGCAAGCCAGTAGCAGCGATAGAGTACTCAATCATTTTGAAAAATATGCTCATCGCTTTTCTTATGTTTATCAGGCGCACATTGCGCGTAAATTTGGTGATAGATTTTCCCTACAAATCAGTCCGAGTTACATACATCGCAATATCACCGATTTTGAGGTAGAAAATGACATTTTTAGTCTCGGAATAGCTACTCGCATACAATTATCAAAGGTCTATGCCCTGCTTATTGATGCCACTTATCCCTTTTCGACCCAACATTCGGACGGCGATTACACCCTGCCGATAGGCTTCGGATTAGAGATTGATACAGGTGGACACGTCTTTCAAATCAACCTCACCAATGCGCGAGGCATGGCAGAAACCGACTACATTCCATATACCCGTTCACGATGGGAAGATGGGCAATTTAGATTGGGTTTTACCATTTCGCGTTTATTTAATTTATAATATGACAGGTATTGTGTGAAAGGTATTTTTATGTTGTAAATTCATTTAAATGAAAAAGAAACAAATGATTTTCAATGTTTTATGAATATTTTTTTTAAAATATTTTTACAAAAAACTTCACATAATATCAATATTTCAATAAAAGATTATGAAAAATATCGTTTTCGCTATCTTTCTAATTACAGGTACAATACTTCTCGCGGCAACTACTTTTAATGATAAAAATAATTTTATTATTGATGAAAATACGCCTGTTGCCGAGGTACTTCAGGAGCTTGGACAGCCTGCACCTACTCACCTTTTAAATCCGAGTATTGACGGCGCATCGGCGGCTATCGGTAAGAATATTGTCTTGAATGGCATCAGTGCCGAATCCGGCAAAAAAGGTCGTCGTCAGAGCAAGCACTTCGTCTGTACATCCTGCCACAATGTCCAAAAAGAAGACCCAGACCTCAGCAAACATGACCCACAAGCACGACTCGAATATGCGGCTAAAAACAACCTACCTTTTTTGCCCGGCACTACGCTCTATGGCACCGTCAATCGCGAATCGTGGTATAATGGTGATTATGATAAAAAATATAATGCGGAGAAAATCAAACCCGCACAAACCGACCTTCGCGAAGCTATACAACTCTGTGCCACCGACTGCGCTCAAGGCAGAAAATTGAAAGACTGGGAACTCGAATCGGTACTCGCTTATCTCTGGGAAATACAATTGACGATGGATGACCTCAACCTATCCAATGCCGACCTGCAAAACATCGAAGCCAATATAAATGACAAATATCAACAAGCAAAACTCACACAACTCATTAAAAACCAATATAGTATAGCTTCACCTGCTACATTCACAGACCAGCCTGACAATCTCAAAAAAGGTTATGGTATGGCAGGAAATGCCGAAAATGGTAAACTCGTTTATGATTTAAGTTGCAAGCATTGTCACGAAAACGGACGCTATTCTATGTTTGTATTGGATGATGAAAAGATGACCTTTCGTTTTATGAAGCGCAATTTTACGAAATACACACGCTACTCCACTTACCACGTTACCAGTTATGGAATGACAACAGTTGGTAAGCGTCCCTACATGCCCAATTATCCTATTGAGCGTTTGAGTAATCAGCAATTGGAAGATTTGAGGGCTTATTTTGAAAAGATGAGTTTGTAGTGTGATTACGAAAATTATTATCAAGCAATCTGTATCGTCAATTTCTTGTTCAAACCAGCTTTAATAATTGGTAGCCCTATTATTTGTAATGCTATTATTTTTGTAACTTTCGATTTCAAAATCATACACTTTTTATTCTTTGTTTTTTCATCCCATATATTTAGGAAGGGTGCAGGACAAATTTTTAATTTTATTTTGAAATGCCACTGTACTGACGACTTTAGCCGTCAAGTGGCTCGGTACTTTCCCGCGACGGCTAAAGTCGTCGGTACGAGGCAGATTAAAAATTTGTCCTGCACCCTTTAGGAACAACTAAACCGTGAAACCGTATAATTGTGAATACCTCATTTCACAAATACAATTTTGCAATCATACAGTTTCGCAACTATAAAAACCATGCACATAGTCATCATCGGCAACGGAATTAGTGGTATCACAGCGGCGCGTTGGGTACGCAAATTGAGCAACCATCAAATCACGGTTATCTCTGACGAAACCGACCACTTCTTTTCGCGCACTGCCCTCATGTACGTGTACATGGGTCACATGCGATTCAAAGATACACAACCTTATGAAGATTGGTTTTGGGAAAAAAATCGAATCGGACTACTCCGCGACCGTGTACAATCTATTGATATACAAGCTAAAACATTAAATATGCGCCGTAGCGCCGACATTAAGTACGACAAGCTCGTACTCGCGCTCGGCTCCGAACCCAATAAATTTGGTTGGACCGGACAAGATCTTGACGGCGTACAAGGTATGTACTCTGCACAGGATTTGGAAGGCATGGAAATTCATAGTATAGGACTAAAACAAGCCGTCATCGTGGGTGGTGGATTGATTGGAATTGAGATGGCGGAAATGTTTCATTCGCGGCACATTCCCGTAACTTTTTTGGTGCGTGAAAATAGCTTTTGGAATGTGGTACTCGCGCCCGAAGAATCGGAAATGGTCAATCGTGTTATCAAAAAGAACGGTATCAACCTGCGTTTGGAAACCGAATTGAAGGAAATATTGCCCGATGAAAACGGTAAATGTCGCGCCGTCATCACCAATAAAGGCGAGGAAATCGCTTGTCAATTTGTCGGACTCACGGCAGGGGTGCATCCCAATATTAATTTTATAAAAGAGACAGAAATAGAAACCCAACGCGGTATCATGGTCGATGAACGACTCGAAACAAGTGTCAAGGACATTTACGCAGTCGGAGATTGCGCTCAACTCCGAAATCCGCCTCCGGGCAGGCGCAATATCGAAGCCGTTTGGTATGTAGGGCGCATGATGGGCGAAACGGTCGCCTATAATATTTGTGGCAAATCCGTTGAATATCAGCCCGGTATATGGTTCAATTCTGCCAAATTTTTCGACATCGAATATCAAGTTTACGGAACGGTACTCGCCAATCCACCCGCCGAACATCAATCGCTTTATTGGGAACATGCCGATGGCGAAAAAAGTATCCGTATCGTGTGGGATGATATGTCGGGCATGGTGATTGGTTTTCAGACGATGGGTATTCGTTACCGCGACGAGGTATGCCGACAATGGATACGCGATAAAGCGCACATCGAAAACGTATTGATGAATCTCGGTCTTGCCAATTTTGATCCCGAATTTTATGACCAATACGAGGCAGATGTCATTGCGATGTACAATCAAAAAACAAGCGGTAATTTGCAACTCGTCGAAAAACGCGGACTCAATTCCGTTATAAAATTTATCAAGAAACAATTTGCTTAACACGTAGCTCGGTACTTCCAGTCTGCGTCCGCATATATTTGACAAACTAATGCGGCACGGGCTGGAAGCACCATGCTACGGAAACATAAATACCATGGCTCAGGTAGAAAATAGTATGTCGCTCGCCAATCCCCACCCGAATGACATGGACACCATTCAGAAGATAGCAGCAGCAATCGGTGGACTTGGTTTGCTCGTTATGCTCATTGCGCTTTTTGGGCAGATAAATGGCAATTACAGCACTTGGCTGACCGCTTCGCTGACGCTCATGACAGTCGGTGTATGTGCATACGCATGGCGCGAGTATACCAACGAACAGGAAGGTATAAAAAATAATCACGTTTGGCATAGGTCATTGACAAACAGAGGTTTGTGGGGTTGGGTAGTCGGTATTGTACTGACGGGATTTTATGTATTTCTGTATTTTTATCCTCAATATCTGGGTTTGGGAAAAGACGATGCAACCAATAGCGGACTCATCGCTTTATTTGACCCACTAAGTCAATTTTTGAAAGGTGAAGCTGCCAGTCAATGGTTTGTTTATGGTACCTTATATACTTTGGCAATTTTAATTTTTGGGGTAAAATTTATGCTCAAATATCGCCACAATCGCTACCAACAATTCCGCACGCTCTCCGTAATGTTTTTCCAACTCGGTTTTGCTTTTTTGATTCCCGAAATACTGATGCGCCTCAATTATCCGTATAATAATTTTATGAACATGTGGCCCCTCAATTATTACTTTTTTGATGATTGGAATATTGCCGCTATGACTTCGAGTGGCAAAGTCGGTATGTTTATGCTCGTGTGGGGACTCTTGATGATTATCGTCATTTCGCCTGTCTTGACTTATTTTTATGGAAAAAGATGGTACTGTTCGTGGGTATGTGGTTGTGGCGGCTTGGCAGAAACCGCAGGCGACCCATTTCGTCATCTTTCTGATAAATCATTGAAAGCATGGAAAATAGAACGCTGGATGATACATAGCGTACTTGTTTTTGCGATTGTCATGACTGTATTGCTTTTCTTTTTTAATAGCGAAACGCTACGAAGCTGGTATGGATTTGCGATTGGGTCTATTTTTTCAGGCGTAATTGGTGTAGGTTTTTATCCGATAATGGGTAGTCGCGTATGGTGCAGATTCGGTTGTCCGATGGCGGCGATTTTGGGTTTACAACAACGCTTTTTTAGTCGCTTTCGTATCACGACGAATGGCGGTCAGTGTATTTCCTGCGGAAATTGTTCGACCTACTGCGAAATGGGTATCGACGTGCGCGCTTATGCTCAAAAAGGGCAAAATATCGTGCGTGCTTCTTGCGTCGGTTGCGGTATTTGTGCGGCAGTGTGTCCGCGTGGCGTATTGCGTTTGGAAAATAGCGCGATTGACGTGAATGAACGTACTAATGAAATGAAAGTGATTATGATTTCGGAAGATGGTGTGAGGATTTAGACGGTGGACGACGGACGATAAACGGCTTATTCATTGAAAAACTGTTTTAGGCTAAAATTGTGTTTGGTAATCATTTTTGTCGCGCTAATCTGAGTTAGATTTTTGGAAGACAGCTTGGCAAAAAAACCTGCGCTGCGTTTAAAATATGGAAAAGGCGGTAAGAGTGTATTCGAGGCTTTATCGCTGATAATCAAGCCCGTAATCGAAGATGTTTTATCGTTCGAAAGTGTTCCGTAGTCTGCAAGAAATATATTTTTTCCGTTTAATACTTCCCCTGAAACCGCCTTGCCTGTAGCATCTGTCAGACAAGTTACATTAGCGTTACTTTGTAGAGATTTCGTACAAGTATCTGGCATAAAATAGACATCAGAAAAGGTATAAGCTTCCTCAAATGCCCTTATAATTTTTTTGTTGAGTTCAGTAGTGACAGATTTGAGATTTGGTATTGTTTTCTTGCGAATCCGTTGTTTGCTTCTTTCGCTTGTTGCCGGATTATTGAGGATGTTTTCCAGTTTTTTGAGGGCTTTATCATTCGTTTTTAACCTAAAAATCAATACGCCGTCTTTCAACTCTTTAATTTGTTTTCTTGCCAACATTTTAGGCTGAATAGGAGTCAACTGTGCGCTGTCCACATTCAGAAGGTCGGGCATCTGCTGTCCTTTCATTGAGGTCAAAACAAGTAAATAAATGACTGTAAGTGTTAGAATATTTTTCATAAGAAATGGTAATTGCTTGGGTGTAAGGTGACAGTTTTTTAGTGTATGTTTAAATACAAATCCCATACCACGCTCAATCCGGCAAAATACGCCGTGCAGGATGACTCACATATTCATCAATTTTTTGATATAATAATTGTGGCTTGTAAGGTCGCCAATCGACTTGATTGAATGGTGCGTCAAAGTTAATATAAAATTGCAAACGCGCTGCTGCCATTTCTTCTATGACGTGTTCACGCAGATTGAGAAAGCAAATCCAGCCGCCTTTTTCTCGTATTTCTTCCGACCATTCTTGGTAATAATCATCATCACCGCCATGAAAATTTAGCAAATTTTCCCCTACAAAGATATACTTATAAATGCCTTCTTCTGTCATCAAATCCACTATATCTCGTTTCAAAAACATCACGTCATTTTGAATACAATCATTCCATTCACCAAGTAGTTCGATAATAGCAAAACTCATATCGTAATCCGCGTAAATGACCTTCATATACAAGGTAGGCGAACCAAAGGCATCCCATTGAGGATGAATGAGATAGTTATAAATTTTGTGTGTAAATTCAAACTCACTATTCACTCGTCCGTAGAACGGAGAACGCTCATCTTGTGCCGCAATATATCGGTCTCGCCAGTTGTAAAATGGTTCTATCGTGTGCATGAAAATTACGCTTGGTATTGACTTATTTTAAACCTAAAGTTAAATTTAAATTGTACTTTGAATGAAATGTATCAGGGATCAGGACAAAAAATGTGTACAGGGATTAAAATTTAATTTGTTTTGATACCTGATACATTTCGTCAAAGTTTAAAAATTAAACGATACTTCAAAAATAAACCAATTTTCATCCAAAAAGTTAAACCAAGCCTGTTTTTTTATTTTATATTTATCGCATTGCAGCTACAACATCAATGGATTACAACATTAAAATTATGTCCAACATACCACTCGCCGAAAGACTACGCCCAAAGACGCTCGACCGATATATTGGTCAGCAACATCTTGTGGGCAAAAACGCCGTTTTGCGGAAAGCTATTGAGAGCGGGCGTATTCCATCTTTCATTTTGTGGGGACCGCCGGGCGTTGGAAAAACGACTTTAGCGCGGATTATTGCGGAGGAGTTGGAGCGTCCTTTTTTTAGTTTGAGTGCGATTAATTCTGGCGTGAAAGATATTCGAGAGACGATTGAAAAGGCAAAAAAACAACGTTTTTTTAGCCAACCGAATCCTATTTTATTTATTGATGAAATTCATCGTTTTAGCAAATCTCAGCAAGACTCGCTGCTCGGCGCAGTCGAACAAGGCATCATTACGCTCATTGGTGCGACGACTGAAAATCCATCTTTTGAGGTTATTTCTGCCTTGCTTTCGCGAGCGCAGGTGTATGTATTGCAACCGCATACACAGGAAGATTTGCTTCAATTGTTGAATTATGCCATTGCAAATGATGAGGTTTTAAAAACAAAAAAAATTGAAATAAAAGAGCATGAAGCTTTGCTTCAATATGCTGGTGGAGATGCTCGTAAGTTATTGAATATCATAGAGATAGTCGTCAATGCAGAAACGGAAGACGCTATCGTTATTGATAATAAAACCGTTACAGAACGGCTGCAAAAAAACATTGCGCTATACGATAAAAACGGCGAAATGCACTACGATATTATTTCTGCGTTTATCAAATCTATACGTGGGAGCGACCCGAATGCGGCGGTGTATTGGTTGGCACGAATGGTGGAAGGTGGTGAGGATGTCAAATTTATCGCAAGGCGTTTGCTGATTTCTGCTGCTGAAGATATTGGTCTGGCAAATCCCAACGCGCTTTTGCTTGCCAATAATTGTTTTCAGGCAGTCAATATCATCGGCTTGCCCGAAGCGCGAATCATTCTTTCAGAAGCCACCATTTATCTGGCTTGTTCGCCTAAAAGTAATTCTGCATACGCTGCTATCAAACAAGCACAAAAGACGGTTCGCGAGACTGGCAACCTGCCTGTTCCGCTTTCCTTACGCAATTCACCGACACGACTAATGAAGGACTTGGGTTATGGAAAAAATTATAAATACGCTCATGATTTTGATGGAAATTTTGCTGACCACAATTTCCTTCCTGACGAACTCGAAGGCAAAAAATGGTACGAACCGCAAGATAATCCACAAGAAAAAACGCTACGCGCAAGGCTGCAACGCTGGTGGAAAAATAGGTATAAATATTGAATTGATTTCGAGTGATTTAGGAGCATTTATATGAAACCACCGCATTATTTGGAGGGACTGAATACGCTGCGTTTTGTAGCAGCTACACTCGTGCTAATCGGACATGCACGACACCATCTATTGATGATGGGCATCCCCTATATGCAGGACATACCGCTATTCGCACAAGGTGGCAAAGCCGTCAATTTTTTCTTTACGCTTTCCGGTTTTTTACTCTGCTATCTCACTTTAACGGAGTTGAGTAAGCATGGTAAAATGAATTTTCGTTATTTTTATATTCGACGTATTCTCCGAATATTACCGCTATATTATCTCGTTTTATTTGCTTCGTTTTTTGTTCATGTTCTTATTATTCCGCGTGTTACAGGCGAGTCTTTACTGGGATTTCCACCGCTCAAAGGGCTGTTATTGTGCGTTTTTATGTTGCCCAATTTGGTGTCTAAAATCTGGACAGATACCGTAGGTAGCGTAAATATTCTTTGGAGTATCGGAGTCGAAGAGCAGTTTTACCTTTTTTTCCCGCTTATTATTTGGTTGATTACTCATTCCAAAAATAAAATAAGAACTGTTCTTTTACTTTATATCGGCTATTTTATTTTTTATTGGGTCGTCACGCTCAACTATTTAGACCTTCCGCGATTGCTTATTGGTTTTATCAGAACACTACGTTTTCATTTTATGTTGATTGGGATGCTATTTGCTTTGATGCTTCACCCCTACTCGCGTCAAAATGATAATTTTGAACGCTTAATCAATAATTTTTGGCTGCAAGCCATCATACTCGCTTTAGGATTAATCGCCTTATTTTATCCGATAGGCTTGCACAAAATTTTGCGTTCAGTTTATTCGGGAGTCTTTTTTGCTTTTGTAATCGCCATCACTTCTTGTAGTACAAAAAAACGCTGGTTTGCGTTGGAGATTAAACCTTTTGTATATTTCGGTGTCCTATCTTACGGTATTTATTTAATGCATCCTTTGGTATCATACATATTACGTTTTGGCATACCCAAAGTCGATTTTCTTAATACGCTCGTCCATCAATTTCCTGCATTATACATTTTGACATTACTCATGCTCACCATCTGGGTATCACATCTTTCTTACCGATATTATGAAATGTATTTTTTGAAATTTAAAAATAAATTCAGGTAGTGTTGTAATTCGCTGATTTTAAATTCGTTTATAATTCATTAATAATCAATAATTTAACACAATCTTGACTATCAACCAATTCAACTGTAAATCAGCAGAAATATTTTCAGTGTTATTTTCTTTCACTAAACACTACATCTTGACTTGTTCTTTTTCCTTTATACTTCACCAAATTCTCCTTAATCCCGATAGCTATCGGGATAGGGTATGCGGCTCAAAATGAGGCTCGATTATCGAAAAAATACAAAAGTTCCATGCACACAAAATATTCCTAAATAAAGTCTAATGTGTTCCGGTTGTTCGCCTCTGAAATCGCAGAGAATAGCAAATACGATTTCTTCGGGAATTTGCGAACTCAAAAAATCATCGAAATTTAGGTCATTCATGTTCAGTACATCGAAACCACGAAAGACTTCATTATCATCATTCTTGCTGCTGGTCAATTTCGTTTTTTATGGCTACAATTTCCTCTATACTAATCGTTTGACTTACAACAATATCTTCTATAGATATATCTTTTTCAAGCATACTGATAATGTCTGCTCGTTTTGTTTCCGTAGCTTCTTTTTCGTACAGCTCATTCTGGATTTGAATAACGTAATCAATACTCACTTCCAAAATTTCGGCAATATCCTTTATAGGCATGCCTTTCTTTAGCATATTAATACAGGCTATACGTGCCTTTTTTTCGAGTCCTTCTTCGAGTCCTTCTTCGGCACCTCTTTTATAAAAAGCACTTTCTTTGATGTCTATTAATATTGGCATATCGTAACTAATTTTATTAATTTCATTATCCAATTTACGCAAATGTGAGAAGACTTGCAATTGTTTGACGAATTTTTGAAGTTTTGTGGGGTTCTTACTGACTGCTTTGAGCTTCTCAAGGATAGAACGTATAATGTGTTCCGGTTGTTCGCCTCTGAAATCGCAGAGAATGGCAAATACGATTTCTTCGGGAATTTGTGAACTCAAAAAGTCATCGAAATTTAGGTCATTCATGTTCAGTACATCAAAACCACGAAAGACTTCATTATCATGCAATTGTGTTCGCATAGTCATCTTTCCCGGACCGAGATAGATAACAAAGTGTCGAATTTCGAGTTTGTATTTACGCTGAATAATACCGCCGTATTCTTTGATTCGATATATCATGTCGGCTTCGTTGGCACTCTGAAATTCGATGTGCAAAATAAAGCGTTCACCCTTCTCTGTCGTGACGATGCGGATAAAATCGGTTTCTTTTTCGATAGTCGTTTGCAGTTTCGGGTCAATATTTTCAAACGTCACTATCCGAATCCCCAAATACCGTTCAAGTAAAGGTCGAAGCACGACCTCAAAGTTTTCTTTCAGGATTTTATCGTATTTGTTGCCTTCTTGTTTTTGTGCTGACATTGGTTTTTCATTGAAAGGATATAAAAATACATCGTTTCAGCGAGTTGTGGAAGTTTTTTGGTCGCTAATTTTTAATTAAACCTTATTTTTATGATTTGATTCACGGAACTATTCGACATTTTGA
>Ga0209187_1000344_pt1 | contig 88317 bp, 68 predicted proteins | sample BantaG_FD_187430 | JGI IMG/M metagenome (GOLD analysis project Ga0209187, IMG submission 187430) | Marine algal microbial communities from Bantry Bay, Ireland - BantryBay_4 metaG (SPAdes) (version 2) | ecosystem: Host-associated > Algae > Red algae > Unclassified | place: Bantry Bay, Ireland...
TTAAATTTCTAAAAAATTCTCGAATCTTTACACTTTTTTGCGCTAAAACTCAATGTTTACCATAAAGTTAAACAATTTTACTCAAACTTTCAATCAATTTTGTAATAATAAATTGTTGATAACCAAATGGTTAGAGCTTTTTGAATAGACACTAGATAATAATCAGTTGAAAGGTAGTATTCCTTCACAATTAGGAAATGCAACAAGTCTTTCAAACTTGTTGTTAGATAAAAATCAATTGAATGGTAATATTCCTTCACAGTTAAGTGATTTACTAACGTTCAGAATAGATAACAACTACTTTACATGCTCAGAAATAGAAAACTTCCAAAACATCAGCCAAGTAGGTAATTTCATTTACGACAAACAATACTACGACTACGTTCCAACCTCCACCAACATAGTAACCTCTTTTAATGGTAACAACACCTATCAACTATCCGCACCTTTTAACAGCAACAACCCAAGCAGCCTAACCTATCAATGGTATAAAAATGACGAACTAATACCAGGCGCTACCAATAGCACTTTAACCGTAACGGTAACTGAACTGGAAGATGCCGGACAATACACTTTACAAATTGACGAAACTTGTGCCGGAGGAATGCAGTTTATTTCTACCCCGGTAAATGTAATTGTTGATGGCTACGATGAATATGGAGAGCCGGTTAAAAAGAAGGAGGTAATTATAGAGTATGCTAGTGCAGCCGACAGGTTAGAAGTAGAAGACTCCATTTTTAGCCATTATAACAACGAGGTAGCCGTAATTGACTCGTGCAACTGCGATCGCGAGTTGTATTTGTATAGATTTAACATATCCGAAGATCAAAACGATTTTGTGTTACAATTAAACCGCAAAAAAGGAAAAGGAAAAGCCATAGTAATTACCGATACTACCTTGGCCGATGGTGGCAGAAACAACATAATAAGGCTTGGAGATTTAAGTGTTGGAGAAAGTAAATACTATGTAAGCACAAATTGCGAGCTCACTTGTGAAGAAACTGTAGAAGTTTCAATTTTAGATACTGGCTTTAAAGGCGACAACAATATTTATTTGAATGACCCTAATGTTAACCCCTGCAATAATGCTGTTGAAGACATTATTTATGATGAACATTGGCACGGCACTTTTGGTTTTAACAGCATTGTTAAAGATTTTTCTACCAATGCCGAATTGGAGGTAACGCCTGTAAAAATATTTAACGCACAAGGCGAAGCCACCCTTTTCGATTTAATATGTGGTTTGTACTTTGCTATTGATAATAATGCCGATATAATTAATATAAGCGGCGGTTACTATGATCGACAACCTTTTTCTATATTAGAAAGTGCCATAATTGAAGCTTATGCCAATGGCATTTTTATTGTAACTTCTGCTGGTAACGATAGCATTAATATTGATGAAAGGCAACAATACCCGGCTTACTTTGCTAAAGATTATCTTAATGTTATTTCCGTTGGCTCTATTGATCCACAGCGCAATTACAGTCAATTTTCTAATTACAGTAATACCGCAGTTACTATTTCTGCCTATGGAGAAGATATTTTAAGTTTTGTAGAAAATGATGAAAGGCAAGCAACTGGTACTTCTATGGCTACTTTTATTGCTTCAAAAGAGTTGGCTAACGAAATTGGTTTCGATAAATCGCGCTCAATGCAACAAATTTGGGAAGATTTTGAAGCCAACCGTTTAGTTTATAAAAGTGATTTACTAAGCAAAACCATTACTGGTAAATATTTAGATGTAACAATTGAATCGGCAGGGGAAGACTGCCCTGAAGAAGTTGAATTACCAAATGTTAACATATTAGGTATCCATCAGGCCAGCGAGCGTATTACAATTAGAGGTTATGTAGCCGAAGGCAATTCTGCCAGCTTTAGAATTTGTGAAGATACGGTTGAAACTGAAACAGAACTAACCGATAATTTGTCATTGTTCTATCCTTTTGATGGAAACACTTTAGATAGTACTTCAAATAATTTTCACGGAACAGGCTCTGGTATTGATTATGCTGTCGATAGGTTCGGCAACCCAAATAGTGCAGCCAGTTTCGATGGCATTGATGATTTTATAAACTTACCTAACGATGCGGCTTTAAAGCCCAATCTACCGGTTTCCTTTTCATTTTGGATAAAGTATGATAGTAATAGTTATACAGATCAAGAGGTATTCACCACTTCTTATGAAGAAGACAGAAACTCTGGAGTTTATTTTAACTCACAAATTGCAACCGGTAATTATGGTTTAAATTATGGTGATGGGGCTAACTTTTATAATTCAACCTCAAGAAGGTCTTATGTTAGTAATGAACAAATTGATACTACAGCCTGGCATCATATTGTTGCCATAATAAAAGGCCCAACCGATATGAGTGTTTATGTGGATTGTATTGAACAAGGTGGCAGTTATTCAGGTACTGGAGGAAATTTATTGTATTCAACCACACCAGGAAGTATTGGAAGGCGTGATAGAGATCTTGGTGTTCTTGCACACTATTTTAAAGGTAAATTAGACGACTTTATGTATTGGGATAGAGCATTAACAATAGAAGAAGTAAACCAGTTGTGTCCTTTTTTTGAAGGCATAGAACCAGAATAATTTTACCTGAAACATTTAAAAATTTAAGACTATTTTAAGTTTAACTATAAGGTTATGTATAGTATTTTTATATTAGAGTTGTACTAACACATTATTAGCTATTATTTATAAAAACGCATTTATGATACTAAGTTTTATCTCCGTAGCATTTAGTGCTTTGGCTGTTGATGCTTTATCTGTTCAATTGAAGCAAATTGATGGTGTTTTCCATTGCAAAAGAACCAAATACTTTGAGTTAGAAAAAGCAAAAATCGAGTTAAATGCAGTAACAGATACTACTATATTAGCTTGCTATTGTCACCAAATTGCAGTAGAATACTACAATTACGAAAAAGACTTCATCAATGCTATTTATTGGAACAAAAAAGCCCACAAGTTTAGGAGTAGATATGAAGATGGGTTGTTATGGAAATCTAACTTAAACCTCGGCTTATGTTATCTTGATTTAAATGATTATAAACTTGCAATTAAACATTTTACCAAGGCTTATCAAATTGTAGGTTATAAACGCCCAAGAGACAGCATAAATATACTAACCAAAATGGCACAAAGCTATGCTAAGGTTGGAGATATTGAAAATTCTATCAGCTATGTGGAAAAAGCTATCAAGGTAAATGCAAATAAATATCATTCGCATAAAGCTATAAGAAGATATTGTCAGGTTTTGCTACTACAGCCAGATAGCATCAATGCTACTAAATCAATAAAATTTTTAAAAAAAATGTTAGATTTTGGTTTAGAAGAAAACAATCAACAATATGTTATTGAATTATTCGGTAATCTTGGAGTTGCCTATAAAAACATTGGCAATGTTGATGCCGAATTAGAAATGTACAGGAAAGCTTTAGAAAAATTAAGTCCAAAAGATCTTAGAAATAAAACTAAAATATTAAACAACATTGCCACACACTATCAAGAGGTTGGAGAATATAAACTTGCAATTGAAAACTTAAACAATTCTATTAACCTCTTAGAAGAGCTTTATGATGCAGAATACGATTATGAATATGCTGTCAGGTATATAAATCTTGGTGACAATTACACTTCATTAAAACAATATAATGATGCACTAATTTATTTTCAAAGAGCATTAATTCACCTCACTAACAATTTTAGAGCTGAGAACATTTTTGAAAACCCAACCTCAAAAGATACTTCATTGTTCGTCTATTCCACACCAGATATGATTGAAGTACTTAGCCTTAAAGCTAAAGCATCTTACCAATACTACCAACAAAACAAAAACCCAAAATATTTAAACCTTGCTCACCAAACCTTTCAAACCTTAATAGGTTTTCACAACAAACTACAACAAGATATTTCTACTGAAAATTCCCGTTTGTTTCAGGCAAAGAATATTTTAGAATATTTAGAAAATGCTTTAGAAGTGGCTTATGAAAAACAAACTTTAAACGATTTTGATGCAGAAGCCACTTTTCGTTTTATGGAGAAAAACAAAGCCACCGTTTTATTACAATCAATGAACGAAGCCGATGCTTTACAATTTGCTAATTTGCCAGATAGTTTGTTGGAACAAGAGAAAGATTTAAAAATTACTACCGCTTTTTATGAACGAAAATTAAATGATGCCAAGATTAATGAAGATACAATTACGTTTATCAATCAATTAGAAAATACCTTATTAGAAAGTAAAGAAAAATACCATCGTTTAATTAAAACATTAGAAGAAAATTACCCAGATTATTATAAACTAAAGTATCAACAAAATAAATCTACTTTGACAGAGGTGCAATGTCAGTTAAGTAAAGGACAGGCTTTGCTGGAATATTTTGTTGGCTTTAAACATTTTTATATGCTTTCTATTCAGCAAAATAACAGCAAACTTTACCAAATAGAAAAACCAAAAGATTGGGAAAAACGAATAAACGATTTTGTTGGCATTTTTAAAAATTCAGCATTAAGTGATGATTTACAAAACTCAACCCAAGTTAAATATTATGTTGAACAGGCTAATTTTCTTTACAAAATACTGTTGCAACAACCTTTAAACGATTTAGATGAAAGCATCACTCATCTTCAAATTATTTCAGATGCAGAACTCAACTATATTCCTTTTGATGTTTTGTTTTATGAAACGATGGATACTACTAATGAGCTTACTTTTAGAGGCTTGCCGTACTTGTTAAAAAGCAAAGCAATTGCTTATGCTTATTCTGCCAAATTGTGGTTAGATAATGTGAACTCCAAACCTTTAAACAAGCCAATAGCTTATGGCGGTTATGCTTCGCAACATCAATTAAAGGAGGCTAATATTGATTTACCTATTGCAAGAAAGCAAGTACAAAATATGGCCGAATTATTTAAGGGAAAACCCTACATCGCCAACAAGGCTACAAAATCGGCTTTCTTAAAAGATACTTTGGCTTACAACATTTTACAATTTGCCATGCACGGCGAGGTAAACGATACCTTGCCTTTAAACTCACATTTGGTATTTACTAAAACTGATAGTTTAAACAAACTTTATGCTGCCGATTTATATAACATCAAATTACAGACAGATTTAGCGGTTTTAGGGGCTTGTAACACAGGCACAGGCAAGGTTCAAAAAGGTGAAGGTGTAATGAGTTTATCACGTGCTTTTACTTATGCAGGCTGCCCCAGTTTGGTAATGAGTTTATGGAGTATTCCCGATGTTTCTTCGGCTAAAGTGTTAGAGGCTTTTTTTAAAAACTTAAAAGAAGGTTACCCTAAAGATGTTGCCTTGCAAAAAGCCAAACTTAATTTTTTAGAAACTTCAGAAAAAACGCATCCAAGAAATTGGGCGGGTTTGGTAGCGGTTGGCAATTTAGAGGCCTTGGATTTTGCTGTTGGATTACATATTTCTAAATGGTTATATTTTATTTCAGCTATTGGTATCCTAATCACTATTATACTACTAATAACCATTAAGAAATTAAGAGTTACTAAAACTTAACATTACTACTCTTAACATCTTAATAGTATGTAAAAATTGAAACAAATTGTTAAGCTACAAACTCAATCTTTCTCATTCGTATGCTTTGCGGTGTAACTTCTAAATATTCGTCTTCGCGGATGTACTCCATCGCTTCTTCTAACGAAAACTGAATTTTAGGAGCCAGTTTTGCTTTATCATCAGAACCAGAGGCACGCATATTGGTTAGCTTTTTACCTTTAATTACGTTTATAGCTAAATCGTTGCCGCGTGTATTTTCGCCAATTACCATGCCTTTATAAACTTGCTCGCCTGGGTTAATAAAAAACCTGCCTCTATCTTGCAGTCGGTCAATAGCAAAGGCTAAGGCCTGGCCAGCTTCTACGCTTACCAAAGCACCATTATAACGGTTTTGAAGATCGCCTTGTTTTACAGGCTCAAATGCTCTAAAACGGTGGGTCATTACGGCTTCACCGGCAGTAGCAGTTAACATATTGGTTCGCATACCAATTAAACCACGCGATGGAATATCAAACTCTAAATGTTGCATACCCCGCTTGCTTTCCATTACCAACAAATCGCCTTTTCGTTGTGTTACCATTTCAATTACCTTACCGCTAAATGCTTCAGGTACATCTACTACTAACACTTCGTAAGGTTCTTTTTTTACGCCATCTTCTTCTTTTATAATTACTTGTGGGTTACCAACCTGAAGCTCGTAACCTTCGCGGCGCATAGTTTCTATTAAAACAGATAAATGTAAAATACCACGGCCAAAAACATTAAACTTATCTTCGGTATCTGTTTCTTCAACTCTTAAAGCCAAGTTTTTTTCAGTTTCTTTAAACAGGCGGTCACGTATATGTCTGGAGGTTACAAACTTGCCTTCTTTACCAAAAAATGGAGAGTTGTTAATAGTGAATAACATGCTCATTGTTGGTTCATCAACTTTAATACGAGGTAAGGCTTCTGGTTGCTCAACATCAGAAATAGTATCTCCAATATCAAAATTTTCAATACCCATAATGGCACATATATCACCACTTCTAACAGTATTCACTTTTGTTTTTCCTAAGCCTTCAAAAACGTATAATTCTTTAATCCTTATTTTTTTAGATGCTTCTTTTTGGATTAACATATAATCTTGCCCAACAGTTAAATCACCTCTGTAAATACGGCCAATAGCTATACGACCTGTAAACTTTGAAAAATCTAAGGAAGTAATTTGCATTTGTGGTGTGCCTTCTTTGTATGGTGCTTCTGGCACATGTTCCAAAATACAATCTAACAAAGGAAAAATATTATCTGTTTTCTCTTTCCAATCGTGGCTCATCCAACCTAATTTGGAGCTGCCAAAAACGGTTTCGAAATTTAACTGTTCTTCGCTGGCATCTAACTGAAACATTAAATCAAATACTTTTTCTTGTACTTCATCTGGCGTGCAGTTGTCTTTATCTACTTTGTTTACCACTACAATTGGGTTTAAACCCAACTCTAAAGCTTTGCTCATTACAAAACGGGTTTGTGGCATTGGGCCTTCAAAAGCATCTACTAATAGTAAAACGCCGTCGGCCATTTTTAAAACCCGTTCTACTTCGCCGCCAAAATCGGCGTGACCAGGAGTATCAATTATATTGATTTTTACATTTTTATAATTTACTGATACGTTTTTACTTAGTATGGTAATGCCTCGCTCGCGCTCTAAATCATTATTATCTAAGATGAGTTCGCCCATTTCTTTACGCTCATCAAATACCTGACAGGCGTGAATAATTTTGTCAACTAAGGTTGTTTTTCCGTGGTCAACGTGGGCTATAATTGCTATGTTTCTAATGGATTGCATCTGCTCAAAAAAAATTAAGCTGCGAAGGTAAATGTTTTATGTAGCAAAAGTGAGATTAATTTACAATTAAAAAATCAACTGTTGATATTAATTTTTATTAAATGTGTTTTATTTTATGAAAAATGTACAGCTATTCTTCATTTTTGCAGTCGTTTATTTGGAATACTGTATAATTAAACAGCCTTATTTGTTGCACTTTTATCTCCATTTAGTTTCCAATCAAATAAAGTAACGGTTGCCATTATTAGGTAAAAAAAATATTTCACTACATTGGCAATATTAAGCTGTAAAGTATTTTTTACTAATTGAACAATGTTATACAAAATCCAACTAAACCAGGTTTCTTCATATTTAAAAGCAGTAGCAAAAGTAGCTCCAATAGAAAGTCCAAAAGATATAGCTACCGTTATTAAAAACAAATTATCTGTTTTACCACCAAACAAATATGCACCCAAATATACTAATGTAAAGCCAATAACTAATCCTACCAAAAATGCAATAAAATAGATAGCATCTTTATCTCTTATTTTTTCGCCTTTACGCCATTTACTAAACGCAAAAGCATTTAAACCAAAAGAAAGTGGATAGGTAATAATAGCGCTGGCATTACCAAACAAAAAATCGTTAGTGCCAGAGTTTACAGTAGTAATAATACCTATTAAATTACCAGTATTATTTTGTTTAGCAATTAAGCGAGAGGCTAACATAGAAAAAACTGCACCAACTGTTGCCAAAATACCTAATGGATATGCACCTTGCCCCACATAACTAAAAACCTCCAAAAAAGGTATATCAAATATAATTTCACCTTTAAAATAAATAGTGCCTAAAAAGTTTCTAAAAATACAAACCCCAAAAACAATAGCGACGCCAATTAAATCAATAGATTTTGACAGAACCAGTTTTCTTAAAATAGGTACTTTTATTGCTGATGAAGACATTATAACAAATGTAAGTAAACTCTTTGTTTTGGCTTTAAACGAACAAACGGAACATCATACATAAAAAAAATTAAACTATATTTTTATTATTTTAGAAAAAACCTCTATTTAAAAGTATAGCCTAATTTTAAAAAGGTCATTCTACCAATTAAAGGTGCGCCTGGAAAACTGCGATATGCTGTGCCCAATACATTATTTACATCTAAAGTAATTTGCATATTTTCAATTGATTTTGGGCGGTAAAAAAGTTTTATATCGCCTGTGCCGTAACTATCAATATCGCCAAAATAAGGAGTTGACATTGCTGGAAAGCCTTGAAACCATCTATAATTTAAACCATAGCCAAAACCAGTATTACCAACATTGTGATCTAAGCCAATCGAAAATTTATTTCGTGGCGCGTTAAAAGCAACTATGTCGCCTTGGTTAGATATTAGCTCATCTTTACTAGCAAAAGAATAAGAACCTTGCACTTGAATATCACTATTTACCACGTAGGTTAGGCCAATGTCTGCTCCAAAAATATCAACATCGCCCAAATTAACATAGGTTACAATCATATCTTGATTTACTAAGCCATCTTCGTTTTCGGGCGTAACTATACCTACGCCAAGTTGTGCATTAGCATCTTGCATAATTTTTAATAATTCATCATAACCGTCTCCGTTAGCAGTTACAACAAAATCTTCATTGGCTTCTAACAAGCTGGTTAAAGTGCCACCGAACAATGCTAATGCTGCATTGTCTGCAAAATCTAAATTATCGCGCAAACGTTTTTCAAAAATTTCATTTAGTTGGTTTGGATCAAAAACCACATAAGGACTTCTGTTTAACAAACCACTTCTTAAGTTTTTCTTTTGCGTATAATAAGCATCTACCTGTAAATACAATTTATTTTTTATGATGCCTTTGTAACCTAATTCGTAAGTTTCTACGGTTTCGCTTTTTTGCGATTCAAAATCTTTTACGGTACTAAAATCGCCAGTACCATTCCATAATGATTCAATAGGATCTCCATTATTTAAGTAAGAAACAAAATCAATACCAACTAAATCAACATCTTGTATTAAACCGTCTACTCCATAAATTGGTTCTCCTGTATTTAAAGGATCTCCAAACAGCAGCGGCAATAGCGCACTACCATCTAAACCTGCTGCGGCACTTAACTGTGCTACGATAACATTTAACATATTTTGAAAATAAACATGGTTATTACTGGTTTCATTTACCGGGTGTTGTTGGCCATCCCATAAATTTAAATATTGTAATTCGCCTGTTTCGGGGCTAAAATTATAATTATACCCAGTTGGGTTACCTATGCCTCGTATACTTACAAAACTATTAGCCTGATTAAATGGATTATTTGGCGGACCTACTCCATTCCAAAGTGGGTGAATACCGTTACTTAAATCTAAGCTTAAACTAAAATTACTTGGCGTGGCAAAAGCTTTATTGTAGGTAGCACGCAAGGTGTGTTTAGGATCGGGTTTATAAACAACCGCTACTCTAGGCGATACTTGAAACTCTTCAATTTTGCTGTGATAATCGCCTCTTGCGGCAGCCACAACTTTAAGTTGTTCATTAAATTTGTACTCGCCTTGCAAATAACCACCATATTGATTAAAGTTATCATTATCTTCAAAACGGCCATTTACGGTACCTAAGCTTTCTGGTCGGGTAGCCAAAAAATCTAAACCATAAATTAATTTTAATTTGTTAATTGGTTCTGCGCTATGTTGCAATTGCACTACGTGAAGTTTAGATTGATCTACCAATAATTGCATTTGAACCGTATCACCCGGATTGCTGCCTTGGGGTATTAAGTAAGTATTGTTACCAGCATTGCTAGAATTAACAAAGTATTGAGCAAATAAATTACCAAAGCGAGCTCGGGCTTGGCCGTAAGCATAAGTCCAACCAACCGATTGTGCTGCCCCTAAACCTGTAAGTTCTAAATTTTCGGTACTGCTAATACCTGTTGCTATAACAATTTCGCTGTCTTCACCTGGGCGGAAATCCATACGTAAATCACCATTCCAGTTATTGATTTTAAAATTTCTATCAAATATAGAATAGCCATTTCCATTAGCATCTTTAAAATCGTGATAGGTATCATTCTCATCTTTTTCCCAAATTCTGCCATCTTGCACTCTACCAAAAATTATTGGTTGGCCAATTTCAGGTTCTCGCGGGTCGTAATATTCCCAATCTTGCCCTTGTAAATATTTACCCGAAAGTTTTATACCAAATTTATCGCTAAATTTTAAAGCGGTTCTAAACTCTGGTTTCAAAGCATAGCGCCAATCTCCTTTTTCAAAAGTTGCGCCTTCTGGTGCATCAATAATTACACGGCGTAAGCCAGTTGTCATAGATATTGAAGTTTCTTGTTTTCCTTCAATATCTATTGGCGATTTGGTAATCATGTGCATAACCCCTTCCGCAGCATTTGGGCCATATAAAGCTGATGCCGGGCCACGCACCACTTCTATCTTTTCAATATCATAACTATTACCCGGTATTAGCTGAAAAGCATTTACCCTTAGTGAAGGTACACGCCCAATACGGTTATCAACCATTGTAAGCATTTGACCGTTAAACACGCCATTAAAACCTCTAAGGTTTACATTAGCACCAACCAAACCAGTCGACATAATATCTACACCAGGGGTTTTCTTTAAATTGTCAATTGGTGTTAATGAGGTTTGGTTTTGAATTTTTTCGGTTGTAATAATGCTTATAGATGCTGGTGCATTTAATATCTTTTCTTTCTTTTTAGAGGCACTAATTACCACTTGATCTAAGCTGTAAGACGAACCTCCTAACGTTACATTTATTTCACTTTGCCCATCAATAGCCACTTCAACTTTATCGTAACCGATATACGAAAAAATTAAATTTTCCCACTCTGGGTTTACATTTATAACATATTTACCATCAAAATCAGAAGTTACGCCTACCGATGGATCTTCTTTAGCCACTACATTTACACCATATAAAACCTCGCCAGATTCGGCATCGCTTATTACACCCGTAATAGTATTACTTTGCGCAAAAAATAGAAAGGGAAATAGTAAAAATGTAAGAAGTAAAAATGGTTTTCTCATAATAATATAATTTGGTTTTAAAGGCAATATAAAGAGATTTTACTAAAAAAAAACAGATTTAACAAATGTTCCTTGTAAGATATAAATTCAATTGTTAGAAGTGAATTTTTTGTTATTTTAAATTTTATATGAATATATTTTTCACAATCAATTCTTTTCAAATAAATATCCATTTTTTGTACTTTTATGTTCCTATATTTTAATCTACCTTAATTATTACCGTATGAAGTTTATTTTAAAAAATTTATTATTTATCTGCAGCCTTATAATTTTTAACTGTTGTGGAGTTAAAGTAAACAAAATTGAAGATAGTCAATTAGTAGTTTTACCAGAAAAAATTGAAGAGCCGCAGCTTTCAACCAATCATACTTTAGCAATGCATTATGTTGTGCAACAAATTGATAAAGCGAAAAGCACATCTAATGTAAGTTGGATAATTAAAAACATTGGTGATGATGTTTTACCTGCAAAAGGCTGGACTTTATATTTCAACCAAATTGCGGCAAGTATAAATGAAGCATCTTTACCAAACACTATTACTATTAAAAACGTAAAAGGCGATTTCCATAAATTACAACCCACCGAAAATTTTAAAAGTTTGCTTCCAGGAGATTCTATCGTATTCAGCTATCAACAAAATTACCCTATTTTAAGAAAAAGCTTTTTACCGAGTGCGCCATATTTAGTTTATGAAAATGGTACAATAAACAGCAATGTAAAATTTAACTACGCACCTTTTGATGAAGCACTTTATGCGGATTACAATGTACCAACAGCACAAAGCAGATATGCTACAAACAAAGGTTTAAGTTTGTTAGATAAAACCGATTTAAATGTCATTATACCAACACCAGCATCTTACAAAAAAAACAATAATACTATAGTTTTGAAAGATAGTATTGTAATTAGTTTTGATAAGATTTTTGAAAAAGAAGCACAATATTTAAAAAATGAGTTAGCAAAACTATTTAAGGGCAAACTAATTTTGGTTGATCGATCTGAAAGCAAAGTTGAAAAAGACATTGTTTTAAAACACCTAAGAAGTGAAACAAATACCGCAGAGCATTATCAAATTGAAATGAAAGAAAACATCTTTTTGTTAGCTTCATATACTACTGGTGCATTTTATGCTGTACAAAGTTTATTGCAAATAATTGAGGCTGAGGGTGAATTACTTTCTAAAAATAAAATTGAATTTAATGCTGTAAATATAACCGACCAACCTCAATTTGATTATCGTGGTTTAATGATTGATGTCTCCAGAAATTTTCATAGAAAGGAAACGATACTTGAAATTATTGAACAGATGGCTTACTATAAGCTTAACAAATTACACCTGCATTTAACAGATGATGAAGGTTGGCGAATTGAAATTGAAGGTTTGCCAGAGTTGACCGATATTGGTTCAAAACGAGGACATACTATTGATGAAAGTGAAAATTTATTTCCATTCTATTCATCAGGGCCGCAAGTGGAAGGCAGTTATGGAACTGGTTATTTTAGCAAAACTGATTTTATTGAAATTTTGAAATATGCCGATGCTCATCATATAGAAGTGATACCCGAAATAGATTTACCCGGCCATATGCGGGCTGCAATTGTAGCGATGCGTGCAAGATACCATCATTACAAAAAATTGGGCAATATGGTAAAAGCAGAAGAATATTTGTTAGAGGATTTTGAAGATGAATCGGTTTACAGTTCGGCTCAAGGTTACAACGATAATGCTATGTGTGTTTGTAAAGAAAGTGCTTTTACTTTTATAGAAAAGGTGGTAAATGAGTTAGCAGAACTGTATAATAAAGCAGATGTTCCGTTTACCGTTTTTCATAGTGGTGGTGATGAAGTAGCTTACGGTGCCTGGCAACAATCGCCTGTCTGTAAAAAATTTATTGAGTTAAATGAAGATCTATTGAGTTCAGATGATTTGCATGCCTACACTTTAAAAAGGCTCAAAAAAATATTGGCGAAACACAAAGTTACCTCCGCCGGTTGGGAAGAAATAGTATTAAAACATACCAAAGCCGGACATCAGGGCATTGAAATTGACACCGCTTTTGTTACTGAAAATGTTAGACCTTATGTATGGAATGCCGTTTGGGGTTGGGGCAGAGAAGATATGACTTACAAGTTAGCCAACCTGGGTTTTAAAGTGGTAATGTGTAATTCTGCTCAATTGTATTTGGATATGGCTTACAATACCGACCCCAATGAAATTGGTTTGAGTTGGAGCGGCTTTACCAACACCAAAAGTCCTTACGACTTAGTACCTTTTAACATTTACAAAACTGCTAAAGTAGAGGACTATGAAAATTTTGTAAAAGAAAAAGCGAAATTAACCGAAGTAGGCAAACAAAATTTACTTGGCATACAAGGGCAAGTTTGGAGCGAGACTTTAACCAATAAAGAAGATTTAGAATATATGCTTTATCCTAAAATGTTGGCCTTAGCAGAACGAGCCTGGAGTTCAGCTGCTGATTGGGATGAAACACCTCACGCTTCCATTTTTGAAAAACAACTACCCTTTTGGAATGATTTTACCAACCGCTTAGGGCAAATACATTTACCAAAATTAGATCAGCAAAAGATTAATTATAGAATTCCTTTACCAGGTGCAATTGTTAAAAATGATACGCTTTATATAAATGTGAGTTTTCCAGGTTTAAGCTTAAAATATACTACAGATGGCAGCGAACCGGATATGGGTTCGGAAACTTATGTTAAGCCTGTTATAATAAAAGGCGATATAGTTAAGTTGAAAGCTTTTGCAAAAGATGGCAGAAAAAGCAGAACCAGTAATTTGTTGCTAAAAGAATAAGTTAAGATAGTGTCCTCCTTTTATTTTTTTTCAATGCCTCAATTTTTTCCAGCAACCATTTTTTATCGCTGATAAACTCCGCCTTATCAATTTTATTGATGATGCTTTCGAGTGTCATTCGGGTGGCTTTGTGTTTAATGCGGTAGGTATTTAGTAAAAAGCGGATGAAGTTTTTGTAGGCTTTTTTATTTTTTGAAGTTAATTCTTTGTTGGATTGTATATAGCGTTCCGCCATTACGAATCTTCGCATAGCTCGTTCGTCGTATTCTTCATCTAATTCATAGTGGCACTTTAATATCATTATTCGGCAATCAATGTCGTAAGCTAAGTTTACTTTTTCAACTTTAATAAAATGGTTTAGGGCTTTGTCGTATTGCTTTTTATAATAAGCAATAGCTCCAACATTGAAATGATATGCACTAAGTTGATACTCTTTTTGCAGATCATTTTTGTACTTTTCAACCATATTTAATGCCCAAACATATTCCTCCATTTTGCAACCAATAGTTACTATATTTTTTAATGAACCAGCTTGAATAAAGTTATCTTCATTAATTAAATTGTTCAAATCCATTTTTTGATACAGTTCAAACATTTTTTTGTAATACTCCAACTTACCTTCCTTAATTTTTTTACTACAGAAACTCAATGTGGTTACATATAAATTTTTTAAGTCTTGTTTTGGAATATTTTTGAACCGGGTTTCTAAAAGATCAATCAATTTTAAATAAGAGGGATGATCTTCTTTATTCCAAAGATTAGACATACAAACATAAGCACTTATTAGTGGGTGATTTGAATATGCAGGTTTACTTAGCAAAAACTCTAATTCTTTCAAAATAGAAAAATCAAAACTTGTCTTTTCAGAAAAGCCTGATAGAGAAATGCTAAGATTATGAATGCTAATCTTATTTAAAATAAAATAGATATCTAAGAATTTGTTTAACTCTTCTAAGTTGTCTTCTTTTACCAGCAAGCCCTGTTTGTTCAAATATGAGAGTTGGTTTAATTCAATACTCATTTTTTCCTCATAATTGTCAAAACTTTTTGCAGTTATACCATCAATACTTGCTTTATATTTACTTAATGTTCTGTTGAAAAGAGCAATTTGATTTCTATTTAAAATCTGTTGAAGCAACAGATTATTTCCCTTATTTGGGTTAGCATATAATGTTTCATTAATTAAAAAGAATTTTGCCAATTTGAGTAACACACTCATTTTAGTTAACAAAATACTTTTCTGTGAGCTACTTAATTGCTTTTGCAATAATTTTTGTGTTTTATTGCTTTCAATTTTTGTAAAAGCTTTGAACTGAAGATCTTCGTTAAAATTATTTTTATGGATTACTTCCCCAATTAAGAATTCTAATAATTTATAAGCGTGTTCATCATGGTTGTGATATTTACAATCAGCAAACGCCAAAAAGCTCTGCAACTCTTTGGTAGTAAAACTGTTTAATAGATCAATTAACAAATATGTTTTAGCCATATTACAAGATAAAAATTAAGAAACTCTAAAATAAAAAATCAATTTCAATATCATTAAATTATTGATTATCAATTACTTATAATTATAGGCGATACTGTAAATAGAAATACGAACATAATTTTAGTGAAAAAAAGTACAAATAGCTTGTTCTATATTTGTGAAAGATTTCAATTTAAAAACTAATATTATGAACTTAATGCATCAACTTTTTTTCATCATCAGCCTCCTTATTATTAACTTCAACGCTTATGCAAATTGCAATGATTTTGTTCCAGGGCAAGTTTTAGTAAAGTTCAAAAATAACAAAAGCACTTATCAAAAAACAAGTTTAAGAACCCAAACAAATGCAACAGTAGCTAAAAAATTCAACAGCCTAAATATTGAACTTTGGGAGTTTAGTGGAAACAAAAAACAAACAGATATACTTGAATTTATAGAAACATATAAAAATCATCCAGATATAGAATATATTGAACCCAATTACATATTCAGGATTTCTGATTTCGCTTTTAAAAAAGATGAAAGCTCTACTAAAAACCAAAAAAGGAACTCTCAAACAGAAATACCGAACGATTTACTTTTTAAACAACAACGTTATTTGAATGATACAATTAATTCCGCAGACATTAATGCTTTAGCTGGTTGGGATATAACCTCTATCAGCCCTTCTGTTATTGTTGCAATATTAGATACAGGTACAGATTGGAAACACCCCGATTTGGTTAATAATATCTGGCAAAATTCAGGAGAAGATTTGGACGGAGACGGGGTTTTAGTTTATGTAAATGGTAATTGGATATTTGACCCCGATGATGAAAACGGAATTGATGATGATGGCAATGGAAAAATAGACGATTTTATAGGTTGGGATTTTATAAATAATGATAACAACCCAATGGATGATGAAGGTCACGGAACAGCCGTTGCCGGCATTATAGGAGCGGAAGGCAATAATAGCATTGGAGTTACAGGAGTTAGTTGGGATGTTCAATTGGCATCGCTTAAAATATTTCGACAAAATAATACAACAGATTGTGCTGCAATAGTTGAAGCAATAGATTATTCAGTTCAAAACAACTTCCCAATAAGTAATAATAGTTGGGGTGGTCCCGACAATTGCGAAAGGATGTCTTATTCATTATCAGATGCAATTGAGAATGCACGAAACAACGAACACTTATTTATTGCCGCTGCCGGCAATAGTGGAACTAACAATGATGAGATTATAGTTTATCCTGCATCTTTCGATTTTGATAATATTATTTCCGTAGCAGCAATTGATTATAATGATCAGCTATTGACTACTTCAAATTATGGGCCAACAAGAGTTGATATAGCAGCACCAGGTAATTTATTAAGAACTACTTCTATCAATAATAGCTATGGTTTATTTTCTCAAACTTCATCAGCTGCACCTCAAATTTCAGGGGCTTGTGCATTATTAAAATACGTTTATCCTGATTTATCAGCGACTCAAATAAAAGATATAGTTTTGAGTACAGCTAAAATTACTAATGGTTTAAACAACAAGGTTTTAAGCAATGGTAAGTTAGATTTAGGTGCTGCTTTAGCCTCCGGATCTACACCTTTATGTCGCGTTTTAGACTCTTTAACACTTAGAAAATTATATCAAACCTTTAATGGAACATCTTGGATAACCCAATGGAACTTAAATCAACCGATTGATACATGGTATGGCGTTTCTTTAAACACTAACCAATGCGTTTCGGGTTTAAATTTATCATCAAACAATTTATCAGGTTTAATTCCAACCGACATTGGTGAACTCATTTCGCTTAAAACAATAAACTTGAGTAATAATCAACTAAGCGACTCCATTCCAAGCCAATTTTACAATCTGTTAAAATTGGAGGCTATCAATTTATCATCTAATCAATTAAATGGGTTTATAAAAAATGAAATTACACAGCTTACAAGTTTGAAAAGTCTAATATTAAACAATAATCAATTTATAGGTACCATTCCTATACATATAAGTAGGCTGAGTAATTTAAGCACACTTAGGTTAAACAATAACTCCTTGTCCGGTCCAGTTCCGGCCGGGCTTGGCAACTTACCTAAGTTAACAGATCTTCGTTTACAAAACAATTCCTTATCAGGTTGTTATGAACCAAATCTCAACTCATTATGTAGTCAATTCAGTAATTCATTTATTAGTACTGGTAATAACTTCGGTTCATCATGGAACAGCTTTTGTTCTAACAATGAAAATGTTTGTAGTAACTGTCGCACCACCGATTCGTTGGCACTAATTGAATTGTACAACGCTACCAACGGAGCTAACTGGATAAATAAATGGAACCTCAATCAATCTATGGATAATTGGCACGGTATTATGCTAAATGAAAACGGCTGTGTTATTGAAATAACTTTGCAAAACAATAATTTAAATGGCACTATCCCATCTCAAATAGGAAACCTCAGTAGATTAGGCTCATTAGTCGTTAGTGGCAATAGCTTATTGACCGGTTCTATTCCAACTTCAATAGGCAATTTAAACAACTTAACCGATATTTTTCTTTTCGGGAATAATTTAACCGGTTCAATTCCCAACTCTATTAGCCATTTAACCAACTTACGTACTTTAGTAATTGCAGATAATGATTTTACGAATAGTAACATCCCAAATTCGATAAGTAATTTAACCAATTTAGTATGGCTTAACTTATCTAACAACAATCTTAATGGCAATATCCCATCTTTCATTGGCAGTTTAAATAACTTAACACAGCTATATTTAAACAATAATAATTTTAGTGGTAGTATACCTCCAGCATTAAGCAATCTAAACAATTTGCATACTATATGGTTGAACAATAATAATTTAATAGGCGACATACCGCCTGAAATTGGAGACTTAAATAGTTTGCAACATTTAGTATTACAAGTTAACCAACTTAGTGGAAGTGTACCAGTTGAACTAACTGGGTTGTCTAATTTGATAACCTTGTCAATTGATAATAATGAGCTTACTGGCATTATACCACCCGAAATTGGAAACTTTTCTAAACTTGAAAATTTGGGCTTATGGAATAATCAGTTGACAGGAAGTATTCCTACTCAAATTGGTAATTTAACCAATCTGAAATTTTTATGGTTAGGTGATAATTTTTTGAGTGGCATCATACCTTCATCAATTGGAAATTTAAACGCATTAGAAAACTTACAATTAACAAATAACCAACTTAGCGGTAGTTTACCCAATGAACTTGGTAAGTTAAGCAACTTAGGTTTTTTATCTACTAGTTTTAATGTTGATTTAGAAGGAGGTTACGCAACTAGTTTTGTTAACTTGTGTAGTCAACTAGATGATAATAGTGATTTTGCTATAAATGTATTCACAAATTTACCTTCTTGGGAAGATTTTTGCAACTCAGGTACCGGAACTTTTGATTTAGTTTGGCCAGGTGATTTTAATGATGATGGTACAGCAAACATAATGGATGTTTTATTTTGGGGTTTGGCTAATGGTTATACAGGTCCTGCACGCCCAAACGCAACTACTTTATGGATTGGGCAAGATGCACCAGTTGATTGGAACTTTGATGTGAAAGCAATAAATAGTAAAAAGCAAGATGGGGATGGTAATGGAATAGTGAATGAGGCCGATTTACAAGTATTAAGAAATAATTTTGGTGAGACCAGAATATCTGAAGTTGATTTTACACTCAACAATACCAATATTTTTGAATTTGAACGAATCTACGGTGAAGGTTTTTTAACTTATGATTTATATGTAAAGAACGCCAATGGTGGATCAATTGAAACCCACGGTGTTGCTTTAACTTTAGATCTTGGAGATTACAATCTTACTTCTGTGGAAGTTAATACCGATAATTCATGTTTAGCACCTCAACAGGTTTTTGAAAAAATAGATATCTCAAATAATTTGTTTCACCTGGCAGTAACTCGTACCAATAAAACTAATGTACTTTGTAATGATGATCCTTTTGCAAGAGTAAACATTTTAATTGAAGATAATGTACCAACAGATACATTAATCTTATTCAGAATGGAAGGACATTCAATTAAAAGTAACGAAACAATTGAAGGTATTAGACCTTTAAGTGTAATAGATGAAATCCCTTCAAATAACTTGTTTGATAGTTCGTCTGTTAATTTTAGTTTAGCTATTACTCATGCTGATTGCAACAATTTAGGTAGTATTACCGTCACTCCAAAAACAAATAATGCCGCTTATACTTACTGTTGGGATACTGGCGCAACTACTTCTTACCTCAATAATCTTACTCCTGGCATTTATGAAGTAACAGTAACTGACGAATTCGACAATTCAAGAACGGTTTCAGCAGAAGTACAAGGTCAATTAATTCCGCAATACGATGAAAATGGCAATTTGGTGAATTGCAATTATGGTTGCCCAACTTTACTCAATTTGAACAATAATGTACAAAATGGAATCTATCACGCTGGGGCAGCTATTAGTTCAAAAGCACAAATAAACTCTGGTAACAATGTAACCTTTAAAGCCAAAGACCGCATTATGCTTAGAAATGGATTTAGTGTTGGCACTAATACAACATTCTCAGCAACTATTGAAGATTGCGATTAGTACTTGCCTTAATTAAAAATTCAACTTTTAAAAAGAATAAACATCTGGTAATCAAATACTTAAAATAAAGTCAATGTGTAAGTTGGCTTTATTTTCTCCCCTTTTAGGTGATTTTTTTTCAATACATTTCATCTCATATTTGTAACAGAATTTTAAATAACATTTTATCATTTAAATAACCATTAAAAAAATTAATTATGAACATCTTTAACAACTTAAAATCCTTTTTACTAAAAAGCACCCTGTTTTTATTGTTACTAAACATTACAAACATCCAAGCACAGAACAAACAATTGTCACAGTCTGAAATTGAAGCCAAAGCAAAAGTTTACCAACATCTTTTTAGTGGCACAAGTGCTTTATCTAAAAAAGAGATAAACAAAATTAAAAGTGCTAGAAAAGCAAATTGTGGTTCGCAACAATTAAACACCGCCATTAATGGCGAATGTCACAACATCAACAATGCCGATTGGGGAAAAGCCAACATTCCATTATTTCGTGAAGTGGCGTCGGAGTATGGAGCATCTGATCCATTGAATGCGTTCGGTGGAACAAACAGAGCTAATCCAAGAAGTATCAGCAATGCAGTTTCTAAACAAGACTCTACCGTTTTCCCATCGGCAACCTTAAGTTCTTTTGTGTTTAGCTGGGGGCAATTTATTGATCACGATATAGGTATTTCGCCTGCGGGAGATGAAGTAGTGATGATTCCAAATACTGAAGAGCAAGGAGATTTGATAACTGAAAATATTCCTTTTAGAAGAACAATTGTTTTTGATGGAACAGGAATAAACACACCACGTGCACAAGAAAATATTATCACCACTTGGATTGACGGCTCAAACGTTTACGGTTCTGATCCAGAAAGACAGGAGTGGTTAAGGGAAGATTCGCACGGCAAACTTCGTACATCAGCAGGTAATCTATTGCCTTACAATACAGATAATTTTGAAGTTAGCGGAGATATTGATGAGGATGCTCCACACATGGATACCGAAGGTTTGGCAGATAAAGTTTTTGTAGCCGGTGATGCAAGAGCCAACGAACAATCGAGCTTAACAGCCTTACACACCTTATTTGTTAGAGAACACAATCGTATTTGCGATGAATTAATCGGCACCGGTTTAAATCCAATCACACAAAACGAGTTGATTTACCAAAGAGCCCGGAAAAGAGTAGCGGCGCTAATTCAACACATTACTTTCAATGAATTTTTGCCTGCCCTCGGCATCAATCTACCGCCTTATACTACCTACGACAATACTGTTCAACCCGACTTGATGAATGGATTTTCTACCGCAGCTTTCAGGCTCGGACATACTATGGTGCCAAATGATTTATTGTTATTAGATGATGATGGAAATCAGGTTAATCAAGGTACCGTTACTTTACCTCAGGCATTTTTCAACCCCAATCTTATAGCAGAAAACGGCATTGAACCGGTTTTAAAAGGTTTGTCCATTCAGTTTCAGGAAGAAATTGATGCCAGAATAGTGGAAGAGCTAAGAACCTTTTTGTTTTCACCTGATCGAGGGTTCGGGGCTGGTTTAGATTTGGCAGCATTAAATATTCAAAGAGGGCGCGACCATGGTTTAGCAGATTACAATACTTATCGTCAACATTTTACCAATACAGTTGCTAATAGCTTTGCAGATATTACCAGCGACTTAAACTTACAAGGCAGACTGGCAAGCGTTTATCCAAATATAAACGATATGGATTTATGGGTCGGTTTATTATCAGAAGATAAAATGCCTGGTGCAGAAATTGGACCAACATTACATGCATTTTTAACAGCACAATTTAGTCGTTTACGTAATGGCGATTACTATTTTTACATGAATGACCCGGCTTTAAGCAGCGAGCTTGGCTATATACAAAATACTTTATTGTCAGATGTTGTTAGAAGAAATACCAGCATCACCAACATACAAGACGATGTGTTTAGAGCAGAGTGTAACCTTATTGCTGAAAACTGTTGCCGGTTAAATGATTCTTTAACCCTTGTTACTTTATACAACCAAACCAATGGCCCCAACTGGACAAACTCATGGAATCTAAATCAACCAATGAGTACTTGGGATGGTGTTTTTTTAGATGAACAAGGCTGCGTAAAATTACTAATATTAAATAATAACAGGCTTAATGGAAATCTGCCACCAGAACTAAGCGACCTTCAAAGTTTAACTTATTTAGATTTAGGGAATAATCAATTAAGCGGCACTATTCCACCTAACATTGGTAATTTGTTTAAGGTGGGTTATTTAGATTTGAGTAACAACAACTTGACTGGTTACATTCCTGCATCCTTATCTACTATGACTGCCTTAACTTTTATCTACCTAAATGATAATAACTTGATAGGCGGCATACCCGTAGAGTTTGGTAATTTTCCAAGTCTTGGATTTTTATATGTGAACAATAATAATTTAAGTGATTGTTTTAATACTTCATTGCGCTTCCTTTGTGATAGATTGAATGCAGTAAGCAATAACAATGCTTCTATCAGCGATGGTAATAATTTTCCAGTAAGCTGGGAAGATTTTTGTGATGGTGATTCAGGCAACTGTGATGGTGTGGTTTGGCCAGGTGACTTAAATAATGATGGTTTTGTTAACCAAGCCGATCCATTATACTGGGGAATTGCAGAAGCTTTTCAAGGCCCGGCTCGAACAAATGCTTCTACTAATTGGACAGCCCAAGCTGCCCCGGATTGGCAGCAAAACGCACTTGAAGTAAATAGCAAACATCAAGATGCAGATGGCAATGGAAGAATTGATGCTGTAGATTTACAAATAGTAGATGTAAATTTTGGACGTTCAAGAGATAACGGACCAACCTTATTATCATTTGCACCCACCGATTTAGAGTACATTTTTGAATCCTTACCATCCAATGGTGGTAATCAACGCTACGCCATTTATATAGAAGATGGGGAAAGACTTCCAGTAACGGCACACGGCATTGCTTTTTCAATAGGCTTTGGCAATGCCCCAATTAATGATGTGAATATTGATGTAAACAGTTCCATATTAGCACCAGATGAAGTTTTCGAAATTTTTAATGCGGATAGAAACATCTTAACCTTAGCATTAACCAGAACGGATGGAGTTGATGTGTTGTGCGATGGGCCTATAGCTATAATTGGCATTAACTCAAATAACGATATGTCAGGCGAAACCTTCAGTATAAATATAGGAGTTGGAACAGTATTACAAACCAATGGTGAAGTAGAAAACATTGGCCCAATGTCACATTCTGATGTGTATGATGGTTTTACTTTAAATAGCAGTACGTTGGAAATTTCCGCAACAGTAATGCACGAACAATGCAATCAACTTGGTAAAGCAACTGTTCACGCTTATAATGGCCCAATGGATTATTATTTATACGAGTGGAGTACCGGTGCCAATACCGCAACCGTTGAAAATTTACCATCTGGTACTTATACTGTAAAAGTTACCGATGTTAGTGGCAGTAGTAAAGAATTGACGGTAACAATTAACGGACAAATGCCAGTTTATGATGAAAATGGCAACTTAATTTGTGCCAGCTTCTGTGCCGATTATTTGAATCCACAAGGTACAATACCGAGCGACAGTTTCCATGCCGATAGTGAGTTAAACAGTAACGGAACCATACAAAACGGAAGCAATGTAGAATTTAAGGCAGGTGAACGGATTTCATTAGAAAGCGGTTTTTCAATTGAAAGTAACACCACCTTTAAAGCGGATATTGAAGATTGTGAGTAATTTTTTCACCGTCATACTGGAATTTTCTGTAGCGAAGCAAAGAAAATATCCAGTATCCCCCAAATTGAAAATTGAAGACCAAAAAACACCCAAGTAACCAAAATGCCCAAACCCTGACTTGGTAAGCATAAACAGCTTGCCAGGTCTTTTTAAAAAATAAAATTATGATAAGCAACAAGACAATAATAATAGACGACAACCAAAGCAGCTTAAAAAAGTTGACCACTTTAATGCAACAAAAAATGCCTCAACTAAATTTAATTGGCACCTTTAATTGTGTAAAAGATAGTATGCAACTATTACATAAAGAAAACCCTAAATTGGTATTTATTAATTTAGAACATTTAAACGCTGAAAAATTTTTGCAACTACAACAAATGCAAAGTACCAAATGTTCCATTATATTTATTACGCCGGGTACAATTGAAGAAAACATAAAACATTTGCCCACGCAGCTAATGGAAACCAAAACTGTGGATAAAAAACAGCTGCGTTTAAAAATTGACGATACTACCCATTTGGTAAAGTTTGAAAACATTATACGTTTACAAGCACAGGGTAACTACACCTTGTTTTATTTAAACAACAGAACAAAACCGGTAATTAGCTCCAGAACCTTAAAATTTTATCGCAACCAGTTAGGTGAAAAGCAATTTATTCGTGCCCACCGTTCGCATTTAATTAATAGAAATTTTATTGAAAACATTACAAATAAGAATGGGAAACAGGTAATTTTAAAAGATGGAACAGCAATAAAGGTTTCCAGAAGGAGAGCAAAAGAGTTGAATAGCATCTAAGTTTTTTATTGTTGATAAATGAAAAAGTAGAGCTAGTTTAGAACAGTCATTCTGAGATTTTCGGAACAGAGTGCAAGAAATACTCAGAATCTCTTATTTTATAACTCAAATACTTATTCTAAAAAACATCAAATTCAAAAACATAAAACAGACTAATATGAAAGCTTTAATTAAACTATCAGTTTCACTTGTATTGTTCATTTTCTTACTTCCGACAAATATAAAAGCCCAATGCCATATTGATGATTGGACAGCATTCCCAATCAAATATGCAATTTTGAGAATCTCTATGACCTTCGTATAAACAGTAATTTACTTTCAGGTTGCTACCCAAATTGTATGAGTGAACTTTGTAGTCAGCTAACAAATGAAGAAATCAGCAATGGCAACAACTTTGATACAACTTGGGAAGATTTTTGCGCAACAGGTGCAGGAGCTTGCATTGATGATTGCCAAGCCAATTGCGAAACTGATGTCTACCCCGGCGACCTCAACCACGACGGCATCGTAGACAATCAAGACGTTGCGCTTTCTGGCCTGTACCTAAACAATTATGGTATAGCAAGAGAACAAGAACACCAAAACATAGATTGGTATCCACACCCTTCACAAGATTGGGGATTTGAAAACAACCAAAACGTAGATTTAAAACATCATGATTGTAATGGCGATGGCTTGCTTGATGAAACCGATACATTAGCGATAAGCAATAATTACGGCTTAACCTGGAAAACACCCGAGCCACCGCCGCCGCCACCAGAACAGTCAGATTATCAGGTTTTGCTGCAACCTATTGATCAAATTTATGACGGCTATTTGGTAATGAATGTTTCACTAGAAAGGCAGCAAGGAGGTAATTTATCTTTATTAAGTGGGCACTTTACCATTGATTATAGTGACGTGGAAGGTAATTTCAGCTATGTTGATTTAGATTTTTTTCCAATTACCTGGCTTGGAGTTCCTAATAATAATTTATGGTTTAATAGCACCCATTTTACTGAGGAGCAAAAAATTGAAGTAGGTTTTACCAAAACAAATAATGCCGATAGTGAAGGTAGTGGTGTTATTGGCCAACTAATTTTAGAGTATGATAAATGCACGCTTATTAGGCAATTCAAATATTTCTTACGAATTTAGAGTACATACTATTGGTGTGCATAATAATGAAAATGAGTTTACACCAATTAAAGACCAAGTATTACAGCTAAATTTAAACAGCAATTGCCAACCCAACTGGACTATTACCGATAGTATCCCTTTCCAAAACCTTTACCAAAGTAGTGGTAACATTACTACAGATGGTTTTGTTTTGATAGGAGAAGATCAGCAAGTAGAATACAAGGCCAACCGCGTAACTCTAAATAGTGGTTTTAGCATTAAAGTTGGAGAAGATTCTCGTTTTAAGGCTGGTTATGGTAATTGTGATTGATTATATGAATAGCTCTTATCAATTGTTTTGAGCGTTACTATTGCATAAGATTATTATTGTAAAAAGAAGCAGACAAAAATTTTTTATTATGTTTTACTTTATTATAATCTTACATAGCTATAAGTTCCAAACTCAGCAAGATTTCAACCTTAAATCCGCAAGCCCGAATTAAAAAAATACCGCAAAGCTTTAGTTAATAAGGCTTTGCGGATTCGATATTTTCACCTATTTTGGTGATGCAAATAATATCAATATGAAAGTAATCAATTTAAACCACATCAACCCATTTGGAGGCATAAATTTTGTTTTTGACAGTTTTGACAAGTTGGGTATAGACAAACTGGTTGAACAACATTTACCACAATTAGCTACCTGATGTATTTATAATTGGAAAGATATCTTTTATTCTTTTTGGAGCATTTATTTCTGTGGAGGCGATTGTATTGAAGATATTGGCATTAACTTAAAACAACATTTACATAATAGAAAGCACATTAATATCCCAAGTCCAGATAGGATTATTGATAGATTAAAATCACTAAGCGAACCTACTATTAACTTTACCATAGACAATCGCCCAGCTCAACATTATTTTAGTTTAAATGAAAAACTGAACGCTTTATTAATCTGTTTATCAAAGCGTACTGGTTTACTAAGTAAAGGTGAATTAACTTTAGATTATGATAATACTATAATACCTACCAATAAAGCAGATAGTAAATAAACCTACAAAAAGTGTTATGGTTATCAACCTTGTGTAGCCTTTGTAAACAACAGCATTGTTTATGTAGAAAACAGAAATGGCAACAGTCAGACACAAACTTCACAGCATGAAACTTTGGCAAGAATGTTTAAGCAACTAAACTAGCAGTATATTAAAATACATCGTTACCGGGCAGATGGCGCATCTTACCAACTCAAAGTAATACAACTCGTAGAAAAACAAGCTCGTTATTTTTACATCAGAGCAGCTAAATCAATAACGATTTCAAAACTGATAGCACAAATTACAGATTGGAAAGAAGTGGATTTGAATGGCAGCAAAGCCTATAGAACTGAAATAGCTTATAAACCTTTTAAAGGTAAAGTAGCCAGAATAAATGGACTTAAAGAACAAGATTTAAAAACTTACCGACTCATAATAACTAAAACCAAAAGAAAAGATGGGCAAATTGATTTATATACTCAAGAGGCTTGTATTTATCGGTGTATTATCACTAACGATTTTGAAATGAATTAGGATGAGATAGTTGAATTTTACAACCAGAGAGGAGCAGTTGAAAAACAATTCGACATTTTAAAAAACGATTTTGGTTGGAAAAATCTAAGCTTTTCAAAGTTAGCACACAATACTGTTTTTATTTTGCTAACGGCTATGTGCAAAAACTTGTACGAATATATCATCAGACAATATGCTACTAAATACAAATATCTAAATGCCAACTTTCGTATTATAAAATTCATCTTCCGTTTTATTTGTTTCCCAGCTATATGGATAAAACGAGCAAGGCAAATGCAATTGAAAGTGTACGATAAAATACATTTTAAAACCTGACGGTAAAATCCACAGAGCAAATACGACTCCAATAAATTTATCTAATTCCCTTAACAGGCAAGCTATGCATACAAGTAAGCATTTAAAGGATTGTCAAGCTGGTAAATCATTTTATGCAAACAAATTAGGTACATATAAAATGCGCAGTACCACAAAATTCAACTTGCCATGTAAAATTAAAATAAGAAATAATTAAATGTGTTGGCATTTGGCCTGCCTCACGGATTTAAGGTTGTAATCTCGCCGAGAGTGGTTTATTATAGTCTGTCCGTAGTCTGGAGACGTACGGATAGCTCTTAGTTCGGACAAGCTACGGAGAACTTGGAGCAGATAGTAAGAAAAATCAACTTTTACAAGTATCCATTGCAACTCCTAAGTTCTACTTAAGTAAACTACTTAGCTATTTAATTTTTTGCGTATATTAGATCTTTAAAAATTTAACCTATGAGGTATCTTAGTATATCAATAATTTTCTTTACCTATTCTTTAACAACTTATGCCTGTACTTGTGGAAGTATGATGTCTTTTTGTGATTTTATTCAATCTGATTATTTTTTGGATAAGGATGGTATTGTTTGCTTGGCCGAAGCTACAGGCAATGCAAACTCAGATAACGGTTTTTATTTTTACGAAATGAAGGTTGTTAATTTAATGTATGGAAGCATTCAAACAGGCAACGGCTCTTATATGAATACTGATTCAACTTTTTGGGCCTTTACTGAGCAAAATAATACTTGTAGTGAATACCCTTTGTCTGGCAATTCGGAAGGTCAATATATAATGGCAGCAACTTATAAAGAAATGGGTTACTCCTTTCTTATATGTAGTCACGATGCTTTTCTATACGAAAGCACAATGATTGGAGCAATTATAAATGAATCCTCATTATTTACAGAAATTCCGTGGGAAATGGATACTATCCAAGCCAGCCAATTACCACAAATAGTTAATAATTGTACCAACTGTTTACTAAATTTAGATTTGTCGGCTACGCACAATGCTCCGTTTGTTTACGAAGCTGGCTCAACTCTTACATCAACGGCTTTTGTAAATAACAATATAGTTTATAAGGCAGGAGATCGGGTACGTTTAGTACCTGGATTTAAAACTAATATGTTGGTTGATTTTGGTGTATACCTTGAGAGTTGTTATTAATTAATATTTTATCCTAAACCTTTAGAAATCCTATAGCTGGCGTAAGTGTTCCCCCCCGTTCTTCTTAGTCTTTATCCGCTATCCGTACGTCTCCGACTACGGATATTATATATATTTCTCAATACAATAAATCGACTTCAATTAAACCAGTTTTGCCTGTATAATTAATAGCTGAACTATACAGGTAATCTTCTGCATGATTGACAATGCCGGCTACAACCGGATTTTGATGAAGATAGTTTAATTTCTGATCTATAAAAGTTTTGCTGAAAATTTCAATTGGCTGATTATCTTGCCTCCAAAACTGATACTTGGTATTTCGGCTGTTTTGTTGACCAGCTTTTTCAAAAATGGTGAACATCCAATCCTTCCGGCTTTCTTTTTCATTATCTGCAATAGCTTTGATGATTTGAGTACTGGTAAATTATTTAAAGTCACGTAAAATGGAACTTAAATCATTGTTTTGAACAGATAGTATTAAATGCAAATGATTGCTCATAATACACCAACCGTGTACATTTAAACCTTTATTGGTTTTACAATATTGCAAACTTTCTACCACAATATATTGTTGCCTGGTAAATACATCTATCCATTCTACCACAGCAAAGGTTATGAAATGGATTGCTGCCTGATTTCTAATTTTATAGCCATCGTCTTTTGCCATTGTTGAAATATAGTAAATAGGCTGGATATTAAAAAAACCTGTACTGGAAAATTGGTACAGGCTTTTGTATTTTTGATTTTGATATACTTGTTGGTCTATTATAGTCTATCCGTAGTCTGGAGACATACGGATAGCCCTTAGTTCGGACAAGCTACGGAGAACTTGGCTTGTTCTTTGTAATACTGTAAAATTATTAAGTATGATAATTGCATCTTACCTTATATGAATTTTTAATTAAACGATACTGCAGTGCAGCTATCTTATACAATAACTAAAACTTGACAAAATGAAAATTAAAACTACGCTATTTTGCATATTATTTATTTTAATAACTACAGTATCCACTTCAACAGCACAGATTCAAATTGGTGCTAAACTTGGTCTTAATAGTACAACCTTAAGTAGTAATAATTTTAATATAGAAGATATAACGAGAGATTCTTTGGACTTATATTTTCATGAATTTACCGAATTTACAGAAACTAAATATAAATTTGGACTACATGCTGGTGCTTATGCTGTTTTTGATTTTGGTATGATAAAAATTGTGGCAGAGGCACTTTGGTCGATGAAAGGAGCTAAAAATTTTGGTTTAAATAGAAATGGCAATCCTTCTGATATTGAATTGCATTACTTGAGTATACCAATTCTGGCAAATATTGATATTACTGATAAATTAACAATACAGGCGGGACCCCAAGTTGGTATAATATTGAATGCACGACAAAAAACAGGGAGAGGTGGCGCTGCAAATTTAGACGGAAGAATTACTGAAGATGGAGACCTGTCGGGTATTATAGGTTTGAAATTCCAAATTTTAAATATTGGACACTTAACTGCACGGTACGAATTAGGTTTAAACCCTGCATTTTATCTGCTGACAAATCAAGGTGAGCGTTTTGAATTTAACAACCGGTCATTTCAAATAGGTTTTGGTATTCCTTTATTCTCACTCTCGGCAAGATTACAACCTTAAATCCGCAAGCCCGAATTAAAAAATACCGCAAAGCTTTAGTTAATAAGGCTTTGCGGATTCGATATTTTCACCTATTTTGGTGATGCAAATAATATCAATATGAAGGTAATCAATTCAAACCACATCAACCCATTTGGAGGCATAAATTTTGTTTTTGACAGTTTTGACAAGTTGGGTATAGACAAACTGGTTGAACAACATTTACATAACAGCAAGCACATTAACATCCCAAGTCAAGATAGGATTATTGATAGATTAAAATCACTAAGTGAACCTACTATTAACTTTACCATAGACAATCGCCCAGCTCAACATTATTTTAGTTTAAATGAAAAATTGAAAGCCTTATTAATTTGTTTAGCCAAACAAACAGGATTATTAAATGTTAATAAACTAACCCTGGATTACGACAATACCATTGTTGCTACCAATAAATCTGACAGTAAAAAGACCTACAAAAAATGTTATGGCTATCAGCCTGGTGTAGCCTTTGTAAACAACAGCGTTGTTTATGTAGAAAACAGAAATGGCAACAACCAGGCACAAACTTCACAGCATGAAAGTTTGGCAAGAATGTTTGCCGAGTTGAAAGCCCAACAAATTAAAATACATCGTTACCGGGCAGATGGCGCATCTTATCAACTCAAAGTAATACAACTCGTAGAAAAACAAACCGATTATTTTTATATTAGAGCTGCCAAATCAATAACGATTTCAAAACTGATTTCACAAATAAGGGATTGGAAAGAAGTGGATTTGAATGGCAGCAAAGCCTACAGAACTGAAATAGCTTATAAACCTTTTAAAGGTAAAGTAGCCAGAATAAATGGACTGAAAGAACAAGATTTAAAAACTTACCGGCTCATCATAACTAAAACCAAAAGAAAAGATGGGCAAATTGATTTATATACTCAAGAGGCTTGTATTTATCGGTGTCTTATCACTAACGATTTTGAAATGAATTAGGATGAGATAGTTGAGTTTTACAACCAGGGAGGAGCAGTAGAAAAACAATTTGATATTTTAAAGAATGATTTTGGTTGGAAAAATCTAAGCTTTTCAAAGTTAGCACACAATACTGTTTTTCTTTTGTTAACGGCTATGTGCAAAAACTTGTACGAATATATCATCAGACAATATGCTACTAAATATAAATACCTAAACGCCAACTTTCGTATTAAAAATTCATCTTCCGTTTTATTTGTTTCCCAGCTATGTGGATACAACGAGCAAGGCAAATGCAATTGAAAGTGTACGATAAAATACATTTTAAAACCTGACGGTAAAATCCACAAAGCAAATACGACTCCAATAAATTTATCTAATTCCCCTAACAGGCAAGCTATGCATACAAGCAAGCGTTTAAAGGATTATCAAGCTGGTAAATCACTTTATGCAAACAAATTAGGTACATATAAAATGCAGGATACCACAAAATTAAACTCGCCATGTAAAATTAAAATAAGAAATAGTTAAATGTGTTGGCGTTTGGTGTACCTCACGGATTTAAGGTACAAATTTTGCCGCACCTTTATTTTAAAAACTGAACCATTTATAGTGCCAGCCCACGGCTTTCTGAATTGCTAAATTTGCCAACAGCTCACGCAAATGTTCGAAAGGATCACTTGTGTGAAACAAATAATTCATTTTGTAAATGACAATTTATATCAATGACTACTACTACAATAGTCTTCTACAAAATATACTATACCTGCGTTTACCGGATTTTGATTTAGATAATCTAAGTTTCGATTACTGAATTGTCGAACATAGCTATATTTTCATTAAGCTTTCATTTTTTACGGTTTTCTTAGTTTTCGCTTTTCTGCTAATTCGCCGGAGCAATATGCAAAAAAAATATAGCAGCTTTTTAATCTTCTAACCTGTAATAGTAAAAAATTTTTTTATTTGGAAATTAAACTGTTTTTTTGCAATAACTCACGTTTTATCTAATTAAGATAAATCAATCGAAAATAAAATAAGAAAAAACCAGGTGAAAATAAAATTTATAATATTTATTTTAATGTTAATAAATAGTTCATTATTAGCACAAACAATTACGGGAAATGTTGTAGATGAGTATCAGCGACCTATTCAAAATGCTAATATTCTCAATAAAAAGACGGATTTTCATACACATTCAAATGAAAAGGGCGAATTCACTTTGGAGAATTGTTCAATAGGTGACACTTTGCAAATTTCTTTTATTGGTTTCCAATCTCAACTAGTTGAAATAAAAAGTTTAGGTCAATCATTTAATATCGCCTTACGCGGAAACGTTATCAGTTTAGAGGAGATAACTATTTCGCCTAAAATAAATGCGCTCCAAATTATTAGCGATATAGACATCCAAACCAATCCTGTAAATTCTTCCCAAGAAATTTTACGAAAAGTACCAGGCCTATTTATTGGTCAACACGCTGGTGGTGGCAAAGCAGAACAAATGTTTTTGAGAGGTTTTGATATAGATCACGGTACAGATATAAAGGTAACAGTTGATGGGCTTCCTGTAAATATGGTATCACATGCGCACGGCCAAGGCTATGCCGATTTACATTTCGTAATTCCCGAGACTATATATAAAATTGACTTTGGTAAAGGGCCTTATTACGAAAACAAGGGCAATTTTACTACGGCCGGTTATGTAGATTTTATGAGCAAACAAAAACTGGAAAGCTCTTCTATAAAGTTAGAAGCAGGTCAATTTGATACTTACAGGTTGTTGGGAATGGTTAACCTAGTATCCAACAAAAAGCACAATGCCTATGTTGTATCCGAATTTTTATCTACTAATGGTTTTTTCGATAGTTCTCAAAACTTTAATAGAATAAATCTATTCGGTAAATATTCCGGGCAACTCACAAATACTGATTTTTTAGAATTTACAGCTTCCTATTTTAGTAGCAAATGGGATGCATCAGGTCAGATACCACAACGAGCTGTAGAAAGTGGTTTAATTTCACGCTTTGGTTTTATTGATGATACTGAAGGTGGAGCTACTTCACGCACTAACTTAATGTTAAACTATCATAAAATTATTGATAAAAACATATCAATAAAAAGCAAAATTTATCTTAGTCAATATGATTTTGAACTCTATTCCAACTTTACGTTTTTTCTCGAAGATTTAATAAACGGTGATCAGATAAGGCAAAAAGAAAACAGATCTATTTATGGATTTGATACTGAATATTATCAATCATTTTCAAACGGTATAATAAAAGGAAATTGGCAAGCAGGCATAAGTTTGCGAAATGACGATAGTAAAAATAACGAACTTTCGCATACGGCAAACAGAAAAGAAACGCTGGAACAGATACAGCTGGGAAATATTAACGAAACCAACTTTGGTGCTTATGTAGGTACAACAATTGACTTAAACAAATGGACTTTTAATCCTTCATTTAGAATAGATTATTTCGATTTTCAGTATAATGACAAACTAATTACAACTTACAATACTCAAAATGAAACCAAAGGCATTGTTAGTCCAAAACTCAATATTCTTTACAATGCGGCAAACAACCTGCAACTGTATTTAAAAACAGGTAAAGGTTTTCACTCAAATGATACCAGAGTTGTAGTAAATCAAAACGGAGAAAAAATACTACCTGCCGCTTATGGCTTTGATGTAGGTTATATTTGGAAACCTACTCCTAAAATGTTTTTAAATATGGCTTACTGGTATTTATATCAGGAACAAGAGTTTGTATATGTAGGAGACGCAGGAATTGTTGAGCCAAGTGGAAAAACAAATCGACAAGGAATTGATTTAAGCTATCGTTATCAACCACTACCTTATTTATTTTTTAATTTAGATGCCAACTACACTTATGCCCGTTCTATTAATGAGCCTGAGGGAGAAAACTATATTCCTTTAGCACCTGATTTTACTTTGGTAAGCGGTTTAAATTTTTTATTTAATTCAGGCCTTTATGGGAGTGTAAATTTACGTCATTTAGGCAACCGACCTGCCAATGAAAATAATTCTATAATAGCTAAAGGATATACTGTAGCTGATTTGAATGCAGGTTACAAATGGAAAAAAATTACATTGGGAATGCAAGTTCAAAACCTGTTTAATACGGAATGGATTGAAACACAATTTGCAACCGAATCAAGATTGCAAAATGAAACCGAACCAGTAGAAGAAATACATTTTACACCAGGAACTCCATTTTTTATTAAAGCAATGCTTCAATTCGATTTCTAGATAAAAACGGACTATAAGTTATTGCATTTTCTCGCCCGTTTAAGCTGAACTTTTTTATATTGCTGATGCTGATAATTGTAATAATACAATTGCATATCCTGTAGAATTTGATATTGAAAATTTTACAGACGATTACATTTATATTTGTAGAAAAATCAACAGCTGCAATTTTATAGATTTAGATGACAATGGTGTAAATACTTGCATTAGCGAATTAATAGAGGTTCAATACATTGATCAAAACGGTCAATTGCGTTGGCAAAAAGAGGTAGGCGGTGATGCTGCATATTTACATAAAGGAATTATTGCTACTGCCGATTCTGGCTGTGTAATACTCACAAATCGCTATGAAAATATTTACAATATTGGCTATGAAAGCGATTTATATTATCTAAAGTTAGATAAAAATGGAGAACTTGTTGAGCCTCTACAAGTTTCTATAAAAGAGTTTGATCAAAATAAAATACTGTTTTATCCCAATCCTGCAAGTGATATCTTAAACATCAATCGTCACTATTTTTTAAAGAACAAAAATCTTAAATTCAAAATTTACGACTTGGCTGTCCAGCTAGTTTTATCAAAATATATAAATAAAAATGATATTTTAATAAAACATTTAAGTAAAGGGATTTACAGCCTTACGCTCAGTAAAAGTCAAAAAAAATTATATTATCAAAAGCTGATTATCAATTGAGTTATAAAGCTTTAGTAAAATGAAAAGGATAAGGTGATATAAATTTTATGAAGAGATTTTTGATTTTTCATCGGCAACAAAAAGCTCTGTCTGGCAGCACTCGCAAGTTTGGTAGGCAATTGATTTATCTTTTAAGAAACCTTTTTATCCATCGGTTTTGGCAAAAATAAGGAGGAGCCATCGCCGTGTTTTTCAGTTAATCGGGAATCTAACCAAACTGCGCCTACTTCGCCATCGGGTAATGTGGCGAGGTCGAAAAAGCTCCGGCTTAAACCTAAGGTGGTGTCTCCAACGTGTAAATAGTTGGGTGCCGACCAGTTGAGTCCGTCATCGAAAGATTGGGTGTAAAACAATGCGCCTGCAAAACGGTTTTCTTTACGAGGTTTCCGTTTAGAGTAAACCGCTACAATAGTTCCATCTTTTTTAAAAGCAATTTTGTTCATACTTTCATCATGCGTGCGGCAGCCTTTGCTGGTTTCAATAACTATTGGTTCTTCTAAAGTGCCATTGCTTTGATTAAAAGTTGCAAACTTTATTACGTTGTCTACCTCTGTATCTTCCTCTGAGTTGGGCAGGTTTTCTGTCCAAACTATAACGGGTTGTTGTTGATGGTTTGTTGTAAAAAATGAGCCTGATGCATTTTGTGCTTTTGCTGAAATTAGCTGTGGTTCGCTTTTGGCTTCTGGTTGAAAGTTATCTACTTTATTAAAAAAAAAATAGTAGCGGATAAGAATATAATTATACTTGTTTTCATTTTTAAAATGGACTATGTTTTCAAGCAACCTTGAATTCAACTAATAAAGTTCACTTTTAGGATTTTAAAAATTTCGATCGGTTTTTAAAACTAAGTTTTTTTTGAACTGTAATTTAATATTTTTTTGCAGGTAAGTATTTGTTCTTCGCTATTTTATTGACAAATAGTAGTATCAATTTTTGCGCAAAAATTGCTTGTTTGAAGTACTTCAAAATTATTTTTTAGTAAAATTTCACTTGCCGAAGTAAGGTTTAAGGTATCGCCTTCAAAAAATACTTCAACTTCAATATTGCCTTTTACATTATATTTTCTTCTATTACAATTAATGTTGCTTAAAGATAGTGTATTATAACAGCCAGGTTTTATTATAAAACAATCTAAACAATGAAAAGCATAGTTTTTTAAGCTTTCATCTATATAGCCTAAGTCTCTAGTAAAGCCAATATCTCTAATTATCTCTATAAGTTTTCCTTGTGAATTATATGCGGGGTTATACAAAGTTGTTGCCAGCAACCTTTCTTCTGATGTAAATGCTAAGCCTGTTACATCAGATTCAGGAACTTCCATTATTACTTCGCTAATATTACCATTTAGTTTGTTTACCGAAGTAAGATATGTAGGCGAGTCTTGATCTTGTGCTACAATTAATTCTTGCGTATAGGGGTCAAACGCTAAGTCTTTAGCATCAAATACAAAATCTTGCAATGTACCATCTTCTACTTCTCCAAGTGCGGCATAATCAGCCGGGTTTCCATAAGAATCTTCAAAGGCATTTTCCACTACACGTCCGGTTATACAATCTAACTCAAGTATAATATCGGGCGAGTCTGGTCGTCCATTGCCTATTTGATTGGTAATTCTATTAAGTGCAAAAAGTCTTTTTTCATAAATGTCGTAAGCTAAACCAACAATATCTTGAATAAAAACGGGGCCATAATCACCTTTAGTAGCCGGCCCTATTAAATTAATGCTATTAAAAGTAGTATTTTCTGGATTTATTGTTCCAAATATGGGTCCACTTGTTGCATACAATATTTCGTCGTACGGGTTAACTGCCATAGCCTTAACGTTAACATTCTCTAAAGCTCCAATATTTACCCAAACATCATATTCAGGTAGAAATTTAAAGAGAGAATCTGTTTCAGAATTATTTGTAGCTATAGCATAACAAGTATAATTACTTAAAGGCTGACCTGTAGCAATAAATAAAAATATAGTTTGAAGCAACAAAAAAGATAAGAAAAGTTTTGAAAACTTTTTTTGACCTTGTAAACTTATAGTTATTCTAAACATTATAAATTATAAATTTGAACATGTATTTAATATTATACGAACTACAGCTTAATAAGTTTTTCGTAATACAAGGGTTCAAATTATTGTCAGCAAAAATTTAAAATATTATTTTTGATGAGAACGAACTTAATTGCAATTTTCTATTATATCTGCGGTAAAATTATGATAAACAGTTTGTGTACCGTTATTAGTTACCTCATCATAACCCGTTGTTTCAAATCCAGGTTCTAAACTAATTTCTTGCCCAGCATAAAATTCAGTTTCGAAAGCTAAACTTAGGTTTGAGTTTAATACCTGATCAGCTTTGTAAACTGATTCTGCTTTAGTGAAGTTGATAACATCTGTTGATAAATTGCAGGGCTGATAATTTATGGAATCTTTTATACCACAGTCCATTGTTCTATAAAAAAGATCCTCGTCTTTTATAAGCAAATATCCTGCTATATATGTGTCTGCGCCAAGATAGCTGGACTCATAATCTCTTTCCCATAAAATTGAAGGGTCTTGTGGTTCAAGTGAACTAGTTCCGTCGCCTGCTGTAAAATACAATTCAGTACCATCTGTTGAGAAAGCCATTCCATAATAATCTTGAAAAGAAAGATCTATTATTTCTGTTTCTATCTGTCCGGTTTCTTTATTTAAAATAGTTAAAAAAGCATATTCTCCCTGCCTGTGATAACAAGTTAATTCTCCTTCCGGACCAATTGCTATATCCCACACATCTCTTAAAGTCTCTTTATCTACACCTTGGTTTGTAGTTGATACTACTTCTGGAATTCCAGCAAAATTAATACGTATACCTGTTTCATCAGCAAGCATCCCGCCCTCTATTACTTCTCCAGAAGTAGGATCAATTTTAAAAAGTATATCCTCAGTACCAGGTTCTACTCCTCTATTATAATCTACAGCATAAATTACATTGTTAAAAGGATCAAAAGTCATACATCTTATAGAGTCTGGTGTAGCAGTTATATTTTCGCCAGTCGGGAAAATTTTACCCTCAATAGAACCTAAATCACTTATTTTAGTAAAACTTCCATTTACAGAGCTTAGTGTTCCAAATTCATTACCTTTTACGGTGTAAATTTTACCATCAGATGGATTTATTGCAATTGCTTTAATAGCAGAATCTATTTTACCAATGTAAGTTGTTTCTTGCGATTCAGGATAATATGCAACCAAATATGATTCAATATTACGAGTTGGATTTTTAAGGGTAATTGCATAACAAGGCTGCGCTTGTGATATATTAGGAAGTAAAATTAAAGGAATAACAAAAATGCAGAGTACGAAAAAAATAAATCGTTTTGATTTTAGCATAATATCTTTTTTTTTAGAAAAATTGACTTGCGATTTTTTAAAAGGATAATAAAATATTTTAAAGCCCTTTTTAAAAGTTTATTTCATCAAAAACAATGCCAAGCTAAAATTAGTTTTCAATTATATAATTACTAATTGGGTTTAAGTGCCTTCAAAAATTCTGAGGCAAAAATAAAATCGTGTAATAATTTATTTTCACTTTTCAGTACTTCTTTACTGCTACCTTCCCATTCTTTTAAGCCTTTATGCAAAAAAATCACTTTATCTCCAATTTCCATTACAGAGTTCATATCGTGTGTGTTAATAATAGTGGCAATGTTATAATCCTTAGTAATTTCCTTTATTAGCTTATCAATAACTAATGAAGTTTTTGGATCCAAACCAGAGTTAGGTTCATCACAAAACAAATATTTGGGCTTTAGTACAATTGCTCTTGCAATTCCAACCCTTTTCATCATACCACCGCTAAGTTCGCCTGGGTATAAGTTGTTTGCGTTAGGAAGCGTTACTCGTTCTAAACAAAAATCTACTCTATCTTGTTTTTCTTTTTTGGTCATTTTAGTAAACATATCTAATGGAAAGCGTACATTTTCTTCTACACTTAGTGAATCAAATAGGGCACTTCCTTGAAAAAGCATTCCTATTTCGTTTCTAATTGCTTTGCGTTCTTTTTTATTTAAAGATGAAAATAATCGGTCATTATAAAATATTTCGCCTGATGTAGGTTCAAACAAGCCTATTACGCATTTCATAAATACGGTTTTACCAGAACCACTCGTTCCAATAATCAAATTTGTTTTGCCAGCTTCAAATTCAGCATTAATACCATTTAATACATTATTGCTACCAAATGATTTTTTTATATTTACTACTCTAATCAATTTTGCTAATTTACAGTTTCGTTTTTAAAATTTCATTAAAAAAAATTAAATCGTAAATATCGCAGTTTCTTTCAGTTTTAAACAAATTTATGATACCTTGTTTTCGAAATATTCACTAATATTTTTTCCGAGTTTTGAATATCAACAGATTAGTAAAATTTTATTTATTAATCACCTTTATTGTTTGCACAAGTTTGGTTGCTAAAGCGTTTCATTTAGTTGGGGGAGAACTAACTTATGAATGCTTAAACGCCGAGGAAGGCATCTATTTGGTGAAGCTTTCGCTATACAGAGATTGTAATTGCGATGAAAATTATGATTGTACCGATTTTGATGGTGTAGCCAATATAACTATATTTAATGGTGAAGATGGGTTTATAAAAACCGAGCAACTTAGCCTATACGATAAAGGAATTATAAAACCCAATATTGAAGGTTTATGTTTAGAAACAGTACCTGACATTTGCATTGAAAGCTCTATTGGTTATGAAAAAAAAATAAAACTACCTCCAAGTGTTTTTGGTTATAAAATTGTTTACCAGCGTTGTTGCAGAAACAGCACCATTGTTAACATTAAAGAAGCAAATAAAACTGGTTCTACTTATCAAATTGTTATTCCATCAAGCAATTTAGCAACTTGCAATAGTTCGCCGGTTTTCAAAAAATATCCACCAATTGTAATATGCGCTGGTTTTCCGTTAGAGTTTGATTATAGTGCTACCGATGCAGATAGTGACTCATTAGTATACGAATTATGTAATCCACTAAAAGGTGCTTCCAAAAGTTCTCCAAATCCTGTTACAGCATCGCAACCACCTTACGAACCGGTAGATTGGAAAGATGGTTTTAATATCAATAACCAAATTGGCAGCAACCCACAAATTATTGTAGATTCTGAAACAGGTTATTTACAAGGTACGCCTTTAAGAGCAGGCCAGTATGTTGTTGGCATTTGTGTAAAAGAATACCGGAATAATATTTTAATAAGCACAATGGCTCGTGATTTTCAATTTAATGTGGCAGATTGTGGTATTGTAAAAGCAAAAATTAAAGCAGATCAAATTAAAGAAGACGGCACCTTTGTAATACAACAATGTAATGGTTATGGTATTAATTTTTTAAATGAGAGTATTGGCGCACAAAATTACATTTGGAACTTTGGAGATCCGAATAGTTTTGATGATTTTTCTTTAGATAGAAATAGTTTTTATGAATATACAGATACTGGTAAATATTTTGTACAACTAATTGCCGATCCAAACGAAACTTGTAAGGATACGGCAATGCTTCAATTAAATATGTACCCTACCGAAAAACCCGATTTTAGTTGGACGGGCGGCTGCAACGATGAACCAGTACAATTTATAGATTTAAGTGTTACCGATTTTGGAAACATTACAAACTGGCAATGGCTTTTTGGTGGTAACAATTGGGGAGCTACTCAGCAAAACCCAATTATTAATGTAGATAACCGATCTACTATTGATGTGGAATTAAATATTACAACCGATTTAGGCTGTAAACTTTCCACTACTAAAACGTTAGACTTAGATATTGTGCCAACCCCTATATTAGAACATAGTAAGTTATGTTTAAACACCCAACCCATACAATTTACAGATTTATCTACCATAAGTAGTGGCAGCATAGTTGATTGGAAATGGATAGTTTATGATGAAAATTTAAATGAACTTTACAACACCAATACTAAACAAATGCAATATATTTTTGATGTCGGCACGTACTTTGTAAATTTAGAAATTATCAGTAATAATGGCTGTAGTAATTCAATTCAACAGCCAATTACCTTATTTGAAAACTTTGAAATTGATGCTGGTATTGATATTGAAATTTGCGAAAATAAAAGCTTTGAAATTAATTTAAAAGCTACTTCAACGGTAGATTATTTTGAGTGGCTTCCATTTAGTGAAGTACGAACCAGCTATAATGAAAAAAATAACCCAGTTATTGAACCTAAAAAATCCGACACCTACTTTATTTCTGCCTACGATTTAAACGGCTGTATTGCAACTGATACTTTCGAACTTACCCTACACAAAGCTCCACAAGTTAACATAGGCAACGATACATTAATATGCTATCGGCAACAGGTATTTCTGCAACCTAATGTAGAAGACGTTTACAATAGTAACCTAACATATCAATGGACTTATAATACTTTTTTAAGCAATTTAGATCAATTCAATCAATACGTATCGCCAGATACAAGTAGCACCTTTTATTTAACCGTTACCGAAAGTGCTCATAATTGCTCTACTATAGATTCGGTATTTATAAAAGTAGATAATCAGGTAAACATCAATATTATTAATGATACAATTGTTTGTCCTGGAAGTACAGTAAACTTATTTGCTTCTGGTGGAGATACTTATAGTTGGTACAATAATCAACAATTGTTAGCTAATGATGCTGAATTTGAAATAACGGTTACAAAAAACACGGCGTATAACGTAAATGTAGCCAACTCTTGTTTTAATGCAGAAAGTATTGTTAATATTGATGTTTTTGATTTGCCTTTTATTGATGCAGGAAATGATATGGAAATAGAAGTAGGCAAATCTTACAATTTAAATCCAGTTTTTGATGAGCAAAGTATTGTAAATTTCTTTTGGTCATCAGATAAGGATTATTTATCGGAATATACCGAAAAATATATTGCTATTACACCTTATGAAGATAGTTGGTATGCAATAAATGCAGTAACCAACAATAATTGTTTAGCAAGCGATACAATTAATATACTTGTTAAAAATATGCCTGATGTATATTTACCAAATGCCTTTTCACCAAATGGAGATAATATTAACGATGTAATAGTTCCAGTTTTAAAGGGCATAAAAAAATTGAACACTTTTTCAATCTACAACAGATATGGTGAAAAAATTTTCCAAACCAATAGCAGCGAAGTTTCGTGGGATGGAACTTATGATAACAAACCATTAGCCATGGGCGTTTATGTTTACTTTATTAATGGCCTTACTTATTTTAATGAACCCTTCTCAAAAAAAGGCAATATTACTTTAATTAAGTAGAGTAAAATATGTTAACTAAAGTTTTTGTTACTTTAACATTTTTAAATTTATAGCATCTTATTAAAAACGAATCATTAGTTATGACAAATACTATTTTTGGTCTAATGAGCTTACTATTTATTGTGACAATAATAACACTATGGACGAGCTGCAATAGAAATAATACAAAAACAGAAACCAATACCACCAATATTGAAACTGATACTTTACATCAAACTAATGATAGTTTAGGAAATAGAATTGTAGTAGAAGATAGCCTTTCATCACAAATTAAGGAAGACAGTATTACAATGGTAATTGGCGATTCTTTAAAAAATGAAAAATTATCTTTAAAAGAAAATAAAGATGAGACCAGTAAAAAAGAACCAGCCACAGGCAATAAAAATAAAGCGGCAAGCGACTTTAAAGAAAACATTAACCAACAAAAAACTAAAAGTAGCGGAGGCATAAAAGCAGCAAGCAACATAAAAGATACACTTACAGAAAATAAGCCAAAAGGCAGAACAATTATTATCGGTTTTGGTGGTGGCGTCACTGGCGCAGTTACTACTTATAAAATTTATGAAGATGGAAGTTTGTTTGAAAGCAATTCACATAATATACATGAAGCTCAAAAAAAATTAAAAGTATTATCAGATGCAAAAGCAATACAAAGCCAATTTGATGCTTTAAAAATAGATGATATTAAACTGAATGCACCAGGAAATGTATACTTTTTTGTTGCTTATGAAGAAGACAGAAAAAGCCACCGTTGTACTTGGGGCGCAAATGATGTACAAGCTCCTGAAAACCTAAAAACTTTTTACGACAGCCTAATGAAAACCATCTCAGAAAATAAATAGTAAATCACTAAAAATTATAATATGAAATTCTGTTCAAAATATATACTCATAGCATTATCAATAATATTTTGTAGTTCATTAAATGCGCAAAATGCTTTTGATGTAAAAAAAGTAAATACCAACAACACCACTAATTCAACTGCCAATGCCCAAAAGCTTGGTAAGCAATTATATAAATGGAAAAAATCCAAATCAATTTCAAGCAATACAAATGCGCTTAGCAGCACGTTTGATGCCAATAATGTAAAGCAAATCGACTTAGCATCTTACCAAAAAAACAAAAATTTAAAAATTGCTTATAATGAAAATGAAGTACCTTATTTTATAATTAATTCGGCAAAAAGTACCAATAAAGTTGCGTTACTTACGAGTGCATTAAAACAAGCAGCAGCACAAAAATTTCTTAGCAATAAAAAAGACATCTTAAAAATAAATAACCCCGAAAAAGAGCTAAAGCTTATTAATACCAACACAGATAAAAATGGTTTTAGTCATTTTAAATTCAAACAAATTTATAATCATATACCAGTATGGGCATCTGAAATTGTAGTGCACGTAAATGATAATAAAGTTTATTGTTTAAATGGAAGATATCACCCAACTCCAGAAACAAACAATAGCATACCAAAAATAACAACTGAAACAGCATTAAATAAAGTAAAAGAAAATTTAGAGGCAAATGGAATAGCTTGTTTTGAAAAAACCAGTTCGTTATTAGAAAAATTAGTGCCGCATTGCAAGCCAGAAAGTAATTTAATGTGGTTACCAACAGATAAGGGTTTGTTTAAATTAGTTTGGCAAATAAAATATGCACCTGCCGTAAATCAACATTGGAATTATTTTGTAAATGCTATTGATGGTACTATTGAAAAAAAATATCAAGATGTTTGTAGTTTTGGACCAGAAAAAGCTAACGCAACCGACTTATATGGTGTAAGCAGATCTATAAATACTTATTCAATTAATAACAGTTATTATTTAATAGATGCTTCACGTGATAATTTTTCATCCTCCCGATCAATGTTGCCCGATGACCCAATAGGAGCTATTGTTACTTTAGATTTGGGTAATAATGATGTAGATCAATTTGGCAATTGGATTGATCAGTTAGCACACGTAGAATCAAACAACAATAGTTGGTCAAGCAGAACTTCAGTTTCTGCACATTATAACGCTGGTAAATCATACGAATATTTTAAAAATACTTTTGGTAGAAATTCTATTGATGGAAAAGGCGGCACAATTTGGTCGGTAATAAACGTAGCAGAAGATAATTCTGGTGCAGCATTCGACAATGCCTTTTGGAACGGTACTGCCATGTTTTATGGTAATGGAAAAGATGCTTTTAAAGATTTACCAAAAGCAATTGATGCCGCTGCCCACGAAATGTCCCATGGCGTAATTCAAAATTCGGCAAACTTAATTTATGAGTTTCAACCTGGCGCATTAAACGAATCTTTTGCAGATGTGTTTGGCGCAATGGTTGACCGTGATAATTGGAAAATTGGGGAAGATGTAGTGCAAACTTCAGCATTTCCTTCGGGTGCAATGCGCGATATGCAAAACCCTAATAACGGAGCAGGTAGATTGCAAACAGGCTGGCAACCAGCAAGCATGAGTCAATATGTAAACTTGCGCCGCGATCAAGATAATGGTGGCGTACATATAAATAGTGGTATTCCTAATAAAGCATTTCAATTGTTTGCAACTAATGTTGGTAAAGATGTTGCCGAACAAGTTTACTACCACGCCTTACTTAATTACTTAACTCAACAGTCGCAGTTTACTGATTGTCGAGCTTCAATTATACAATCTAGTAAAGATTTATACAACGATAATGTAGCCGCAGCAGCAGCACAAGCATTTGATAATGTAGGTATTGTGGGTGATGGTGTTGTTGGTGGCACAAGTGGAGGCACATCAACTACCAGTTCTGAATTGCCAAACAGTAGCGGTGTTGAACACTTTTGGGTATGTGATGTAAATAGTAATGTTAGTGCAGCCCAAGCTTTTGATTACGATGTTGAAAATCAAAGCTTTAGAGAACTCACCAACCAAAGTGCTTTTCCTAAAGGAAGTATTACCGATGATGGAAGTTTTGCATTATTTGTTGGAGAAGATAATAACATTTATGCCGTTGACTTAACTTCTGCCAACCCAATTGGTAGTACACAACAATTAACAAATGATAATGGTTGGCGTAAAGTTGCTATAAGCAGAGACGGCGAAATTATTGCAGCTTTAGAGGAAACCGAGAATAATAAATTATGGATTTTTGACCCCGATGGAGATGGTAGAGAATTTGATTTATACAACCCTTCTACAGCAAACGGAGGCGCAAATGCAGGCGCACCAGAATATGCAGATGCTATAGAATTTGAACCCAATGGCGAATATTTAATGTACGATGCCTACAATGTAATAAGCCGAACAAGTGGCACAGAAGTAGGCAATTGGGATATTGGCTTAATTAAAGTATGGGATAACAATACCAACAATTATGGCGACGGTCAAATTTTAAAACTCTTTCCACCGCAACCATCTAACATAAGTATTGGTAATGCCACCTTTGCTAAAAATACTGGTAATATTATTACTTTTGATATGTTAGATATAAACCAAGGTAGCAATGGCGAATTGTATATAATGGCTGCAAACCTGGCAACTGGCGAAAGCAATTTAATACACCAAACTGAAGGTATTATTGGCTATCCTACTTTTTCACCCGATGATAATGCAATTGCTTTTTCTGATTACAGCAATTTCGATAGTGAATATACAGTTGAAACAATTAATTTAAATAGCGATAAAATTACGCCAAGGGGCAATGCCCAAATAATTTTTAGAGATGCTGCCTGGCCTGTTTGGTACAAAAGAGGCGCACGTAATTGGGTAAAACCCGAGGCCAATTTTGCGGCAAATATTACACAAGGACCTGCTAGCTTAACCGTCAATTTTACTGATAGATCTGAAAATTTGCCAAACAACTGGCAGTGGGTTTTTGAAGGCGGCAACCCAGCCACCTCAAACGAACAAAATGTAGTGGTAACTTACGAAAACTCAGGCTCCTACCGTGTAACGTTGACAGCAAGTAACCCTGCTGGTGAAGATGTAGCGGTACAAAATAACTATATAATCGTAGGCGATCCGGTTAGCATCGAAAATGAAATTGTTGTAAATGCAGTTGATTTGCAAAACCAACCCAACCCATTTAACGAAAAAACAACTATACAGTTTAATATGCCAAACACTTCAAACGCTAAGTTAAAAATTTTAGATGTTAGTGGTAAAAATTTGCAAACCTTGCTAAACAAAACAATTGCAGCAGGCACGCAAACTATTGAGTTCAATGCAAATGGTTTAGCAGCTGGTATTTATTTTATACGTTTAAATACCGATAAATTTTCTGTTACCAAAAAAATAATGATTCAATAAATTAAAATCAACTTTGTTTTGAAGCGAGATAGTTGTACTCGCATAAAATTTACTCACGCTTTCTGCTCAAATGCTATTTTGCCAACGCTTCATAGCCACCCTAAAATAGCATAACCGCGGCAATCGTGGCTAACTTAAAAACTTCGCCCCGCCGTAAAAAGGCACTAAACAGGCAATTTACCAACTAATATTTTCAAAGAAATTAGAACTATAAAATAGTGCTTTTTTATAAAATGTTTCGCATCTTTAAAATAAAAAAAATTTGTGAGTAAGCAAAAAGTTAATATACAAATTGAAGAAAGCTGGAAAAATGCTTTAGTTGATGAGTTTCAACAAGCCTATTTTGCTGTTATAAAACAAAGCCTATTATACGAAAAAAAACAAGGTATTAGCATTTACCCGCCTGGAAAATTAATTTTTAATGCCTTTAATTTAACACCTTTCAATAAAGTAAAAGTAGTTATTTTGGGGCAAGATCCATATCACGGCCAAGGGCAAGCACACGGTTTAAGTTTTTCTGTACCCGATGGAGTTGCACCGCCACCATCTTTAAAGAATATTTACAAAGAAATAAAAAACAATTACCCAAATTTTGCAATACCAGCAAGCGGCAATTTAACCAGTTGGGCTAATCAAGGCGTTTTTTTATTAAATGCTATGTTAACAGTTCAAGCCAGTAAGCCAGCCTCGCACCAAAAGTTAGGTTGGCAAAGCTTTACTGATGCTGTAATTAAAGCCCTTTCTAAAAAAAGGGAAAACCTTGTTTTTATGTTATGGGGTAAATTTGCCCAAAGCAAAGGCCATTTAATTGACTTTGAAAAGCATTTGGTTTTAACCTCTCCCCACCCTTCTCCTTTTTCTGCACATAGTGGTTTTTTTGGCAATCAGCATTTTATGAAAGCAAATACATATTTGGCAAATAATGGCATAACAGAAGTTGATTGGCAAGTTTAAAGTAAACAACTAATCTTTAAAAATTAAAGGCATACCAGCGGCTCGCCTTGCAGGGAAATAACTAGCCAAACAACCAATAAGTACCACCGTTATACCAATTAAAATAAAATCGTTTAACCTAAAATCTACAGGAAAAGCATCTATTAAAAAAATACCGCTTTGATTTAATTTTATTATTTGAAAATGCTGTTGTAACAATCCAATTATTATTGCAATTATACTACCTAATATTGCGCCTGTAAAAGAAAGTAACAAGCCTGTGGTTAAAAATATGCGATTAATTTGACGGTTACTTGCACCCATTGCTTTTAGTATGCTTATGTCTTTTCTTTTTTCAATTACCAACATTGAAAGTGAGCCAATAATATTAAAAGCGGCAATTAATAAAATGAACGATAAAATTAAATAGGCCACCAATTTTTCACTCTTCATTACTTTGTACAATGTATTATCAATTTGAAAGCGATTCGTTACTTTCAAATTTTCAGGAAGTATTTGCTGTATCTTTTTTTGAAATGCTTCTACATCAACATTTTCGTATAGCGCAATTTCAATACCGCTTACTTCATTTTTGCTTTCAATTACATCTTGCGCAAACTCTAAATCAACAAACACATATTTCGAATCAAATTCTTTTTCTATACTGTACAAACCCATTGGCCAAATACTTTTGATGTTAACCATATTGTATGGATTAGTGGTATTGAGTTTCCCGTCTTTTTTGGGCATAAAAACCCGCAGTTCACCAAAATCATCAAACAAACTTAAAGATAAAGCTTTGGCAACACCAAGGCCTAACACCCCAACATTCGATCCTTTTTTTATTCTAAAATAGCCATCAACTAAGCAGGTATCAATTGGGTTAACTTTGGTATAATTTTCATCAATACCTTTTAGGCGGGCAAAATATTGCTTGTCATTAAAGTCAAAAATCGCATTTTCTTCTAACACTAACGAAAAGGCATCTATATCATCAAAATCTTCTAATTGTGTTAGCAAGGCACTATTTGGCTTAAAGGTTTTGCCTTTTTCTACTTCAATTACTAAATCAGCTCTAAAGCTATCGTATAAAGAAAGCACTAAATTTTCGAAACCATTATATACTGATAATACTAATATTAAGGCCATAGTACCAATCATCATTGCCAATAAAGATACACCCGAAAGTATATGAATAGCATTGGTAGATTTTTTACCAATTAAATACCGCCTTGCTATGGGTAATATAAACTTCAATTTAATGCAAAGCTACTGTTTAAACACGAATATTTTTTTCTCTTTGTAATCGGTAACATAAAGTTTATTATTATGTACAGCTACATCAGTTGGGTTTTCAAAACCAGTATCAATAATTTGTTGCGGTGCACCAACAAGATTGTAAATTAACAAACGCCCATTTTCAAAATCGGTGGCGTATACATAACTTTCATCTACAAAAATACCAGTTGTAGCATTCATTTTTTCTGCTCGCCCAAAAGTACGTATGTGCGTACCTTCTAAATCAAAAACTTGTATACGATGGTTATAAGCATCTGCCACATATAAAGTATTATCATAAAAATGAACATCTGTAGGATATTCAAATTCTGCTGGCCGATTACGTCCTTTTTTGCCAATACTTTGCCAACCTTTTTTGTTTTTTAATAAAACCCGATGATTGTAAAAATCGGCAATAGCTACAAATTCGTTATGAACTGCAACACCAGCTGGGGCATCTAATTCCAATTTTACTGGCAAAGTTGTAGTTGTATTTTTTGTGATAACTGATACAGTATCTCGTCCATATTGCGGAATGTATAAACTGCCATTTTCAAATGCAATGTGCATAGGCCTTTCATAATCGGTTAAAGTTTGTAAAACTTCACCAGCTTCATTAAGCTGCACTACTTGATTATGATCACCGTCACTCACCCAAATATTATCGCCTTCAAAAGCTAAACCAATCGGTGTAATTTCACCAAGATCAATAGTATTTATTAATTTAAATTCTTTTTGGCTTAAACTACAGCCATACAGTATTGATAAAATAAGATATAAAAAGATAGGGTATTTAATCCACATTGTCGACACTGTTTTTTTCTTCAAAAGGAGTTATCAAATCCGCATTCATTCTTTTGTATTGGCAGCAACCGGGTAAACTGTTGTAAACATCTTCAAAAGCGATCATTTTATCAGTATCATAACCTGCACCACTTATAACCTGATGTATTTGTTTTTCACTAACTTCAGTATCCAAATACTCAACCTTAATAATTTTTTTCCTTTTGTTCCAATTCGCATTAGCTACACCATACAAACCCATAGCAGCCCGCTCAATTCTACCTTTACACATATTGCAGTTGCCCGCTACCTCAAATTCAATGGTTTGGTTGGCAGTATAATCTACCTCATGGGTTTCATATTTTGATTCTTCAATTGAGCCATCTGCTCTTTTAATACTTAGCGACATTGGTGTATAACCTGCTTTGGTTACTTGATGTCTTACATCTTCTATTGAAATCTTTCTTTCTGTTGGATAAGTAAAAGTGGTTAAACCGCTTTCCATTTCAATTTTAAAAGCTTTCACACCATCTAGTTCTTTCATTTTCTTTTCTAAACCATAGGCGCAAAATGGGCAACCCAAACCATCTACTTGCACAGTAATTTCATCTTTAGAACCTTTTTTTTCTGTTTTCTTTTTTTGTGCAAATAAGCTAGTTGTTACTAAGCTAACTAATATTATTGTTGTTATTATTTTTATCGTTTTCATATTTTTGTTTTCTTTTAAGATTTAAAAAAATAGAACCAAGTTAAATTATAAACCTTGTACCAAAAAGTAAGGTGTATTTTTGTTTTTCACGCTCTGGCTCGTTTTGTATTAGAGGTATTTTAATAGCAGTTTCGAAGGTGATACGCTTAATAGCATATTGTATACCTTGCGCTAAAAATAAATTGTGCGCACCACTTTCTAAATTTATTTCACCATCGTACTCAAAATATAAATTTATTTGTTTTGGTGGATAAACCAATGGCATTAAAGGCAAACCAGCACTTAATTTATAATGAAAAAAATCGGCTCTGTTAGCTACATAATGATAGCCAACATTTGCGCCTAAACCATAACGCAAGGCTTCGTAACCAAAAGTAAAACCAGCAAATGTTTGCCACTCGCCAACACTAATTTCATAATTATTACTATCAAAACCTGTTGGAAAATATTGCTGAACTTTTAATGCCGCTCGTGCTGTTTTTGAGCTTTCATCCCACCTAAAAAATTGATATTTCATTTGCACACTTAAATCGCCAAGGCCACTTTGTTTATGATCGTGTTCAAAGTGATTTACGCCTGCAAAAGGTATATGTGCAGCAACTAATAAATTAGGTTTTATTACATAATGTGCCATTATGGGCGCATTAAAAAAGCGTATGTTTTCTCGTACTTCAACTCTGGTAAGGGTTTTAAAAACTATTCGCTTTTCACCAATCATAATAGGTTTATCGGTAATAATTGGTGGGCCTTGTGCCGATGCATTAAATGCTATAAAGCACAATGCAAATAGCCATAAATACATTTTCATTTTGTATAAAATTTATTAATTTGTAAAAGTAGTGTAAAGGCGAAAATGAAAATGCTAACAGAGGAAACACTGATTAAAAGCATAAGCTTTATAAACCAGCAATGGAGGTATTAGTTTTATATTATTAGATAAATATTGTTGTTTATTTTGGTAAGATGAGATGCAATTTACCAAACCTATAAAATCGTAATGATGTTTGATTTCATCGGTTGGGTTGTTTTTAAATTGATCTTTGGGAAGTGAGGTTATTGAAAGTTCGCTGCAACAATCAGTTGTACAACAAAGGTTTATTTCTTCATTACTAACTAAAATGTTTTTACTGTTGGGGCTACAGCAGTTTCCAGGTGTAGTGCATATACTTTCAATAGAACCTTTACAATAATGCATGCTTATGCTAAAAGGCATTGTAGCCAAAAGCATCCAAACAGATAGCAATATGTGTAAATTATAATTCACTTAATACAAAGTAAACGAATAAATAGTGAAATATTTCACAAAATAAACTAAAAGTATAATTGAAAATGTTGTTTTGCCTGATCTTTTTTAAAGAAAACAATACCCAATTGAAAAAGATTAATACTAAGGCTTACCTGCGAGTTGGCAATTATATGTTGCCAAGCTTCATACATATCGGTTGACCAATTAATATCATCAAAAACAAAAATAGAGTTATTATTTTTTAAAGGTATCATTTGATTAAAGTAGCTAATTGTGCTTTCTTTTTTATGATCGCCATCAAAATAAACTAAATCAAAATTGGTTTTTTTTCCTTCTTGTTCTTTTAAAAAATTAATAAAAGTTGTATTAATTGTTTTTATATTAGAAAGTTGTATTGCTTCAAAATTTTGTTGCGCAATTTTTAGCGTATTTAAACAAGCTTCTACCGTAACAACTTTATTATTTGGGTTTGCTTTAGCCATGTAAGCCGTACCCAAACCAACTGAAGTACCTAATTCTAAAACATTTTTACAATTAAAATAGTTAATTAAACGAAATAATAGTTCTCCTTTTTGCTGAGTAGCTCCGGCCACTTTTGTTATTTGTTTTATACTACGTTTATTACCCATTTTGCGCGAGCCAGCGCCTTGTTCGCTAACCGTAATTATTGTATTATTTTTTAATAATTTTTTTTTAAGATGCGCTATTTCTTCAAAAGCATAAAACTTTCGGTCATCTTGTATAACATTAACCATAAAATCATACACAAAAGGAGAATGTAAATAGTATTTTGTTTTGGCAAAAACCAAGTATTTAAAATATCTTTTTATAAGTGAAATGCTTTCCATTATAATTTAATTATAACGAAAGCTACATTGAATAATAGTACAAATTTGATTTTCATTTTTCTTACCTTTTAGGAATCTTTTTTTTGTATCAGTTATAGTTAAATTCTACAATTTTTACTTTTGGCTTTATTTATATAGGAGCAATTGCCTAAAAAAATGCATCCCTTGTAAATCAAACAATCAGGATAATATCTAATGAAACCTGTTCTATTATTTAGTGATAAACACAAGTGAACAGGTTCACTTGAAACGTATAAAAATTTTCATACGATTACCATATATTTCTTATAAAAACAGCTTACCAAAATAATTGATAAGCTGCTCACAAAAATAATATTTTAAATGCTAAAACACGAGTGGTTTAATTTTTAATAAATTTTTGTGTTACAATTTCTGCTGAGGTAACCATTTGTACAAAGTAAATGCCGCTATTTAAATTCGATACATTTAACTTTAAGGTTTGTAAGCTTCCACTTTCTACTATATTGTGATTAATTATTTTACCATTAAAATCTAAAATATAAAAATCTACAGTTGTAGCAATATCTTTAACAGAATAGTTAAGCCTTAACTCATTTGAAACCAAGTTAGGCTTAATTGAAAGTGTAGCATTAATAAACTTGGATGATGGTTTTGTTTCAGAAGGATTAGCATATTTTGGCGCAATGCCACCACTTAAACAGAAATCAGAGCTTTGCATAGCACCAAAAGCTCCTCCACCAGAAGCAAGAATTGTACCATTTGCATCACTTAATTGGTAGTTACCACATAAGCTAGGTGTAGAAACCAAACTTAAAGTACCTACCACGCTACCTGGGGTAATTAAGGTGCCAGGTGTTATAAAAGTTGATGCGCCTACAGCACTACTTTGAAAAGGACACATACCATTACCTAAAGCATCATAAACCTCTAAGGTATAACAACCATCTAACAAACATTCATTTTCTATTATTGACGAATTGGCTGGTTGTGAACCATAACCATTTGATGAAGCAACGCTAACTCCATTAGCATCAAATATTTCCCAACTGCTTTGTGCCGGAAAACCATCAAACTGAAAAGATAAATCTACAGCTGCACAAGCCGTTAAATCGCACGCTGCTGTAAAGTCTTGCGATCCATCTGTTTGGCTATTTACATTACCTTGTGTGGCATTATCGCCTAAGCCTCTTCTTGCAAAGGCCTTTCTTATAAGGCAATTGTATTCTCCATTGTATAATGCTTGGTCTGCTGCAAGTATTGCATCTCTACCATCTACAAAGCCGGGGCTGCAGGGTTGCAATTTCATAGCTTCGGTTACCAAGTTAATGGCAATATTATTTCCACCAGTACCATTATAAAAATCTGTATCAAAACCATAAGCATCTACTAAATCCCAGGTCATCTCCCAAAGCATGGCACACCAAACCGAGCCAACACCATGTGGTATAGATTCATTAGCTATATCTAAATAAGTGTGCGGGTTAACATTAAAATCTGTACTGTAAGGAAAGGTGCGGATACCACTTCCATTTAATGGTTGAGAAAGCACATAAACGCCTATCGGCCTGATATCCGTTCTGGTATCACCTGGCTCCATTGTCATCCATAAACCATAAAAATCGCTCCAACCTTCACCCATTTGTTCATCATTGATTAGGCAATTGGCGTTATTTCTTCCACCTGTTAAGCGTAAAGAAATGCCATGACCATATTCGTGGGCCACAATACCGTTATCAAAAGAGCTATCATTATCAAAAGTAGAAATTATGGTTACATTTAAACCAGGTGTCTGAGTTCTAATGGTTGCACAATCTGCCTGGCTTATCATAACTGCAGGAATGGTTACACTGGCACCAACTGCACCTGCACCCATAAATATGGTACCTGGGGCAACATTGTTACACACAATTACCGCTATAGCTCCTGCATTTTCTGCTGCTAAACATTTAGCACCAAATTCGCAATTACCTCTGTCAATCATTGCAATATTACCATTTAAGGCACCTCCGTTAACCAAAGTTCCACAAGCCTCAGTAGGGGCTGCACTGCCATCATTTGCAATAACCACATTACCGGTTATGTTATATGTAGCTGCACCAAATGCAGCAGCTGTATAACTGTAATTGCCTGCAACGCTTGGCGGACTATTGGCAGTTACCGCACCAAGAGTATTATCCCACAAAAACATTTGCATTCTTCCTCTCTGCCCATCAGCAGGTACCGACATGTTGGCATTGTTTCTGCCACTTCCATCTTGCGCATCTGCATTTACCCAATCGGCACCAGTACCACCGTTTCCATAGTTATTAGCCTGAAAGTTACCGCCGGCTTCATCAAATCCATAGTAATACAAAACATCGTGCATTATATTATTCATATAAAACAAGTTGGTAATAACCGCACTTTGGTTATTTGCAGAAGTTAAGGATTGCCCAAAGTTTATATTAAAATTAAAATCTAAAGAAGGTCCGCCATCTGGAGAAAAGCCACCTGTATTGTTATCGTCTGCATCTTCTCTTGCCCAAACGTTGTTACCTCTTGTAAATGTAAATTCGTTACCAGCCGAGCCATTAGTATCGTGCCAACCAAAAGGTGAAGCAACCGGATCAGCAGGGTTACTTATAGTTTGTTGAGGTCCGTGTATTGGGCTTTCTGTTGGTATAGGATATACGGTGTATGTATTAGCCATTTGTTTAGCAGTTGCATTGCTGTTATTTTTTTTGTCAGATATTTTTTTAGATGGGGTTACATTATTATGATGTGCTTCGGTACAACCTGCTTCGTGTGCATCAAACGAGCAGTAAACTGTCCAGTTAATTTTATTTAAGATGTCACCTGTAAGTGCATCAACTCTCATACTCCACCAATCATCACTTTCAATTTCTGCAATTGATAAATCCCAGCAAAGTCTTAATGCGCCTGATTGTGTTTGTTGGTACATCAATTGAACTGGTATTTTTTCTCTGGATAAACTACCTTTATTGTAAGTAGATCTCTGTGCAATACCTCCTTCATCAAATAATAATGTTGGAATTTGATTACTGTTATATTTCATTTTAGAAGATACACTTTCAAAGATGGCACTAATACTTAACGACGGTTGAGTTGTATTAATTTTTTCAGCAATGTTTTCAAAAAATTCGTCATTAACTTTTAAAACCTGATTATTAGGCTTTAAATGTACACTCATAACTGCATTGTGTATTGGAATACCTTTATGTAGCTGCCTTAAATAATAATGTGTAATTCCACTTGATGAACTGGTGTGATAACTGGTTACTTCGTAGTTATCGTAATCAATAGCAGGTAGTTTTTCATCAATTACATATTGTTTAACTACTTCATTTAAGACACGCATATTTGCCTGGCCAGTTAATGTAAAATAAGATGTTAACAATATAAATAAACATAGTAAAGATGTTTTTGAAACAATAAAACTTCTAAATGTATGAACGTATTTTTTTTTGGCAGATCGCATAGACAATTAATATTATATTAAGTTAAAAAATAATTTATATCGAATTTATAAATGCAATGTAAGTAATAAATTATTTGTTAAGTAACTAATATGTAAATTGTTATGAAGTTTATTTTAAAAATCTTACACCTCTAAATTTTAATTTAATAGAGTTGCTAACCTTAATTAGATTTTAAAAAAAAATTATCTAAAGTGATGATGAAAATTAAACTACAATACATAGCTATGAAGTAGTTAAGTAGAATAACCAAAATTAACTTTAATTGTACGTATTATAGCCAAACTAAAGTGGCTTTATAAAATGCACCTATAAGTGCTATCTAACCACATTAAATTTACCCGCGCTAATTTGTTCGCCTGTAATTAGCTGATAAGTATATATGCCTGCTGATAAATTACTTACATTGTAACTAATTATTTGTGTTCCTGCTGTTAACGAGGTTTTATCAATACTTTGGATTAAACTTCCTTTGTTATCAAATACTTGTATTAATAAATCAGTTGATTCTTTTACGGCAATTTCAAAATTTAAAACATCTTTTGCTGGTATTGGGTATGCTTTTACATTAAAACTATTTAATGAGTTATCTAACTTAAATTTAAGGTCTATAATTTCAATTGCATAATCACCTTTAAAATTTGTTGTAAAATCTGAAATTTGATTGTTCCAGCTAAATTGTAATTTTTCATCAATGCTTATGTTCTCTTTGTAATCAGTTGTTAAGTCATCGCCATAAATTGGTGCAGTCATTAAATAGCTATTTTCAATCACATCTAAAACAGCAATAGTTTCTCCTTGCTCATTTAATACTTTTACTTGCTCACCATAAGGTAAATTACTAGTTCCATTAATAAAACTAAAAACGTTTGTTAAGTTATTCACTTGTTTTGCAGAAGGGGTAGTTACTTTAACCCAATATCCGTAACCATTTTTCATTTGTAGTAAGGTATTTAAAAATGGTGGTCCATTTGGATTAAATACATTTGCTCCGTTATCAAAACCAGTAACATATTGTAAGTTACCGCTACCAATTATATCATCAAAATATGTAGCTGGCATTTGCTGAGCATCTGGTGGGTAGGCTACTAAATTCCAGCCAGCATCAAAAGGTTTTCTGAAACCATCATCTAAACAGGCTCCTTCTACATTCAACACATCAGCATTTGTAACTTTTACCCAGTAGCCAAAACCATCTGACAATTCATTTATTGTATTTAAAAATGGTGGACCATTTGGATTAAATACTTTTGCTCCGTTATCAAAACCAGTAACATATTGTAAGTTACCGCTACCAATTATATCATCAAAAATACTTGTGAAATTATTGTTAGCAGGAGTGACATCAAGAGAAATAAGATTCCAACCTGAGTTAAGATTAATAGATTGGATACAATCTCCATTGCCATTGGAATAAGTTACAGTATAAGTATCTTGTACTGTTTGGTTAGTAAATAGGTCTGTTGTTTTTAACGTAAATACAATTTCTGAACCATTGCATATATTTTGAGGCAAATCAGAATAGTTTAAAACATAAGGTGAGTTTAAGCTTAACAAGCCAGCAAAACAATTACCACTTAAATTTGAATCGGGGCCGGTAATTTGACCGCCTACTGCTCCACTATTTTCATCTGCTATAATTATCGGCTGTCCACCATTAATTTGGTAATAAAATTCGTTAAATGATTCTGAAGGTATGCCAGTTGATACATCATTATAAGGTGCGCAATTTGCTAAACGGCTCAAACCTTCTGTATAAAGTTCTATGTTTTGTCCGCAAGTTAAAGTTTGTGGCCCATCTGTTTGAGAACTAAAATCTCGCAATTCAGCTGTTGTTAAAGGCTGTCCATTTCCAGGAAATTCATCGTTAATATTAATTTCTATAGTTCCTAAATTTACCACTAAGTATTGGTTGGTTGGTAATAGTGTATAAATTGATTCGTTTACAATATCAATATTTGTTTGTTCTGTTATGTACAAAACTGCTTCAGCCTCTAACAAAGCACCATCACAGGCCTCAAAACCCTCTGAAGGTGGTGCATCAATGTCACCAATTGGCAATATAGTTTCACAAAAATTACTCTGACCAAAATTCAAACCTATGTTAGCAACAATATTTAAAGGTGGTTCACTAACAACTGTGCATTGAGTAATTCTACTGCCATCTGGCAAAAGTTGGTATAAATAAAATGCCATTCCAGCAATATAATTGGCTTCATTACAGGAAAAATTGCCTATTTCCACATTTCCGAATGTGATGGATAAACTATTAGCATTAAAAACAGGAGGATCAATATTTAAAGTAATATTATCTATACAACCAAGATTAATATCGCATTGCGCAAAATTATTTTTATTTAAACCACATACCAAAGCAAGCATTATTAAAATGCCTTTAAAAAAATTCTTCATACAATTTTATAAATTTTGTTTAAGGTATGTTTTTATTTGAAAAGCAAATATAGTCTTTATTGTATTTGAAAGGCAAGTTAAAAATGACACTTTCTTACTTGTTTAAAAAAAAAGGTTTCAGCGTATTACACACTGAAACCTTTTACCTTTATTAAATTTTACTTAAACTAATTTTTCAAAAATTTGTTTGTAATAATTTGTTCGCCTGTAATGGTATTTAAAAAATACATTCCGTTTGGAAGATTTGAAACATTGAAAGTTAAGCTATTCATACTTTCTTTTAATTGATAAACTTCGTTTGTAAGTACTTTACCTTCAAAATCAACTATTTGAATTATTGTTGATAAATTGTTAGAAGCTTCAACTATCAAGTTTAATTTACCATCCGTTATTGTTGGGAACAATCTATCAATACGTAGTGTTGAAGATTTTTCAACTTTATTAAGTTTCATTAAACTATTGTTTACTGTAGTATTACCAAAAAACAATCCAGAAGAAACAATTATTTCTACAGGATCTGAGTCATCTTCATCAGAATCGTAATCGGTGCTACCAGGGAAACCTGTACCATCTCCACTAATATGATTATCAGAAGGAGAATTTGCATTACCACCTGCATCATTGGTTGGATCGGTATCCATTGTAGAATCAACATCCATCCCGGGGTTACCATCTGTATCGTTAGCGGCAGAAATTTCTGCAATTGTATTGTAAACTCCTGGAGCTGCATCTTCTGCAACAGTTAATGTTACGAAAAAACTAACTGCTCTACAGGGTAATAAAGAACCACTTAAAGTTTGAGTTGCTGTGCCATCACCATTGTCAACCCAATCAGCATTATCATCAGTTGAACTTAATGACATACCATCTGGAATGTAGGTTGTAACCTCAATATTATTACCAATTTGGCCGCCTCTATTATAAACAGAGGTAACAAAAGTTACATCATCACCAGGTTCAACGGTAGTTGGTTGATCGGCCACAGGATACATAATTAAAGCTAAATCAAACACGGTATCAACTATAGTAATATCGCTACTTGACGAATTGTTACTGGTATCTTCATCCATTATTGAGTCTCCATCAACGTCTGTCATAGCAGAAATTGTTGCATTGTTAGTATATGTGCCAGGGTCTGCAGCTAAAAGAGGCTTTACACTAATTGGTAAGCTAACACAATCTCCAGGTGCAATACCTTCATCAATTGTTTGAGAGTAGTCGCCATCTTCATTTATCTCCCATCCAAAATTATCACCGTGGCTCAATCGGAAACCATCAGGTAAAATATCAGTAACTTCAACATTATATACTGTTACAGTTCCTAAGTTACATACTTCTACAGTAAATATAACATCATCACAAGGTGATATTGTTGTTTGGCCTCTGTCTAAAGTTTTTTCTAAAGAAAGGTCAATTCTCTCCACATTGTAAGTACAAGAACTATCATCGCAGTCTGCCGATGAATCGTAATTTGTTGCATCCGGATCGGTACAACCAGCTTTTTCTCTTGTTACTTCTATAGAATTAGATAAAGCAAAACAACCGCCTAAATCAGCTGCATTCATACCTTCTTCTGCTCCGGTAATATCATCAAAAGTAACATACCAAATTAGACAAACTCCACTTGGTGCATCATCAAAATTAACATCTCCTGGCATTGTTGGTAAGCCTAATATTTCCAACTCATCATTAGTTACTACCCAAGCAGTATTATCACCAACTCCATCAGAAACCGTAATACCAGAAACATAATCTTCAATTCCATCGCCCACACAAAAAGTAAAAGGACCTCCACTTATAGTAGCAGCTTGTACAACAATACAAGAGCCATCATCAACCGTTGCAGCTGGGTTGTAATTACAAGCTTCGCTATTAGTACAACCATCTAAACCGTAGGTGCAACTGTCATCATCACAATTTGCATCAGCATCATAGTTATTTGCATTTGCATCGGTACAACCTAAAACTTGAGGAGTTTCTACCTCGCATCCACAAACGGAAGGTGTCCATGTAGTTATATCACCATCGCAAATATCTGTATTACAATCGGTGCTGTAATCATCGCAAGATCCATCATCTTCAGATGCAGAAGCATCGTAATTTGGAGCACAAGGATCTGTACAACCACTTTCAACCGCACACGATGGTTTAATTGTAATTACTACAACATCGTGATCATCTTCATCACCATTTTGGTTAAATACTGTGTTATCAGTTCCTGTTGAAGGATCGGCTCCACCATCATTATCTGGATCTTGATCTGGTGTGCTATCTACGTCATTTCCATCATCTGAACTAATTTCACCATAGTTTGAGATTGAAGTGCCAGTAAAATCAGCATCAATTGTTAACCAAACTGATAATGGAAAATTAGAATCGTTTGGATAAACACCGCCTGATGGTATACAGCCTACAATTGTAGTAGTAATAATTGAACCACTACCAGACCAAATTGAATTATTAGCATTATCACTTAAAGACATTCCATCAGGAATATATTCTGTAACTTCTACATCACAAGCTTGTATATCGCCTTGGTTGTAAATGGCCATATTAAATCTAACTTCATCGCCAGGGCAATACTCAGTTGGTAAACTTGAAGATATACCTTTAATTAAAGCCAAATCATAATCACCTGTTTCGTATTCACAGCTATCATCATTACAATTAGCAGCTGCGTTAAAGTTAGTTGCACTTCCATCAGTACAACCAAGTACTTGGGTTACTGTTACTTCACAACCACACGAATCATCAGACCAGGCTGCTACATCACCTGCACAAATATCCATATTACAAGTAGTACTGTAAGATTCGCAAGAACCATCATCCACTACTGCTGAAGAATTGTAGTTTGGTGCGCATGGGTCAGTACAACCCGTCTCTGGGTAAGTACAACTGTCTTCTTCTAAGCAATTTGCAGCTGGGTCATAGTTAGTAGCAGCACCATCGGTACAGCCTAAAACTTGAGGAACGGTTACCTCGCAACTGCAAGATTCACTTGACCAGGCCGCTACATCGCCAGCACAAATATCCATATTACAAGTGGTGCTATATGAATCGCAAGAATCATCATCTACTGTTGCTTCGGCATCATAGTTTGGGGCGCAAGGATCAGTACATCCAGATAATTCACAATCACCTAATAAAATTTGAGCTACATCGTGATCATCCTCATCATTAGAGTTATATATAGAATTATCAGTATCAGTACCTGGAATTGCACCAGCATCATTTGTAGGATCTTGATCTGGTGTTGAATCTATATCATCACCATCGTCAGCACTTATTTCTGTGTAAAAATTAATTACATCACCAGTAAAACTTGGTCTTATTGTTTGTAAAAAACTTAATTGTAGTGAACTACTACCATTTGGATAAGTGCCACCAGGAGGTATACACGTATTAATAATAGTTGTTAAGACAGATCCATTTAATGTCCATCTTGAATTTAGTGGATCGTCACTTAGGGTCATTCCTTCTGGGATATAGGCTGTAATTTCTATATTACAGGCTTCTATATCTCCGGTATTGTAAATTGCAGAATTAACCCTAACTAAATCGCCAGGACAAAAATCTGGGCCGAAAGAGCTTGAAATTCCATTTATTAATGAAAGATCATAATCTTGGCTGTAAGTGTGGTTTGTTAGAGTAAAAAAGCATATTGCTATAGCAATTAAAATTTGAACTTTTTGCTTTAACCTTGTAAAGACTTGTAAATTTTTCGACATATAAAATATTTATGGTTATATTAATTCTTAAGTTAAATATACGTATTTGGATTGTAAAAGGTTAGAGAAAAATTAACTTTTCGAACCGTCTCCTTTAAAATAATCTTCTTTTATCTTAAATAGAACATTGAAAGTAGTTAAACTACCGTAAATTCGGGTTATATATTGTTGCAAATCAATTTTTTCTTCATCACTTAATCTTTTGCTACTGTTAATTTTTTGTTCCATCACTCTTATCCTATCCCTAACCATTACTACTTTATGAAAAAAAGTTTCTATAGGAATTTCTTTAGATTTTAAATTAGGGTTATTCGGCTTTAAGATCATTGTTCCTCCCAACCATTTTTCACCCAATTCAACAGTTTCCTGATTAACATTCCATTTATGGAAAATACTATTTATTGCTTGTTTTACTTCTTTTAAGGTAAGCCTATCCCCATCTAAAGGTATTTCTTCAATGAGTTCAATTCTATCATCAGTATGGGTAACTTGAACTTCTCCTCTATTTTTGAACCATACGGTATACTCGCTCATACCAACGTCAACAATTACTCCTTTTCCAAAAACTTGGTGGTTAATTTTAGAGCCTAATCCTAACAATGTATTTTCCAAATCTTTTATTCATTTATGTTTTCCAAAATAATTATCAAAATTAATAGCAAATTTTGATTATTAAAAAATATACTTCATTTAGTTTGCTTATAGTTTTCAACATTGTTACTCATTTTAAAATATTACATTTCTTTTTTAAATTCTAATTTGCTTTAAATCAATATTTTATGTTAAAATTTTTATAGATCTTTAAAATTTGCTTCATCAAAAATAATTAAAATTATCGTCAATATTATTCAAAATTTTTAAAAATTACATTCAAAATTCGCTCAAGATCAAAATAATCATTATCGTTTAAGGTGTTCCAACCTTTACGTCTTAAAGCTTCTACTTCGGGTAATAATTTTTTATGAATTTGTTGGCCAAGTTCTGTAAGGCGAATATGAAATTTCCGTCTATCTGCTCTAACAGGTATCCGTTCTATCAGCTTTTTTTTCTCTAATAAATTTAAAATCCGTGACACGGTAGGTTTATTTTTAAAACTTTTTTCGGCTAATTCTGTCTGGTTTTGTATATTTTTATCTGCCAGACAATCAATAATCATCCACTGTTCGGTTGTTATATTAATATTTAACGCTTTAAATTTTTTTTGATAGTTAGATTTTATCTGTTTAATTGTTTTATCAATTAGGGCACCAAAATTTTTTGTTTCTATGTGTTGCTTTTCCATATTTATCACTAAATAAACACCTTAGTAGCGCAAAAACAAATAAATGAAAAAAGTGTTGATTTTTTACATAAAAAATAGGTTCAAATTGTTTATTTTTGACCAATTTTAAAGCAAAACACGAATCATTAGTATGTTGAATAAAAGCCTATTTTATTTGGTAATTCTTATTTTACTGTTTTTAGGAAGTTGCGAAATAATGGATACAGAACCGAGTCCAGATGAAATATTAATTGCTCCATACCCCGGTTTAAACGAAGAAGAATTAGCAAAGCATTTGCAAGGAGATGCCTTGTTTAATAAATCGTTTACGAAGGAAGAAGGCGTTGGTCCAGTTTTTATAGCAACCACTTGCCGTAGTTGTCATTTTAATGGTGGAAAAGGGCACCCTTTTAATGAAATAATACGTTTTGGCAATTGGAATGAAGATGGCCATTTTACTGAAATGTTAGAACAAAGCGGGCCACAGTTACAATATCGGTCAATAGATGGCTATCCAGAAGAAGAAGTTCCTGAAGATGCAGATGGAGTAGTACATTTAAACCCACCTGCTTTAGGTGGTTTAGGGTTTTTAGAGGCCATAGCTGATAAAGATATTGTTAGTTGGGCAGACCCAGATGATGTGAATAATGATAATATTTCGGGTAGAGTACCATTTGTTCATGCACCTGCATATACACAAGGCCGTTTTATTAGCGAAACACAAATTGCAGACGATAAGGGGGAAATGATTGGCAAATTTGGTAAAAAATCTTTTAGTGTTAATTTGTTTCAACAAGCTGCCAGGGCGCTTAACGAAGATTTAGGAATGACCACTTCAGCAGAAAACCATGATCCGTTTAATTGGAAAGCACCAAAAGAATTAAGAGAGATAGGCGATGGTGTTCCAAATCCAGAAATTTCTGATAAACTGTTAGAGGCCTTAACGTTCTTTTTAAGATCTACCGCGCCGCCACCTCGAAGAGATACTAATAATCCGAATGTAATTGACGGGGAAAAATTATTTATATCAACCGGCTGTGTAAAATGCCATAGAGATACCTTTATTACTGGTAACACTAGTTTGGCTTTTTTAAATAATAAAGTTATTCACCCTTATACAGATATGCTTTTGCACGATATGGGACCTGGTTTAGACGATGGTTATACAGAAGGAGATGCCAAAACGTATGAATGGAGAACGCCGCCATTATGGGGTTTAGGCTTAGCTGAAGAATCGCAAGGTGGCAATGGTTATTATATGCACGATGGTAGAGCGTTAACCTTATACGATGCAATACAAGCACACGGCGGTGAAGCAGAAATTATTAAGGAAAACTTTAACAAGCTGGATACTGAAAAACAAAATAAATTAATTGCCTTTTTAAGATCTCTTTAAAAAAATGCAGTATCACAAATACAACAATTTAATAAATTACACCATAACATTTTTCGCTCTTTTGGCACTTGTTGCTAATTGTAAGGCTCAAAGTTTAAGTGCCGATGTAATATTTGAACGGGAAATATATAAGCCTTTCAAACCTTTATATATAGGTGGTTATTTTAATGGTTCTTTTAATTATTTTGAAAACGAAGGAGAAAATGAAGGCATAAGTTCAACTATAAATTATTTAGGTTTAATAGCGCAAATAAATCCATTTAAATATTTTAGTATTTATAGCGAATTTGAATATAACCAAACAAATAACTTTAAAATAAATAGCTTGTTTGCCCAAATTGGTAATAAAAATTTTGGTTTAAGATTTGGTTACCTTAGTTTTCCGTTGGGCAAGTACAAGCAATATCATATAAAAAAAGAAAGACATTTTGTTGAACATCCTCTAGTAGTAACAAGACTTTTAACCGGAATAAGCTGCGATTCGGGTATAGGAATTTATTTTAGTGCTGGAGATGCGAATAATAGTAATATCAACTTTGAACTTAATTTTGTTAGCGGATTAAATGAGCAAATACTCTATACACCTTCTGCCAATACAAGCATGGAAATGGGAACATCTAAAAGTTTAAAAATAAGTGATAATAACGATAATTTAATGGTTAATGCACGCCTTGGGCTTTTGCAAAATAATATTTTTGACATCGGTGCTTCTATTTTAGCTGGTACTTATACTAATAGAATGAAAGAAAACTCATCAATGTATACAAAAAGTAAAAAATTGTACATATACGTTTTTGATGCCGCCTTTTATTTTAATAAATTTAATATCGAATCGGAATTTGCGATTAACAATATTGAGTTACCAGAAAATATAACAGAGCTATATGCCAACAAACAAAATGGATATTTTATTGATTTGAGTTATGAATTATATAGCAATGATAATTTTATGCTAAGTAAGCCCTTAAAAATATTTACAGCAATTAGATATGATTATGTTGATTTAAACAATGGATATTTTGTTTTCAATAAAGAAAAAATAAATGACGACTATAAAAAAATTACGTTTGGTTTAAGTGCTAATCTATTTGGTAAAACTTCAGTAATTTTAAATAGTAGTTACCAATGGTTTACAGATTTATTGGGTAACCCAAGTAAAAAAACGGCTGGTGTTCAATTAGGTTTAAGCAGTTTTTTTTAATATAGTTAAAAACTTACTATTTATAACAAATAGGTTATAAGTAAAACCCACTAATTTCGCTAGCTTTCCACCTTTGTTTTGTTCATTAAATCGCGATACTGATTATTTTTCTGAATATATTTGGTTTTATATTCTTCAATCATTTGAAGCAGGTTTTGTTTTTCAATTTTCATACCATTATTTAACAATTTAATTTCTTCGGTTTTCATTGTGTGTGTTTCCACTTCCTTCTTTAAAGCTGCTAACTCGTGGTGAGCATTATAATGTTGCTGTTCCCAATATTTTACTTCTTGATTTAGTTTTTTAACTAAATGAGATTGACTTTTATGATCTATTCTTAGTTGGTCTATTTCTTTTTGAAAATCATCTTGTTCTTGCAGTTTTAAATTTAGATCTTTAATTTTTTCATCTGCTTTAGTACTGTATTTATGGTATTTAACAGCTTCTTTATTCCACTTTTCTATTTCGGCACGCCAGGCACGCGTATCTTTTTGGTCGGCTCTATAGCTTTTTCTTAGTTCATCGTAATCTTTTGAAAGCCGATTAAAAGTAGTTGAAATCTTTTCATATTCAAAACGATTTTTTTCTTTTAAATCATTTGAAGTGTTTAACTGGTTTTTAAGTTCTTCCACCTCGCTGTTTAAAGTTGCTATCGCTTCTTCTGCAATTTCATTACTGTTTTTCAACTTAATATTGTCTTCTTTTAAAAATTTTAACTGCTTTTTTTCTACTTTAAATTTTTTTTCTAAATCAATAAATTGAAGGTTAGTGGTTTCATATTTTTGCTTCAAATCTCCACCAGAACCATTACTAAAATACCTCCCAATAAAAAAACCTAAAACACCAGAAACTAATAAACCGGCAAAGGCAAGTAAATATGTTTTAAATGCTAAAGAAACTAAAAGTAATATTACCGTCATTAACTTGAATTTATTTAAATGTTAGACATTGAGTATTAAAGCCGTTACAAAGGTACGCAATATGTACCGTTGTAAAAATTTAACAGACCTTAAATTTAAGCGTAGATTTAACAATTATAATAAATTAGTGGATTACAAATTTGGATTTTTTAGTCACAAGTAAACATTAAGAACGTATATAAGGTATGCTTAAACAAAATTTAGCTCAAAAACAGCTGCAAAAACTGTCGCCTCAGCAAATACAGTTAATGAAGCTACTGCAAGTGCCAACAGCTTTATTAGATCAACGTATTAAGGAAGAATTAGAGGCCAACCCCGCCCTTGAAGAAGGAGATCAAGTTATTAAAGACGAAAAAATTGATATAAATAATGAAAGTACAGAAGATGATGAATTTGACGATTACGAGGGTACCGATACAGAGATTGATTTAGGAGATTATTTGGCGGATGATTATGACCAGCCTGATTATAAATTAAGAGATACCAACTACCCAGATCCTGAAAACAGCTTTAGTTTACCAATACCAGTTATAGATACCTTTCAAGATTTTTTGGAGCAACAATTAAATATGGTTTCTTTAAATGAAGATGACCAGGTGATAGCTTTGCAAATTATTGGCAGCATTGATGAAGATGGCTATTTAAGAAGACCAGTTTCTGCTATTTTAGATGACTTAGCATTTACCCAAAGTATAGAAACCACAGAAGAAAAGCTGGAAGAATTACTTAAATTAGTGCAAGCTTTTGAGCCCGCTGGTGTTGGTGGAAGAAATTTAAGAGAATCATTATTAATTCAGTTAAATTTTAAATTAAAGAAAGACCCAGAAGATGCTGTACTGCAAAAAGCACGTTTAATTTTATCAGATTATTTTGAAGCTTTTTCGAAAAAACATTACGACAAACTTATAAACAGATTAAATATTAGCTCTGAAACATTGAAAATAATAATTGATGAAATTTTAAAGTTAAATCCGAAACCAGGAAGCGCTTTTAGCAGTAAATCAAAAAACGATCACTACATTGTACCCGATTTTATTATTCTTAATGAAGATGGACAATTAGAACTTTCTCTTAACAATAGAAATACTCCCGACCTCAGAATTAATAGCAGGTATGTGGAGATGATAAGAGACTACAACAAATCTGACAAAAAAGATAAAAAACAAAAAGACACCTTGGTGTTTATTAAGCAAAAAATTGATAGTGCTAAATGGTTTATTGATGCCATTAAGCAACGCCAACAAACTATGCTAAAAACTATGAGCACTATTTTAAACCTCCAATATAATTACTTTTTAACTGGTGATGAATTACAGCTTAAACCAATGATTTTAAAAGATGTAGCCGAAATTACTAATTACGATATTTCAACCATATCTAGAGTAAGCAACAGCAAATACGTGCAAACCGAGTTTGGTACCTTTAAATTAAAAGATTTTTTTAGCGAAAGCTTAACAACCGATAGCGGCGAAGAAGTTTCTACAAGAGAAGTGAAAAAAATACTTTCAAATTTAATTGGTAACGAAAGCAAAAGAAAACCGCTATCTGACCAAAAATTAACCGAAGCTTTAATAGAAAAAGGTTATCAAATAGCCCGACGAACCGTAGCAAAATATAGAGAACAATTAAACATACCCGTAGCACGCTTAAGAAAAGAACTATAATGAAGTCCGCAGCTAATTTTGTGAGTTATATTTTTCACCCCTTATTAATGCCTACTTATGTTTTTATATATATTGCCTGTATAAATCCCTATTTGTTAAGCGGCTGGAATTCTCCTCAAATGAAAATTGCAATTAGTCAAGTCTTTATCAATTCATTTATTTTTCCGGTAATTACCGTTTTACTAATGAAAAGCCTAGGTTTTATTAACAACTTAGAGCTAAAAACCCGTGAAGAACGCTTTATACCTTTTGTTGCTACAATGATATTTTACGTTTGGTCGTATTTTGTTTTTAAAAGAAGTGATTTAAACGAAATTTTTAGTGATATACTTTTAGCCGGCCTTATCAGCATTATTTTAGCTTTTATGCTAACCATTTTTTTTAAGAAAGTTAGTTTACATACTATTGGCGCTGGTTTAGCCTTTGCATTAATTTTGCAAACGGTACCTGTTGCTTATATTAATGCAACTCCAATACTGTTATTTGCCGTTTTAGCAGGCGGTTTAATTGGTACTTCCCGCCTAATTTTACAAGCACATACAACTCGCGAAGTATATTATGGCTATGCCATCGGAATTTTATGTATGAATTTCACGCTATTTTTATGATTTAATTTTTAACTTACAAAAAATATTATTTCATTTAATGACCTTTGGTGTAATAGTAGTTCTTATAATTACGCTTGCCGCATTAGTGCTTTTTGTTACCGAAAAGTTTCCGATGGATTTTACAGCCTTAGCCGTAATGGTAAGCTTAATGCTTTTTGGTGTTGTAAATGTTGAAGAAGGCTTATCGGGCTTTAGCCATCCAGCAACTATAACTATTTTAGCTTTACTTATACTAAGCATTGGTTTGCAAAGCACCGGTTTTGTTTATTTTATAAGCAACAATTTGGCTCGCTATACCGGAAAATCCGAATTAAAAATTTTGTTAGTAATTATTGTTGTTGTTGGGCTAAGTTCTGCCTTTATGAACAATACCGCAATTGTGGCCATTTTTTTACCCGTTATAGTAAGATGCGCTAAAATTGCCAACATAAACCCATCTAAAGTATTAATGCCTTTATCGTTTGCCGCTATGATTGGCGGAACACTCACTATTATTGGCACCTCAACTAATATTATAGTAAGTAGCCTTTCTATTGAACAAGGCTATGAACCTTTTGGCTTGTTTGAGTTTGGCTTTTTAGGTTTAATTTTAATGATGGCCTTTACAATATATTGGCTTTTAATTGGCAGGTATTTAATTCCAGAACGTAATACAAACACCGATTTAACAGAACAATATAAAATGGAAACCTATTTAACAGAGGTGATTGTAAAACCAAACTCACCCATGATAGGTAAACCATTGAGCGACAACCTTTTTGGAGTGGGTAATAAAGTAGAAGTAATTGAAATTATAAGAGAAGATGGCACTAAGTTTATTGCTAATAAACTAAACAATGTAAGAGCAGGCGATCATTTTATTATAAAAGCAGATATTGAAGACTTAAAAAGTATATTAAAGCAACAAGGCTGGGAAATAAGCAAACAACACTCCAATATTAGCGATGAAAATTTGATTTCGAAAAACACTATTTTAGTAGAAGCCGTAATTGGTCGCAACTCTTTTTTAATAGGAAAACCAATAAAAAACATAGATTTTGACAATACTTTTGGTGCCATACCAATAGCTATGCGCCGCCACGGCCAAGTTTTGCAAAGCACTTTAGCAGAAACTAAAATTTTATTTGGCGATACACTTTTAATGGAAGCCGATAAAAGCCGATTAGAAAAATTTTACAACTCGCCCGATTTTATTGTATTGCAACGCATAAAACGGAGCAGCAAATTTCAAAATAAAATGTGGCTTTCTTTAATAATAGTTGCTATAACTATTTTAATTGCTGCCACCCATCAACAAATTAACAGTTGGTTTAATTTAGGGCTAAATTTAACTTTAATAATGCTAACTGGCGCTGTAGCATTAGTTTTTACAGGTTGTGTACGCATGCCCTACATTTACAGAAAAATTGAATGGAAAGTGTTTTTTCTATTAGCGGGTTTAATTCCGTTGGGTATTGCTTTTACAAATACGGGTGCAGATCAACTTTTTTCCAATTTTCTACTAAATTACATCGGTCATTGGTCGCCACGTGCTATTATTTCGGTATTGTTTGCAGTTACCATTTTATTAACCAGCTTTATGTCTAACAACGCCACCGCACTAATATTAACCCCAATAGCCTTTAGCATCGCCAATGGTTTAGGTATCGATCCAAAACCATTTCTGGTAGCCGTAATGTTTGCTGCCAGTACCAGTTTTATAACGCCAGTAGGTTACCAAACCAATATGTTAGTATTTGGGCCGGGCAACTATCGGTTTTCCGATTTTGTTAAAGTTGGTGGTTTGCTAACTGTATTTTTTTGGGCATTAGCTACAATTTTTATACCCATATTTTATATGTAGTTTTTGGTATGATGAAAACAAAAAAGAAAAGTAATTTACCCACCAAAATTTGCATCGTCTGTCACCGGCCTTTTACCTGGCGCAAAAAATGGGAAAGGGTTTGGGAAGAAGTAAAGTATTGTAGCGAGCGATGTAGAAGGGCGAAGTAAATTCTTTTCAGTTAATTTTAGATATTTGCACTTTATTTTAAAACTTATGCTAGTATTTCCAAACTGTAAAATAAACCTTGGCTTACAAATTTTAAGCAAACGAGAAGATGATTATCATAACCTTGAAACCGTTTTTTACCCTGTGCAATGGACAGATGCGCTTGAAATTGTGCCAGCAGAAAAAACAAAATTTGAAAGCTTAGGCATACATATTCCAGGCGATACTGCAAACAACATTGTATTAAAAGCTTACCAAATGTTAGCAAAAGATTTTGATTTGAAACCTTTAAAAATCATCTTACAAAAGCATTTACCAGTAGGCGCAGGTTTAGGTGGCGGTTCTGCTAATGCAGCTTTTATGTTAAAGGCTTGCAACATTTTTTTTGAACTTGGTTTAAACAATAAAGATTTGGAAAACTATGCAACTAAACTTGGTGCAGATTGCGCCTTCTTTATACAAAACAAACCAACTTTAGCAACAGGTGTAGGTGATGTTTTTGAAAACATAGAATTGGATTTAAGTGCTTATCAAATTATAGTTATCTATCCTAAAAAAGCAATTAATACTGCTTGGGCTTATGCACAGCTAAAGTTAAAAACTGAAGCAAGGGCATCATTAAAAAATATTATTACCCAACCAATTGAAACTTGGAAAGACAGTTTGGTAAACGACTTTGAACCCGAAGTAATAAAAGTGATGCCCGAAATAAAAAGCATCAAAAAAAATCTTTATGATAGCGGCGCAATTTACGCTTCTATGAGTGGCAGCGGTTCTTCCATTTACGGTATTTTTAAAAAAGTTATTGATTTAGAAAACATAAAAACTAAAATTGAGCAACCCGGTTACTTAATTTATACAGGTAATTTATAATGGAATTAAACTACAAAAAATACGGTGAACAAGGTGAGCCTTTGTTGATTTTACACGGCTTGTTTGGTATGTTAGATAATTGGGCAACTTTAGGTAGAAAGTTTAGCGATCACTTTCAAGTTTATACAATTGACCAACGAAACCACGGCAAATCACCTCATAGCCAAGCGATGAATTATGAAATAATGGCGAACGATTTGGCGGAGTTTATTGAACAACATCAATTAAGTGAGGCTAATATTATTGGCCATTCTATGGGTGGAAAAGTGGCGATGCAGTTTGCGTATTTGTATCCTCATCTTACAAAAAAATTAATTGTAGTTGATATTGCGCCCAAGACTTATGCTGGCAATCATAACCATATTTTTGAGGCAATGGAAAGTTTAAATTTGAATGAAATTGAAAGTCGCAAACAAGCAGACGAAGCCTTAACGCCAAGCTTACCAAACTTAGGAGTAAGGCAATTTATTTTAAAAAACCTTGCCCGCAATAACCACAATAATTATTATTGGCGACCAGCAGTTAGTTATATCAAAGCCAATTATTCTACTATAGCTGGGGGTGTTGAGCGTCTATCTGGTTCTTTTAACGCATCTACTTTATTTATTCGTGGCGGCAAAAGTGATTATATTTTAGACGTAGATTGGCCTGGAATTAAAAGCCAGTTTCCAAATGCAACACTTACACAAATTGAAGATGCTGGCCATTGGGTACACGCTGAAAAACCCATGGAGTTTTACGAAGCAGCATTAAATTTTTTCATACTTTAACATCACCGTAACTGCGCCGCCTTTGTTTTCTCCCTCAAAATTCCAATGTATATTTTGTTGGTAATCTCTTAGCAAATCAACTACCGCATCCCTTAAAGTGCCATTACCTTTACCGTGTATTATTTTAATTTCGGGCGCTCTAAAATTTATGGCTTGTTCAATATAATTTTTACACGCCGCTACTTGCGCATCTAACACATTAGTAAAATTATTTTTTTTATTATGAGGAAATAATTTTTCAAAATGCAAATCAATTTCATTTTTAAAATTGGCTTTATTATTTAAATTTAAGCCCTCTGGTTCTTCGCCAATAATTTCAATTTTATCAGTAACTACTTTCTCTTTCTTGGGTTTTAACGGCCCAAGCGGTTTATTATTGGCTAACTCCATATCTTCAATATCAATCTCGCTGGTACCAATTATAAACTTAATAATGGCGGTAGCAGCGTTCACTTTTTTTTCATAAGTACCAACCTCACCTGCACTTTTTACTAAAATTTTATCGCCAATCCACAAGTCATCTAAATTCATCATCAATTAAATCGTTTTTCTTAATATTTTATTACCTATTGCACAACTCAAACATTTTAAGTGTGTGCAATATTCATTTTTTAGTTGTAAAAGGGCTTGAGTGTCGTAAGCGTTTGTTGCTTTAATACCTATGGTTTTCCAATTGTCAATAATGCTATTTTTCTCAACAGTTACTTGCTCTAATAACTCCAAACTGTTGGCAATAATAGTTTTTTGCCCGCTTTGTTTTTGATACACAAATAACATTGGTACCACCGTATTAATAATTAAAGAATTGATAAAACCACTCCCTACATTTTTAGTTTTCTCAACAGATGCTTTGTCAAAAGTATAGTGCGTTGACCAATAATTTGGCAACTCGGTTTTAAACAATGAAACTAAGGTTTTTAAATTTGGCGCAGCTACAATTTTAGAAAACAGATTTGAATGTTGCATCCACAATGTAGCTAACTGCGCTATGCGTATGGTCGGAAAATTAACTGGTCGTATTTTAGAAAACTTCCAAATACTTTTGTCCAAATTTTGTAAACCATGTTTATGTTTCAGAAATTCGTATTCTGTTTTTAAAAAGGAAGGATAAGACTCGGTAAAATCTTCTTGCAAAAAACCTGCCTGCCCAAAAAACAAAGCATAAACTTGCTTAGGGTTATGTAAATGCTTTTGTACTAAATTAGGATTTATAGATTGCGCCAATTGCTGAAATGGCAACTGATTAATTTTTGCACCAAAGGCTTTTGTTAAATGAATAAAAAAAGCAATATCCCAATTATTTTGCTGAGCTTTTAATGTTGTTTGTATGGTTGATGTTTTGGTTTCTAAACGCTCTATTATCAAACGATCTTTCCATTGCAGCCAAGTAAAATCATCTACTTCGGCAATATTAGCAGTACATGCTACCCAAGTTTTGCTTTCTTTAAATTGTTGCCATTTTAAAGCAACTGCTTGGTTAATTTTATCTTTAAGTTCAATGGTAGTAATTACAGAGCCATCGGTTCGCTTAATTTCAGCATCATTTTTAAACACCACGTGTAAAATAACATTATCATAAGCCTTGTTTTTTTGGTGTTGATGCGCTTTCCAATCGCTGGCGTTTACGTGTAATTCAACATTACCAGCCCAAATAGTATCACCAATTTTAATTTTAGCGTTACTAAAATCTGGTCCTGCGTTTTTGTTTAACAAACCCACATTTATTATTTGAATTGCTAAACCATTTGCATCGGTTAAATTAGCATTATTAAACAACTGAAACTGCCAAACATAACTCAAAAATGCTTCTTTCATTTAAAGAAAATATTAAACATTAATTGCTGGTAAAACTTTGTTTCGCACTTCTCCAAAACCTACTTTAATATCACCTTTTTTTGCAATGGCGTTCATAATCACCGTATCTCCATCTTCAATAAATTTTCGGCTGCTACCATCATTTAAAGTTATTGTATTTTTGCCTGCCCAACTCAACTCTAACATTGAGCCGTAACTTGTTTCATCTTTTCCGCTTATTGTTCCAGAAGCCATCATATCACCAACTTTAACAGCACAACCGTTTATGGTATGATGCGCTAGTTGCTGCGCCATATTCCAATACATATACTTATAGTTAGAGTTAGAAACTTCGGTTGCTGCTGCTCCATCTGGCTTAATTGAAACTTGTAAATCAACATCATAATTATGCTGATCTTCATATTTTAAGTATGGCAAAACTTTTGGTTCTTGCGCTGGGCCATTTAACTTAAAAGGAGCTAAGGCTTCCATTGTAACTATCCAGGGCGATATGGTTGAGGCAAAACTTTTACCCAAAAAAGGGCCAAGCGGTACGTACTCCCACTTTTGTATATCGCGTGCCGACCAATCGTTAAACAACACCATTCCAAAAATATGATCTGCTGCATTGGCAGTTGAAATTGAATGTCCCAATTTATTTTCTTTACCAATAATAAAGGCCATTTCTAATTCGAAATCTAAGCGTTTAGTAGGGCCAAAAACGGGCTGCTTTGCATTTGGCGGTATCGTTTGCCCACACGGGCGATAAACAGGTAGTCCACTTTCATATATAGTAGAAGCTCTGCCGTGATAGCCAACCGGTAAATGTCTCCAATTTGGGAGTAAAGCGTTTTCTGGATCACGAAACATTTTGCCTACATTGGTAGCGTGTTCTATGCTGCTGTAAAAATCGGTATAATCGCCTACTTTTACTGGTAAATACAAAGTTGCTTCACTTTGATTTACTAAAATTTTATCGGCATCTTTCTTTAACGTTTCATTATTTGCCTTTAGCAATGTTTGTAGTAGGGTACGAAGCTCATTAGTTTTGCTTTTACCCATAGCTATTAAATCATTTAAGTAATCATTAGTAAAAACTGATGCCTTAATATTTAATTCTTTTGTGTAGCCCAAAATTTCAAATGCAGCAAGATCAATAATTTGCGTTCCTATGGCAACCCCTACTCTTTTTGTTTTATTTACGTTATCAGTAAAAATACCGAAAGGTAAGTTTTCTACTGTAAAACCACTTTCGGTTGGTATAGTTATCCAACTTTCAATTTTGTTCATTTTAATATCGTTTCTGTTGTCAAAAATATCATCATTTATAATAAAAACTAAACAATAATAGGTTTTTATATAATTGCATTTAAAAAAATGGTAAGATTTTTTGAACCACTTTGAACCACTTTTAAAAGAAAAGCTGTATATTTGTGTAAAATTTTAACGTGAAATCATTAACTATACATAATATTGACATTCAATTGATGAAAATTATTGAAATTAAAGCAACAGAATGGGGCTTAAGTTTAAATAAAACAATAAAGAAATTATTAAGTGAACACCTTATGAATGAACCAGCACAAAAAGACGACAATCCTTTTGATACAATAGCTGGAAAGTGGAGCGAAGCACAACATAAAACTTTTGAAGAAGATACCGCACATTTCGGCCAGATTGATACTTCAATATGGCAATAAAGAAAATTGTAATTGATACCAATGTTTATACTGCAATTTTAAAAAACACTATTAATCACCGTTTAATTTTTGATAATTTTGAAAAAATAATTTTACCTACTATTGTTATTGGTGAATTACGTGCTGGTTTTATATTAGGAACTAAAGCGCAACAAAATGAAAAAGATTTACAGCAAATTATTGATAACAACAATGTTCAGGTATTAAGCATTGAATTATCAACAACTAATTTTTACGCCAACATTTATAAACAACTACGAAAAAAAGGCAAACCTATACCTACTAATGATATTTGGATAGCTGCAATTTGTATGGAACAAAGTGCAACCATAGCTACTTTAGACAAGCATTTTACTTACGTTAGTGGTTTAAAAAATTATGATTTTAAGTGATTTGTTTACTACTTACCTTACACCCAACTTCTTCATCATTCTATCAACTATATGAAAAACTGCTGGGCAATAACTTGCATTTTGTTGGTGCAATTGCAAGTTATTTAAAAACTCGTAATGCCCAGTATGTGGATATGCACTACAAGCTTTAGGCCGGTAAGGATAAATACTACATTTATTATCGGTTTGCAAAAAAACGCATGGGCTGGTATTTAAAACGGTGTCCTCGTCTTCATCAGTAGTTAAATATTGCGCTTCAAATTGGGCAAGGTTTAGGCTAAGATGCTTGGCAATGCGCTTGGCATCGCTTTTAGTAATTATTGGCGGAATGCTTTTGCAGCAATTGGCGCATTGTAAACAATCTAACTCGTTAAAAACGGCAGTATGTGCTTTTTCTGCAATGGTAGCAATTGTTTTACCTTTCGTTTTTCTTAGGTTTTTTAAAAAGATGCTTTGTTTTGGCAACTGTTTATTTACATTTTTTTCCCAAAGTTCAATTAGATCACTCATTTAATATTTTGCCCTTAGCTATTTAATAAAGATGCAAGACTCCTTAGTCTTGTGTCTTAAAATTTTCTTAATGGATGAATATAGAAAATAATTTCATTTCAATACACTTCCACTACTATTTCTCGATTAAATGCAACTGAAATATTTTACTAAAAAAAATTGAAGTTGTTATAAAACATTTGAAATGAAACTAAAATTAACTCAAATACTTGATATATATCTTACAAAATCATTATTTACCCAAATTACAATCTTCAATTTTTGCAATAAAGTCTATACTGCTATCGGCAGAAAAACCATTATCTAACAAAATATAATTATCACCTGCTTCGTCTTTTTTAAAATTGAACATATAACATATTTTTAAATTAAACATTTAAAACTGCATCCACCTCTATTTCAATCATCAAGTTTGGGTGTACTAATGCACTTACTTCTACCAAGGTACTTGCTGGTAAAATATGTTCAAAAAACTGATGGTGTGCTTTTGAGAATGCCTCAAATTGATTTATATTAGTAATGAAAGCTTTTGTTCTAACTACATCATTTAAACTACTACCTAAGGCTTTAAGTACATTTTCAATCTTTTCAAAAATAAAAATACTTTGTGCTAATACGTTTTTTGGGCTTATTATTTCTCCTGTTTCATTTACGGCGGTTGTACCAGAAACATAAATTTGATTACCTACTTTTACCGCTCTTGAATATGCTGCTGAAGTCTCCCAGTTAGTGTTTGTGCTATAATTTGTTCTCATAATTCACTTTTTTTTAAAACTTTCTTTGTAACTATTCAGTAGAGGTCAGAAGTCAGACCGCTTCGCTGTCAGACGTCGGATAAATTCAGCTGAGTGAAGTCAAAAACCCTCTTTTTCGCCCAAATTAAGTCTGACGTCTGACATCTGAAAATGAAATGGTCTAACTTCTGAATACTTACCTTTCTTTAAACATAAAGTTAAGATAAGATTGTAGTATTAAAAATCAAAAAAAGTAAAAGTATATATTTGCAGTATGAATAAATTATTTATGCCTGTAGTTATTTTTGTGTTGTTAGCTGCTTGCAATAAAGACGAAAAAATTATGACAGATAACAAGCAAGAAATTGAAAACTACTTAGCAGCCAACAATTTGAAGGCAGAGTCTACAGAATCTGGTTTATACTATATTGTTACCCGCGAGGGTGATGGCAAGTATCCAACAAGTAGAGATAGTGTAACCGTACATTATAAAGGATATTATACTGATGGGGAACAATTTGATTCTTCTTATGATAGAGGAGAAAGCATCACCTTTCCATTAACTGGTGTAATTTCTGGTTGGACAGAAGGCATCCCCAAATTTTCGAAAGGCGGAGCAGGTACTTTATTAATTCCATCGGATTTAGCCTATGGTGCTAACCCTGGCAATGGCATTCGTAATAATGCAGTATTAATTTTTGATGTTGAGTTGCTCGATTTTTAATTGAAACTGCAAGATGACAGCTTTACTTGATTTAACAAAGGAGGCTGTCATCTTTTATATACTGAAATTATTGTTTACTATAATTAAGGAATGATAAAAAAATAAATTTACCATCTGACTTTGCCATTTTCCGATATACTTCGTTGAAAAGCCTCGTCTTAGCACCACTAAGCCTACGTTTTTCGCCTCGTCTATCAAAAAATGGCTTTATCATATTGGGTAAATTTATTTTCTCATCATTCCTAAGCATAAAAAAAGCACCTAACCTTTCACTTTTTCATAACAATTTATTTTTCAAGAAATACACTTTTAACTTATTTAATAAAATCAGTTAAATCATTTAAAATTAAGTACCTTCCTCGTTTTCAATTATCATAAATAAATTTAATGGAATTACACCAATTGCCCAAAGAAGGATGGCGGGGTATTATTTCTCACTTTCGCTCAGACTTTTTAGCGGCTATTAGTGTTTCTTTAGTGGCATTACCTTTGGGTTTAGGTGTTGCAGCTGCATCGGGCGCACCTCCAATTGCAGGGCTAATTTCTGCTATTGTTGGTGGTATAGTTGCCACCTTGTTTAGGGGAAGTCATTTAGCTATTAATGGCCCGGCTGCAGGTTTAATTGCAGTTATTCTCTCCTCTATTTATTCTTTACAAGATGGATCGGGTGAAACGCTAAACTATGTATTGGCCGCTATTTGTATTGCAGGAGTTATACAAGTTTTATTAGGAATTTTAAGATTAGGTAAAATCGCTGAAATTGTTCCATCCTCTGTTATACAAGGTATTATGGTAGCAATTGGTATCATCATTTTTTCTACCCAAATTCATATAGCAATGGGTACAAACCCAGTTGGCAAAAACACCTTAGAATTGTTAAAAGAAATGTTTACTCAAATTCCAAACATCAATCCAATAATATTAAGTATTTCAGTTATTGGTATTATTATATTGGTTATTATTCCCAAAATTCAATCTCGTTTATTACATTATTTTCCTGCATCACTATGGGTTTTAGTTGCTTCTATAATTGCAGCTTATTTGTTTAATTTTTTCGAACCTCATAATGTAAACATATTTGGAAATCAATATCATATTGGGCCAGATCAGTTAATAAAAATTCCTGATAATTTGTGGGATGCTATTATGTATCCTAATTTTAGCAGAATTGCCGATTACAAATTTTGGATAGCTGTTTTATCAATAACACTAATTGCTTCAATTCAAACATTAGCAATGGCAAAAGCGGTGGATAAGTTAGATCCCTACAAACGTAAATCTAATTTAAATAAAGACTTAATTGGTGTTGGTTTAGCAACAGCAGTTTCTGGCGCTATTGGCGGCTTGCCTATTATTACCGTAATTGTTAGAAGTACTGTAAACGTTAACAATAATGCAAAAACAAAATGGTCTAACTTTTACCACGGCCTTTTAATAATAATGTTTCTATTTATTTTGGCACCAGTAATACAAAAAATTCCTTTAGCTGCATTAGCCTCAATTTTGGTTTATATAGGTTTTAAACTGGCTTCGCCTGCTGTGTTTAAAAAAATATATGCAATGGGTATTGAGCAACTCATATTTATGGTAGTAACTATAATTATTACGCTGTATTCCGATTTATTAATTGGTATTTTAGCAGGAACGCTATTTACTTTATTGGTGCACATTTTATTATCAAGAATGTCTTTTGGAAATTTTGTTAAAGCTATTTTTTCTAACAAAACAAAACAATTATATGCTAAAGATGGAGCATACATTTTAGAGGTAAATGGCATTGCCAATTTTTTAAAAATACCAATGATGAGCAAGCTTACCAATAGCATTTCACCAGGCGCAAATGTTACCATTGATTTATCTAAAACTATTTTAGTGGGAATGACTTTTATGGAATACTTAATTGATTTTTTAAAAATACATAAAAGTACGGGAGGTGAAGTGACAATAAAAGGCCTGGATGCACACGTTTCTTCCTCTAATCATAACAGAGCATTAAAAATATCTTTAAATAGTTTAGCTGCCAAGTTATCGCCTAGACAAATAAGGTTAGAAAACCTGGCTAACGAAAACAACTTTGAATATGCAGATACCGTCGATTGGGATACTTCTTACCTAAAAAACTTTCACTTTTTTGAAATAAGGCAGATAGAGGGCAAAACAAATTGCCTGAGAGACCAAATTAAAGATCTTAATATGAACTGGGAAATTGCTGATGTTACTTTTAGCGAAGGTGCCGCATTTAATGCCGAGGTTTTTAATACTACCCTAATGGTTTTAAAGCTCAACAAAAATATTCCCGTATTTTCTATTGAAAAAGAAGGTGTAATTGAAAAATTGTTTGACCGCGTAATGGCTTTTTCTGGTTATAAAGATATTGACTTTGATTTGTATACTGGCTTCTCTAGCAAGTTTTTAGTAATGGGTAATAACGAGAAAGCTATAAGAGTTTTTTTTAATGAAAAGATTATTAATTTTTTCGAAACACAACAAGTATTTCATATTGAAAGTAATGGCGAAGCTTTATTAATTTTTGATAAATTTAAACTGGCCAGAACCGATGAAACCTTTAAAATTATTAAATTTGCAAAACAACTTGCCCTGTTAATAAATGAATAATTTTTTCAAAAAACAGACTGTACTAAAATGAAGATTGATTTAGTTAAAGGAGATATAACCTGGATAAATGCTGACGCTATTGTTAATGCAGCAAATACTTCGCTTTTAGGAGGAGGTGGCGTTGATGGTGCAATTCACAGAGCTGGAGGTAATGAAATTTTGCAAGAATGTAAAAAGATTAGAAATAAACAAGGAGGCTGTAAAGTTGGAGAAGCAGTTTATACAACAGCAGGGAAGTTGAATGCCAAATATGTAATTCATACTGTTGGACCAAAATGGAATAACGGTGAAAGTAACGAACCCGAAAAGCTTAAAAACTGCTATATTAACAGTTTAAAAATAGCTGAGGAATTGAATTTGAAATCAATTGCATTTCCTAATATAAGTACAGGAATTTTTGGCTATCCAAAAAAAAGTGCAGCTCAAATTGCAATTGAAACAATAAAAAATTATACCTATATTAAAGTCGACAATGTAATTTTTGTATGCTTTGATGATGAAAACTATCTGCTTTATTCCAATTTACTCAAACCAAATTTAAATTGAAAGGAATTGACTTACAAGGGCTTAGCCGTTTAATTACTGATGCCACTATTGGTATAACTAACTTAGTTGAAGAGGTACATAAACGAGTTGTTCATCCTCCTTTTTTACCCTCAACACCAATTCAACATTTAATTACAGATATTTCTGGTATTGCTTATAAAAACATACGGTGGAGTACAAAAACAATTGGTGGTGCTTTGGATAAAGTATTAGGGCAAATTGCGCCTGTTTTTGGAGCAATAAAAGTTACCAAAGAAAGGGAAGCTGCAAAATCTGTACTAAATGGCATTTTGGGTGATTTTTTGGAAAAGAAAGATAATCCCCTAAAAATAAATATGCAATTCAGGTATCAATCAAAACCTATAAAACTTAATAGTGAAAGCTTAAGCAAAACTTATCCAACTGTTAACGGCAAGGTTCTTTTGATGGTGCACGGCTCTTGTATGAATGATATTCAATGGACTCGAAAAGATCATAATCACGGAACATTATTGGCAAAAGAATTAGATAAAACACCTGTTTACTTACATTATAATAGCGGCCTTCATATTTCATCTAATGGAAAAAAATTAAATAATCTATTAGAAGCATTAGTACAAAATTGGCCAGTACCAATAGAAGACATTACCATTATTAGCCATAGTATGGGCGGTTTAATAGTTAGAAGTGCCATACATTATGGTGAAAATAAAACCTGGACAACGCATCTTAAAAAAATTGTATTTTTAGGCACGCCACATCACGGTTCACCTTTAGAGAGAATTGGTAACTATTTCAACTTTATTATTGAATCCATACCTTATGCAAAGCCATTTGCACAATTGGGGAAGGTAAGAAGTGCCGAAGTTACAGATTTAAGATATGGAAATATTGTTGATGAAGATTGGCTTGGGAAGGACCGGTTTGCAATAAAAGGAGACCAAAGACAACATATTGCATTACCTGAATTTACAGATTGTTACAGCATTGCAGCTGTTATTAAAAATGAAAAAGATACTCCATATTCTCAAATGTCAGGAGATCGTTTAGTGGACATAAAAAGTGCTTTAGGTGAACACAAAAATCCTTCTAAAAATATACTGTTTAACGATACTTATGTTGCTTATGAAAATAATCATTTAGATTTATTAAATGATATTAAAATCTACGCTAAATTAAAAGAATGGCTAACTTAGTAAAGCATATTTTTTATGTTGGTATTCATTGAAAAAATGAGAAAAGAATTTTAAATAAAGTATAAATGAAAACGGTTCATTGGCAACATTTTATTACAAAGGAAGTGATTATGAAATAATCCCTAAAATAAAGAGATATATTTATAACCTAATAAATTTTGTACTTCAAATAATCGCAATGAATTATGAAAATGAAGATACTGATGAAATTTATGGAAATGCAGAAGTTTAAGATGAAGAGTTAGGATTTATTTTACATCAAGAAACAATTAAAGCAATATCTGATTCTTACGATTATCCTGAATATATCAGAGAAAAAATATATCCATTAATAAAGACAATAAGACCAATGATAAATAACACGTTAGACGAAAAAATGAAAAAAAATGATTCTGAATGGATAAAAGTATCTGAAATGGCTAAAGAAATATTAGAAAACCTTGGAACAAATCAAGTAACTCCATGTGAATTTGAGGAAAACGAAAACCTTTCAATGGATTGGTTGTAAAAAACGGAATGCCAACAAAAGTTATAATTAGGGCGGGGTTTAATGTTTAATCCAAAGTTTTGTGTATTTTTATTAAATCCGTCAAATCATTTAGTTTTGACTTTTGATAAAACAAGATAAAAGCAAACAAATTGCTTTAACTAAATACTAAAACGTTGTGAGCAATCGTGAAAAAATATAGAACTTAAAAACCGATAATAGAATGAAAAATTCATTAGTATTCCTAACTTTTTTTGGATTGATTTTTAGTTGTAATTTTGATGAAAATGAGGTCGTTACAATTATTAAAGACAGTGCCTGGGAAGAGGATAATTTGAAAGGTAAAGTAAAACACATCACCTTATATAAATCAAATATTATAGATATTGAAAGTGATAAGGTCTCAAATCCAAAAATTTCATTGAAGAAAGAATACTCATTCTTTGGACAGCTTCTACAAGAAGAATTTTTCGATGTTTGGGAGAAACCAACAGAATATACAAAAAATGAATATGACAAAGAAAATAGACTGCGCAAATCTATTAGTACAAGTTTTTCAGCAGAAATACTGGATTATAATGAAAAGGGAAATCCGATAACATATATATTCGATTTTAAAGGTATAGGAAAGTCAAAAACGTTTTGCAAATATGATTCAACAGGTAATAATTTATTAGAGGAGATAACGATAAGTAATAAAGGAGACACTACAATAACAAGCTATGAAAAAAGATTTGGAGATTTTGCTGAAATAAAATGGTCAAAGGAAACAAAGGAGGAAAAAGGAAGGGTTATAGAGATAGAAGAGAAATATGGATATGATAAAGAAAAAAGAATAAAAGAATATAGTGTATCTTCTAGTGTATTAGGAAATATACGAACAGTTTATGAATATCAAGCTAATGGTAAATTGTTAAGTACAACAGATTATAATGGTATAAAAAAGATGACAGAGACGATTTATGATGATTTAAAAAATCCATTATCAATAAAATATTATGTAGAAGGATTTTTAGAAAGAGAGGTAAAATATAAATATATTTATGATAAGAAAGATAATTGGATTGAGCGTAAAGTATTTGGGAATAACATCAAAGAATTAAAAGGAGAATTTAATTTAATGTTTATAGAAAAAAGGGATTTAGCCTATTTTTAGTTTACAACTTTATTATTGTAAAAATGCTCAAAAAAAAATCACCTGCTCATTTGCCGCATCTTTTGGTATATCTTGTGTTCGTTCAGGTTTAATAAAATAATGGGCTTAACATTTGTCAGGTTTTTTATGAATAATATAAAAATTTACCGAAGAAAACAGTACCTTTGCACTTCAATTTTACAGATATGCCGAAAATGAAGACACATAGCGGAGCTAAAAAAAGATTTAAAGTTACCGGCTCCGGTAAAATAAAACGTAATGCTGCCTACAAAAGGCATTTAATGCGTAAAAAAACTAAGTCGCAAAAAAGAAGACTGAATCAAGATACATTTGTACATGATGCTGACCTTTCAATTGCACGTAGATTGTTGTGTATTTAATTAATAATAAAAGATAAAGCGTAAAATAATATGCCTCGTTCAGTAAATTCTGTTGCAGCCAAAGCACGCAGAAAAAAAATATTAAAGCAGGCCAAAGGCTACTTTGGTAGAAGAAAAAATGTTTTTACAGTAGCAAAAAATGCTGTAGAAAAAGGTTTAACTTATGCCTACAGAGATCGTAGAACCAAAAAGCGTACCTTTAGAAAATTGTGGATTGCACGTATTAACGCAGCAGTTCGTCAAGAAGGTTTAAGTTATTCAAAATTTATACATTTAGCCAACGAAAAAAATCTTGGTTTAAACCGTAAAGTTTTAGCTGACTTAGCAATGAACCACCCTGATGCTTTCAAAGCAGTTGTGAATAGCGTTAAGTAAACTACTTCAAATAAAAAATATATTAAGCCTGCAATTTGCGGGCTTTTTTTGTTGTACCTTGCTTTTATAAATGAAGGCTTTAATAACAAAATCTTTAAGCTTAAAGCAAACTAACTGGTTGGCAAGCCATTCGGTTAGTTATGATTGTCTTCCTTTTATGTCTTATCGCGCCAGCAATAACGATTTAGAAGTAAACAGCTTATTGAAACAAAGCGATCAGGTTACCTGGGTATTTACTAGTCGCCGTGCTGTAAAATCCATTCAAGCTTTAATAAAAAATAAAGTTGCGCCAACTCAAATATTAACTGTTGGCAAACAAGCGGCTGATTTACTAAACCATCTAAACTTTAAGGTAGCTTACATTGCCAAAACCTCCGATGATTTGTTAGATTTCTTTGCCAAAAATTCAACAAAAAAATTAAACTACTTTAGAGGCAGATATCACCGAAACACTATACCTGTTTACTGTAAAACCAACAATATTGAGTATAATGGTGTAGAATGCTATTATGCCTTAGAAAATAAACCAGAAATTGATATTAAGCAATACAATAGCATTTGGGTTTTTTCACCAATTAATGCAAAAATTGCCTCTAACATAAAAGATATTAGCTTAAATATGCCCGTTTATTGTATTGGGCCAGTTACTGAAACTGCCTTGCAACAGGCAGGTTTTACTAACATCATTACACCTCAAAGTCCATCGTTTGAAAATGTTGTAAGTTTATATTTAACCAAAAACAAAATTGTATAAATGCCGTTTCCAATTCAGCGTCATCGCCGTTTAAGATATAATCACCTTTTATTAGATTTAGTAGCCGAAACACAAATTTCTATACACGATTTTATTACGCCTTTATTTGTAATGGATGGTGAAAAGCTGAAAGAAGAAATTGGTTCTATGCCAGGTTACTTTCGTTATAGTTTAGATTTGTTATTAGATAGGATAAACATACTTTACCAAAAAGGGCTCAAAACTTATTTACTATTTGGTAAAATAAAACCTACTAACAAAGATAATGATGGTACTGCGGCGTTAGATAAAAATGGCATCATACCAAAAACAATAAAAGCTATAAAGGATAAATTTCCAGATTGTATTTTAATGGCAGATGCCGCCTTAGATCCTTTTTCGAGTTATGGCCACGACGGAATTGTTGAAGAAGGTAAAATTGTAAACGATGCAACTAATGTGGTGCTAAGTAAAATGGGTTGTTTGTACGCTGCTTGTGGTGCCGATTTTATTGCCCCCAGCGATATGATGGATGGCAGAATTTTATCTATAAGAAATGCATTAGATAATGATAACTTTAGTGATGTTGGAATTATGTCGTACAGCGCAAAATATGCCAGTTGTTTTTACGGACCTTTTAGAGATGCATTAGATTCTGCACCAGGTATGGGCGATAAAACCAGCTACCAAATGGACCCACGAAATAGTAACGAAGCCGTAAAAGAAATTTTATCGGATGTAGAAGAAGGGGCAGATATTTTAATGGTAAAACCTGCTTTGGCTTATTTGGATGTAATACAAAAAGTGAAAACCGCCACTACCCTACCTATTGCAGCTTATCAGGTTTCTGGTGAATACAGTATGATAAAAGCAGCAGCAATGCAAGGTTGGTTAAATGAAAATGAAGCCATACAAGAATCTATAATTGCTATTAAAAGAGCCGGTGCTAAACTTATAGCCAGCTATTTTAGTGAACAAGCTTTAGATTTGTTTAAGTTGTAAATCATCTTCATAATATGAACATTAACCTTAATTGCGACTTAGGGGAAGGTTTAGGAAATGATGCTTTAATAATGCCTCACCTATCTGCTTGCAATATTGCTTGCGGCGGGCATTATGGCAATTCAATAACTGTTAAACAAACTATTCAGTTAGCTCAGCAACATAAAGTAAAAATTGGCGCTCACCCATCTTACCCAGATTTTAAAAATTTTGGTAGAGTTTCTTTAAATATTTCAGAAGAAGGGTTAATGCAAAGTCTGCAAAACCAGTTAGCCTTGTTTAAAAAAATTGTAACGCAGCAAAATACAAAGTTGCATCACATTAAAGCACACGGCGCTTTGTATAATGATGTTGCGAAAGATGTACAGAAAGCAAACATCTATTTAAAGGCTGTTGAAAGTTTTAAAGAAAGCTGCAAGTTGTTTGTTCCTCCAAATTCTGTAATTTTTAGTTTGGCAAAACAACAAGGTTTTTTAATTTGTGTAGAAGCTTTTGCCGATCGTACTTATAACGATGATTTGAGTTTGGTAAACAGAAAATTGCCCAACGCTTTAATACAAAAACCCCAACATGCTTTAGAACAAGTTATATCAATTGCAGAAAATAAAATTGTAAAAACAGCAAATGGAAGAGAGGTTTTGATAAAAGCCGATACTTTTTGTGTACATAGGGCTTGCTGACTTTCTCCAAAGCCATCAACACATTTAGTAAAATCACATTCAATTATTTACTACATTTGCTTGTCTGAAGCTATTGTAGCATATAAAGTTCAATAAATAAGCAACACAGGCTTG
>Ga0209187_1000346_pt1 | contig 87943 bp, 69 predicted proteins | sample BantaG_FD_187430 | JGI IMG/M metagenome (GOLD analysis project Ga0209187, IMG submission 187430) | Marine algal microbial communities from Bantry Bay, Ireland - BantryBay_4 metaG (SPAdes) (version 2) | ecosystem: Host-associated > Algae > Red algae > Unclassified | place: Bantry Bay, Ireland...
GTAGGTTCCGTAGGTTCCGTAGGTTCCGTAGGTTCCGTAGGTTCCGTAGGTTCCGTAGGTTCCGTAGGTTCCGTAGGTTCCGTAGGTTCCGTAGGTTCCGTAGATGGATCCGTTGGCTCCGATGGCTCTGTAGGATCAACTTCATTTCCTGTACGACCTTTCACGGTTACTCGACCGATGCTTTGCCAGCCGATTCGTGAAACACGATTGCCATCACTGTCAGAATGAAAGAATACAACACTTACCTCCAGCGTAGCCTCATTTTGATAAGACAATCCAGTAGCCTGAATCACCACGGTACGCGTATTATCAAAACTTTCAATATAAGTGTCGCGATTCAGCTCAGATAAAACCCTTACAGACCCATTTTCTCGCACACCGAATTCTACTCGTGCGATCATTGGAGCGTTGTTGCCGTTATTATTCAATTCGACATTGAAAGAGAATTGTTTACTAATCTCTACAACGTCCGGCAACGTAGAGCTAACGACGTAAGGATTTGCTTGTTCTAGCAGTCCTTGGTCAGGAATAACTAATGGTTTTTCAACTTTTACTAATTCTCGCTCACCCTCCCTTATGGTTAATTGAACAACGTAGGTACCATGTGTTTGAAAAGAATGTTCGACAACAGTACCGACACTTGTTTGCCCGTCATCGAAATCCCACTGACAGATAAGATTGCCACGTAAAAGCGGGTCACTTACCTGGCATTCAAACCTATGGTCAAGCGCTGATCCCAATGGATCGGACAGAATCAAAGCTGTGGGCTTCACGTTTTGTGTGTCCGCCCGAACCCGGATCCTCCTCAACTCAGACATAGTGATGTTGTTTGCGGAACCAGCTCCAATGGCCATATAGTACACATAGCCGTCAGGTCCAGTTTGAAAGTCCACAGGATAACCAGCGTCACCGTCCAGCAATGTCTCTACAGAGATATTTCTTGACGGGATATCACCAATCATCGCCCAGATTTCATTGAAACGATAGTCACCGAATAAGGTTGCTCCTTGCAGTCCAACGAGAGCGTACTCAGGATGCTGGGCTACTGCAAGACCCGTGATTGCACCTATGGTTTGCTGTACTCCAGAGATTGTTACGACCCTGTGGTCGTATTCATACACTGGCAGTGATAGCTGACCATCTTCTACATTTGTTGCGCAATTAGGTTCATTTGCGTAGTCAGTTCGTTTGAACTCACTCCCCTCGTATTGCGGCCAACCATGATTATCTCCTGGACGCGTAATGTAAAATGACTCCACACGAGCATAGCCAACACCAACACCCATGATACTATTACGATCTATCGGTACGAAGCGGTAATAGTTTCTCACACCGTAGGCGAAAACTTTTGAGCGGATGTCGTCAGCACTATAACCTGTAGCGAAAAATGGATTTCCCTCAACAGCCCTACCATCTGTGTGAATGCGGTAAATCTTTCCTCGCGGATTGTCTAGATCTTGCACGCCACACACATCAGGATCAGCTGTGTTAAAATCTCCGCCATCGCCATTTGCAAAAAACAGCACATCGCCAATTCTTTCCACATCACCAACACAATGACTTCCCGAAAAACATGGGAGATCATCCATCAAGATTACTTCACTTGACAAATCTGCGAAGTTATCCACAACAGTAAAGCGCGATAGTCGCGCGTATTTCGGGTAGATTTCTTTACATGCATTGTTTGTGAGATCATCAAGCGGAGCATTCTCACATCCCTCGCGTGTTTGATCGATGAAGTGAATCGGCAGGCTTGGATCTGTTTCGACAACGTATGGTACATAAATGTATCCATTGTTGGAGAAGTTTTCGTCAAGCTCGAACCCAGTGAGAGCACGATCTTCCTGACAGGCTGATTGCACAGTTATATCCAGTACTGGATTGGGTGACAGTTTCCACAATGTCGCCCCTGTTTCGTCAAAATCATCAGGTAAGTAGACTTTTATGATTCCGCATTTTTCTGACACGAAAAGTCGTCCATCTCCAAATTCAAATGAAGTACCTAGCTCAATACCTTTCTTTGTAACATTCCCACCGCCACTCTGAAAATCTGCTTCGATTTCAGCTACGCTTTGCCCAATAGACTCAGCATACATACCTTCTCTTTGCCAAGCGGCGCTAACCGTAGCAATCGTGAGAAAGAAAATAACAAAGGTTGCGGAAGTAAACCTCAGTAAGTACCCTGTATTGCTTTTCATTTATCTGGTTCCTCGTAGTCTAAGTTGTAAAGTTGCAGGATGCAGACTTGCACCTCTTGTCAATTAGATCATACTTATGTATTTTTGTCAAAAACTATTAGGCTTTCATATCTTTGAAAATCTAAGCTTTTTCATATATTGATGCTTCTGTGCTTTTTCATATATTGATGCTTCTGTGCTTTTGTTACGGAAAGTTTTTGCAATTTTTTCTACTTACCACAAAAAACACCATTTAATGGTGTTTTTTGTCTCAAACTCTTCCTGTTCTAATTTCTCTTCATCCTTGTTTTTCTAAAGATGAGGTACCCTCCAACACTCAGAAGTGTTGCTAGTACATACAGTGGCATGTTTGTACCTGTCTTTGCCAAAATGTCGCTTGATTTGTAATACCCAAAGTCCGTATTGGTGTCACTATCACATCCGTGACCTATTTGATCTTTGCCATTGAGGCTGGTGAGATCACCATCTTCATTGATCAATGTATATCCTTTGAGTTGCTTATCACTTTCTTTCAAATCAACGGTATAATCACCAGGAGGATAATTTCCAAACTCGTATTTGCCTTTAGAATTTGTTTCTGTTTCCGCGATGACATTACCGTCAGCATCCTTCAGGTAAACGGTGACATTTTTGATACCTTCCTCACCGCTATCTCGCTTGCCATTTTGATTTGCATCGATGTAGATATAGCCATCAATGTCACCATACTTCTCACTACAGGCATTGCCTGATCCATTATAGGCAAAGTCATGATTTGGTGAATTTGGACTTTCTTTGGTCAGAGTCGTCTGGGCCATGTTATCAATTGTGCCGTCTTCATCAAAGACTTGCTTCAAATCCTCTGGAAGTGTGTCCACAACAACCATTACCCAATAGTCTCCGTAGGGCAGGCCATCGAGAGAATATGTGCCGTCCGGATTTGTCGTAACAGTGTAGGTCTTATCATTTGCAGGGTCATTATCATCAGGATTACCATGATAGGTGATCTCGATATCTACACCACCAAGTGGTTCTCCGTCATCGTTACGTCCATCACCATCACGATCTACCCATAGCGTTCCAGAAATCGTACCGTCACCAGAGAGGACTTCAGCCTCATCTTCATCCGTTGGTGATTCTACGCCTTCGTATGGTGTACCATCTTGCTCACTTGGTGTACCTTCTGTTGTAGCATTGTTTGTGTATGGCGTTTCGACGACCTCTAGATCCAGCGTACACGTCACCGTATCAGTTGGTGCTAGTGGCCCTGCTAAGTCTGCACACTGGGCGCTTGTGAGCGTCTGATCATCTGCAGTGTCTGAGGCTGTACCAGCATCATCGGTGATGGTGATGTCTGTGAGGAACGTGCCTCCTGAGTTTTCTACGAGGTAGGTGAATGTTACTGTGCCATCAGTATTGACAAACACACCACCATCAGCCGCATCTCCTGCGGTTTTGGTAATCTTTATACCAGGCATCAGAATTACTGCATCGTCATCATCTTCGGGATTATCAAATAGTGGGTTACCGTCGCTGTCGGTTAGCGGCTCACCGTTTTCATTGGTTGGCGTACCTGATGTGCCTGCGCTGTTTTCGTAGTTTTCACCTGCTACATCGAGCTCCAGTGTACACGATACCGTATCAGTTGGTGCAAGCGGTCCTGCTAAGTCTGCACACTGGGCGCTTGTGAGTGTCTCATCATCTGCAGTGTCCGAAGCAGTACCAGCATCATCGGTGATGGTGATGTCTGTGAGGTACGTGCCTCCTGTGTTTTCTACGAGGTAGGTGAAAGTTACTGTGCCGTCTTGGTTTATGACGTAGTTCTCACCGTCATCTGCATCGCCTGCTGTTTTTGTGATCTTGATTGCTGGTGGGGCAAAAATGTCAGACGGGTCTTCGTCCGTTGGAGCCTCTACACCTTCATACGGTGTGCCATCTTCTTGTGTTGGCGTACCTGTTGTTTGGGCGTTATTGGTATATGGACTATCCGCTTGGTCAACTGTGAGATCCAGCGTACACGTCACAGTAGCTGCTGGTGCTAGTGGTCCTGCTAATTCTGCGCACTCTGTACTTGAAAGCGTCTGATCATCTGCAGTGTCCGAAGCTGTACCAGCATCATCGGTGATGGTGATGTCTGTGAGGAACGTGCCTCCTGAGTTTTCTACGAGGTAGGTGAAAGTTACTGTGCCGTCTTCGTTGATGATCAACGCTTCTCCATCGGCAGCATCCCCTGCAGTCTTGGTGATCTGTATACCAGGCATGAGGATGACAGCATTATCCTCATCTTCAGGATCATCAAATAGTGGGTTACCCTCACCGTCGGTTAGCGGCTCACCGTTTTCATTGGTTGGCGTACCTGATGTACCTGCGCTGTTTTCGTAGTTTTCACCTGCTACATCGAGCTCAAGTGTACACGATACCGTATCAGTTGGTGCTAGCGGTCCTGCAAGGTCTGCGCACTCTGTACTTGAAAGCGTCTGATCATCACCTGTGTCAGAAGCAGTACCGGCATCATCGGTGATGGTGATGTCTGTGAGGTACGTGCCTCCTGTGTTTTCGACTAGGTAGGTGAAAGTTACTGTACCGTCTTGGTTTATGACGTAGTTTTCACCGTCATCTGCATCGCCTGCTGTTTTTGTGATCTTGATTGCTGGTGGGGCAAAAACTTGTGCCGGATCATCGTCCTCTGGCTTATCGAGGCCGGGAATTGGATCACCATTTTCGTCGGTCGGTGTACCTGTAGTTCCTGCACTGTTGGTATACGGACTATCTGCCTGATCCACTGTGAGATCCAGCGTGCAGGTCACAGTAGCTCCAGGTGCAAGCGGCCCTGCGAGGTCTGCGCACTGCGTGCTTGTGAGCGTCTGATCATCACTGACATCAGCAGAAGTTCCAGCATCATCTGTGATGGTGATGTCAGAGAGGTCCATTCCACCTGTGTTTTCTACGAGGTAAGTGAATGTCACAGTACCGTCAGCATTGATGAGAAAAACATCACCGTCAGCGGCGTCACCTGCAGTTTTGGTGATCTTTATGTCTGGTCCAGCTACCAAAGTAAGTGGCACACCAGCTTCATCGTCATGCGTGTCGGTGCCCGACTGCACATCTTCTTCTGACTCCTCTGGATCAGGGCCAGTGCCAGAAGTGTTGTCATCTGGTTGTGAGTCTATGTCACTTCCGAAGTCTCCATCAGCTGTAATCTCAGCAAAGTTAAAGACTGGATCAGTTAGATTTGTTGCAGTGATCGTGTATTTGAGATTGAGTGTCTCTGTTTGGCCACTCGTGAGTGTTCCAACCTCCCATAGCGGGTTCGTATACGTACCCTGCGTGGCTACCTCAGAGGTAGCGACAAAGGCAAGTCCTGTGGCAGAATCAGTCACCTCTATGTCTTGTGCTGGATCTGGACCTTTGTTTTCGATCGTGATTTGAAATTCTACTTCCTGTCCGCTGTAGTACGGCGCAGGTGTAATCATGGCTTTTTGTAACTCCAGATCAAAAAGATATGGTATGTAGCCAAAGTCGACATCATCTTTGTCTTCGACCCCGATAATGTTGCCTGTGATTGGATCTGTGATCTGATCAAGTGTAAAATCTGCGATGCTATCAGCCGCCGCAAGCCCATCATCGAGATCATATGTTTCATTACCAGGGATATTGAGAATCTCGATCGTGTAATCACCTGCTGGCAGATTTTCAAAGAGATATGATCCATCGGCAATGGTTGTCACAATATATGGCTCGACTGTATTTCCTGTAATTGCTTCGTAGTCAGCTTTATCTGCAGCGTAAACCGTTGTGCCAGTTGCAGGATCTATATATATGGGATCACCAGCGTCGTCAAATATTTGCAGATCAACTCCTTCGATCGGATCCTCCGAGGCATCTTGTACGCCATCTTGATTGTCGTCCCACCAGACGTAGTCTCCCACACTACCCCAAACAGGTGTTACTGAGACGTCATTTGAGATCACATTGAGAGAAATCTCAGGAATACGGCCACCAAAAGAGTTGGTGTAGACATCACCAAGGTCTGGAGAATTTGCCCAATCAACGATTTGGATACCATTTGCGTCCGTTGTATAAACTGGATCACCTCCAAAGTTTCCTATTGGCTTGAGCTCAAGGGAAACAGTCTTTCCTCCAGAGGTCGGTACGCTTGGTGGCTGAAAGCGGACTGCGGTGATATCTATTGGATCGATTGGGCAGTCAGAAGATACCGTGAGAGGTGAGCCTCCAGTCGTACAAGCCTGCCAGTTCGCACTGTCAGTTCCTGCAGCTACCCCATCAGGAAGCTGGTTGCCGTTGTTGATATAGTCTTGGTAGCAGAGATCGCCAGAGACTGGTACATAGCCAGCTGGTGTATTGGAGCTGGCACATGGGTCAAGATTTAGGGTTGCAGGGTCTTCATCTGTTACAAAGAAGACTTCGTTATTTGAAAATGATGCGCCCTCAAATGTATAGATACCGTTAAAATCTGTTGCAGGGTCACGTACGGAATCTATCCCACCAATTGTCGTCAGTGCATCACCTTGAAAAGGTAAGATATCGATGAAGTCACCACCAGTATATGATTCTCCCCCAAGGTTCTTATATGTTAGATCAAAGAAGAAATTTTCATTTACATTGTAGACTTCCTGTGAGACGGCTTTGAGCACATCAAAGCCAAATTTTGGTAGGATGGTTAGTTTGTACGTAGCAGTTACATCGTCACCAACACCATTACCTGTATCACCAACACCATCATCATCTGTATCTACTGTCAGTTTGTCCGCAGCGATACCGCGCGCCCTGAAGGTGACTGTGTTTTTGAAATTTCCACTTGTAAGAGTTGGGTCTACCTCTACACTATAGCGAATTCGCGGCATTTGATCACCAGCTTCTAGCGAGCCAAAAGACCAGGTGATAGGATCTTGCGCACCAGGCGTCGCTGAGCTTGTCAGTGTCACATCAGGCGATGATGCCTGATAGGTAGTGTAATCCATCCACGTCGCCCCACCATCAACACTAAACTCCTCAGATCCACCAATATAATTAGTACCAGGTGGCAGATTGTCAATCACATCACCCGTCTCCGTCCCAGACCATAAACCAAAGACAGTGGGCTGAATCTCAAATTTTACGATATCTCCACCACGCACAACTTTTAATCCCTCTGGCACAGTTTTCTTGCCAACTGAGATCCCAGAAGGCACCAAAATATTTCTATCAGCAGAGTAAATATTGTATCCAAATGCAACATTGTTTGGATCTTGTACCGCATCCGTGGCGTTATCTTGCCAGGGAAGCCAAGCATCATTATCCCCAGTCTCAGATCGCCTAGCATCGGCGTAATTGGGCATGTACATCTTTGGTCCATAGCCGGTTGCGTCAGCGCGTACTTTCAAGTCATAGATTTGCCCAGTATAGACATACTTATGTCCGCTACCACCAAATGACTCATGCTCAGCAGTTACCCAGTCAGCATTGTAGGTGTACTCAAAACGAATTTTTGTCACACCATTAGTACCATCTGCTGCAGCTGGCACCATTGTGTGATCCTCGTACCAGTCGATTGGATTGCCAGGATTAGATTCGACCCCTGCTGCATCGACGATGTTTACTTGTCCGTCCCCATCTACATCATCCTCACATGTTGTGGTATCCAAGTCGGCAAGTGAGCCACTTCCATTTGAAACCGCAGAATAGAGTGACTGTGTCTGCGACTGCGCATCTGCGAAAAGTAGGAGGTTTGCTGGTTCCGTGCCACCCCAGATACGCATACTTGGATTGTTCTGTGTAGGTCGAGGATAACGTCCTGTGCTGATATCGTAGTACAAAGCTACTACTAGACCGCCTCTATTAGCGTACACTGGCCACTTATCCCAGGCTGGTACACCAGCAAACTCATATTGCGTCGTATCAATCTTATCGCAAACTTGCGATTTCCCCCCATCAATCAATCGGTAATCATAGATGATCAAAGCCATTGGCAATTCTTCATTTTTTGCCCGTAACTGCTCCGCTATTTTTGGCACATACGTTGAATTGTCTGTTGTTCGCTGAAAAGTCTTGCGATATGTCCAGGAGCCAGGACTAGAGACCTGCAAGAGACCATTGGTGATGTTATCACTATTTGCAGTGCTTTGATCTGCACTACCGATACCGCCAGGCTCACTTCCAGTGCCATAGTTATTGAGATTATTTCCACTGGCATCTTCCGTCGAGACAGGAGCAAATTCTGCTGTTGTATTATTTGCTGTATCAAGGGCTTGCGCCTCATTTATATGAAAGAACTGACAAGACCCTGCTCCACAAGTTTGATGATTATCTACATCGGACTTAGGAATCCACAGGTGAATTCTTGTACTAAAAAGCGTGCCGTCTCCGTCAGGATCTCGCGTGTCAATATTATCGAGATCGATATGGTAGTTGGGATCATCAGCGCCATCTGGACCAAACGATGGCCCCGACCAATCGATCGGATAATCAGTTTGAGTACAAGTCACTGTCGCTCCAGCACCATTGTTTCCATTGAAACTACACGCTGGTTGCGCAGCGTCCCAGGTGTAGAGAAGCGTGCCAGAAGAAAGCGGTGTATCGTTGTTGGTATTATCATCTGTAAAAATATCTAGCACATCAAAGTCAGCATCGTAGAAAAATCCGTCACCATCTGTATCAGAGAGCTCATCAGGAGAATCGGCGATCATTGATCCTTTTTGATAGACGGCTTTTACATCAAACTTTGCGAGATAACCATCTTCTCCAGCAGGCCCTGGTTTTGGATCGAGTTTTGGCCAAATAGGATTACCGTCTCCATCTATGCCAAAGCCAACCATCTCCTTGGTTAGATTGACGCGAAAGTCAGCAGTGATCAGTACTTCTGACGGTCCAGCTGTATCTGGCGCGGACGTTCCATTATTTCCTGTAGCAGCTGTGTTTGATATCGCCTCAGCAGTTACACTTGCTCCAGCGATAGAGTCATTGAGTGTTGCCTTTGAGCCGTCAGTTGATGTGCCTAGTATTTTTGCAGCAGGGAAAAAAACTTTGTTGGTTCCCTCTCTAGCAAAGCCCATATTACAAAAAAGTGTTTCATTGTAGCCGTCACCATCTGTATCGCGTAATTCAGAGATTGGTGTGACCAAGAGAGGGTCCTCTTCACACCCTGATGGGATGTTGATCCACTCTTGATGCACTGTTCCCGCTGCATCTGGCAACTGTGTTGTCTGGTTATACGGGTCAAGTGTTACTATAGATGTTAGATAGTCGACATCTGAGTCATTTACAGAGATCTCAACCTTGTATGTCACTGAATCCCCGAGGCGAACTACATCATTGTCTGCACAGGTATCCTTACCGTCATAACCAGTTCCATCATCATTATCATTTATTGTGGAGCCATCTGAAAAAGTTTTTGCTGTGTCAAAGGTATTACCATCAGTACAATCATCATCACCGTCACTTGTATTAAATGGCTCGGATCCAGTTTTACGTAACTCAATTGTCGTGTTGACAATTGGTGACGCTGCCCAGGCTGCTCCTGGCAAAAGAAATATCCCTACAGAAAATAAAAAAAATATTTTTCTAGATTTGAAAAAGGTACTCATGATGCTAAAGATGATGTGATTATGTCTGTATTATACCATGAAATAATTGTTGCTCTCAAAAGATATACATACTGAGCACTTGTGCAATATGTAAATACGTACCCAGCAACGCGTTTTGATCCTGTTTTCTAGCAGTCGGACCTTCGCTAGAAAAACATGTTTATGCTTTGCTAGGTATAAAGCCACAATGTCGTCAGGGTGTATCTCCTGGTTTCATATCCAAAAAAAACATACCTACGTCGTGTTTTTTTATACGATCTCTTGTGTTACTGAAAAAGTGAAAGCATCCTTCCCCAGAGATTTAGTCCTCCTGTTTTCGCAAGGGTTTGAGGGCGTTCTATTTGATTTTGTGCTATATACCCAAAGTCGACTTTGTTTATATCTTCATTGCAACCTAATTCTACTTGTGAAACATTATTCATTACTGCGCCGTTGGGATCGTATGTTTGTGTGTAGTCTTTTACGTCATCTTCATCTACGACTACTCTATAGTCTCCTGGTTCTAGATCTTCGAAGTTGTATTTTCCATAACTGTTGGTTTTATCTTTTTCTATGGTCTTACAGTTATCATCTTTGAGCTTTATGGAGACATCTTCGATGCCTGGTTCACCGTCATCTATCTTGCCATTTTTGTTGAGGTCAAGCCAGATGCGGTTGCCGATTTGGCCGTAATCAGCTTCGTTACATTCTTGTTTTTCTTTATTTCCTAATGTGACAACCGTCGGGTCATTTGTTGGATCTCCGTCTGTAGAACCGTTACCTGATCGCGTTTCATCTAATTCGTCTCCAGCATCTGACTCGTCTTCTACATCATCACCTTCAGGATCTTTTCCCGCTCCGACTGCAGTGTTGTCGATATCACATTGTCTGCGCGTAATAATTGAACTATAATTATAAGATGGAAAAATACAAAAAACGTTTCACTAAAATGTCGGCCACGAGAAGGGTGTCTGCCGAAATTACTCCCGAGGAAAAGACCCGCGCTAATCATGTGCGAGACCAACTTAAAGTCACCAACAATAGGTTGCGTGAAGTTCCTTCTCAACCTGTGCGCACCCAAAAGAAGTTACCATCCCCATTGAGACTTTTGGTTGTTGTATTTATAGGTATTTGCACAGCCTTTTTTCTCCATGTAAAGACAAGTAATACTATCGCCTATCTCAATTCGATTGAAAGTGAGATGACTGCTCAATCCATGATTTTTGCTCTTGAACACAAGGAGGAAGAAGTTATGCCAAAAAAGAACTCACTCTATATTCCTAAATTGGATGTGCTGACTTTAGTTACTGAAGGTGAGTATGAAGATGAGAAAAAGTATACACAGGCGTGGAGAAGGACGCATACCAGTAGCCCAGAAAAAGGTGGGAACACTGTTATCGTCGGTCATCGCTATCGAGACAACACACCTGACTATCCACTGTATGACATAGACCAAATCTCAACGGATGATGAAATCGTGGTGTATTGGGATGAAAAAAAATACACATACATTGTTTATAATACACTTGAGGTTCATGAGACTGCCATAGAGATAGAGGATGACACTGATGAAAGCCTGCTAACCCTCTACGCCTGTGACTGGACTGGTAAGAGAAGGCTTGTTGTGCAGGCCAAGCTTGTGCAAGAGTAGCGTAAGTATTCAAAAATAGGACTTCCTCACTTTGCATTACAGTGAGAGAATCCGAAGAAAACAAAAAGGTGTGCCTTATGCACAACTTTTTTGTTGTTGTATAGGACTTATGTACTTTATAGGACTTTCGCACTTAGCACCCTCAAGTGGCATAAAAACCTGCGCTTGTTTCAGTCAAAGACTGACAGGCGTTGCTACACCAGTATTTCGAATCCCGTCACTCATCCTGTCGCTCGCGAGTGACGTGCCTTGATCCGCCAGCTGTCAAAGCACATGCTTGGTGGTGGAAGACTAACGTAAAGAAGATCTTTTTAGTTGAAATATTTCAAGAATCTTTTCCCAGAGATTTAATCCCCCTGTTTTTGCGAGGGTTGTTGGCCTTTTGACAGCTGCATTTGCATCATCAATATCAGACGTAAGAGCAAACCCAAATCTACTCTTATGAGTCTCCCCACTATCGAGTGTGAATTGATCCACCCCGTTGAGCTTGTCTCCCGTATCTGAAGTTTGAGTAAAGTCATCTAGGTCTTTATCACTTTTTTTGATATCAACTGTATATTTTCCTGGAGCATACCCTTCAAACTCAAAATCTCCATCATCATCTGTCTTTGTTGTGGCGATGATGTTTCCATCCTCATCTAAGAGATAGACCGTTACGTCCTCTATACCATCTTCACCTGCGTCTTGTTTTCCATCACCATCTTCATCATGGAAGATCGTTCCTTTGATTTCACCGTCGCCTTCTTGAGCGTCTGGTACACCATCTCCATCTGAGTCTTCGTCTAGATAGTCTGGTGTGCCGTCACCGTCTGTGTCTCCGGCTCCTTCTCTATCATCAGGGATACCATCTCCATCTGAGTCTGTGTCTTGGTAGTCGGGTGTGCCGTCACCGTCTGTGTCCTTTGGTGTTTCACCGTCTCCTTTTTCTTCTTCGTCTGGGATGCCGTCACCGTCTGAGTCTTCGTCTAGATAGTCTGGTGTTCCGTCGCCGTCTGTGTCCTTTGGTGTTTCACCGCCTCCTTTTTCTTCTTCGTCTGGGATACCGTCGCCGTCTGAGTCTTTGGAATTCTCATCTTCTTTGGCTGTAATTGTTCCTGGGTCTGATGTGATACCCTCTTTTGTCTTGACTGTATAAGAAATAGCTTTTGGTATGCCTAAAAAATTTTTAAGTGGTGTAAATACTACCTTCCCTTGACTTACACTCCACACACCTTCTCCCTCAACGGATAGGGAACTGCCAGCAACTTTGGTTCCTGCAATTTGAATAGTTGAGAGATTTAGAGCACCTGCTTTGTCAGAGATAGCAACACTAAAAGACTTACCTCGCGCTACTTTGGGGCTGTAGGATTGAGCAACTACAGCCTCCTGTGTAGCTACAATTGTTCCAGGATCTGATGCGATACCATCTTTTGTTTTGACGGAATATGAGATTGACTTTGGTACTCCCACAAAACCCTTGGATGGTGTAAATGCTATATTCCCGTCACCGATACTCCATACACCCTCTCCCTCAACGGATAGAGGACTACCAGCAACTTTGGTTCCTGCAATTTGAATAGTTGAGAGATCAAAAGTACCAGCCTTATCAGAAATAGCTACCGTAAACGCTTTTCCTGAGGCTACTTTTGGTGCGTAGGATATTGCCTGTGGTGCATCAACATATGTAATGGCGACCTCCCCTTCCCCGGAGGTTACACCTGCTGTTGTTTGGAGTGTATATTTAACTGCCTTTGGACTATTGGTTAAGCCTTTCTCGGGTGTGAAAATAATATTGGCGTCAGCGGTACTCCACGTACCCTCCCCCTTTATTGAGAGTGGTGCACCAGCTTTATCAGTTCCTACTAATTTCAGTGTTGATAGATCAAATGCGCCATCTTGATTGGAGATAGGAACTGTCACTCGTGAGCCTTTAATAGCTTTTGGTGTATATGATTGGGCAAATATGACCTTACTATCTTTTTCTATAACTTCTTCTCTTATTAATTTTTGTGCAGATGTATCAAGGACGGGAAAGAGAGTTATCACACAAAACGCTATAAGTGTGAAGTAAATATTTCTATTCATATTTTATCTTTATTTTTAAATTTCTCTGTTAGATCTCATGTAATCAAATCATTTTTTTATTATTTTTTTTATATTTATAATACTCCAATACTATGGCTTATTTCAAAATTTATGCTTGTGTGGCTTAAAATTTTTTTCATACCTTCTTAAATTTATGACAAACACACCCACGTCGTGTTTTTATACGATCTCTTGTGTTACTGAAAAAGTGAAAGCATCCTTCCCCAGAGATTTAGTCCTCCTGTTTTCGCAAGGGTTTGAGGGCGTTCTATTTGATTTTGTGCTATATACCCAAAGTCGACTTTGTTTATATCTTCATTGCAACCTAATTCTACTTGTGAAACATTATTCATTACTGCGCCGTTGGGATCGTATGTTTGTGTGTAGTCTTTTACGTCATCTTCATCTACGACTACTCTATAGTCTCCTGGTTCTAGATCTTCGAAGTTGTATTTTCCATAGCTATTGGTTTTATCTTTTTCTATGGTCTTACCGTTATCATCTTTGAGCTTTATAGAGACATCTTCGATGCCTGGTTCACCGTCATCTATCTTGCCATTTTTGTTGAGGTCAAGCCAGATACGGTTGCCGATTTGGCCGTCTTTGCAAGACTCCGTAGTAGGCGTTTCTACTTCAGAGTCTGGCTTTGGTGTAGGTTTAGGATCAGGTGTCGGTTCTGGTTCTGGATTTGGTTCTGGTTCAGTAACTGGTGGATCGACAATTGGTGGATCGGTCTCTTCCACTACCTCTGTCGGTTCACTTGTCTGATTATCATCTGGTGAACTATCAATTCCATCAGCTGTGACAGTGACAGTATTTGTCGCTGTTCCAAGTCCGTCTGCAGATACTGTCACCACAATTGACTGTTCTTCGTCAGCTGCAATTGCACCAATGTCACATGTAAATATTCCCGCTGTTGGAGTAGAACATGTGCCTTGTGTTGGAATTGCACTAATAAATGTTGTTTGTACATCATCATAGTTCTCACTGACAACAACATTTAGTGCATCATTGACTGTATCGTTGTTTGTAATTGTAATAGTATATTCAATATTTTCACCTCGTGTAACAGGATCTGTAGCATCAACCTTGGCTATTGCTAGATCGTGCGTTCGTGGTGCGCATGTTGTTGCGCCCATCATTGAGAGATGCTCGGTGAGCCCATTATCTGTTCCAGGGGTTGTATCATCATCACCTACGACAACAAGCATACTTTTTACCAAGGTACTTGGGTCAGCTGTGAAACCTACCCACCTCGTTGATCTATTTCCACATCCCCTAAAGCTATCTCCACTAGGGGCGCCGCACTGCGACTGATCAAATGCAGGATCTGATGGCACTGGCTCAATGATTTCATCTGCTCCAATTTGTACTCCAGAATCATCAAACAACCTCACAAATGCAGGCGTACCTCCTCCATCAGTTCGCGTCTCGACATCACCAAAATATGATCCATATGCATTGAGAGGTTCCGAGAACGTCAGCAGCAAACCATTTAAGCTACTCCCCGCTCCAGATATTTCATTGTAGTAGGCTTCATTTATAGCGTAAAGTGACTGCGGCTTTGGCGAACTATCTTGCATGGTTGCGCTGGTTGCTGATGCTTGAAAGCCTTGCGTATTTGCAAGAGTACCGCCAAAATATGCACCCCCATCCATATCAAGGAGCTCTACTTGCACTTGTACACCACCGTGATTGAAAATGATTGGCAAATCCCCTGAGAGAATTGATCCTATCTCAAAAGAGTCAGAGCAAAGATTAGCTTCTCCTGCAGCACTTCGCCACACGTCATCTAGATCATCTACTGCAGTACGTGATGATAGTCCTGTTCCTGTGACTTCATCAGAAGAATAGAATGTCGTTGCAGCGTGGGCCTGCAAAACACCGAAAAGAGAGAGTATTAAAAGTGATGCAAATAGCTTTACTTTCATATTTATTATATTTTTTTATTTTTATGTATATATAATATCATGAATTTTTGTGCGTATTGTATCTGTAGTTCGTAGTTATACACAGATTTTTCTGATCACTTGCTGATTCAGGAAAGCTTGGTGAGGAGTCTGACATAACGTCGTCTACCTTTGATCAAAGTCACCTTAGTCATCGTACTCCTTTAGGATGCAAACTTATTATAAATACTTCCTGCATTGAGTTTTAATATTCACTTAGAAAATATATGGTCCTTGAAGGTGTTATTTCTCATGCATCATCCTTTGCTTAAACGTTTTTCGCGTTGAAATAATCAACCACCCCAATGTAGAACCTTATCGCCCACGTAGCAACGTGCCTCGAATTTACATGAACTTTGTCATACGTCTTTCACTTAGGTCTTGTTGCATAATATATAGTGATCTTTGGTTTCCTTTTTTTTGTGTTTTTTATGTATGCAGTAATTTAGGAGTCCCTTCCTTCATATAACCTCTTATGTTCCTGCTTCATATTTTTATATATCTCATCTTCACGTACTTGCATATAATGACTGTAAAAAATACTTGCTGCGACTGCTTTTTCATTTGTTAAAGCATCATCGTCTTGTGGAAGAATTTTCTTTGTTTTTGTCTTGATATAATGTTTTTTGTTTCTCTCACTACCACAATTGGGGACTGAGCCTACTTTTTTTGAGGACACAGACTTGTTCTCCTGAGAATATTTTTTGCCAGATTTGTGATTGGCATACCTTCTAGCTCTTGTGTAGCCCATTTGCAAATACTTTCTTGCCATATCCATGCCAACAAAGTCTTCTTCCTTTTTGTAATTACAAAATAATTGATAAATTTTCTCAGAAGATTTTTCAGCAATTTCTGGAGTTCGAAATCTCCAGTGTGGTAAAATTTCTGACTTATATGGCTCCACCATTAATACACCTTGTTCACCTTTGCCGATTTGGTAGAGTTCTGGATTTTTACGAAAATTTATTTCTTTGTAATTCCTTGTATAATTAAATAATGCCATAATAGTATATCTGTAGGACTTTAGCACGTCACTCGTGAGTGTCAGGATGAGTGACGGGATTCGAAAATACTTGTGTAGCAACGCCTGATAGTCTTTAACTGAAATAAGCGCAGGCTTATGCCCTTTGAGGGTAGAAGCTACTCCTTGAGGAATCAAAGTGTGAAAGTCTATCTATAAAAAATGTTGATACAGTCCTATTTATACAGTTAAAAAAACGTCTTCTCTTACTCGTTGGCAATACTATTTCTCGTTATGCCATGTCATAAAATCGTTCAGTATGTGGACATCGGATACTGTATCGAGTGTATTGAACAGTATTGTGAGCACAAAACCTGCGATGAGTGTCGCACCTATCGCTGTCCCTACACCCCTCACAAGACTCATATAGAAATTTCTCTGAAAGGAGTTGAGTTTTTCTAACTCATGTGCATATTTATCGAAATCTGGTTGCAATGACTGATCGTTGCCTCGTAAACTCTTTACTTGCTTCTCCATCTCATGTGCGACAACCTTTTTTGCACTATCTTTGACTTTATTGGTAATGTCTTGAGTGACAGTATTGGCTGCGATGTATTTCATAATATTTCTCGTGACATCAATTTTTCTTCCCATATTTTTTCAAATAGTTACATTTTTTTACAAGAAATTGTAGATGTGAAAACCAACTATCCTAGTAGAGCATACAAGGTACGACTCAGAACCTGGGCGAAGTTCGTCTTGTCGCTCGCGAGTGATGGGACTCGCGAGTGACGTGCCTTGATCCGCCAGCTGGCGAAGCACTAAAGTGCGAAAGTCCTATTATTATATCACGTAAAAATTTGAAAAACATACTATCGCTGATTTTTAAACAAAAAAACCGTATGATTATACGGTTTTTTTTCTGTGGGACTTCGTGGGTATTATTTGAAATTTTTATCAACATGAAATCAAATTTACCACACTCAAGTTTATATAAAATTTGATTTACCTGGTGGGAAGGATGAAATCGATAAATCTCTGCCAGATACTACTCCCTCCCGTCTTTGCTAGAGTCTGTGGTCTGTCTGTAGAATGACCACTGTCTGAGTCAATATCAGACGTAAGAGCAAACCCAAATCTACTCTTATGAGTCTCCCCACTATCGAGTGTGAATTGATCCACCCCGTTGAGCTTGTCTCCCGTATCTGAAGTTTGAGTGAAGTCATCTAGGTCTTTATCACTTTTTTTGATATCAACTGTATATTTTCCTGGAGCGTACCCTTCAAACTCAAAATCTCCATCTTCATCTGTCTTTGTTGTGGCGATGATGTTTCCATCTTCATCTAAGAGATAGACCGTTACGTCCTCTATACCACCTTCACCTGAGTCTTGTTTTCCATCACCATCTTCATCATGGAAAATCGTTCCTTCGATTTCACCGTCGCCTTCTTGAGCGTCTGGTACACCATCTCCATCTGAGTCTTCGTCTAGATAGTCTGGTGTGCCGTCGCCGTCTGTGTCTCCAGCACCTTCTCTATCATCAGGGATACCATCTCCGTCTGAGTCAGTGTCTTGGTAGTCTGGTGTGCCGTCGCCGTCTGTGTCTTCTGTGCCTTCTTGTGCGTCTGGGATACCGTCACCGTCTGAGTCAGTGTCTTGGTAGTCTGGTGTGCCGTCACCGTCTGTGTCCTTTGGTGTTTCACCGTCTCCTTTTTCTTCTTCGTCTGGGATACCGTCGCCGTCTGAGTCTTCATCTAGATAGTCTGGTGTGCCGTCACCGTCTGTGTCTTCTGTGCCTTCTTGTGCGTCTGGGATACCATCTCCGTCTGAGTCTTCAGGAGCACAACCCTCTTTTCCACACTCTTCTTGTGTAGTTTCTTCACAGCCTTCTTTACCACACTCTTCTTGTGTAGTTTCTTCACAGCCTTCTTTACCACACTCTTCTTGTGTAGTTTCTTCACAGCCTTCTTTACCACACTCTTCTTGTGTAGTTTCTTCACAGCCTTCTTTACCACACTCTTCTTGTGTAGTTTCTTCACAGCCTTCTTTACCACACTCTTCTTGTGTAGTTTCTTCACAGCCTTCTCTACCACACTCTTCTTGTGTAGTTTCTTCACAGCCTTCTTTACCACACTCTTCTTTACCGCCAGAAAGCAAACAACCTTCTTCGGTTGCGTAATTATAACCATAACCACCGTTTGTAGCAGAATCCTCTGTCTCGACACACTCATCAACTGGAGCTCCATCACCTGTGTCTGCACCCTCATCTACACCAATAACTTTCTGCGCATACACATTACTCGCTGAGATTACTGCAAAAGAAATAACTAAGAGGAGAGAAAATATATTTTTCATAAATTTTTTATTTTTTTATGTTTAAATCATACATCATCTACCCTTAGTAGTCCAAAATACTTATCCACAGCTTAGCCCATATCTATATTTTTTTATACTGCGAAGTCACTGCAGATATTGGACTTATGTGTGGTGCTCTTGAACCACTCTTTAACTTTCAATAATTTCATTGCTTAGCTATTAACCCGAATTACGTTAGGCGAAACCCTTTTGTTTGACCAAAGAACTCCACAAACTTCTTAAACTGATAGGCAGTAAGACACCAGATGTAATGAGCGAAGTACCCTTTCTCAGATCGTGATAACGTAGACTCCATCCCAAAGCGTAATTTCAAAACAGAAAAAACAGTCTCGACACACTGACGCATCTTGGTAAGTGCATGTTCCGTCTGTGTCATCAGCTTCTTCATATTCTTTCTAACACAGGTGATGAGCTGCTTTCCAAGATCTAATCCCTTGTTACGAATCTCTATACCTACATAGCCAGCATCAGCAATGATCATACCAAAGATGTCTGCCCACATCATTTCAAGACCTTTTCTGTCATCTACTGTAGCTGTGGTGATTGTGAAGCCGAGGATATGCATGAGCTCATTGCACACAATATGAAGTTTCATACCATAGAACCAACCCATGGTTGATTTACTCTTGGAGGCTTTGTTTTTCATGGTTTTATGGGAAAACTCACGCTTTATCTCACAGACTTTGAGCTTTGTAGCGTCTGCAAATTTAGGAGCATCGTGTGGTGTGATTTTATTGAAAATATCCGTAAAGCCTTGGAGCATAAGAGCTGAAAGAAAGGAAAGGGTATTCATGCTTTCTAAGAAGTTTTTGTAACATGGAAGATCTGGAAAGTCACCTTTGTGATCGGTTGTAAGATGTTGATGAAAGTCTTTCCAATTTCTGTGTACTGTAAAGAAACGGAAGATTCCAAGAGTTACCAGTTCAGGGAGGGATAGGTTGTGTTTCTTTCTAGGAGGATTACCCTGTGATGGAGAAGTAAGGATTGGAAGAAGGCGTGATACAATAGCCTTAACGAAGTCATCAACATAGAGATAGATCATCACAAGAATGGATGTGAGGCTTGAATGTTGTGATAGAGTCATATATTTGTTTTGAAGCGATTTATGGCTCTATTGTAACACTTTGGCCTAACGTAATTCGGGTTAATACATATTCATATCGAGAATATATCGTGTGCCTACAGTAGTAAGATAGCAAAGAGAAATACTAATTAAGCGCTACAGTGAAGGTGATCAAGCTTGGGAAAAGAGTTTAAATTGGTTGGCTTCAAAATTTTAGAGTAAGTGATCGTTGCTTGAATGGTATTGTTTTCATAAAAAATATTCTTCTTATCTCATGAAAAGTGTTGATTTTCATATACCTAGATCGTACTTTTAAATTATTTTTTAAAGCTACTTTAGGCACTTCGGCAGCACAAACTCCAAATATGTGCAGTATAATCACTCATTTTTGACTGCTTTACCCACACTATTGAAATACAAAATCTTTTCTACATTATACGTGAATATATTTTTTTAAATATAATTCAAATATTCTTACTTATGACAGATCCTGCCTTACCAGATGTAAGGCAGGATCATCGAATACGCCGTTGTTAACAGCACGTTTGGCACAATAAGTTTCCTTACTCTACCACCAGATCAACATCGCATGTCACGTAGTCACCAGCCTCATCATATATTGTCAAGCTATATGAACGTGAGTCCACAATGCCAGATATGAAGTGCTTTCCAGTTGCTCTGACATCAGCAAAAAAATGTGTTGAGCCCTTAGGATGCAGCTGAGCAAACGCACCATTTGATGTCCATTCCAAGGTTGTAGAGCCTCCAATGTTCAGAACTCCAGTATCCGCTGTTAGAGAACATGTTAGATCCCCGTTGCTCTGTTCCACAACAATCTCTTCATCCATAATCTCTTCTTCAACAACCTCTTCTTCAACAACCTCTTCGCCTTCATTGTTCTCATCTTCAGATGCTCCAACCTGTACATTTCCATGCGGAATACTGTCTGTTGCACTGTATGGTAGCCCAACATATGGAAATGACTCTTGATACTCACCATCATTTTCGTCGACACCATCACCTAGCTGTATACCGGTAGCGTCTGGTGTAAAATCAGGGTGAAAGAGTGGATATGCTGCACCAGCCATAACACGTAGAGCAATATCTACTACATCATCTCCGAGTCGTCGTCCATTCGGAAATCCTTGTGTATCTCCTGCGATTACACCAAGAGCATTATACGTATCTTTGTCAGCAACAGGAGTTGCAACGTTGAGACGTAATTGCTCTGATGGGGCGATATTTACTGGCTGATTAATACCCTCAATTCCCGTCAGAAAGATCGTGATCAAATCATCACGCTGATCCTCAGTTCCAAAGTCATCTTGTGGTGGTACTTCAATACCAAAGAGTGCACTCAGAATCTGTGGAAACTCAGGATTTGCAACCTTATCGGCAAATTGAGCATCATCCGAAGGGTGTGATGCATTGAAGTAATCCTTTGCAGATACAGGAACGACGACCTCATTAACCAGAGGCTGACCTAATCGTGATACTTGTACCCACGCCCCACTCTTTGTTGTTGTGCCATCACCGTTCAGTACTGTTGTTGCTTGACGTGATGATGTTGTCCATGTGCCGATGACTGCCGCTTCATCTGTTGCATCTGAAGGTATTGATCCATCACTTGTGACCTCACTGATTGGCAGCTCTAGAACAAGTGAGTTTACATTAAATCCTGCGAGTGTGTCGATGCCACCACCAGCATTACCTGGAAGCTCTCGTACATTCAAGAGATCAAATGTTGCTCCAAGGTCAACAAAGAATGAATCTTCACTCTGTCCTGCAAATACTTGCCCGCCACTTGGCAGATCCGTGTATGCTTCTTCTTGTAGCTGCGCATATGCCGCACTTCCACCAGGTAGTGTCTTTTCTCCAACATTTGATGGCGGTACTGGCGCACCACTCACAAGAATAGTCTCACCATTGCCATCGATCTTTGTAAGTGTATAGGTCTGACGGTAGTTTAGATTATCGTCTGTAAGTGACTCGACTGGTCCTGTTGCATAGAGAAATGTGTCACCATTTTCATATGATGAATCAAACTCAAAACGATACGTCATATCCTCCTTCGCATCGCCATCACTATCAATATGGATTTCATATCGCGCATTATCATCAAAGGAATAGAAATTTGGGCCTCCTGCTGGCTCTTGAAATGGAATGTAATTTGCCACAAATACTACCTTATTTTCATCAGTTAGACTTTTGAAGGCGTACAAGTCTGTTGCATCCGCTTTTGGATCACCGCCAATCATGGGAGCCTCTCTATGGCTTGATGCGCTTACAAATGAAGCACTACCCATAGCCGCAATTATTGCCGTCACCAAAGCCACAAGTAGAGCACCTCTCTTGTGGTCATTAATTATACTTTGCATGTTCATTATTTTCTTTATTATCTTATTTTACCCTCCCCTCCAGCACTCGACCTTTAGACAATGTATTGCCTTATGCTTTTTATAGATATAGTTAAGTGAATTAACTACTTTGTTATTATAGCACAAGTTGTGATTACGTAGTTTTTGTATAAGTAAGTCTAGAGTTTCTCTTTTTTTAAGACACTTCAGTGGACAAGAAAGTCAGCGTGGTAATCAAAAAACCGTTCATGAGAACGGCTGTATGTGACAAAAATGTCGATTGGCGGGAGTGACCGGGTTCGAACCGGCGACCTTCTGCGTGACAGGCAGACGCTCTAACCAGCTGAGCTACACCCCCGTATGTCACTAATTGTATCACTAAACTTAATCAAGATCTCATCACTATGCTGCCATTGAATCAGATTCATTATGATCTCCTAACTTTGCTTTCTGCACAAGTTCTCTGATTGTTTCTGATTTTTCTTTATTGTTCTTTTCAGGGTCGTTCAAAGCCTCTAGTAACTCGCCCTGTAAACCGCGATTTTCTATACATATCCGCATCAGATCTTCTCGTCCATCTAAGCTAATACCAAATGATTCTTGAAGTCCTTTTAGACTTTCTAGTTCAGTTTCAGAAAATCCACTCACTTTTATACTTTCTGCGTTGTGATTTTCTGATAGCTGACTTGGTGTTCCACTTGTTTTTGACTCGAAACTCATAATGCTTTATGAAAACATTTAAATCTTCTAGTATCCCGTATCAGGGGTGAGAATTGAACTCACGACCTCAGGCTTATGAGTCCTGTGCTCTAACCAACTGAGCTACCCTGACATGTTCTATAAATCTTTGAGAATGATGCTGTAACTGTGCAGGTGTCCTGGGCTCGCTGTATTTAGCCAAGAACTGGGTTACCCTGACATGTTTTTTTTCATTTGATTGTTACTGGTACAATTTGCCCTTCGATAGACTCAGGGTACTTCGACTTTATCTATCGTACTTATTTGTTCTGTCAAAAAACTGTCTGATTGCACTGAGCTCGCACTAAGCGAATGTAAGTGAGTCGAAGTGTTGCGGGAGTAGATTTTCACGTCGATCATTTTCATTCTCTCCTACGAAACCCACGGTTTCGTAAACTTCCTCCACAGGGAAATATCTTTCCCCGACCCCCTTTCGTTCAAATCCTCTGTAAGTTTACCGTTTGATTTTACTAAAAAGCTGATTGATTGTTACTAGTACAATGTGTTGCGGGAGTAGGATTTGAACCTACGACCTCCTGGTTATGAGCCAGACGAGCTGCCGGACTGCTCTATCCCGCTTCGTTTGAGAAATTCTTTGCCACATCCAGATTTCCAATGTTTTTCTCTGGTCCTTGCTGAAACACGGTTTTGACATGTTTCAATTACCACTACTGAAAATCTTCCACGATTCTTTGTAGATCGTGTCTTACCTCGCTTATGATCTACAACACGCTTTTTTAAATCACTTGTCATGCCCACATATATACGCCCACTCTCAAAATATAACGCATATATTATGTACATGATTGGAGATTTAACCTCCTGGTTACCTGCCTGCCGGCAGGCAGGTGAGCCAGACGAGCTGCCGGACTGCTCTATCCCGCTTTATATGCATTCTCATGTAAAAAGAAGCCCGTTGAAAGCTTCGAATTGTCACGTCAAATGTAAAGAAAGTATACTACGGAGAAATTAAGTTGTCAAATATGTAAATCTCCAAGACTTATATTTTGAAGCCACATGGCAATTTCATGAGCTTAAGGCCTATATTGTCATCGAATTGTCGCTCTACACTGTCATTAAAAACACGTAGCACGACTTCTACTGTCACACCGACAGTCATCTCTTGTACATGTCCGCCGTAGACCTGTAGATCGTGATTACTGATACTTGCATGAATGTGCAGAAATGACTCACCGTCTACTAAGGCGACGTTTCCAGTCATACTCACGAGTTCATAAATCACCTCATCGAACGTGGTGAAATGATACTGCTTTTTATCGAGGTCATAATACCCTAGGGTGGCTTCAGAGATAGCACCTATGCCCTCTAGCCTGCCACTCTTGATTCCCTTTTGGGTGCATAATTTCGTGAGGCTTTCTATGAGTTTTTCACCTTGAAAAAGTCTTACGATGTAACCGCTGTCTATTTCTTTGTAGGTCATAGTGTTAGGTGTTAGGTGTTCAGCCTTTGCCAAGGCTACGGCATGATAAATAGGTGTTAGGTTTTGGTAAGTTGTTTCTCCCACTGGGTTGCTGTTGTTTGACCATCTGCTAGGACTGTCGTTGCGTACCAATGATCGAGGAAGTCTTGCCCGTACTGCGCCGCTCCATGCTTTACCAGATCAAAATATTCTTTGATAGGAGTGATGTCATCGCGGACTGGGTAAATACCTACTCTCTCTTCACTAGGTGCGAGAAAAGTATAGACAACTTGTAGCTGCGCATCTTTCACATCTCCAGTTTTGTAGTTATCCCATGGCATCACTACGCACGGTACGAGATCATAGCCGACTTCCCGCGCACACATCGCGCCAATCCCTGCTAAGTTAAGATCAAAGACAAATCCATTGACGATGTCAGCATTGTTGTTGGTAGAGAATAAGTTGAGCATACCTCGCTCATTCTTGTCCTGTGGCGTTACGTAGCGAGGGCTATCCGTCACATCTACATCACGGTTAAAGATTCTTTTGAATCCAAAGGTAACCGATGGAACTCGAGCCTCATAGACTTCCGCCTTCATGCTTCGCAGAGCTGACTCTTTGTTTAGTAGGCTTCCATAGGTGAATAAAGGGATTGAATATTTTCCCTTGAAGTGGTCTTTGACTTTTTCACCAAATGGATAGTGGAATTTTTGTTTATCCATGAGTAGGTTTTGTATTGATTGGTCGGTGATTTCTATTTGGGATGATTCATTCATTATTTATTTGTATTTCGAGTATTTTATTACCTATGGGAAATTGGGGTAGTCTAGGACAGATCCCGGGTCGGAGCCCGGGATGACACCTGATTGCTCTGTGCTTTACAGAAAATTCCTCATCTTCTTTACGTCATTCAGTGGGCAGATCCCAGGTCGGAGCCCGGGATGACACCCGAGCGCTCTGTGCAGTAATGTAGGCTCTCATTCCCTTTGTCAATCTCATCTTGTACAAGAGTATACTGTCAAAAAAAGGAATCTATGTAATTACTTCTGTCCCTGTCCCTGACTCGTGTCATTCTCAGCTTGCACCCTACGGGCATGATAACTGGGAATCTGCCTCCTACTTATATTCATAAATCTCAATTGTTTCCTTCAATAGCGTTCTTTGTTTACACTCTCACAAATAATATTTCCTTTTCCCTCGATTCTAACTGCGCAAAAATCTTCTCAGATGTTTCTGGGAGGAATGGTTTGATGTAGGTTGCTATAATGTGGAGGTCTTGAAGGAATCTTTCCATTAGTTCTTTGTATTCTACCTGAGAGATTTTGTCTTCTTTTTTCTTGAGGGACCATGGTTGTTTCTCTTCCATGAGTTTGTTGGCTCTGTCTACTATGCCCCAGACTTTTTCTAGGGCGGCTTTTGTTTCGCATTTTTGGATGTCTGATTTCAATGCCTCCAGATCCACAGTTGGTACGTCATAACTTATACCCTCTGCTAGTGTGATGATCCGTGAGGTTAGGTTGCCGAGGCCGTTTGCTAGATCAGCGTTGTACTTGGCGTCCATTTTGTCCCAGGAGATGTCGCTGTCGTCACCGAAACTTACTTTGGTGAGTAAGAGGTACCTTGTGCCATCTACTCCATAGCGACTTACCATTTCACTGGGGGCTATGACATTACCAATGCTTTTACTCATCTTCTTGCCATCAACGCTGATGAACCCTCCGATAAAGATCTGCTTAGAGCGTGGTAAATCTGCTGCCATGAGCATGGCTTGCCACATGGCGCTTTGTTGCCTTAGGTTATCTTTGCCTGCTGTTTGGATGGCCTGCGGATTATCCTTTGTCCCCCAGTATTTTGTAAAGTTATCGTCGTCACTTGGCCAGCCAAGTGTGGAGATGTAACTCGTGAGGGCGTCAAACCAGACGTACATTACTTGCGTGTCGTCACCTGGTACTGGGACACCCCAGGGCATCTTCTCTTTTACCCTTGAGATACTGAAATCCTGCAAACCATTTTCTACGAAGGATCTGATCTCGTTCATCTTGGATGATGGATAGACGAAATCTGGTTGCTCATTGTAAAGTGAGAGAAGTTTGTCAGCAAATTCTGCAAATTTGAAGAAGTAATTTTCCTCTTCGATCAGGGCTAAGTCTTTTCCTGGGTGCACTGGACAAAAACCGTCTTCGAGCTCACTGTCTGTTTTTTCTAGTTCGCATCCATTGCAGTATTTTACAGAGTATTGTTTTTTGTAGATGAACCCCTTGGCATCTACGCGCTTCCAGATCTCTGTCGCTGCTGCAATATGAGTCTCATCCGTTGTCCTTACAAAGTGTGTATTGCTGATATTGAGAAGAGCTTTCAAGTCATCAAACTTTGCAGCGTACTCATCCACATAGGCTTGCGGGTCTTTCCCCGCTTCCAAAGCTTTTTCGTAGATTTTTACACCGTGTTCGTCTGTACCTGTGTTAAACACAACTTCATACCCTAGATCTCTAGCAAAACGTGCTCGGACATCAGTTAGGATTAGCTCTCCTGCAAATCCGACATGTGGCTGGGCATTTACATACGGAAGTGTCGTTGTGATGTAGAAGGGTTGGTTTTTCATATCGATATGTTTTTAGTTTGTTTGCGGCTCTACAAGAATGACGAATTCTCCTTTGATTGTGCTGGGAGAGTCTTTCAGTTGTTGTACGAGGTCGGTTACAACACCTCGCGATACTTCCTCAAACATTTTGGTCAGCTCACGACCTATGATTACCTTGCGCGTAGGATCTAGCCCCGCTAGGAGTTCAAGGTTTTTGATTACACGATGCACGCTATCGTAGTAAATCACAGGTTCTGTACAAACTACTAGTTTTGTAAAAAAAGTTTGACGGCCTTTTTTGTGTGGGGGGTAGGCCATAAAGGTAAAAGTCTGCGTATTGATCCCAGCAATAGAAAGTAGTGCTGTAACTGCACTTGGGCCTGGAATTGGTACAACTACAATGCCCTTCTCTCGTGCAGCTGCAACAAGTATATTTCCTGGATCACTGACACCAGGTGTTCCTGCATCACTTACATAAGCAACGCTTTCTCCACTTTCCATCTTTGCTACAAGAGCACTGACCACTTTATCAGTTGAATGGTGATGGAGGGCGGCTTTTGGCTTATCGATTTCATAATGTTTGAGTAACTTTCCAGAAACTCGCGTATCCTCACAGGCGATCATATCAACCGCTTGCAATGTTTGGATCGCTCGATATGTGATGTCGCCGAGATTACCGATGGGTGTCGCGACAATGTAGAGTACGCCTTGAGTCATGTACGTTAGGTATTATTTGATAGGTTTTAGCCGATAGCTTTCATAAACGATGGTGTCACGTGAAGGCAAAAAAATGCTAGACGATTTTTTTCTCAATAACGTCTTTGATAAATACCCCTAGTGCGCCCGCAAGAGGTACTGCCAAGAGAATACCAATCACGCCTCCAATTTTTGCACCCATCAGCAAAGCTAGAATGATGAGCACTGGATTGAGGCCGATTGCCTTGTTCATAATCTTTGGAATGAGTACTTGGTTTTCAACGATATTGATCGCAAGATATGATACTGCAACTAGTGTGGCAGTCAAAGGACTGATTGAGAAAGCAATCGCAATAGCAGGGATAGAGGCGACGATTGGACCGAAGTATGGAACGATTTCGAGAAGTCCACCAAAAAGAGCTAGTAGGCCCGCAAATGGAACGCCCAAAATAGTAAGTGCTATATAGTAGAGCACCCCGACGAAAACCATTGTGACGAGCTGTCCTGCCATCCACCTCCCGAAACTGTCTTGAATTCTCTCTGTTAGTGAGATGATATATTTGTGATGCTGTTGTGGTGTTATGAGGAGAAGTGATTTTTTGAGACCATCTTCTTGGATTGACATATAAAACGACATCGATATAGCAGCAAAAAAGGCGATAAAGGCCACGATAATATCCGCTGTGGTTGAAAGGAGATTATCAAATGATCCTGTGAAAACCTGGCGTATCTCCTGAGCTGAGAATAATTGAGCGATAAGCTGACTATTCCCAAACTTTGGAGCGATTTCAGCTATAAATTTTTCAAATTGGTTGGAGATAGTTGGGAAGATTACAACAGCCAAGAGGGTGAGAATTGCAAAAAGTAAGATATACACTACTGATACTGTCGCCGTACGTGGCAACCCACTGAGGCGCATCAATTTTGTGATGATCGGATGGAGGGAAGCAGTCAAGATAATGGCGATCAGAAACAGTGCGATCACGTCTCTGATGACATACAAAAACCAAATACCAGCCACGATTGCGAGTACCCGCAGAATAATGTTTGTTGAGATATCAGTTTTTTGTTCCATTGACTTATCTTAGCATATCTCACCGCTTGACTATAGTCGCCGTACCCTGTGTATCATAGCGTTATGCGCTAAACAGTGGATTTGATTCTCTTTTAAAAATGTGTGACACCTTTTAACTCTTTGAGACTTTTTTTGTGTGGCCCTACTACTGCTAGATTAAGCCCCTTATCTACAAAGATTTTTGCAGCTACGCGCCTAATATCTGCCCGCGTGACTTTTTGTATTTGCTTGAGCGTTTCTTCTGGTAGTATTACTCCCCCTCGCATGATTTCCTGCTCGGCGAAATGCTCGGCAATGTCGTCTGATGTTTCGTATCCAAAAGCGATTCTTCCAGAAAAACCAGATTTGGCACGCCCTAATTCTTCTGGTGTAACACTAGACTTGGCAATTTTTTTCATCTCTTTTAAGATGATTGAGATTGTTTTAGAGAGATTTCTATGCTCTACACCTGCGTAAGCGATGAGCGCACCTGTTTCTTTTGCAAGGTCCATCGACGCACCGATACTGTAGGCTAAACCTCTTTTTTCACGTACCTCTGAAAACAAGCGACTACTCATACCACCACCGAGGATGTTTGCTAGTACATAGAGCACGTAACGGTCTTTTTGCATATAGCCTTCTGTACGAACTCCCAAAATAAGGTGTGACTGATCCGTTTTCTTGTCTTTGACAGAGATTGCTGGATTTTTTTGATCCTCACTAAATTGTTCACATGTAAGTGGCTCTCCCGCTGGAAGCTGCGCAAAGTCTTTACGTACTTTTTTCAAAACTTTACCCTGTGGAAAGTTCCCAGCTATGCAGACCACAGTGTTTTGCGCTCCATAACAACGCTTTAAGTACTGGGTGAAGTCAGATCGTTTGAATGAGGTTATATTTTTGGCTGGTCCAAGGATTGTTCGCCCAAGGGGGTGATTTTTGGTATAGAGAAGCTCTTCGAAAACATCATGCACAATGCGTGATGGTCTGTCAGCGTACATAGCGATTTCTTGGATGATTGCCCCAGACTCTTTCTTGATTTCTTTGGCGCTGAGCGTGGAATGTAAAAAAAGGTCTTGTATAATATCCATTGCGTCAATAATCTTGTCTGCCGAGACTTTGGCGTAATACCCTGTTCGCTCCTTCCCTGTGTAGGCATTGTACTGCGCGCCCAGGCTATCTAGCTCACGAGAAATTACTTCTGCTTTGGGTCTTTTTTTTGTCCCCTTAAAGAACATATGCTCCAGGAAATGCGCAAGTCCATTTTCGTTTTTCGATTCATAGCGAGACCCTGTGCCCACAACAGCAATCATAGTTGCTGTTGTCATTTCCGTGACTGGCACAAGAATTACGCGAAGTCCATTTCTTAGTGTGTATTTCTTGTATTTCATAAAATCATTCAGTATTGTTTTTGGAGAGGGTATTACATCATCCTTATCTATGTTTCATAACCTCATTAGCATAGCAGAACCACTAGTAATGTCAAAAGAATTTTTGCAGGCTCAGAGGATTTTTGAGAGCTTTTTTTGATGCATTATCACCGATACAAAGCTGGATGGACTTCGTAATCTTTGATACACTAATCATATGAAAACATATTTTGTCCAACACAACAGGCCGCTAGAAACCAAGGACTTGTGGAGAAAAAACTTCACAACGCTTTTTGATGAACTCAATACCCGTGACTTGCGTCCAGTCTTTTCACCGATGCAAGTTTCTACAATTCTTGCTCGTGGCAATGTTGTCATCGTCAATCTTGGGTTTATCAAGGCTGTTTTGACTACTGATACTGCGTATTTCCTTGTACACAGTGGTGAACAGGAAATCGAAAATATTGCTCAAAAAATTAGCGTAGCCAAAGGTGAAGGTACGGAGCACGTCTTTCTCCTCTTCGCCTTGGAGAAGATACTTGAGGCGCAATTACTTCGATTGCGATCAAGTTCATTGGAGATTGAAACTGATACAGAGAAAGCGCTTTCTCGTATTCGTAATAATTTTTCTGAAGCCTATCTTGAAAACCTCCTTTCAAACAAGAAGCGAATCTCAAAGATCTCCTCTCAGGTTAGCGAAGTTCGAGCTGCAGTTGAAGAAATCATCGAAGACAGTGAAGATCTTAACCAAATTGCTTCACTCGTTCGAGAAAACGACCAAGCCCTTGATGAACTCACTTCGATTTTTGAGAACTTTATCGAGCAAGTAGAAGACATCGAAGGTCATATGTTACGCTTACGTGAAAGCGTTGACGATACAGAAGAGTTTCTCACTCTGAAGCTTAATGCAAGGCGCACTGCTATCATCCGCGCTGATCTCTTAGCGACAATAACGACCTTGATTCTCTCTTTCTTAGCTGTTGTCGTGGGATTGTATGGTACCAACATTAGTAACGGCCTTGAACAAAACCCGGAAGCATTTATGATTCTCAGAATGTCCCTCATAATCTTTTTTGTTCTTGGCTTTATTGGAGCCTTTCTCTTCCTTAAGAAAAAGCGGCTTTTCTAGCTTATCTTTTGTTATACCATTTCCAATGAACCTTGACCCGATACGTGGTTTTCTTTGGTGAGTCCTGTCACTCACAAGCGACGGGATGAGCAAGATGCGTAGCAAAAATGTGCAGTGTGCCCTGACCCATAAGCATTTTGATAAGTTTTGCAGCTACCAAAATACGCACTTGGTGGGGCTTAAGTTCATTGGAAATGGTTATCCTACTTCTGACCAAGACTTCAGAATTTCCTTCTAACAAAAAACACCTCGTCATACAACGAAGTGTTTTTTATCGATTTTTTTGTGGGTTTATCTGTTGAGAAATCGTTCAATAATTCTACTGGCATGATCTTTTCCTCCAAGCCCGAACGATAGACCAACAGCTAGCCCTAGTGATAGTGCAAGTGCTTGCAAGAATGTTGCAAAGAATGTATCGATTAGACTTGCAGCGATGCCCACTTGTGTTGCTGCTGCCATTACTGCAAAAGTGATAATAGCGTACTTCACAATAGTTGGGAAGTAGTTCTGAAGAGCTTGTGCTGCATTTGCTGTTCTCATTGACTGCGCAACCACATCGTGTACGAACTGGCCAACGATGAAACCGATTGTCAACAAGATAGCGGCGACGATTATCTGTGGGATAAAGGCAATGATATCAGTCATAAACTGAGAAATCGTGGTCAATTGTAGCTTTTCAGCTACTGCACTGAATGTGAAGAGGATTAGAAACCATTTCACAATTGTAGAAAGAATTATAGACGGGCGTACTTTCCAACCTGATTGCTGCGCTTTTTTGAAAAAGTCAAAGTTAAGCACCATTTCATCTGCCTTTGAGGCAATGAGGACTTTGCGTACTACACTTGCGACGATTTTTGCGATGATTAGACCGATCACTAGCAAGAAGAGAGCTCCCAGTACGGATGTTAGAGATGCGGTCAGCGTCCCAAACGTAGATGACATCGATGTCATTATTTCATTCATAGTTTTGTTGCGTAGCAAACATATTTAACGTATGTTGACCTTGCACATTACTTATTTATAGTATAACTATAGCACAGATAAGTGACTTATACAATTTGCCTTTTCTCGCATTATTGATTCAATCTCTCTTTTGCTTAGAGCTGAGAAATATATCATTGAAATTTTCCTTTGTATATTAGAGCGTAATTATGGGCATGTGGTAGATATGATCAGGTTGGTGGAGTGTCGCGCTGTTTAGAAATACGGGGTGGGGTCACTTACCACCAACTTGGAGCAGATATGGTACTTGGATTTCCCAGTAGTCCTGGAGTGGCTGGGACGCTGGCACCACTTCCTCCTGGGCCATTGAATAGCGCCTTGTTTCCACAAGAAACATCTGCCAGATCGCGACTTACTACTGTCTGCGCTCTCCAGTCGTTGGCATTACGGAATTGTGATTCGCTTGTTTTTCCATCGCGGTTGTAATACCCTCCTGCTGTTGCTGATCCGTCGTAGCGGGTTGAGTGTATGACATTGTTAGTGATGAGATTACGGCTTGGGATTTCTGTTATCTTGTAGCTTGAACCCAGTTGGTCATGGACAGAAATTAAGCCTTTGAAGTTATTAAATACATTGTGGGTGAAGGTGTTGTCTGATGCCTCCCAATAAGCGTAGAGCCCTTTGTATTGCGCTGGAGAATCAGGTCTAATTTGCCCTGTAGATAATCTGATACCAACATCAGTGAATGATGAAGCGCTCACGTAGTTAAAAGCGTAGAAGTTATTAACTCCTGCCATTTCAAAGCGCGCTGATTCTGTCCAGTTTCCTGTATAAAGGTTATGATCTCCAGAACGGTTTTTAAAATTTCCGTATGAGGACGCTGTCACACAATTATTTCGGATAATGTTGTGCCCCGTTTTGAGAGAAACTAGTTCGTTTTCACCCTTCCAATTATCAAAGAAGTTATTCTCGATGATACTATCTGTATGCGTACCGTCTTTATTGTAGTTTTTTACTCCAGGGGCTGTCTTCCAACCTAGACCAAACATGATAGCCTCATTGACGTTTGAGGTTTCTTTGGGCTTGTTTTTAAAGGTATTGTGATGAATGTGAATGTTTTTGATATTTGAAGTACAATTCGATGCGCGTTGATCGCACCTTTGAAAGCCCATAGGTGGGTTATTAGGCTTATTTCCATCGATGATATTGTTGTCTATTTCAGCTCCCGACGAATTTCCCTTTGGAGGACCAAGTCCTGAAACGATAACGCCAGCGTCTTTAAAATAGTTACAAGCTACACGATTGTTTTGACCTGAGATGGTAAACCGCCCTTGGGTTCGCAGACCTGCGATGACATGGTTTTGTCCCGTTATCTCCCAATTACTTCCAAAATTTACCTCATGTAGTCTTTCTGCCAGGATGTAGAGCGGCTTTTCCTTTGTTCCTATGGTGCGTCCGAGGGTTATGGTGCCCCATGAATAGGTACCATTTTTGATGATAATTGCTTCACCAGCTTTCATCTGATTGTAGGCAGATGTAAACTGTGAGAGTGATGTGACGGTGTAAGTCTTGGGGAAGGAACGAGGAATCTTTGGGCAGCTTGACGGTGGGCTGCTTGATACGACTGTTGCCCCATACTCTGTGTCGGGATATGGTGCATTATCTCCACCACCTTCTTTATAGCATTGGCTATTACATCCATCCCCATCTTTTGTATTACCGTCATCACATTGTTCGCCCTGTTCTACTTTGCTATTTCCGCAAATGGGCACAGGTGGAACTTTGGAGATGATCTCAATGCTTGTCTCTTGGACTGTTTCAAAGTCGTCATTATCCCACCATTTCAGCACGATGGTGTGTGATCCTCCCGTTAAGAAATTTACGGTCAATGAGTTTTTTGGAGCTATAAGACTTGGTCCTTGATCTACACCATCTACCCAGATATCATACCTTCTTCCTGCTGGAGCGTTTGCGTCTGTCCACTGTACGGTGTATGTAGAGTCTGTTTCCCCTGTTGGGGTTATGAGGGTTGGGTTGTTGGTTGGTTCAGGATCCACCACAGGCACCCCCACCACAGTCCCTATAGGGATGTTGTAGGTGAAAGAGCCTGTGCAGTTGAGCCACTGGGTTTTTTTGTTTCCTGGGGCACACCAGTCTTCTTGGTCCCAGGAGCCTGTGGATACTGTTGAGGCGTGTTCAGAAGAGTACTTGGTTCCGTTTACGGTGATAAAAGGGATTTGGACATCGTAGTTGATGTTGTTTTCTGGTTCCCAGGTGTCGTTTAGGAAGTGGATTGATAGTTCAGATACTGTTATTTCTCCATTTGGTGTGTAAGTGTAGTCTTTGAAGGTGTTTGTGAGATTCCAGAATTTTACTGGTTGATTGTTTACGTAGAGAGCTATTTTTTCTTTTCCGTTTGTGCCTCTTGCTTGTATTACTATGTCGTTGAAGCCTGCTTCGCTCAGAGTTAAGTTTGGGGTGAGTTGTGGGGGCCAGGGGAGGATGTTTCGTGAGAAGAGTTGTGGGATGGCAAAAGCTCCTAGGAGGAGTGTTAGTCCGAGGAGGGTTGCTAGAGTTATAGGGTTTTTGTTTTTTGTTTTGGTCATTTTTTTTGAGGGGGTCATTCACAGATTGACTAGAGTAATGGAAGGCTCCCACAGATGGGAGCTTTCCAGAAACTTCTATTATTTGTCGAGAGAACAGTCAGCAAAGGTTGCGAAGCCTCCGGAGCCGATACATCCCCATAAGTGTTGTGTGCTTGAGTCATCTGTGTCGATGAAATCACCTACATCGCAGCTATTAACTGTCGCTCCACACACCCCTTGCGTGTCTCCTGTGTCTCCTTCTCGTTCAGCGCGGCAGGTTGCTACAAGTTCTCCGCCACCGTCTCTGCAAGTCCAAAGCCACGGGCCGCTACCTGTTTCATCTGCTGGAGTTAGTCCGTTTGCACAGAGATCATTTTGCGGTGGTCCAGTGAGTGTTTGGCCGTGGTCAATTCCACAATTGGGTGAAGCTGCTACTGTCTTTTGTGCTACACAGGAAATGTTTGTGCCTCCACCAGTACCGTTACAGCTCCACGACCATGGTCCATCTCCTGATACGCCAGTAGGACTTCCTGTATTGCAAAGATTTGTGGTTGGAGCAGTGGTAACTGTCTGACCATCACTTGATCCACATTGACCGTTTACGGGAGTCGGTGCAACCGTCTTTTGTGCACTACAGGAACTATTTGTTCCACCGCCTGATCCATTGCAGCTCCAAGACCAGGGCCCTGCTCCTGATAGACTGGTTGGACTTCCTGTATTGCAAAGATTTGTGGTTGGAGCAGTGGTAACTGTCTGACCATCACTTGATCCACATTGACCGTTTATTGGCGTCACTGTAGTGAGTGTCATTTGACAGCTATCTGCCGTGCCACCATTTGCTCCTTGACAATTCCATGTAAATTTATCTCCCGCAGTAATTTGGTTTTGGACAGTGCCATTAGTGCAGAGATCTGTGCTAGGAGGGATACTTGCAGCTGTTGTTGTGTTTGCCGTTCCACACTGGCCATTTAATGGTGTAGTTCCAGACTCGGTATCGTCATTTGCATTGGTACAATCGGTATCTGCGAGGTCAGTTACGCCATCTCCATCATTATCAATACCATCGGCGCATTGCGTAGGAGCTGCTGCCTTTTTTTGCGCGCTGCACTGCGCTGTTGATCCTCCATTTGAGCCTTGGCAACTCCATGACCACGGCCCACTACCAGATACACTCGATGCTGATCCGCTTCCACAGAGTTGTGAGGTTGGTGCTGTATCAAAAGTACTGCCATTATCGCTTCCACAGGAACCGTTTATTGGTGTTGGGGGTACAACTGGATTTACTGGATTATCTGGTACAACTGGATTTACTGGACTTACTGATACTTTCTTGGAATAGAAGGCAACTCCTTCAAAGTCCCAATCACCCTGAGCGATTAGTGCATCTTTCTCAGAGGTAAGTTGCGCGTAGTAATGCGCTTTCCTACTTGGTGAATAGAGACGGTACACCGGTGAGGCACCTGTAACTTTTGCTAGTGTGTGATAGGCAATACCTTCGTAGCGCCATTGGCTCTCTCCACGGACCTTGTCACGCTCTAGAGTGCTTTGTGTATAGAAATGACTTTTCTGGGTAGTATTCCAGAAACGGTAAATAGGGGTCGTGTTTGGTTGCTTTTTGTCAAAAGCATGAAAAACGACTCCCTCAAAAATCCAATTTTTGTCATTGCGTGAGACATAATCACGCTCAAATTCTGAAATGGTGTAAAAGTGACTCTGGTATGGATCCGACCAGAAGCGATACACTGGCTGCGAAGCGGCTGAAGCGTCGGAAAGCGAGAGGGATGGTACTGCTGACGTTTTACTTGTCGCAAAAAAAAGTATCATGAGCGCGAGCACTCCGAGTGCTACGATCAGTACAAGGTTTTTTTGGAGAATGCTTTTTGTTTCTTTCATGTGAATTTTAGTTGGATCTTTTATGCCTTTATTATATCAAACAAAGGAGGGAAAATTTTTTGTGTCAAGTTTAAGGTCGTGGTGTTTGTGTTGGCACGCCAACCGGGATCAGGTAGATTGGTAAATCAGAATCGGCGAATGCTCTAAAGTTGTTCCAATTTCTCCCACCATCTGTACTGATATTTCCATTGGCATTTTTCCATTTGTTTCTATCTGTTGCATCTCCATCTTCGATGCTCTGAGACATGACATACCCTGCTCCGGAAGGAGCGGAATACTCAATGTAGTATTTTCGACCTTTTACGAGTTCTACTGTTTTTGATAAGTTTTGAACTGAGTGGCGCGTTTGTCGAGTGATAGAAAAAGTACTGCTTTGTGCTGCTGTTTTCAATTTTTGATCGAAAGGTATTGATGCAGATGCAATAGTTGAATTTGATTGATTTTTCATTACAATATTCATTGGACGTCCATTTGCATCAGCTTCCAAGCCATATCGTGTGGCTATTCTGTCTACACGTACATTTGGGTAATTCCATGTAAATTCTTGTCGCAATTGTTTGTTACCTTCTACCGCATGACGGTATGCACTCACCCCCTGAAAATGAGCATATGTCTCACCCACTGCAACACCATCGGCATAAACGAGACCATACCAACTCGTTACATTTGTATCTTGCCATGACGAAGAAGCACTTTTCTTGACAAGTGTTGTGGGAAAATTACGTAGAAATGGTCCGTGTCTTTCTGAAGGATCAAGTGGGATGCCATCTGTTGTACCATCGAGTGCAATAGCTCCTTTGTTTGTAGGTGCGTTCTTGGCCTCTGACGCGCTAAGCCCACTTAGCTCAGGTGGCGGATTTAAATTTTCATAGACGAGGTGATATATCTGACCAGCTTTGACATTTCCTGAAGATATAAAATCAAGCGTGACCCATCTCCTGGCTGGTAGATCAAATGGGATATATGGTTTTGCTTTTGCTATGACATTACCAGATGGAAAACCATTGCCATCATCTGTTTGAAGCGTGACCTCTTGCAATCCACCGTTTCCTACACTGTAACTATTGCCAAGCATGTACCCACCTCGCTTTGGATCGTTCCCTACCGCTTGCTGTATTTTATACCATATAGGCTGCGACGTACGTCTCGAGACGGCTCGACTTTTAATATCATCAGCTGACAAAATACGATTATGGTAACCAAATCCTTTAACAGTCCCCGATCTTGTAGCCATGAATCTACGCGAAGACTTATGTCTAGTGATTTTAGCATTGCCAGTAGATATACCGCTAGTGACAACCCCAATAGCTCTCCCTCCATAAGGAAGATCATCATTCCACCCGACAACAGGACTAGCCGGATCAGTCCCTCCCCCAGAACCTTTGAGCGTCGTAAAGCTCCCCGTCTTGGTAGCAGTCTTACCTGCTTCATTGGTTACAGAGATACGATAGTAGTATTTTGTCTCAGGAGAGAGTCCTGTGAATTTTTGATTATGTGTTGCCCAGTTAAAACGTAATTCTTTGGGTGTCTGCCTTCCGTAGTCTGTTGATGTTCCATAGTCTGTGTAAGCTTGGACGTTTTCTGAGGCTGTGAAGGCAATATCTGCAGTGCTGCTTGTAATGTTTGTTAGGCTATCTGATTGGATAGTGAGAGCGTTTGGATCTGGAGCTGGGAGGGTGTATTCATAGCTTTCTTCATCAAAGGTGGTCCAGAAATCATCTGTCCAAGTAAGTCGGACGTATACTTTTTCTCCTGTTGCTGGGAGGTCAGTAACTTCTTCGCTTTTACTGCCATAGTTTGCATCTCTGTCATGGTAGTCATTACCTCCTGGGGTTGAGCCTACGAGGAGATCGTAGTTTCTCCCCTCCTTCCCACTCCAAGTAAAAGTAGTATCTTGTGTAATCGTAGAGCCTGGAGCTGGAGAGATCATTTTTGTGACGTCGCTTACCGGAGGCTCCGGATTTGGAGCTGGGAGGGTGTATTCATAGCTTTCTTCATCGAAGGTGGTCCAGAAATCATCTGTCCAAGTAAGTCGGACGTATACTTTTTCTCCTGTTGCTGGGAGGTCAGTAACTTCTTCGCTTTTACTGCCATAGTTTGCATCTCTGTCATGGTAGTCATTACCTCCTGGGGTTGAGCCTACGAGGAGATCGTAGTTTCTCCCCTCCTTCCCACTCCAAGTAAAAGTAGTATCTTGTGTAATCGTAGAGCCTGGAGCTGGAGAGATCATTTTTGTGACGTCGCTTACCGGAGGCTCCGGATCCACCACAGGAACCCCCACAACAGTTCCTACAGGGATGTTGTAGGTGAAAGAGCCTGTGCAGTTGAGCCACTGGGTTTTTTTGTTTCCTGGGGCACACCAGTCTTCTTGGTCCCAGGAGCCTGTGGATACTGTTGAGGCGTGTTCAGAAGAGTACTTGGTTCCGTTTACAGTTATGTAAGGGATTTGGACATCATAGTTGATGTTGTTTTCTGGTTCCCAGGTGTCATTTAAGAATTCTATAGATAGCTGACTTACTGTTATTTCACCATTTGGTGTGTAAGTGTAGTCTTTGAAGGTGTTTGTGAGATTCCAGAACTTTACTGGTTGGTTGTTTACGTAGAGAGCTATTTTTTCTTTTCCGTTTGTGCCTCTTGCTTGTATTACTATGTCATTGAAGCCTGCTTCGGAGAGAGTGAGGGATGGGGGCCAGGGGATTTTGGATGTTGATATGAGTCCTCCTGTGATTGCTAGGAGGGCTAGGGCTATGAGGAGGGGGTATTTTCTTTTATTTTTTTTCATGGGTGAAAGTAGAGTCTTTTAATACTCTTTAGTATACAGGAGTTTTTTGTTTTTTTTTGGGGGGGGTGTGGATAAGTTAAGAATCAAAGGCTAGTCGTGCTGATTTTTTGGCGCACGTGAATCTTGGAGAAGATGTTTCAGTTCATCCTACCACCAACTTGGGGCTTTAATTTTTGATGGAGCTCCCAAGAGACCACTATGGCCATCAACTATTTCTGCACTACCACCCACTCCATCGAAGAGATCTGGATTTCCGCAGGCTGAGCCTGGAAGATCTTGTCTGACGTGCGTATTGTTGCTCACAGTATTTTTGTCGCGAAATTCTGATTCTGACATTGATCCATCTGAATTTGTATATCCGTCAGTGTATGTTGATGAGAAGATTTGATTTCCTTGAATACGGTTATCTCTTGGAGGTCCAAATGAGGTATAGCTATTTGGGTTGCGCTTTACACCTACACCAAACAGTCCAGTTGTTGCGCCAATTACATTTCTGGTGATGAGATTGTCATATGTTGGTTCGTAGAGGTATTGATATTGATAATACGGGTTTGAATACCCAGTTCGTTCTTGCATGCCATGATTGAAATGGAAAGCATAATGAGGGTAAGAATAATAATTAAAAGCGATTACATGTGAATCACCTGCGAGAGCGAATCCTCCCCTACTAGCGCGTTCATGCCAATTTCCTGTAATCGTATTATCTGTTCCAGAGCGGAGAGAAATACCACCCTCCTTGGAATTTATGAAACAGTTGTTTCGAATGATATTACGACTTGACTTTACTGAAATGATTTCAAACTCACCATTCCAATCATCAAAGAGATTATTCTCAACTATAGAGTCCATGTTTGTCCCATTGCTTCCATCAGCTGCATAGGTCTTTACACCTGGTACAGCAGGCGATGAACTCCCCAAGATAATTGCTTCATGACCATTAGCACCATTTTCATAGTCCTTGTTTTTGAAAGTGTTGTGATGGATGTGGAATCTCTTAGAGATATCGGTACAGGATGAAGATTGAGCATTACAATGCTGAAGGAGTATAGCAAATTCACGAGAGTCATCGATCACATTATGATCAATTTCTGAATCCTTCGCGAGGGTTGGGTGATTATTAATACCAAATGCGTAGATATCATCTATATAATTACAGGCTAGTCGTCCGTGTTGATTTGCAAAATACAAGAAACGTCTATCGCCAGTCACAAACCGCATTCCAGCAAGAACATTATACGGAGCATCAAAGGTAAACCCTAACTTTCCCGTAATTATCACACCATACATCGTTTCAGGAAGGATATAGATTGGCTGGTCTTGCGTTCCAGGGCGATCGAGGTAGTGTACTCTTGTTGGACGAGTATCATATTTGTTTGATACACCTTCATTGCTCCAATCATACGAGCCATTTTTGATGATGATTGCCTCACCTGGATTTGCTTTGCGGTAGGCATCTTTGAATTGTGCGTAATTGGAGACGAGCGTCTTTTTGGTGAAGCTTTTTGGTATGTTTGGACATGACTCCATAGGTGCACCATCACGGATAGAGCTTGCGACACCATATTCATTATCCGGGAATCCTGATTCTGGATCTGGATTAGGATCTGTTCCTCCTCCAAGAGCTTTCTTCTCAAGCTTAATCTCATGGATTTGCAGATCAGACTCTGCTGTTTCTATTGTCAAAGACACTTGACCCTTTTGAAGGGTGAAGGTTTCTGAATATGTATACCAATCAAGTTGATTAAGAAAAGGAGGAAAGGTACGTATACGATCACTATCTCCCAACGTGAAGTAAAAGGCATCGTTGGCGTTACTAGGAGCTCTTACACGAAAACTGACTGTGTAATCTCCCGTTTCTGGGATTTCAATCAATGTTGCCGCAGATCCTTGGTTTTCTGTTGCTGATGTGATAAAGGTACCGTTTGAATTCATTGGGGCTGTAAGAGTCATATCTCTTGCCAAGAATGTCAATGGGAGAACACTTGGATTTGTCGTATCTGGAACCCCCACAACAGTTCCTACAGGGATGTTGTAGGTGAAAGAGCCTGTGCAGTTGAGCCACTGGGTTTTTTTGTTTCCTGGGGCACACCAGTCATCTTGGTCCCAGGAGCCTGTGGAGACTGTTGAGCTATGTTCTGAAGAGTACTTGGTTCCGTTTACGGTTATGTAGGGGATTTGGACATCGTAGTTGATGTTATTCTCTGGTTCCCAGGTGTCGTTTAAGAATTCTATAGATAGCTGACTTACTGTTATTTCACCATTTGGTGTGTAAGTGTAATCTTGGAAGTTTTTTGTGAGATTCCAGAACTTTACTGGTTGATTGTTTACGTAGAGAGCTATTTTTTCTTTTCCGTTTGTGCCTCTTGCTTGTATGACGATGTCATTGAAGCCTGCTTCGCTTAAGGTGAGGGATGGGGGCCAGGGGATTTTGGATGTTGATATGAGTCCTCCTGTGATTGCTATGAGGGCTAGGGCTATTAAGAGGGAGTATTTTTGTTTCATGATAAGAAGAGAATCTTTTAATACTCTTTAGTATACAGGAGTTTTTTGTTTTTTTTTGGGGGGTGTGGATAAGTTTGAGCTACTAATTGTGTGCAGGGTTCTTAATGGGGAGGTTTTCTGTTTCGTAAGGCTACGTGTATTTATATCTCAAACGAACCACCATACACCCAAGTCCCGTCACTCGCGAGTGACAGGACAAGTACACACCTTCGTGGCTACGACCATTATAAAAAATGAGCATGGGTCTAGACACACTACGCATTTTTTCTAAATGTCTCGCTTGCGAACGAGTGCACTTATAGAGCCAAGGTTAATTGGAGATGGTATTAAAGGCCATTGTTGTTTTTGTTGATAATATGCTGCTCAAATGTTTCAGCAAAAATTGTCTCACCTCTATTTTCTTCAGTATTACTGTTGAGAAAGAAAAAGTACTCCGTTTCTGAGGGATTCATGGCTGCAATAATGGATTCTAGAGATGGGCTATTGATTGGACCTGGAGGTAATCCAGGATAAATGTATGTATTGTATGGAGAATCAACCTCCAGATCTTCTAGAGTATGCTTTATTTGTGGATCACCTGTTATGTATACGATTGAAGCGTCTGTCTGCAGAGGCATGTCAATATCAAGACGGTTTTGAAAAATACCAGCAACGATGCCTCGATCAATTCCCTGTGTTACCTCTCCTTCTACTATACTTGCAAGTGTTATTACCTCAAAGAGACTTTTTCCTTGACCCTCAATGTTTTCCCGCATACTCTGACTAACTTGTTTATCAAATTCATCTAAATACTTTTTGATAATATCTGTAGCAGTTGCTTGTGGTAAAAAGAAATGTGTTTCAGGAAAAAGAAATCCCTCAAGCGACTCCCCTTGCTTAAGAAACGAATATTGGTCGTACATTTCTTGTGGAGGATTATTTGCAATTTTTAAAAATTCCTCATGTGGGAGACTTTTTTGTTCTAATTCTTGTGCGTATTGTGTCAACGTTTTACCTTCACGAAACGTTACACTGATCTCCTGCGGTTTTTCTTCAATAATTTCCCCTTTGGTAAAGAGTCGCGTCACCTCTGCAAATGTACTGTGTGAAGATATATCATATCTTCCAGCGAGAATTTTTCCTCTGAGCTGATTGCGCCAGGCATAATAGTAAAAAAAGTACCTGGTATCAATGATATTTTCTTGTTCTAATTTTTCGCCCACATCGAAGAGACTATCTCTCCCGCTTGGAGATTCCTCACCGCCAATAACAAACTCCTTGTTTGTACTGTTTTTTGTCGTATACGTTCGAACATAGTAGTCAAATGCACCTACAATCAGAACACTCAACACAACTATACCAGCAAGAATTTTTAACATAAGTATTCGATTTCCTGTAAGTTAGTCATTTTAATAAATTTTTTATCTTTTTCTAGTGTAGTGCAATACCCTTAGGTAGGCAAGAATTGGAGGTCAGGATGTTTTTGACATTCTATTTCCTGTGATGACTTCCTCATGTACGAGCAGACAATGTTGTCTTGCGGTGCGACGAGTCTCCCTCCGACTTTTAAATGTTTTTCTAGCTGACACTGCGAAAAGATCGGATTTAGCACAATTATACGATCAAATTTCCATTTCTCCCCTAAATCGCTACAGGAATTTACTGTAAAGAGTTCCATATTTTGCCCTTGCATTACAAAAGAGTAATTCTGGATGTTTACTCGAGCTATTTTTTCCATAGCTATGCTCTTGTCACAAGAAATGATTTGACCCGATGCACCAACGATATGACACAAAAGAGTACTCACCCAACCTGTCCCAAATCCTGCAACCAAGATAGTCTGACCTTTGGCTGGCTCCAATAGCTCTAGCATGGTAGCGATAATTGAAGGCGCAGGCATAATCTGTCCAAACCCGAGGGGTACCGAAATATCAGCCTTATGGATATTGCGAAATTTTTCGGGGACAAATTCGGCCCGTGATATTTCTGCAAAAGCGTCAATAAGCGCGTCCGTTTTTAGACAACCTCTTTGCATCAAGTTATTTGCAAGCTTGCTCATACAATAGAATTTTATTCACCTTGTATATACACTGTGATATTGCGCTTCCGTGCTCCATCGAAATCTACAGCGAAGATATTTTGCAACTCAGACAGCAGCATTTTCCCTTTCTGAATTGGGATGCTTTCACTTGTTCCCAGTAGCAAGGCTTTGCAATGTGAGTGTCCATTACTCCTTCCATCGGCCTTTCGATCTCTTCTGAGCTCAAATAAATCATGTGAGTATTGATCATCGACTGGGACAATACGATAGAGCATACGCATGAAGTCTTGCACCAACATTGATTCTGAATGGTTGATCGTTATGCTCATTGTAGTGTGTGGAGCGTATACAAGCACAATGCCGTTACGAATTCCACTACTCTCAACGATTTCAGCCACCTGATCAGTGATGTCTGCAAACTCAATTTGTGTTGTACTCTCTACTATAATTTCTTTTGTGATATTTTTCATCATTTTTATTTTATACAAAGTACGTGTATTCGTAGTATAACACAACACAAGAGTTTATTATGCGCCATGACGACGTGCACGTCTCCCATATTCATCCAAGGCCTCACCAAATGCATCTGCTCCAAAATCAGGGCAGAGTTTTTCTGAAAAAAACAATTGTGCATTGGCAATGTCCCACATCATAAATCCTACACTAAGATGCGGCTCGCCCCCTGTTCGTATCAGATAATCAACTGCTGGCAAATCTCGCGTCATCAAATGATTCTTCAAAACTGCTGCTGAGATATCTGGGGCAGACAGATTCTCATCTACGATCGACTTCACTGCTCCTAGCATTTCATCGTCTCCACTATAGGCTAAACATAGCGTGAGGTTAAACACGACATTATCAGCTGTTCGTGAAATTCCCTCTTCCAAAATTTTTACTAAATGTTTGGGGAAAACACTCCTCCACCTACCAATAATCCTGATACATAAGTCTCCATTTTTTACTTCTTGAGAATTGAGAAGTTTTTTAAAGTACCGCTCATAGATATCTAAAAGAGCAGCTTTTTCGCGTAAAGGTCTTTTTTCTAAATTTTCTAGAGAAGACCCCCACATTGTGAGATGTGTCATTCCCCGATCCCTAGCAAGTCCAGAAATTTCCTCTAAGTTTTGCGCCGCCACTTCGTGACCCTCCCATGGCTTTTTCCCTTTTTCTTTTGCCCATCGTCTATTGCCGTCTGGGATGATGGCGACGTGACGAGGTACTTGTTGATCACTCATAGTACTAATTGATTTAATGATTTCTTGATTTTTGATACATCACAAGCGCGCTTAAAAATTCTTTGGCTTGTGCGTCCATGATAATACTCTCAAGTGCTTGCGTAGACGCATTGAGATGGTTGTTCATCTCCTCTTGCACTTGTTCGCTTACACCAATTTCATCTAGAATTGTCCGGAAGTCATTGACTTGAGCTTGGGTGATGTCTTGTTTCCCCAAGAGACCATCAAGCTTTTGCTTTTGCACATCATTTGCTGCAGCACGGGCTTTGACAACAAGATATGTCTGCTTCCCTTCAGCGATATCGGAACCTACTGATTTCCCAGTTTTTTGTGAATCTCCATATATCCCCAGTATGTCATCTTGCATTTGAAATGCAATCCCTAATGGAAGAGCGTAGCTACTCAGCTGGGCACAAAAGGCATTATCTCTTCCTGCAAGAATTGCTCCGACTTGTAAAGGGTTTTCAAATGAATAGCGTGCTGTTTTATTTTGATACATGGACAAAACTTCTTTTTCACTTACATTATCTAAATGACTCATGATAATGTCTTGAAATTGACCGAGTCCGGTTTGCCGTATCGTTTTTTGGATACGTGATATTGTTTTGACAATCAATTGTGGTTCCATTTCCATTTCGCTGATGAGCTCTATGCCAAGTGCATAACAATAGATACCCACATCGATACCTGTACTTATACCAAAGTGAGTAGCTTGCGCATCATCTAAGTCTAAGCCAAAAGCCTCGTTGGCATGCTGCGCGTAATAGGCGTGCATCGCACTGACACCATGCCTTTTGTCATCTCTATCCATGATATCGTCGTGGATCAGAAGTGATGCGTGGATCAACTCAATGCCAATTGCTGCTGGCATGATTTTTTCTGGATCCTTACCTCCTGCAGCTCTGTACCCATACAGCACCAAGGCTGGACGAGCTCTCTTTCCTCCTGCGAGTATCATCGTGCGCAGATAGGTCAGTACTTTTGCCATTTTTTCATCTTGCTTTTTGGTTTGCGAAATCATTTCTTCACATACTTCATCAATTCCAGCATCAATTTGTCTTTTTATTATGGTAAGTTCTTGTTGTATATCCATATGCGTTATCTTTTTTGAACAATTATATCATGGAGCGCTACAATTTTTATTTTTTCGATTATACCATTAAGCTGTAAAATATATTGAGAACACTCGACAAGACACTTCCAAAGACTGTACCGACCGGTGTGAAAAAGATTACGCCAAGGACAATAAGAAACCCCCAGCGATTCAAAAAGTCTTCTACTTGTGGCGGCAGTGGCACAAGTGCAAAAAGGAGTTTTGATCCGTCGAGAGGCGGAATTGGTATGAGATTAAAAATGCCCAAAAGGATATTCCAGAAGATGACCATTGCGCAAACCGCAAAGAAGATGGCGTTTAAATCGCCTGCAACAAGACCCACAATATCACTATTCATTAAATCTCTCAGTGAAAGAATGATATCTTTTTTTTGTCCGGGTGCTAGTTGGATCAATTTCCCCACGACAACAGCGCAGGCAGCTAAGATAAAATTTGTCAGTGGTCCAGCGAAGGCAACAGCTACTGGACCCCACTTTGTCCAACTGAGATTATTGGGATTGTAGGGAACAGGCTTTGCCCAACCAAAAGCATAGGGTGTGGTCAATATCATCACGATTGGTAAAATGATTGATCCGACTGGATCAATGTGTGGTAATGGCTGGAGTGTAAGCCTACCTGCAAGCTTGGCTGTTTGATCACCAAGCCACAAGGCGACAACACCATGCGAGATCTCATGCAAAATAATACTATACAAAAGGACGATGATGTAAAAAGCTAAAATGACGTAGAGTTCCATGAAAGAATTTTAAACGAATAAGTAATGATACTACTATAGGATATTGTACTGTAGTTTTCTATGCGTTGAAAGTGCTCTCCGTGACTTTGCAACTTGCCTTTTACAGCGTTCTTTGTTCTGATGCTATTGTGATCTATACAAATCTTTGCGAGGCTTTTCAATAAGACTTTCGCACTTTGCACCCTCAAGGGGCAGCTCCTACCCTCAAGGGGCATAAACCTGCGCTTCTTCCAGCCAAAGGCTGACAGGTGTTGCTACACTAGTATTTTCGAATCTCGTCGCTCGCGAGTTTTGTCGCTCGTGAGTGACGGGACGAGTGACGGGACAAGCAACATATGTAAATACCTGCCTACCGGCAGGCAGGTGAGTTATGTAAAATACTAGTGTGTGCCTCGAATTGTACTAAAGTGCGAAAGTCCTATTAAAAAAACGTAGTGGCTCGCGTATGATAACGCAGAGCCACTTTAGTATGTACTGTTTTTCAGATTTTTTTGGATTGCACCTCTATTCATGCCACGCCGATAGTAGGCGCGCATTGCATCTCTGGTTAAAAGCTCTATACCACTGAGAATGCAGGGGTGTTGTAGCACCTCGTCAAAACTGATCCACTTGACTGCGTTGTGATAGCTACACGGCAAAACAATCTCACTTGACGCATCGTAGCGACAAATTGATGCAGTCATTCTTATTGGTGTTTGATCTTGATCTATCTGCAGTGGCCTGTGGGATTTATGACGCACAATCTGACTATGTAAAACTTCATAGATGATGCCCTCCCCTAACTCTTCTCTCATTTCACGAGCCAAAGCTTCATCCATAGAGGCTTCATTTTTTCCTACAATTCCCCCAGGTAGATCATATTTTCCAGGTAACAAACCTCCCATCACTATGAAGAGGATTTGATCACGCTCATTGAGTAGTATTGCCTTTTGGGCAATAAGTAATTCATCACCGAGCTTATTTGCGGTAACCGCATACTGCCTTCTCATTTCACTATCCTCCGAATGTAGAGTTATTTATATCATGAAGTCTCATTTTGATCAATCTCCCATATTTACAAGCAGGCTCCTTTATACCTTGCACATGTCATGAACTTTGTAAATATCACCTGCTCCGAGCGTTATAAAAACGTCATTTTTCGTAAGGGTGTCTTTTGTGTAGATTGCTAATTCTTCAATTTCCTTTGTGTACAGCGCTTTTTTTATACCACCTTTATTTATAGCCTCTACTAAGTCTGTTGCGTGCACGCCACCGTGGACTTCTCGAGCGCTACCATAGATATCCAGTACTATCACTTCGTCAGCGATGTTCAAGGTTCTCGCAAAATCATTGAGCAGTTCCTTGGTTCGGGTAAAGGTATGTGGATGAAATGCAGCAATGAGTTTCTTCTTCGGATAGAGTTCCTTCACTGTAGCTAGAGTTGTGCGAATTTCTTCTGGGTGATGTGCGTAGTCATCAATACAGATCGCTCCATTTATAGATTTTTGTCGCTCGAACCTTCTCGCGACACCCTTATAATCAGCCAATCCCTTGGCTGCGCCATCACCGTCTTTGGTTACACTGTAAGCCATGAGCCAAGCAGCTAGAGCATTTCGTGCGTTATGTTTTCCTGGCAGGATCGTGGTAAACGAAATAACCTCGTTGTTGTAAGAAAAAAATACTTTTTGCTCATTTTCTGTGACTGTACAACTTTGCAGTATTGCGTCAGAGGATTGATCTTCTCCGTAGGTAATAATATTACATTGAAGGTCATTTTTGATTTTGAGTTTCTCTAAGTCAGGATAATGAGCGATGAGAAAACCAGCTTGCGGAATACGCACAATGAAGTCTCTGAAAACTTGTTTATAGGATTCGTCGTCAGGGAAAAAATCTGGATGATCGTAGTCAACGCTTGTGAGGATTACAGCTTGTGGATCATAGTGAGCTAGCTTGTTTTGATATTCATCTGCTTCCAATATAAGCTCTTTCCCTGTGCCGACTCTAGCGCCACTATCCCATCCGATAACCGGAGCGCCGATAATCGCACTGACATCTCGCCCTGCACCAATGAAGGCATTGACAGCGTATCCTGTTGTCGTTGTTTTTCCATGCGTGCCACAAACTGCGACAGTGTGAAATTCCTCTGTTAGCTTTCCAATTGCCTCGGGGTAGCTCATGATATCAAATCCCTCATGCTTGCAAGCTTGCACCTCTATGTTTGTGTCATCAAAGGCGGTGGAGTGCACAAAAAAATCATAAACTTCCGTGATATGATCACTCCTGAAATCTTTAAATACTTCAATCCCTTCTACACTTAATCGGTCATGATAAAAACCATCTCCATCGTCAGAACCTGATACTTCGTAACCATTTTTCTTATATAACATAGCAAGTGCAGATGTACCCGCGCCCCCTATGCCGATGATGTAGACTTTTTTTTCACTCATTGTCGTGTGCTTTTGGTGAGTCATAGAGGAGCAATTATTTGAGCATTTGCAAGATGCCTGCAACAATTTTTTTAGATGCTTCTGGCTGGTAAAAGTCTCCTATATTTTTGGCAAATTGATTTCTGAGCTCCTTCTCAGTTAAGAGCTGTGTGATTTTTTGACTTAAGATGTGCTTACCGATGTTTTCCTCATCTAGGGCAAGTGCTGCTCCGGCATCTGCAATGCTAAAAGCGTTCATTCTTTGATGACCATTGGCTGAAGATTTGTGAGGGATGAGAATTGAGACTTTTTGATTTGCGGCAATTTCTGTGATGGTCCCAGCGCCTGGCCTGGCCACTACCAGATCAGCAATTGCGTAAGCATCTGCCATATCTTCTCGCTCAAAGTATGAAACCAATGTATAGCGACTATCATTCCCGCGATAACCCAATTTGCCTGCCGCTTCGCGCACACGATCATATTCCCCTTTTCCAGACATGTGGATGATGTGTGCTTTGGTTGTGATTTCTGGCAAGATATCAATGATGGCTGTATTGATTGACTGGGCTCCTTGTGAGCCACCAAATGCAAAGACGACCTGCGATGATGAATCAATGACCCATTTTTTACGTGCACGATCTTTGTCGCCCTGCATCATGATTTGCCGCATAGGATTCCCCGTTACTACAGTCTTACTCTTGGCAAAGTATCGTCTAGCCTCTGGGAACGTGAGAGCTACGAAGTGAGAGAATTTGCCACCGACACGATTTGCCCAACCGGGAGTGACATCGCTTTCATGTGTCAGTATTGGTATGTGGTAAATCCAGGCAGCGATGACGACGGGAAATGCAGCGTAGCCACCCTTAGAAAAAACAGCGTCAGGCATATAAATCAGTAGAATCCAGAGTGATTGTATAATGCCAAGTGGTACACGAACAAAGTCAGCAAAATACTGCCAAGAAAAATAGCGCCGCATCTTTCCCGTTAAAACATTTTTTACTTGAATGTTATTGCTTTTCATTGCCTTATCGGCAACTTCATGGAGCTGTGAGCGCGTACCGATGTAGAGCATCTCTGCATCTGGTACTTGATTCTTCAGTTCATCTGCGACAGCTACGAGGGGATAGATATGTCCCGCAGAACCAGCTCCTGTAAGTACAATTCTCATATTTTTTGGCTTTAGAGTCCGCACAGAAACTGTGGGATTTCTAGAAATTTACTTATTGTATTATAACAGACACTTCCTTTTGCTTGACCGTAAACACTAAGGTTTACTTTGGCGTGAAATATTGAGAAGGATTCCGACTGCCGCAAGTGCTACAACCATTGAGGTTCCACCGTAACTGACAAATGAAAGTGGAATCCCTGTAAGTGGCATGAGGCCGCTAATGGCTGCGATATTCATAAATGCTTGTCCGATAAGCCATACACCAACTCCCGTAGCGACAAGCCGTCCGAAGAGGTCTGGTGCGTTTTTAGCGATTTCAAAGATTCGCCAAGCAATAAAGATGATGAGTCCAACAAAAATAACACTACCTAAAAAGCCAAATTCCTCAGCGATGATCGCAAAGATTGAATCTCCTACTGGTTCTGGAAGAAAGAGACCTTTTTGTCGACTGTGACCCAAACCAAGCCCAAGTAATCCACCGCTACCAATTGCAATTGCAGCTTGGGAGATGTGATAACCGGCCCCTTGCAGATCTTGCTCTGGATTGAGAAAAGTGAGGAGTCGCTGCATTCTGTATGGAGCTGCCTTGATCAGGGAGAGTAAGAGCGCGATACCCATGAGTACCATGATTCCCAAGTGCTTAAGCTTTGCACCTGCTACAAAAAAGATGCTCATAGCGATGAGCACGATCACACTCATCGTACCAACGTCTGGTTGCAATATGATGAGGAAGCAAACACTTCCCACAATTGTCAGAAATGGCACAAAGCCTTCCGTTGTGTCTGCAATACGCTTAGCGCCTTTGGCACTACACCAAGCGCTGATGTAGAGGATCATGGCAAGCTTTACCGCTTCAGCAGGCTGGATTGTAATGCTTCCTACTGATATCCAGCGTGTTGCTCCATTGACGTCCACTCCAAGACCTGGGATCAAGACTAAAATCAGAAGTACAGTCGCACCCAGAAAGATAAACAGTGACCATTTGCGAAAAAAATGATAATCAATCCTCTCGAGAATCAGTAGCGCAATCATCCCAATGACTACCCCAATCACTTGCCTTTTGAAAAAATAGTACGGATCATCGAAGCGCTCATTGGCGTAGATCACACCAGCACTTGCGATCATCAAAAGTCCAAACATTGTAAGCGTTACGATACCTCCCAGAAGTAATTTATCAGATACACCCTCAATATGAAGAAACCGCTCCGCTTTGGATTCAGATGCAACACTTGGTTTTTGCAGTACACCGCCACCTTTTCTTGGCACGCGCCCTCTTTGGCGAGACTTGCGCTTTATAAGTGTACTCTTTTTAGTCCCCTTCTTGCTCATTGTTTTTGTTTTTAGGACTTTTATGCGTTATCTTCTCGCCACTGATCTATAGCCTTATGATCTCCCGAGAGTAGTACTTCGGGCACTGTCCAGCTGTTGTAGATCTCTGGTTTGGAATAGTGTGGATGCTCTGTGTATCCAGAAACTTTGTGTGACTCATGGATAGCGCTCTGACTATTTCCCAAGACGTCAGGCAAGAGACGTACGATACTATCAGTGATTGTCATAGCGCCTAATTCTCCACCTGTGAGAACGAAATCTCCGATCGAGATTTCCTCATCAGCGACGTGTTGCGCCACCCTCTCGTCTACACCCTCGTAGCGACCACAGATAAACGTCAGCGACTTATATGTACTTAAGCGCTCAGCATCAGCTTGCGTGTAACGCTTGCCCTTTGCGCTTAGAAGGATGACGTGTGTGTTTGCGTCAGATGATTTGATATCCTCTACAGCTCGATGGATCGGCTCTACTTGCATGACCATACCCGCACCGCCGCCGTAGGGTGTATCATCGACATTGCCGTGCTTGCTTGTACTATATGTGCGGATATCAGAGATATCCAAAGAAAGGGCATCTTGCTCACGTGCGCGCTTCATGATCGATGCCTCGAAATACCCTTTGATTGCCTCTGGGAAAATTGTGAGTATATTGATTTGCATGCATCTATTGTACACGCCAACAGCATAAATTGAAAACAAAGAGATTGATCAAAATACTATAAATTAAGCACTCAAATAACTAGAAATTCTGAAAACAATACGATTCCTGACTTGCACCGTCCTGTATAAGGCGGTACAGACTCCGCGTTTGGACGTAATAATAACCTCTTACGCATCATAAATCTCATACTGCTCCCGCAATGGGACTAGGTTTGAACCTCTTTTGCATAAATAAAAGCTATCCGCATACTGTACGGATAGCCAAAGTCTCACTGTTACAAATATCTACTGCTGAGCAATAGCAACGTCTTTTTCTAGAGTTTCAATTATTTGTGGAGTAGCTGCGATAAAATCGAAGTTCTCGTAATCATATCTGTCACTTCCGAGATTTCGTACAATGCCACCCGCCTCTTGAACCAACAGTGCTCCAGGCGCATAGTCATAATACGTTCCGAAGCCATCAACTGTAATGCGAGCTTCTGCCTTACCCGAAGCAACAGCAATAAGTTCTGAGCCAGCAGCCATAAACTTTGGGAGTCCAGCATACTTTTCCAGAAGGATTCCTGCCAATTTCTTATTATGCGATTCCCAGAAAATGTACGACTGATCAACTGGACGATCACTTACCGAAATCTTCTTACCATTGCAGAAAGCACCTTCGCCTTTCTTTGCACAGTAGAGCTCATCCATAACAAAGTCATAGATAAACGACATTGTTACTTCACCGCTCTCGACAAGAGCAATCATCGTAGTGCAAAATGGAAACCCTCTTACATAGGGATTTGTACCATCAATGGGATCACACAACCAGAATCTTTCTGCATTTCGATCTCCGCCAGTCTCCTCGCCAAAGAAGCCGATACTTGGATCAATGAGGGCAAGCTTCTCCCTTAACTGCTTTTCCACAGCAACATCAAGTTCTGTTAAGTAACTCGTATCATCCTTACAAGTAAATGGTACATTGCCATAGTGAGGCAACGAAATTGACTGTGTCTCACGGACGATTTTTTGAATTTGTTCAAACATGCGTATTCTCCTTGAAAGATTTATTTACTATACTATACATTGTCTGTGATGTCAAATATCTGCTTCACTCCCAAAGGTTGGGACTTTGATTTCTCCTCTGTATATTCTCCGCCAGTATATGATCCAATGACACTTCTCCAAAATTTCTGTGCTGGGATGTTTTTATCTTCTTGGGCTACATGCCATGTGCCACGAAATTTATCAAAAATTTCTGTTGCAGATTGCCTGCCGACTCCGCTTCCACGATAATCTTGCTTGATGTAAAACTCTGCTATCTGAAATACTTCCTCTTCCAACTCCCTCACGAATGCAAATCCTGCCACATCATTTTCCGCATAGATTAAGAATAGTGAGCGACTATCATCAATCCAATAGTCATAAAGTATTTGTACTTAAATATGCCATTCTCATTTTTTGGCACCTCCTCATACTGGCTGAGTTCGCTTAGGTAATCCTGTAGCAAGTCAGCCACCTTTGCCTTGTCTGATGTGCCCACCTTTTTGATCTGTACTTTCTTGTCCATACACTACATCGGTTCTCTTATTTGATCTCCCATTGCTACGTGTACATGAAGGTGTGGAGTGTCTTGAAACTTTCCGATATTTGTGAGGATCTTTGCGCCTTTCTCATCTAGTTCTTCTTGTGGGATTTCTTTCAGGATGTTCTGGGCTACTGTCATGATGTCAGCGAATAGTTGGGGATTTTCTACAGTTCGCACATCCCAAGTATGTTCTTTGGGTATGATGACGATATGCATTTCCCAGAATGGTTTGGTGTGGTGGTATGCTAGGATCTTGTCATCCTCATACACCTTTTTAATTTCTGCATCTGGTTTGAGTGCTACGTCGCAGTAGAAATCGAAGTCTTCTAGCTTACTCATATGCTTGTAGTTATTGCTTTAGTAATTTAATAAATTTGAGATATTCACTTACTTCAAGGCATTGCTTACCATATCAACGATTTCATCAAAACGATCTCCAATTTCAAGTTTTTCTCTTGCCTCATCAAATGTCATCCAGTACGCCCCAGCTCCTTCTGAAACTTCAAACTCCTTTTGATCAGTTTTGTAGAGAAAAAATGTGCGCTCAACTCTCACACCATCGAAGATGGTATGGTTGTCACCCATAGCAAGCAAATCTTTTTCTGTAAGGTCTATATTTAGTTCCTCACTCGTTTCTCTAATCACTGCTTCTAGAGCAGTTTCTCCCTCTTCGATACCACCACCCCAAAATCCCCAGTCTGGTGGCTTATGTCCTCTACGATCTTGGATGAGTATTTTCTTTTCTGAGTTTATGGGTACGAGTAGCGCCTTTCTCTTTTTCTGCAATGCAGAGTCTTTTCCCCTCACAATCCACTCATTCTCTTTAAGAGCTATTACTTCTGCATCACCTGACTTCTCTCTCAATAGATCGAGGTTTTCATCAGAGCCATTGAACTTCTCAATTGCCCCATAATGCACCATGAGTGAGAATGGAAAGACTCCCATGCCATCAAAAAACTCATTCTTTCCTCCACCAAAATACTTAGTAGCAAGGACGAGAGCGCCAGCAGATGATCCTGCATATACTTTCCCCTCTAGCAGATCAAAGAAGTTCGAACATTTAGCTAGTTCTTTGTGTAACTCCTGTGTATCACCGCCAGTTACAAATACTGCTTTAGCTTTTTTTACCTGCTCAGATAGGTTCTCATTTTCAGCATTTTTAACAATGATCTCTTTGCCTGTACTTGCAAGGATCCACGCCTTATCTCGTTCGTACGTCGTGATCCTTTCCTCACCATCTTCTCGTGCAAAACCAATAAAAAGAACTTTATCACCATCACATAAATCCTTCGTTATTTCTTTGAAAAAAGTCCTATCACTTTCCACCTCTCTCGACAGAAGCCCTCCATGTAAAATGTATTTTGTCATACCTCTTTCTTTATCAATAATCCACTCATATTACCTCTATTATAGCATGCAAGAATTGTTTGCATATCATCTTCTGTGCATCCTAGAAGGATTTTGATCTCACTATCTTTCTTAACCTGATCGATCACGTTGATGATAGCTACTACTTCTTTTCCACTTTCTGAGCCAATCCACACATCAATACCAGCACTATCTTGTGATGTCGTACCTTTCAGCTCTCCATAGTCAAATGAGTAGATGTATTCAGGATAGCGAGGATGTGTTGATCCTTGTGGACGATCAATCTTGATCTCGCTACCATCCACTAGTTTTTGTAATGTTTCCCAGTAGTTCATATTTTTAGTATACAGGTTTCAACGTCCTATTCCTAGTCACAAAAAAACAGCCCAAAAGGACTGTTTTTATTGCTTGCTTTGTGGATAGAATTCAAACTTACTTACCTTATGAAGATCAAGTATTACTAATGAGGTTTTTAACATGTAAAGTAAACATGATCTACTTGCATTATGCTAGAAAGTACATCTTTTAACCTTTTCCTATACGATAAAACACCCACTGTATGGGTGTTTTATCTGTAGCTTGGATCTCTTCTAGATTTGGATGTCTCCTACTACTTCGTCTAGTGTTTTCTTTTCGTTGGTTGGTGGTGTGTGTTCTGGTCTGTCGTCTGCGCGCCCGGCGCTGTCGCGATCTTGCTTTTCACGCCTTTCTGAACCTTCTGGCTCGTTGATCTTTAGATTTACGCGAGCGTTGTTTCGCGCTCCTACGACTCGTAATAGCGTGCGAAGCGCTTTGGCTGTGCTTCCTTCACGACCGATTACCATACCCATATCGTCTGGATGTACACTTAGCGTGATCAGCACACCCATTTCATCAACTGTTCGGTCTACTTTTACATCTTCTGGATGGTCAACAAGCATCTTCACTACTTGGTCGACAAAGTTTTCATCTCTTTCCATATACAAAAAACTGATTACTGTTTATATTTAGGACTTCCTCAATTAGTACATTGCCAATCTGTGGCAGCAATCTATCTGAGTGAGGAAGTCCTAATTTGGTGTGTCACATATGTCACACAACCGACCTCCAACCTTGTGTGCATTTCTATGTGAAACGACGTATGTTTACTATAGCACAAATCTGCTATTTTTTGAGGCTAACTTTTGATGATGCATGTGGACAAAGCCTCTGTAGCCCATGGCACTTCTTTCATTGGGGTCAGATTTTAAATCTGCTATACTATTACTGTACTGTAAATCCGTACTTTGTTATCTTCATGTTGATTTTTCCCTTTTCTGATACTCGCCTACCCTTTGGAAAGAATTTTTTTCAATTGGTTGTTTTTGTGTGTGTTGTGATTTTGACCATTACCCCAAGCCAAGCCCGAGCAGCTGATGCCCTCGAAGAAAAAAAGGGCGCCTTGGAGGAACTGCAGGAGAAAGAGGAAAAATATCGTAAGCTCATTGAACTCAAGGAGCGAGAACAAACCTCTATTAACTCCCAAGTAAATTCCCTAGAAAAGCAGAGTAAAACCATAGAGAAGGACATCTCTACAAATACACAAAAAATCACTACCTTACAGGATGAGATCTCTGTTGTCCAAGATGAGGTAGACACTAAATTAGAATTGATTGAAAAGCAAAAGGATCTTCTCACGAGAATTATTCGCAATCAGTATGATGCGATGCGCAATAGTGAACAAGTAGATGATATCTTTCCTCGTAGTAGTGATCGCTTTACACTTGCTGGCAGTCAATCACAGCTCACAGAAAAACTGGGTGAACTTACCAAAATTATCATCGGTGAAAAAGTACTCCTTGAGAAGACAGAGGAGGAGCTTGCCAACAAACGCCTTGAAGTGGAAGATTTACAAGAACAGTTGCGTCAAAAGAATTCTGCAATTGAGAAGACAAAGAATGTTAAAACTCTTGATGCACTCGAAACAAAGGAGGAACAAGCAATCTATGAGGATCGCTTGGAAGATGTATTGGAAGAGCAACTTTCTATCCAGCAAGAGATTGACTCCCTTGGCACCACTTACACAGGGACCTTTTCCCTCGGCGATCTCCCATCAAAAGATGATGCTGATCTTTCTCGCCCTGTGACAAGCCCTTACAGTGTGACTCAGGGATATGGAAAGACTTCTTTTTCTCATCACTATAAAGGCGGTAACCATAATGGCGTTGACTACTCTGGACGTTTCGGTCTCGACATCCTTTCTGCAGGGGACGGCACCGTGCTAGCTACAGGAGACATGGGACGATACGGTTATGGTAAATGGATCACAATTGACCATGGCAATGGCCTCGTTTCTCTCTATGGACACCTTTCGAGGGTAAATGTCAGTAGTGGTGAGAGTGTGGATGGTGGAGAAAAGATTGGTGTAATGGGCACGACTGGATTTTCTACCGGTGTACACCTTCATTTTACTCTTTTTGTAAAAACAACATTCCAAATTGTGAACTCTTCTAGTATTGCTGGTATAAAGATTCCAACAGGCGCCACTGTAAATCCTGCATTATATTACTAAGGATAGTCATATCCTCCTACAATGACAACAACCACCGATAGGCCGCAGAGGTCATATCTGGTATAAATATTGACCAATTCCGTGTTTTCCTGTACGCTCACATCATACTTTCTCAGGAGTCAGATATGAGTTCTTTAGACAGAGAGTTGGCAACTGCCGCTCGCATTGCAAACATCGCGTCAGTAGTTACGCGTTTTGATAATCTTTAAATTGTCGATTATTGTGATGTCATAGAAAAAGTTTCCTTAAATACGGAAAATCGCACTCATGCGTTTTTCTTTAAGTATCCAACGGCATATTTGATTGTTCTTACTGCCACATTCTTCTTTCTGACAGTCGCACTGATATATACAGGCTATCACGAATACCGTAATGACTCTGCAACTATACTAGCAGCCCCAATGCTGGGAATAGGTCTCTCATATCTATCTTTTCATGTGGTAGCGACTGGTGTTTCAACTGATTATCGTAATACCTGGCTGCGCAAGATCAAACCCTATTGGCCCTGCGAATTATTCCGAAAGATTGTACCGCGGGATCAGGTAGAGTTTCAGGATTTTCTAGCATTCATCGATATGAAAGAAACTGTTTTGTTTGTACCTCTCTCAATGGTTAACTGTGGTTTATTTCTTGATTGCATTGCACTCGTACCTCGGGACCGTGAGATCACCAAGGAATCAGCCAAAGATCCTGACATCATCTGGATCGTATTTACAGGCAAAAAAAGAGAGCTTACTATCTGCAATGAAGATGGGTCTGCTTATAGTGAAACTGACTCACCTAGGAGACAAATCATAAACTAGAGAGACGAGCAACTTCAAAGCTATCGACATTTACTATCTCCCTCAGTCTATTTTTAGGTGAGGGATTATTCTCTCCGAACCAAGTGAGGAGTGTGAAAACACTCTATCTGGGATCCAGTGAATATCGATAATTTCTACGGAGAGCACGAACTATGCAGTTTGGTTTAGAGCATTTTCCCTGCTCATATTCTTATCTTGACAGTGCTCAGTTCTCGTAGTACTGTCTACATGGATGTTGAACACAGGAGAAAGGTAGTGAATCAAGAAGCTTGTATTGTAGAGAATGCTAGTAAGGTATTACCTAAACGATTCTTAGATGCACTTTTGCACAATGATATCCCAATTGGTACGTACGAGCAGATGCGAATTCGATTAAGCAAAAGCCCACGAAGTCGCTGTAAAAAGCTAGCAGTAATTCACGATCAAAAGTTGATTCTTATCAACACTGTGAGTAAATTTATATTTATAGCGTGTGCTTTGATCATGGGAGGTATGATTTTCTGGATGGGTGTGCCTGCCATGTTCGACAACAAGTTTGGATTTACAAGCTTTATAATAGGCATTATCGCTCTCATTCTGAGGTGGCTAATGCATAAATGTCGATCATATATCAAGAATTGGTTTAGGACTTTAGACAGACAGAGTGATTTCATAACTCGTAATATCCTTTGTGAAGTGTGTGGATTTGACGAATCAACTTCTCAGGCTTTACTCGAGATGTATTGTGTCCAATTTTATGTCCTAGCCGTACCGCACAGGACAACCTCTCCGCCACCGCGTGAGCACGAAAGATTTCTCGTGGTCACTTCAAATGCAAACATTGCTCGGCAAGATCTCAATAAACACCCAGATAATATCTTTTGGCTTATGATACCTCAAGAGCGTTTGAGGTCATTAATGTACTAACCATCTCTCACCTCCCTTGGGCCCTATTCGTACAATATGAGTAGGGCTCTCATTATATATATATATATATTGATATATTGATATTTTGTCTTACAATATTCTATGACTTTTCTACCACCATCATATTTTTGTACTCATCTTCAATTGGTTCTTTTATGCCTGTTTTGTAGTCTCTGATTGCTCCGTAGAGTAGATCGTAGTCATAGTTGAATTCTTTACCCCTTTTTGTGCCTGGATCATTGGTTGTAAACTCTCGCTTCGCTTGATCATACCCCGTAACGACAAGCATATGCCTGTCTGGACCGTCGCCTGAGAAATAGGGGTTTTTTAGTTTTGTGCCATCTGTCGGGATGATGATGATTTGATCCTTAGCAAGAGCTTGGAGCATATCATCTAGAGTGATGTCTTCTATGATTTGCGGTTCATAGTCAAAGAACTCTTCCATCAGTAATGCAGTATCACTTAATGACGTATCTATTGTATCCTCACCAAAGAGTGGCTTCTGAGCTTCAAAGATCTTTTCAAGCGTTGCTGTAGCACCTTCATTACTTAGTTCCTGATCTCCACCTACCCACTGATAGGCCATAAGGATCGAAGCTTCTTCGCAGGCATCCTGGAAACGCTTATCATCCCACTGCGCAAGCGGTGCCTGGGCTACAAATGGTACAGCGTTACTTATTGACTCTGGTAGTTTATCAGCGTTTGTTTCAGACTCTCGTTCTTTCTCTCGCTCCTTCTCTTGCTCCTTCTCTCTCTCGGCCTGTTCACCACTTTCTTGGTTGTTGCCTTGTGGCTGCAGGGCTTTTGTAGAGTCTTGCTGCGTTCTTACCTCTTTTTCTTTTGCGGAATAGACGATGTTTTTTTCGGCGGACTTATGCCACAGATAGAGGCCTGCACTAACGATTAGAACAAAGACAACGCGCAATATCATCGTTATCATATTTTGTGTCAGATCTCACCCCACTATTCTTTGAGTCTCTGATTGATTATATTTTATTTATACTACATAAATATTGTAGCATGAAGAGGGAAATGCTAAAATAATGTAATATCAATGGATTTTTCTTCATTTCATCTTACCTTAAAGGAAATGAGCAAAATATCCTTTGTTTTTTTTAATGAAAATGAACACCATTTATGCGAAAAATTGTCTTTGATATAGAAACCAAGAATACCTTCCAAGAAGTTGGCTCTAATCGCTCTGAAGATTTAGATATCTCACTGCTGGTCATCTATGATTATCAAGAAAAAAAATACACAACATATACTGAAAAAAACATGGTTGATCTTTGGCCGATCCTTGAAGAAACTGATTTACTTATCGGCTACAACTCAGATCACTTCGATATCCCACTGCTCAACAAATACTATCCTGGAGACCTGACTGCTGTTGGCTCACTTGATCTACTCAAAGAAATTCGTAAATCACTTGGAAAAGGTATACGACTAGATAACGTGGCAGAAGCAACGATTGGCGTCGGCAAAAGTGGGCACGGTCTGCAAGCGATCGAATGGTGGAAAAACGGCGAGATTGATAAGATCGAAAAATACTGCCAAGACGACGTAAAAGTTACCAAAGATATCTACGAATACGCACTTAAAAATAAACACCTCAAATACAAAGACCTTCTCGACGTCGTAGAAATCCCCCTAGACACAAGTGACTGGGATAGCAAAGCTGACGCGCAGTCCATCAACTATACGTTGCCGTTTTAAACACTCAAAAGTCTACACACCTGTTTCCTGTCCCTGTTCCCTGTTCCCTGTTCCCTGTTCCCTGTTCCCTGTTCCCTGTTCCCTGTTCCCTGTTCCCTGTTCCCTGTTCCCTCCTCCGCCTGCCAAGGGGAGGTGCTCGTAGAGCGGAGGGGTTCCCGTGTCCTTGTATAAGACAAAAGTGCTGCATATCATGAAAATTCACAATCTTCACAAAGTAAAAGAATATCGAAAGAAATTGCGCAAGAACGCTACACCACAAGAAGTAGTTCTTTGGTCGCGGCTTCGCAGGTCCGAACTAGGATACAAATTTAGGAGACAACATTCGATTGGACCGTACATTGTAGATTTTTATTGCCCTACAAAAAGTCTTGTGATTGAGCTTGATGGATCAGGACATAAGAATGAATCTTCTATTGCGTATGATCGTCAGCGCACGATGTATCTAGAGGAATTGGGTTTTTGCGTGTTGCGATTTGATAATACTGAAGTTGATAATAACATTAGCAATGTGGTATTGCATATTGAGGAGCATTTGAAACAGTGAGTATAAGTGATGGCAATTGGGCACAGGAAACAAGAATGGGGAACCCCTCCGCCTTACCAGGCACCTCCCCTTGGCAGGCGGAGGTGGGAACAGAAAGAGTGCGGAAACTTTTTTAGGCTATGATAATCCCATATTGGATCATTTTGTCAAAGCTTTTCATGGTATGGTGGACTTCCATATTCTTACCTTAGACAAACCATTTTAATCTTCAATTAGAAGTCGAGAAGCTCCAATTTCTTTATTTTTTCCAAGCTTTCCCCTATAGTGAAAGTACTTGCGATCTCGTTACTGAAAGGCTCTACCCATTTAAAATTACTTACTTCATCTTCTTGCAAAACAACATTTTTTTGATTGGTAGTAAAAACGTACATAAAGTCGTGATGAAAATGGTCACCCTCACCTTTCTCTGGTCGTGAAGAAATTTTTTGTGTCCTTATGTTAATTGGACAACCAAATTCTTTATGCCATGGATGCAAGTAAATTTTAGTCAGACCTGTTTCTTCTGTGATCTCTCTTGCTGAAGCCTTGGCAAGTGTCAGGTCGGTATCATCTATGTGACCTCCAGGCTGCTGAAACACCCCCCTTGCTTTGTGAAAAACTAGCAATAACTCACCTTCGAATGAAAATATGAGTCCACTAACTGTAACATGCCCATGCATATTTTTTCGAGATATTAAGTCCTCTTCAGACTTAATTTGCTGATCAAACACACTAAACCTTCCTTCCTCCTCAGAGAAAAATTTTAAATATCTTTCATAGCTCTGTAATATCTGATCCCGCATACATTTTTCTTGGTTTTATATCGTAAACATACCATCTTTGTAGATGACTACCTCTGATCCGTCTTTGAGGTGAGCTGTTACGGTGCGTTTTGTGGTGGAGATGATGTCTGTGTGGACGGAGGAATCGTTAAGTCCTAGTGTAGCTGCTTTTTTTTCTGTGAGCTTGGAGACGTCACCTGAAAATGCTTCTCTAAAGGCAAATCCTAGTGCGAGATGTGTGTTGCCCTCAGGTCCTCCCATGTTTTCGTCGAACAGTGTTTCTCCCATTGGTTTGGTGATGCGGGAAAAACGCTTATCTGTGAGTGAGAACTCTCCAATCTTATCAGCGCCAGGGGTGGCGATCATTTGCTTGATTACTTTTTCTCCTTTTTTGGCGCTACTTTTAATTACCTTACCTTTTTTAAAGGTAAGTTTGATACCCTCCATGATGTTCCCATAGCGGTACAGTGGATGATTGAAGTAAATCCAGCCCTCTGTGCCGCGCCAGTCTGGTGAGGTAAAGATCTCAAAGCTTGGGATGTTGGCCCCACGACCACAGAGCCACTGACGACTCTCGCCTGGTGTGATCCAGAGATCGGCATCTTTACCAAAGATATGAAATTTCTCCGTTTTTTGTGTAATTGTATTGAGAGCTCTGCGATGCTTTTCCAGGTCTTTGTAGAGCTCTTTCCACTTCTTTACAGGATCTTTCTCATCGAGATAGCAGGCTTTGATGATTTCGTTCCAGTATTGCTTTGGCGAAAGACCCACAACTGCTGCTGATTCTTTGGTTCCATAAAGGCATAGCGTCCAAGAAAACTTTCCTTGGGCTTCCTTTTTTTGTCTCCAGTCTAAGTAGGGCTTTTTTGCTTTGCCACTGAGCATGATTTTTTTGGGATCGACATCCTTGAGTGCTTCTTTGTTTACATCAGCGATGATATATACAGAATGATCGATGGTATCAATCAAACCTTTCATGTATTTTTCTGGGAAAAATTCTAGCTGACTTTTATTTGCATTGTCATAAAATTCTTTGCCAAAGTTTAAATCAGGTGTATTATCTGGGATAAAGTTACCGATCACATGTCCACCAGCTTGAAGGATTTCATTTCTGACCGCAAGAAAAAGTGGCTTGGTCACTTCCGATCCCACTAGATAAACCACATCTCCTTTTTTAATTCCTTTTCCACTACCGAGCGCAAATCGGACGAGAACCTTAGCATATTTCTTGAGAACCTCTTGCGATGGTGTAAAGTCTGTGGAATTCTTTTTTGTCATAATATTTATTTCTGATTTAATTTCGTTCTGAAATAGCTTTCTAAGCTTTTAATCTCTACCTTTTCTTGTGTCATTGTATCGCGGTCACGAACCGTTACAGTGTCGTCTTCTAGTGTGTCAAAGTCTATAGTCACACAGTAGGGTGTTCCGATTTCGTCTTGTCTTCTATACCTTTTACCTACGTTTCCGTTATCGTCAAATTCACACACATAGAGATGTGCTAGTTCTGCAAATACCTCCTTGGCTTTTGCCACAAGATCTGACTTATTTTTCAGTAGTGGAAAGACTGCGATTTTGACTGGTGCAAGTTTTTTGGGAATTTTCAAAACGGTACGTGAGTCTATGGACTTCTTTCCCTCCCCATCCTCTTTCTCAAATTCTTCTACAGTATAAGCGTCTGTCAGCACTGCAAGAAAGGTCCGGTCTACACCAACTGATGTTTCTACGACATGCGGGACGTACTCCTCGTTTGTTTTTGGGTCTCTATAGCTGAGCTGTGCTCCAGAGTTTTCCATATGTGTTGTGAGGTCATAATCACCACGATTGTGGACGCCTTCCAATTCTTTGAAACCAAAGGGGAAATTGTACTCGATGTCCCAGGCAGCCTTGGCGTAAAAGACGAGATTTTCATGCTCATGCCATTTGAGGTTTTCTTTTTTCAAGCCAAGCGTATCGACATAGTACGACCATCTTTTTTCTCGCCACTGTCCGTAGGCTTCAGCGGCTGCTTCTGGATGTACAAAATACTGCATCTCCATCTGCTCAAATTCCCTTTTGCGGAAGATAAACTGCCTGGCTGTGATCTCATTACGGAAGGCCTTTCCAATTTGGGCGATGCCAAAAGGAATCTTCACCCGCGCTGTATCGACGACATTTTTATAGTTGATATATATTCCTTGACACGTTTCACCACGCAGATAAACTGGGTCTTCCATATCGCCCATAAAGTTTCCAAGGTTACTCTTTACAAGGAGGTTAAAGCTCTTTGCCTCTGAGAAGTCTTTTTGTCCACATTTTGGACAAGAAACTTTACCCTCATTTTCTTTCAGTAAAGTATTGATCTGATCATCACTCATTTTCTCATCCGCAAACACACCGATGTCTTCTAGGAGATGATCCACACGGGCGCGCGTATGGCACTTTTTACACTCTGCTAGTGGATCACTGAATCCACCTACATGCCCACTTGCCTCCCAGACTTTTGGTGACATAAAGATGCTACTATCGAGTCCTACAATGTTTGGATTGAGCTGAACCATCTCCTTCCACCAGGCTTGTCGGATGTTTTTGGCGAGTTCTGTACCATACGGACCGTAATCATAGACAGCAGCGAAGCCACCGTAGATCTCACTTGAAGCAAAGACAAACCCTCGCCGTTTGCAAAAAGCGACTAATTCTTCCATTGTAACTTTTTTCGCAGTATTTTCCATAAAAGATTGTTTTATCCACGCAAAAGACTGCCTTTTGCGAAAAAAATGTTAATTGATCTTTCTACTATAACGTCAAAAAGGTTTCTCTACAAGAAAAGGGTTATACGATGGCTAGAAGATCAATGAAAAATTGTTCTTTTTGGTTATAAAGCATGGTCATGCTTCCGACAAACTTGCCACTACTCCTTGATTCCAATTACGGCGAGCATAGCGTGATGTGAGTCACCGTGATGCCTTCTGGCGCTGAAGAACTTCTCATCTGCGAAAGTGCATTCTCCGCAGTATTTGATGTTTTCTAGTTTAATATTTTTATCCATCAATTGGTCGCATAAAATTGCTTGTAAATCTATTGTAATCTTGTCGAGACTACTGCCTGAGTCGATATACTTATCTTGGGAATATTGTCCAAATTCTTGAATCATCTCCGCGTAATGGAATTCGAAGTTTGCCTGTGAAATTCCTGGTCCAAATTCGATATGGATATCTGACGGCTTAGCGCCTACTTCAACCATACGATCAATCGTTGCTGGCAAAACTCCCTTGACCGTTCCTCGCCACCCAGCATGAGCCACAGCGCAAACACCTGCATTTTCATCGTAAAAATAAACAGGGAAACAATCTGCAACTGTCACCCCAACGAAAATGCCAGGCGTCTTACATACGAGAGCATCAATGTTTTGTGCGACAGGATCTGAGTCTTTTGTCACAACACCAACTTGTGCGCCATGTACAACTCGCCCATATACAAAACTCTCAAAATCAATTCCCATTTCTTGCAAGTACTTTCTCTGGTTTTCTCGTACCTGCTTATCACCTGCATCATCGCGCATCTTCATACTACCTGCACGAGAAAGCGAAAGCGCTGCAATAATCCGAGGGTACTTTGTAAATATTTTTATTGCTGAATTCATGTTTAATTCTCATTTGATAACCGTCTCATCAGTGTCGTATAGAAACGAAGGTTGTGAATGGATGCCATCTGCGCTCCAAGTGGCTCCCCAACGTGAAACAGGTGCCTGATATAGCTTCTTGTATAATTCTTGCAGGCGTAGCAATCACACAAAGGATCAAGTGGTGAGAAATCCTCAGAAAATTGCGCATTTGAGATGTTGATTGTTTCATAAAAATCACCACTATCGGCATTTTTTATTATAGCATCATACCCAGATATTTGTTTCCACGTAAATATTCTCCCATGTCTCCCTTCCCTTGTTGGAATCACACAATCAAACATATCCCAACCTGCTAGGTAGCAACGCACAATATCATGTGGCGTTCCGATCCCTAGTGCAAATCGCGGCGCATCAATTGGGATTGCCTTGGCTGTCTCGCGAATAATTTCTTCCATAAAATTACCATCACCGTCAACATGCCTCCCTCCAAAGCCATAGCCATCAAAGCCAATTTCTGCGAGCGCTACGGCACACTCTCTGCGAAGATCTACGTACGGACCTCCTTGGACTACTGCAAAGAGAAGTGGTCGATTCTGATTTTTTCTGTTTGAGCTTTCACAGTGGAGATCAAAGAAATCCTTGCACTCCTGTGCCCAGCGAACTGTCCTGTTTACTGCTGCTTCATGCTCTTTGCGTGGCGCATCTGGCGGACGTGGATCATCTAAGACGATCATAATATCTGAACTAATTGCAAACTGGATCTCCATTGCTCTGATTGGTGTGAGGATGTGCTTTGACCCATCGATCACACTACGAAACTCTGCGCCGTCCTCCGTAATTCGCCCGAGAGCGGCATTTTTGTGGATCAATGAATAGACTTGATATCCACCACTATCAGAAAGTAGCGGTCCATCCCAATTCATTAAATTATGGACACCTCCATGCGTCTGTAAAAAATCCTGGCCAGGCTGAAGCATCAGGTGGTATGTATTTACTACCATCGGATAGACGCCTACACTTTTTAATTGTTCGTTTGTTAGCCCACGCACACTTGCGCGTGTTGCGTCTGGCATAAAAAAAGGTGTTGACACATCTCCTTTTCGTGTATGTAGTAATCCACGCCTCTCCTGGCTGTGCAAATTTCGCTGGGTATTATGTATTGTAAAGATATCTTTTTTATACCATTTCCCATTAACCTTGGCCCAACGAGTGCACTCGTTCGCAAGTGAGACCTTTAACAAAAATGCGTAGAGCGCCCTGACCCATGAGCATTTTTGATGATGGTCGTAGTCGCGAAGGTGTGTACTTGGTAGGGTTTCGGTTAATTGGAGATGGCATTATTACTGGTTATCGTGCAATGTTATCCTTTCCAACTGAGCCTCCGTTGAGTTGAAAGTTTTTTTCTGTAAATAAATCTTGCCCTCTCATGCGTAAATCTTGGATATATGTTGTTGTGTTTTGGTTTACACTTGAGTTTACTTCTATTTCAAAGTTCACTTCTCTGTAAGGTGAAAGTACGCCTGTGGCGCTTTGTACTGAGCCTATATTCCAAACGAATTGATTTGTACGATCATTAAATGTAAAACTCTCTTGTGATTGTTCCTGTTGCGAGATTATTCTAACACCAGAGGCAAGATTTCCCACTAAGGCAACGTCACCGAGGGCATTATTTACACTTCCTGCCTGTAGTGTTACCTGAAATGTTGTTGGCTCATTTACTTGTAGTGGGAAAGGCCCTTCCAAACGAGCAACTGAGGACTGTAATAGTTTTTTAGAATCTACTTTTGAGACGAGTGTATTGCTTATTGCATTTTTGTTTTGACTTGCGAGATCTGGAAAGTCTGGAGAATTAGCTACAACGCGAGAGCTTATTGTAAAGTTTTTATCATCAGTTGATGACACTGACACCCGTTCCTTGATCGGCACACTAAAACGTACCGAACCCGATTGACCTGGGTTGAGAATTGCCAGTGATGGAATGTTGACTGCCTTCCATGTAATCGATTTTTCACCTAAATCAAAGAACCCGTCCCCGCCAGCAATGAGCTCGGAATAGTCCAAAAGATTCTCATCCTCTAAAAAGGCCGTTAAAATAATATTTCTCAGCGGGACACTACTTGTATTTTGAAATGCAACGATGTATTCTAGTTTTTCATTTGGAGAGACAACGTTATCTGGATTTCCCACAGTCGATTGTATGATTGTCAGTGGAGAGCGTACGATTCGAAAATTGTGTTGATCCTGACTGTATGCGATTCGCTGAGAATTTGTACTTGCTGCAGTTGACATGCTTGTTGTAAAGCTTCGGATGTCATCAATACCCCCTTGTAGTATACCTCTGAAATTTACTTCGCCACCTTGCCCTGGACTTAGTGTTCCCAAGGACCAAACGAGTTGATTAGACTGGTTTTGATTGATAATACCATCTTGCTTTACTGGCTCTGGCTCAGCTCCTTGAAAGATAAAATCTGATGGGTAGCTTACTTCCATATTTATATCAGGTATCACTTGTGCAGAATCATTTCTGTAGAGAATGCGAAGTTGTGCTAAATCACCACTCGATAACTCACCTGGCGCAATGATATCTACAGTTATTGGTGATGAAGTCACAGCAAGTGAGGTACTGGCTTTTTTTTGATATGTTTCACTCATGAGTCCAGACTCATAGTCAAATGTAGCTGTGAGTATACCTACCTCGTCCTGTGGTGCAATATACTGACCAATTAATGTAAGTTCAATGGTTTGACCTGAGGCAACCTTTGCAATCCTTACACCCACAGAACGGTCATCAAGTTGGGAGAACATTTCAGATTCTTCAAAACGAAAATACTCGTCAAATCTAACCGAAAGAGATGTGTTTTTCAAATCAGCACGGTTATTATTTGTTATACGAACAATGCCCTCGAAAGATCTGTTGCTTGGAATATTTTCTGGCGCCTCAAAAGTGACTAATACACCTGCTTCAGAGAAATACGTTTGCTGATATCGTACATAGCCATACGCCAGAGCACTGATGACAAAAACGCTGAGCACGATAAGAGAAGCCCACAATGTGGCAGTCATGCGTACTACCGCTAATGAGTCTTTCGTGCGCGCCCACATGCTAGACTCTGAGTGGGTATTACCTTTTTTACTCCACTGATTTTCTAGTGGGTCAACATGACGACGCTTTGCGTATTGCGAATCTCTCTTATAGAGATCATCTCGAATTTTTTTTAGTGCCATTTTTTTATCTAAACTATTTCTCTTTTCATTATACCAGATGAAGTTTCTCTTTAGCGCATAATCCACGTGGCAATATGGTCAGTGATGACCTGCAATTGAGAGGCGATACGCTTGGTGATAATAATTTTTTGTGACTGTAAAAAATTGTTTCCGTTGATGAGTCGCATGGCTTTTAGCGTACCTACATCAAGTGGAACGCTGTATGACATACTCCTTGCACAATCACTACAAAGCACACCGCCATCATAGGCGCAAAAAAAGTTTTTTTGTGGTTCGAGCGTTTTTTCACAACCTGAACACCTGTCTAATGGGAATCGATAGCCCATTGATGCATACAGCTTTAGAAGAAATATACTACCCAGGTACTCCTGGATTTTGTAGGATTCTTCTTTTCCTTGACGGGGAAAGGATTGCGCTGCTGATCTTTCGATTGCATCAATAAGGTCGACGAGGAGATCAAAAACATACTGATCTTGTTGCTCGTTACGCATGAGGCGTACAAATATTCTTTTAATCCGCTGAAGAGTGCATAGTGCGTCATAATCTCCTCTTAAGCAAGGAAAGTTTTTTTCACTATATGCCCCAGCAAGAGTTCCAGGTCCAAAGTTTTTTGCAATGACAATGCGGCAGAGCATAAAGTCTTCTGTCTGCGCAGCAAGTTTGGCACCCATCTTGCGCACACCTTTGGCGCCAACTAAAAGCATACCCTCTTCCTTTGTATAAAATGTATACAGGCGATCAGCCTCACCAACATCCCTTTTACCTAGCGCTACTGCAAGATAGTTCTCTTTCACACTTGTTTTTTAAGTGAAAATTCTAGCTGGGCCTCACCGATTGTCACACTCTCTGCATAATCTGCATCTTCAAATACTTTCCCTTGTACGTGCGTTGCGAGAGTTTCGTGCGCTATCATCTCGCTGTGAGCATCAAAAACCTCCTTGCATCCTTTGTAGCCTAATATAATTCGGTCATCTACATTATATGCTGCCTTTTTTCGTGCTTGTTGGATGATGCGAATAATCTCACGAGCTTGTCCTTCAACTCTCAACTCATCTGTCAGCACCGTATCGATAGCAGTCTTATCTCCAAAGACAATTTTCTTTACATTTAACTCTTCCTTTGCGATTTCTACTAGCTCTTTTGGTACCTCAGGCATGGTTGCTGAGGCAAGTGGTTGTCGTACTTTACGTTTTGCCCCTGCTCGCAATGCAAGACCATCCGTGATTGCATCGCGCACTTTTTTCATATTTTCTAGGGTTTGATGATTGATCTCACCAGGGCTACTCCAATCAGTTAAATGTACAGATTTCTCATTTGTGAGATTGGTATAGAGTTCCTCAGCTAAAAATGGTGTAAACGGAGCAAACATCTTTGCAATCTGTACGAGGGTGTAATGCAACGTATGATAAGCCTGGCTTTTATCTAAATCACTTTCACTTTTCCAAAATCGCTTACGTGATCGACGGACATACCAATTTGACGCATCATCAAGGAAATCAAAGAGTGGGCGAGTTGCATTGGGGATGTCATATTTTTGCATATTTTCATCAACTTTTCCCATTGTCTCATGTAGTCGGCTCAAAATCCATAAGTCTAAGATATTTTCTGACTCTTTCGTAGGGTCTGTAGTCTCTTTTGGTGATTCCCACCCATCAACGGCGGCGTACATCACAAAAAAATCATACATGTTCCAGATCATACTTAGCTTACGTTGTACATCATGTATGTTTTTATCGAGAAGCGCGTAATCCTCTCCATTGAGTAAGTTTGAGGAAAGCATTACAAAGCGGTAGGCATCAGCACTGTATTTATCCATTGCTTCATTTGGATCGGTGAAATTTCCACGTGATTTAGAGAGTTTATAGCCGTCATCACCCATGACGTTCCCTGTCACGATTACATTTTTAAATGCATTCACTCCAAAGAGGGCAACACTAACTGTGTGCATATAGTAAAACCATGCTCGCACTTGTCCTACATACTCTACGATAAAGTCGCCTGGAAAATTTTTCTCAAATTTTTCTTTGTTTTCAAATGGGTAATGAAACTGTGCAAACGGCATTGACCCTGACTCAAACCAACAGTCTAGCACTTTCTCAATGCGTTTATAGGTGACACCCTCTTTCTCAAAAGTAATATCATCCACCCATGGCCTATGATAGTCATCTAACTCAACCCCCGAGAGTTCCGCAAGTTCCGCATATGAACCCACAACAATTCTTTTGCTTTGTCCATCTTCATCTTTCCCCTCCCATACAGGAAATGGTGTCGCCCAAAACCTATCACGAGACAGATTCCAATCAGGCGCAGTTTCAATTGTTTTTTGAAAGCGACCATGTTTGATGTGCTCAGGGAACCAGTTAATACCCTCGTTTTCGCTGAGCATCTCATCTCTTTGGCTTCTGACATCCATAAACCAACTGGGGTGTGCACGGTACATTAGCTTGGTATCACAGCGGTGGCAGTGTGGGTAGCTATGCTTGATGTAGCTAATTCTGAAAATTGCCGCATTTGGCTCAGCCTCAGTTATATTATGAAAAGCAATTCGCTCTTCTACCGACTTGTGAGCATAATTTCCCATCAATGTCTTTGTAGAGTAACGCGCCATATCCTTGGCAATTTGCTTGTTGATATCCCATAGGTACTCACCCTTCCAGGGACCTTCTGTGAAATGACCAGTCTCATTTATAGTGTGTACCGCTGGGAACCCTTTCTCAAGAGCGAGTTCATAATCTTCTTCACCATAAACTGGTGCAAGATGGACGATACCTGTTCCCTCATCGGTACTGACGTAGTCAGCTGCCCAGACTTTATGAGCATTTTTTCCACGATGTATAAATAGAGGATCATATTCTTTTCCGACTAGATCACTTCCTTTGCATTCTTGTTTTACTTTGTAATCTAATGGTTTATTTTTTTGATCAACAAGTGCTTTAGGCAATAGATCTTTCGCTAGAATAAATACATCTCCAGCTAACTCTACCTCAACGTATTCAATATCTCCATGAACAGCAACAGCAGTATTTGAAAGTAAAGTCCATGGTGTTGTCGTCCATGCTAGGAGATATTTCTCTTCTCCCTTAAGTTTGAATTTTACATATACAGATGGATCTGTTACATCTTGGTATGTGCCTTTGTCCATGGTGACTTCATTTTTGCTCAGTGGTGTTGCGTCCTGCGGGCAATACATGAGTACTTTTTCTCCTTCGTAAATCTTTCCTTTACCATACAGCTCCTTAAATGCCCACCAGACACTCTCCATGTACTCCCTATCCATTGTTTTGTAGGCATTTTTGAAATCAACCCAACGACCTATGCGATCTACTGTATCCTCCCAGGCGTTCCCTGTGATAACCATATTCTCCCTGGCTGCTGTGATGTACTTTTCGAGACCATAGGCAAGAACATCATCCTTACCACGAAGACCAAGTTTTTTCTCTGTAAATGTTTCTGCAGGAAGTCCGTGACAATCCCATCCCCAGCGTCTCTCCACACGCTTTCCTTTCATTGTCCAGTATCGCGGCACTGCATCTTTTACTGTCGAACTGATGAGGGTACCGGCATGGGGTGATCCTGTGATAAAAGGAGGGCCGTCATAAAAAATAAATGCCTCAGATCCTGATCGCTGTGAAACAGATTCCTCGAAAATATCATTCTCTTTCCACTCCTTGGCCCAAAATTTTTCATATTCTAGCGCCGTTCGTCTTTTTTTTTCAGTGAACTTCATATATATTGTGATCTATTTGGATGAAAGCTTTTATCTTGAGGTCTTTATAAAAATGAAAAAATCCGTAAAATGAGAATTTGAATAATTCACCTTCTTACGGACGACTTCAAAAGATTGGCCGTGGTACCACCGTTTTTTGATGTGTCTAACAGACACACCCTTCTTTTTGCTATAACGGGCTTAACCGATGGGTTCTACTTGCTTACCTTTTACTCAGATAAGGGTTCTTTCCATAGTATGTCTTATACAGACCAAAGAGTGATAGCTCTTTATACTTTTTTTTATCATATCACTGCGCTACCTTCTTGTAAACAGCCAATGTCTGTTTGGCTGTTTTTTCCCAACTAAAATCCCTTGCGCGAATCATTCCTTTGCGCGCGTAACTTTCTCGAAGCTCTTTCTCTTTTGCAAAATCTTCAAGGGCTTGTGTTAAGGCGTGCGTATCCATTGGATTAATGAGATATGCAGCATCTGCAGCGATCTCTGGGATAGAGCCAACGTTACTGGCAATCACAGGCGTCCCAGCTGCAAAGGCTTCCACAATCGTTGATCCAAATCCTTCGTACAGAGATGGAGAAACAAAAAAATCCGCATGGTGAAAAAGCGGTAGAACTTCATCACCTGTTATATATCCTGTAAACTTGACATCACGATCAACATCGAGATCACGTACAAAGTTTTTGATGTCTTGCGACAACCACCCTGGTTTTCCGGCAATGAGTAATTGATAATCACATGTATCAGATGCATGTAGTTGACGCCTTTTTTGACTAAACAGTGAGAAGGCATGTAACAGACGAGTAATATTCTTTACGGGGTGCACTGTGCCCAAAAAGAGAATGTATTTTTTTGTAATACCAAACTTTTTGGCTACTTTTTTTTGTGAATCCTTTCTTGACTGGAAAAATCTTTTATCCAATCCTGTGTACACTGTAGAGATATTTTGGGCGTCTATTGAAAAGAGCTCTGTGACATCTTTTTTAAGTGCTTGAGATGCTGCAATGATGTGCTGCGCGCGCTTGAGTGTCAGTGCTGTAATCGCTTTTGTGTGGGCTACACGTATTTTTCGGTAGTTTTCTGGTACCTTGTACATGCCCAAATCATGTACTGTGGTCACTACCGTACCACGGTAACTTACTGGTACTCGAGCAAGCGGTGAGATCATATGAAGCACGTCAAGCTCTTCTTTCTTCAGTGTTGCACTTGTCAGAATTTCGTTGTACATACCAGGGAGAAACTTGGTATAGGCAGAAAAGGGATAGTAGACAATTTTTACATTGTCTTTGGTAAATCTGACAATGTCTTTTTCCCGCGTGTCCTGATCAAAAAACAATACGTATTCATTGTCCTGATCAATCTCTAAAAGGTGTTTGATCAGTTGAAAAGTGTAATGTCCCAATCCAATCGCATCTTTGGTCTTGGGATAGAGAATTGTGCGAGCGTCAATACCAATCTTCATAAAAATATTCTAGCGGAAATGAACGTTACTGCAACCTTATGGCTTGTAAGGATAGTCAAAGTTTGATCTATTGCAGATCCTTTGGCTCATAAGCGACAGTACGAGCGGCGGGATTTGCAAGAACTCTGTCAAAGCGCATAGCTTGTATGTGCCTTTGTGGGGTGCAAAGCCTGGAAATCACTCTCTAGCCCATATTATACACCTATCTGTGTGAAAACAAAAAACTCTCCCCGTCAGGGGAGAGAAAAATCGCTTTTTATGAAGACCTAGAGCCCAGGCTCGAACATTCCACCACCACTACAATCGCTGCAATCATCAGCGCACTGTGAATCTGAGTAGCTTGATGCGATGATGTTGGTCTGCACACACGCTCCCTGTGCACTACAACGTCGTGCCTGACACACGCAAGAGATGTTTTTTGGAAATTCAACTTCTGTCTTACAATCAGGATCATCTTTAAACTCATCCTGAGAACACTTATCAGCTTGTGGTACTCGGCAGGTCACCTCATTATCTCCATGAATAATCTCTACGTCTGTTGGTACCAGTCCAAGTGGAACATTTTGACCATTGATGGTACATGTTGGTTCACAGATGGCTGGTGTTCCAGGTGTGACTGTGATTGTCTGACCAGCAATTACTGGAGTAGAGTCTCTATTGAGGTTTGCTTGTGAGGCACCACCTACGGTGATTGATACACATTTGTCGCTACAGTAGTATTGATCTTGACCACAGTTTCTAGTAGCGCTGCAGACTGCGTCTTGTTGGCCTGGCGCAGTACATGTCCAACTCCACTGGTCGCCATTGTCGAGCGCTCCTGTGGAAGTACCTGATCCGCACAATCCTGTTGTTGGAGCGGCAAATGGATATACGCTATTATGAGCGACTCCGCAAGTTGGGGCAGACTGCACAATCGGTACCTCGCAGGTTGTTGGACTATCTTGTCCACCATTGCGACCTAGGCATTGCCAGAAATACCTTGTGCCTCCATCATTGACGAGAGTCGGCTCACCACTAGCACAGAGATTTGTCGATGGCGCAGCGGTAACTGGTGTAGCGTTTGCGGCTGTTCCACATGAGCCTGCTACTTGTGCGCCTCTACTTGCTCGACAGACTGAGCTATCTGCACCACCATGCTGGCCTCCACACTGCCAGGTGTATTCCCCTGCAGTTGTTGAACGGTTAAAGGCTCCTCCGTTATTACAAAGGTTGTTTGTTGGAAAGCTTGTGTGTGTTGAAGGTGATGACACTGCACTACCGCAATTTCCTGCGATTGGCGTTGCTGGTTTTGGAGCGCTACAGCTGTCATCTGTTCCACCTGGACCTGTTCCTTGGCATGTCCAGAGGAATTCTGATCCTGAGTCTGCAGTATCGATGTAGTTTCCTCTAGAGCAACCTGATGATGCGTTTGGGTGACTAGAGAATGTGCCGCCTTGGCACTGTCCATTCACGCTCGGTAGCGTCCTATCGACATAGCATCCACCGTCATCAGTTCCGCCATCTGTAGGCCTACAATCCCATCTCCAGGTTGAGCCATCAAAAGATTCATTTACCACTGTGCCTCCAAGGGTGCATTTCTGACTGTCAGTTGGCTCAGATGAGCGTGAACCTCCTCTAAATCCGCAGGCTGTAGGATTTCCACATGAGCCTACCGTGTAGCCATAGTTACCTGGTGTGTTTTTGAATGCTCCATCGTCTACGTAGTTGCAATGGCTTGCGTACTGCACCTCGAGGTCAAATCTGTTTTTGTCTGTAGGGAGGTCGTAGTTCAGAGCAAACGTAGGCGCTAATCCATCTCTTCTTCCTCCATCTTTATCGTCAGTGAATACTGCAACATCAATTTGGCGGGATCCGTTGACGAGAACTGTCGCGCAGGCATCTCCCCTATAGGGATCGTTTGTTGGGTTTGCGCAGTTATTTACTGTTAGTGTTCCAGATATGTTTGGCTTACAACTGTTGTCGTTGATGTTGAAATTTAGTATAGATGCCTCGTAGAGACCGTGACCAGATTTACTTGGATCATTTTGCACAGCCTCGAGTAGGATTGCGTCTGCGGTTTCAGCAGACATGAGAACAAGTGAAGCTCCTATGATGACTGCTGGTAAGAGGATTTTTACAGAACTCTTTTTTTTCATAAACAGAATTGCGATTGCAGTTAGGAGTGATATCAGGACAACGACAAGAACAATTGGATTGACACCACCGTCCTCTTTGACTAGGGCATTTACTGCAGCTGGTACTGTGGGAGCGCTTAAATCAAATGATTCACCTGTGCCACCAAAATCCGCACCGGCAAGAAGATCTCCGTTTGCTGCTTCAATCTGTACTGAAGCGACTGCTTGTGGACAGTCAGCTGTAACTGGGACTAGTACCTCAAGTAGAGCTCCATCCCCAATATCTGTCCTGACAGGACTAGAACACTCTTTGCCATTACTTGTGAGAGTTGTGATTGCTGTGTATTTCTGCGTTTGACTGTCTGGTGCAATTTGGGCGTTTAGTTCGTTACGACTTCCACCGAAGTAATCCGCTTGAGAAGCCACAAAGACTGAAATATTTGCTGTCTCACCATTTTCGTATGAGGCTTTATCAGGACTGACACTTTGCACTGTTGCTGATGCGCCTTGAACAACGAAATGTCCGAGTACGGGGTTTGAGAGGACATTGTCAAATTCGTCGTGGATGAGATCAATACGGATTTTGTAAGCCTGTGGCTTTGTGACTGGTGGGAAATTGAATACGACATCTCTTGTCTCAGATGGTAACATCTGTTCCATGGAGTATTCCTGAGTTGCTACTACTTGACCTGAAAGGGAGCGTTCGTAGACAGAAACAACAGGCTTGAACGGGATGATATTCTGAGAATAATTTGAAACGCTACAAGTAATGCTAGCATTTTCACTTGGAGCAAAGTCAGCGCCAAATGTGATCGTGTAGTCCTCTGTGTCTCCCTCAATGTTTAGGCGACAATTCTCAGCGTATAGAGAGCCAGAAATTTCTTCAAAGGTAAAAGTTTCAAGACCATTTGTTTGAGATAGCTGCAAACCGCTCGTGTTTGAAACAGTTGCACCAGGAGCAAAATCTCCCTTAAGTGCGCCAGGAACTGTATACACTATTTCTTTCGTAACTTTTTCTCCTGGTGCAAGAGAAAATACCTCATCAGTATACATCTGGTCTACAATATCAAGCTCCGTCTCTGACTCTATGCGAAAGAGAGAAATACCAGGTCTGACGTTTGATTCAATTTTGTCTCCCTGGTTTTCTACGACAAAGCTTATGGTAAGCTCCCGGTCATTTCTTTCTGAGACAACTCCCGAAGGAATGTTGAGAGAAGAAATAACATTGAACCCCTCTGTGGTGCCACCTTGAGCGATGGCTTGTTCAGCCACTTGTTGTGGTGACCTTTGTAGATTATCTGCTTGTTCTTGTGCAGATGCTGTTGTCGCAGTCGATGTGCTGGCAACTACAAGTGCAAAGAGTAACATAAAGAGCCTCTTCATAGTGCAATTTCTTATTTTTTAAAAGCGCTTTTTTTAGCACAAGTTTTATACACTATATTATATACCACTATTGGCATCTCTACACTGTGGATATCTTTTTTAGGTTGAGAAAATTTGCTTTAGGCCTAAATATTTTACATTTGAATTATGAGTCTTCTTAAGACACATTTTGGGCTACAATTTTATTATTCGATTCACTTTAGGCGCTAAAGAGCAGATTCAGAGGCTATGCTATTTGGTTTGCTACATCTTCTTGGGTGTCTTAATGCCAAGGACATGTAGTCCATTTTTGATCACAATACCGACGGCCTGTGTTAGTGCTACACGACTCGAAGACACTTCTTCGTCAGAAAGGATCTTATTGTTGGCGTAGTAGGAGTTAAATGCTCGGGTAAGTTCAATTAAATAATTGGCAACGTAATGAGGTGCCCTCTCTCTTGTTGCTTTGTGAATAATTTCTGGAAAGAGATCTAAGAGATATATGATTTCATGCATTTGTTGATCAAATATTAAAGGATCTTCCATTGTGAAGTTCTGCACTTTTTGCATCACTGAAGCTGTGCGCACATAAGTATACTGAATGTATGGACCGGAATCACCCTCAAAAGAAAGTGCTTCTTCATGATTATAAATCGTGTTTTTTTCTATGGATTGCTTAAGGATACTAAATTTAATTCCCGCAATAGCGATGATATCTATGAGGTCAGCCTGGACTTTTTCATTTGTTTTCTCTGAGATTTTCTGCGTTGCAACAGCTTGAGCCTCTGCGATAACATCCTCTCCCGAGATGATATCACCTGCTCTTGAGGACATTTTTCCCGTTTTGAGCTGCAAAAGCCCGTGTGCTATATTTTCTAATGTTCCAACAAATGAACTTTCTACCAATTCAATCGCTTTAAAGACAACACAAAAGTATGGTTGTTGCTCTACTGCGGTGACGATCATATAATGATCACACTCCCTTCGAGATCGCTTTTCAAACGCGAGACCTAAGTCTTTTGCTTCATAAGTAGTGAGTCCAGCACTGTTAATAAATACTCTTTTATGCAAGTCATATTGCTCCCCATCGAAAATGACTGCACCATCACTTTCTTCAAAAATACCTGGAACATTAGCTTCTACAAGCTCCTTGCCTTTGCGCCATGTTTGACTTTCATAAAAGTACTCATCAAATGTTGTTCCAAGGACTTTATATATCTCTTCAAATTTGTCTAAGCTCCAGGTCCTTCCTTTTTCATACAATGCATTAATTTGCTCGTCAGATTGTTCATATATAGATTTGTTGGTGGCTATGATTTCAGCTTTAGCAGTTTCATCACTTTCAAATGCATCATTACCAAAAGCATAGCATACCCCGAGGTAATGTGTTTTTTCTTCTAATGTAGCAGTGTCATTTGGCATCTCATTATTTTTTTTCTGCATACCCCATAGAGCCATGGCCACATGACGTCCAACGTCACCTTGATAGTTTGCTCGCACAACACTGGCACCAGAAAATTCCAAGAGTGTCGCGATTGACTCTCCAATGACGTTTGGCATGAGGTGACCAACGTGAAAAACCTTGAAGGGATTTGGGTCGGTATATTCAACCATAATTTTCTTGTCTTGATAGAAAGAATTTCGTCCATACAACTCACCTGCCTGAAGGATTTTACGTACATTTTGCATACGATTATCCTGCGTAATCGAAAAATTGATGTATCCACCTGCTGCCAAAATGCTCTCTAAACCAACAATTTCTAGATCCGAAGCAAGATTTTTAGAGATTTCTGCTGGACTTCTACCCAGCGTCTTTGCTAGTATGAAACCAAGATTTGATGTGTAATCACCATGCGTGTAATCCTTTGGTCTTTCTACTGCAAATTCTGGAACTGCAAAATCAGACCATACGCCATCAGTCTGGAGTTGCTTTATTTTTTGCAATAATGCTTTGTGGATTTCTTGCTTCATAAGTATCGTCATCAATGCCTAGCCTTAGAAACACATTACAGTTTCTTATCATAATTATCTGCCCAGTACAAAACATTTTCACAGTAGAATTTTGTGTTGCCTGTACATGACCCTAAGTAGCGAGCTGCTGCTTTCCACTCACCATCGCGACCATTTTTGGTTGCGCCATCATTTGCGAGTTTGGAAGCCATGGCCATGACTCCGTCAGTTAGACTCCACGGATCAGGTGGGTTATTTCCTGTGCGCTTGGCTATTACGTTTCTATACCCTACCCAGGTGTCTGACATGAACTGAGCCACACCCATAGCACCTCCGGTGCCCTTGTAATTTGATGGTGGGCAGGACACCTTCATTTTTTTATAGTCATAGCCGAGTTCTTTGGTAATGTCTTTGAAGTGGGCTTTCCGCACATCGTTCATATTACTCTCAGAATACGTGCAGCCTCCTGTAAATCTTCCAAGGTCAGTTTCGACGATCAGCATACCCAGAAGCATGGCCTTACGAACTCCCGTTTTTTTGCTAGCAAACTCTGCGGCTTCGACGATATCATCAGTGCTCACGCCTACACCGAGGAGCGCGGAAAGGTCTGACTGAATTCCAGCGAGCTTTCCATTAATCTGGGAAATTGTCGCCTCCACCTCTTTTACTTGAATGGTTGTTTGGGCGGCTGAACTCGCGATTTTCTGTTCTTGTTTTTGTTGCTCACTGAGCAACTCCTCTTTCTCTTTTTTTGCTTGTTTGAGCGTTTTTTGGGCTGCATCCAAGCTCTTCCCCTGGTTTTTTAGATCGCCCATTGTTTCAACGAGCCTTTCTCGTAAGGTGTCTGTGGAATTGCGTGAAAGTAAAAATTGGCCATGTTCCTTGGACTCAAATACATCCGTCGCGATACTTCTGTCTCTGACAAAATACAACTGTCGCATGGTTGCACTGAGCATAGCGCGATTTAATTCCATGGTTTTTTCAAGAGTTTCGATCTGGGCGTCTTTTGCGCTGATCTCAGACTCTTTTACATCTACTTCGTCCTTGGTTTTTTCCAGTGCATATCGTTGCTCGCTGAGTTGATTGTACTGTGAATTTAAGATTTCTTGTTTTTGTTGTTTTTCTTTTTGTGCTTGCGTGAGTTCTTCTTCTAATTCTTTAGCATCGTCTTCTAGTTCTTCTTGTTTTTCTTTTTTCTTTTCCTCCTCTTTTTTCTCTTTTTCCTCTTGTTCCTCTTTTTCCTCAGCTTCTTTTTGCGCTTTCTCCTTTTCCTCTTGGGCTTGCTTTTGTTCGTTCGCTTCTTCCTGTACTGCAAGAGACTCTTGATCTAGGATTTCCTGTGCGCGCACGCTCTCTGCTTGTGATGTAAGAGTGATACCAATACAGCAAATGAAAATCGTAATCCCAAATTGAGAATTACCCAGCCCAAAAAAATCCCTCTTCAGCGGCTTTTTTAACTGTTTCTTCAATTGTGACATCAAAAGTTTCATACATCCTATGATACCATAGTGACCTGTCTTTTCAATGATTCAAAAAACCTCCTTACCGTAGTGGCAGCAGGTTTTTTGGATCAATCATTTTCACATAACGTCCGCTGGGTTAGTCTTTCTTTGGCTCATCTTCACTTTCAGCTTCTTTGTCTGTGTCTTCTTTGTCTGTTGTAGATTCCACGGCACTGACATCCGCGTCCACTTCTTCATCAGCTGCATCTACTTCCTCCTGGGTTCGTGGGGCTATTACACTTGCAACAGATGTCTGCTCGTCGATAAGAATTTCAATTTTGTCACTTACGTCTAGATCAGCAACTACGATGCGATCATCAAACCCACCCAATACACTTATATCAACTGTAATCTCGTGGATCAAATCTCCCGGTAATGCTCGTACTGCGATTGACTCAATGTGTGTCAGAGTACCACCAAGTGACTTGACTGCTTCTGACTCACCAGTTACGACAATAGGGATACTTGTATCTACAGTCTCATCCATACGTACATGAAAAAAATCAATGTGCATGATTTGATTGGTGATTGGGTGTGCCTGGAAATCATGGATAAGTACATTCACTGGTTTTGCATCATCGATTTCCAGTGAAACCATTGTGTTGGTTCCTGCTTTATCAAATGCGCGGTTGAAGCTGGTTGCACCCACCCAGACGTTTTTTGTTTCAAAACCATGACCATATACTACTGCTGGAATTTTTGAACCTGCAGACTCACGTATTTTGCGTCCTGTTTCTTTTCTGTCTTGTACTGCTAGGTTAATCTTTTCCATAGTAAGTATTTAGTATCGTAACTTATGTATAAATAGAGTATGCACAGACCACTTACGAGTGCACAATATCCTGAATGTTTACTTCACCTGCTTGTAGATATCGGTGGACGCTGATCACATCATCATCATTCACTGGCTTTTGATCAAAGATGGCTTGGGCTTCTGCGCTATAGACATCAACCATTACACCAAAAGTCATTGTCCCAATGTCGTTTTGCGTGACAAACACCATGAGTGCATTGTCACACTTCGTACAAGTGACGTGCATGATCATACGATCCTCACTTTGACCAATTGGTGTCATCGAGAGCTCCTTTTGCTTTGCATTGCACACAGGACATTTTTGTGGGACTACTTGTCGTTGCTTGTTTTCAAATTCCATACAAAAAGTATATTAGCGTAGTTAGGGGAAAAAGGCAAGAGCAATCAGAGAAAAGGCTACGTCTGTATAAATTGAAATACTTTGCCTAGACCTATTATGTCACAATCAGAGAAAAAATGAAGGGGTCAGATCCATCTCCCTATCTTTTTTGTAATCTGTTGCTGCACCCTGTGGTCATCTAGCTATAAAGCCCAACTCTTTGCCACCAATGCGGCTTGACTGGTTTTTGCTTACTTGGAACTTTTAATATCTGATCTTCCTCACTGATTGAGGTTTGGATTTTTAGATTAGCTTGATCAGCTATGAAGATAAATTCGACTGCGCCTTTGCTGAGATATAATTCTACAACAGCCAATCCACGCTCGTCGGAAGTGATGCTTACAAATGGATCGAATCCTTCATAAGAGAGAATTTTTAGGCGGAAACCAAGAATGACATGAAAAGGACGATCAGCTCTCAACACCATTTTACGCATTCCGCTTTGAATGTTTTCTTGGATCATACGATTTTTCAGTGGAAAACCCGAATCTATCATAGGATTATTAGGTTTTTCACACCTCAGACTTAAAAGTTGATTCTTTACATGAAGTCGAAAAGCCTTTATTAGAGCTCTTTTTTGTTATGGTAGTCCTATGTCAAAGTTATTTCTCAGATTCTGATCAAATAATCAGATGATATCCCCGAGGCTATTCCACCAATTTTTCCGATGATCCGTTTTCTTGTCTTGATCCACTGTACTTATAGATTGATATATTTTGTGCCTGTTTCACAAACGCATTACAAAGCAAAAATTTCTTTAAAAGTTCTTTGACTAGGAAAATCGCGATGAAAATACTTACAAACAGAATTGAAAAAAGATAAATCATATGTGAAATATTATGGACTACACAGCTAAAATACTATCTAACATTATAGCATTATGATACTTCTTGATTTACAGAACTTTCGTAACTTGGTGGAATGCAAAGAATAATCAGGTAGCTACGATTGTATTATATTTTATCGAACTCTCAAGCTATTTTACGTCTGTGCTATCTCAAAAAAATATCGCCTTCCAAATGGTTTTGGTTGGCGATATTGAGCAAAAATCTTGTCATAATTAGTCAGCTGAGCTATGCCTTGATCAAGGCTTATTCATACTCGAACGATCACTTTTCTCATTGATGCTTCTTCGATTTCTTAGGAATACAAAGAATCTTCAGTATGAAGTTTTTTATGACTCTTGACTTCTGGTCACACTGGTTCTTTTTTAGGTCTTCCTTTGTGCTTTTGATACAATTCCCACAAAAATATAAGGGGGATAATAACTGCCGTGGCGATCAAGATAAATCCCACAACAGTCTCGAGACCACCAGGGAGTGGCGAAACATCCCAGACGAAAATTGCTATAAAGAAAAGGACAAAAGAGATCTTGATTTTAGAACTTGTTTTGGCACTTGTAGCTCTCAAAACCTCCTTATCATACCTCTCTTTTTCTTGAGATTTTTCTTGGTAATCTGATAGCATAGCAACATATGGTCCAGTACATTCTGCATCACAATCAAAAGATCCTAAGCGCGAATCAATCTCCGGAATTTTTTCGGTTGGTTTCGGCATCCTAAGCATTATCACCATGATTGTTGCAACCAATAAAAAACCAATAATAACCATCTGACTTACCATCACAAAGAACAAGAACGTCAAGCCAACTAGAATATAGGTAAGATTTCTGAGAAATTGACGTTTCCCATTTTTCTCTTGGTCGTATACAAATTGCAATGCCGCATAACTTGGATGTTGTTCTCTTTTAAGGAGTGCAAGCTCAGCCACTATTTTTGGGGTATTATTTTCATAGCCATACATATTACACTGCATATTTTCCCCTCTAAAGAGCCAATTTGTAATTTCAAATCTTTTCTTCCAACTAATTTTCATTCTCTCATCCTCTTTGTTTAAGAAAAACACATGACTAATTGTAAAGGTACCTTAAATGGGTGGATTTTCGTGGTCTACTTCACTTAAATACTTCCGCATTTTTATTTACATTACTCCAATTTGTCACTATTTGCAATCTACACTTACTTATCCTAGGATATTATGTAAAAAGAGACTTCTTGTAGGAACAGCTACGAAATGATTTAGACAAGAGGAAATGAATAGTGTTAATTGAATTTTCATCTTGTCTTTAGAAGTAGGTGAGGCTGGGATTGTGAAAGGGTTCACTATCGCATTAATATGACTCTTGGATTTTGTGGGATAGCACTCTTTGCCTGTGTCTGTGGATGCTTAGGATTATGCCTATGGCTATGCCCATGCTTACGATTGCGCTTCCTCCGTAGCTGACAAATGGCAGTGGGATGCCTGTGACGGGAAACACACCCATGTTCATGGCGACGTTTACTGTCATGTGGGTAAACAACAGCATAGCTACACCCACTGTCAAGAAATACCCAAAGGCGTCGCGCGCGTAGAGTGCGATCGATCGCAGGCGCACAAAGATGATAAAAAACAGCAGTAGGAGAAAAAAGGCGCCGATAAATCCTAGAGCTTCCACAAAAGACGCAAAGATGAAGTCGGTGTGTTTCTCTGGGAGGAAATTGAGTTGTGATTGCGTCCCGTAGCCCACACCTCTTCCAGAGAGTCCTCCATTACCGATGGCGATCATGGACTGGATGACATTGTAGCCTGTGTTTTGCGGATCGTTTTCTGGATTTAAGAAATTGGTGATTCTGGCTTGCTGATATGGTGCCAGAAGACTCCAAGACATGGCTGCAAGCACTGCACCAGCGACGACAAAACCGAATAAATAGCGCTTCTTGATCCCAGAGGCGACCACCATGCCAAACCAGATCGCTACCACTACCATGGCTGATCCTGTATCTGGCTGTCGCAGAGTAAGGCCTGCAAAGATGGCCATGATAACGAACGAGCCTACAATCATAGGAACCTCTCCAATCTCAGAGCGTTTATGTGAAATAAAATGTGCCAAAAAAATGATCAAGGTGACTTTGGCAAACTCGACAGGCTGTACATTGGTAATGCCAAGATCAATCCAACCAGCCGTTCCGTTTACCGTGACTCCAAACAGGATGGCATAGAGCATAACAAAAAATGCGACAACGTAGAACCATTTTGAGTAGGTTCTTAAATAGTCGTAATTACTTACACCAATGAAGATCATCATGATGACAGTCACTGTGATAAAGACACCTTGCCTAATCACTAAGGTGACACTATCGTTTGTACCAAACATACTATAAAGCACAGTGAGTCCGAGGCCAAAGAGCACGAAGACACTAAATAGCAGTATAAAGTCGAGGGAAAGAAAGCGGCGCAACAACATGTGACAAACTTAGAAGATTAGAGGTTTAGAAGTTTAGTGACTTGGAAAACGAAGAGAGGATAAGAAGGCTCAAGAACTAAAGTCTACGCAAAGGCACAAAACGTACATTCTTGAAAATGCAAGATTAGAAAGTCCTTATGCTATTTGGTGAAGATACGGATGAAGTTTTCGGCATCGTAAACATCTACGATGACATCCACATCCATAGAAGCTATCTCCCCGGGGAAGCGTGACGGCCAAGCTAGCAAGAAATCTCTCTGCCTCCCAGCTAAGAAATCCCCGATAAACGTTTTGTTTGCAGCAATTGGTTTACCTGCAGAGTCTTTTAGAATCACGATTACGTTGATGTTTTGAAAGTCAAAGACCGAACGGTTGTGAATGATACCAAATGCTTGTGCGTAGTTGATACCATTTTCTACAAGGCCAAACCGTGAACCGTCGACGACAAAATTTGGATCTTCGAAATCTGTGAACTGGACCCACTGCACAGTGTCAAAAATTTTTAATTCTGCGCGCGTCGGAACAATCGTTGAAGGAATGTTAAGCTCTGCGATGTATCTTTTTTGATTTGGGAGCATGAGCGTTGAACCTCCTACTCGCTCAATGATGTCTCCTTGGGCGTCTTTGAGGATGATTTCATAGGGAATATCTGAAGCGCCGTATAGCGTGTTGGGATTGCGTATCTCTGCCACCACATCATAACTTCCCTCACCGCCAAACATCAGCGTCACATCGAGGATCTCTAGGTCTTTGGCACTAATCTCTGGCGCACATTGCTCACAAACACCCCCACAGTCAATAGCTACTTCATTTTGATTAAGCTTACCGTCGATGCACGAGGCTGGTGCGCGGTTGGCTTGATAAATCCAATAGGCTATTCCAGCGAAGATCGCTACATAGACCGCAATGATGATAGCCCGTTTTATATTTCGTGACATAAGGAGTCAAAGATTTTTTTCAATTTATCTAGTAGTAGTATTATACACACCATTGCCTAAGAAAACAAAAAGACACCATTTTCATGATGTACTTTTGATTGGCGTCGAGAAGATATTGTTCTCCTCGACGCAAGACTGACTAAACCAGAAGATTACTTCAGGTGGGGCGCGTATTGTGCTGCATCTGCGATAACTTCCGCCGCCTGATCACCGTACCATTGCGCAATTAAACTGTAGTTCGTTAATTGATGATGGAAAAGTAAATACTGCTGTTGCAGAATCAATTCAGCTAAGCGACGTTCCTCAGCGTTCCAGAATTCATTCGTTTGCTGAAAATCATTTGAGTGACGAATGGCCACATCGTGAACCTGTGTGAGTTCCTGGATGGACTGTTTCAGGCGCCAAATCGCAACTTGATTTTCGGCAGTGTATTTGTACTGCATCTTTCCAATACCCTGACCCAGTGATGCCAACATGTTTTCTTGAGCTGGAGTCAGGTCACCAGTCGGGAGACCAACCTTATAGCTGTCAAATTTTTTTGCTGCTTCTTTAATCGCAGGAAGTCGTGAATTAAGTGACTCTTGGTGAGTTACAAAATCGTGAGAGGCTGCATGGGTACTTATCGCAAGAAGCGATACGATTAAGGTCGTTCTGATGAATGTGATCATTACAATCTCCAATAGTTGTTGTAAGACGAAAATTGTCTTTTGAAATGCAATTTCATATGATAGAAGTCTATGAAAAAAGCAAAAAAAAAGAGATCCTTCAAACACTTAGATCAAGGAGACAGAGATCGCATTGAAGTTATGAGAAAGAATGAGATATCCCAAAAGGATATGGCAGAGGTATTAGGCGTGGATCCAGGAACAATTTCAAGAG